>Ga0307372_10013930_pt1 | contig 10341 bp, 7 predicted proteins | sample OX1MG_FD_202533 | JGI IMG/M metagenome (GOLD analysis project Ga0307372, IMG submission 202533) | Soil microbial communities from Risofladan, Vaasa, Finland - OX-1 | ecosystem: Environmental > Terrestrial > Soil > Coastal area > Acid sulfate soil | place: Finland: Risofladan, Vaasa | collected... | reverse complement strand
CGACACTGAATTGTGTGTCGCGGGTCCGTCATGATGAAAATCCCGCGACGGACAAACCACCGTCGCGGCTACCAGCTTGCGACTGACCGCACACATCGCAAGAACCGCGATGTATGCGCCACCCGCGGACAAACCACCGTCGTGGCTACCTGCCGGCTACCAGCTTGTGCGGCGATAGGGGGGCACGAGTTTACTCGTGCCATAAAGGCCGCGCCATCATAATAATTTCAGCCCTCGCCCTCCGGGAGAGGGTGGTCGCGCCAGCGACCGGGTGAGGGACTTCCCCAGGGGATTTACCAAAACCCGCAGAGTTTCAAAAAGACGAAAACGTGGCGGAGGGGCGAATGACTTTTGTCACATGCCAGAGGACCCATCTGATGTAGTGTGCGATCTTTCCGCCAAGAGGTGTATGATGGTTGTCTTAAATCCGGAAACGCACAAGCTGACTCACAATGAACCACTGACGATGTTCTTCCTGGATTTCGAAAGTCTCATCCCTGGCGGTTATCAACATCGCCTCTCTTTCCAGCCCCTGGACGGGGAGATGCCCGCCAATTCTTTTTCCTCAGAGACGGAGGTGCTCCTATGTCAACCATAAACCGCAGAAAATTCTTCCAGCTTTCTGCTGCATCATTTCTTGCTGAAAATCTGTTGGTTGAAGGCTCTGCGTTTCCCCTTCTGGCCCAGGCCTTCCCGCGCGGCATGCGGCGGGAGTTGCAGAACAGCCCCTTTCGCACTGCGCTTGAGAGGCTGGAAGCGATGGTTTCGCTGCCGCTGCCGGACTGGCGGGCCCACGCCGACAACCTGCCACATCCCGAGGATCCACGCCTGGACGATTCAGACTGGAAGGCGGTCAAGCTTCAAGAGCGTGTGAACGAGCGCCCGCTGTGGTTCCGGCGTGTGGTGGTGATTCCCAAGTCGATGGGCGGGTATGACATCGAGGGCAAGCGCGTGATGCTGTCCCTGCGGCTGAGGTTTGGGGGACACGGGCGGGTGCGGGTGTTCTTCAACGGATCGATGGTGGAAATGACGGCCGACAACACGCAGCAACCTATCGTGCTGAGCGAAAACGCCAGGGCCGGCGAAAAGTTTGTGGTCGCGGCCTATGCGCCCCCAGGCGAAGGCTCCGCGGAGGTTATGGATGCCCGGATTGAGGTTGATTATCCGCCAGAGCAGCCGAACCCGTTGACCATGTTCCAGCAGATTATGGCGGTGCAGGCGGCGTCAAAGGGCTTTCCGGAGGGACAATCGCAGCGTGAGGCTCAATTGAGCGCCGCGGTCAAGGCCATTGACTTTGGGGCTCTTGACGGAGGTCATCAGAAGGCCTTTGAGCAGTCGCTGGCCGCGGCCCAGTCAAAAATGCAGCCGCTGGCAGAATGGATGAAACAATTCACCATCCTTGCGGTGGGGAATGCCCACATTGATCTGGCGTGGTTGTGGCCATGGACCGAAACGGTGGAAGTGGTCCGCGATACTTTCGGCACCGCCGTGGAGTTGATGGACGAATATCCGCAGTTTATATTCGCCCAATCGACGGCGCAGGATTTTCTCTGGCTGGAAAACAAATACCCCGATCTCTTCAAGGAAATTCAGAAGCGCGTGAAGGACGGCCGCTGGGAAATGGTGGGCGGAATGTGGTGCGAGCCCGACCTGAACATGCCTTGCGGCGAATCGCTGGTGCGCCAGCTTCTGACGGGCAAACGGTATTTCCAGCAGAAATTCGGCGTGGACGTGAAGATCGGATGGAATCCGGACTCATTCGGCTACAGCCGGCAGCTTCCCCAGATTTACAAGCGTTCGGGAGTCGATTATTTTGTAACGCAGAAAATGTCGTGGAACGACACGGTGCCGATGCCCTACAAGCTATTCCAGTGGGAGGCGCCGGATGGCAGCCGGGTGCTCACTTACTTTCCGCATGACTATGTGAATGGGATCAATCCGGTCCAGGACGCCCAGTATATCGGCGAGGACACGTCGCTGTGTTCGGGCATCCACACCCAGATGCTGCTTTACGGAGTGGGCGACCACGGAGGCGGTCCAACCCGCCAGATGCTGGACGCCGCCGTGCGCTGGCAAAAGTCTCCAAAGGCGGCGTTCCCCAATTTCAAGTTCAGCACGGCGCAGGAATTCTTTGATGAGGTTGACGGCAATCTTGCCAGGTTGAATCTTCCCGTCTGGAACAACGAAATGTATCTTCAGTTCCATCGCGGGACTTATACGTCGCAGGCCGACAGCAAGAAGCGCATGCGGCAGATGGAACGGCTGCTGATCAACTCGGAAAAGTTTTCGTCGCTCGCCATGCTGAGAGGGCGCGAGTATCCGCAAGACGACTTTGAGGATTGCTGGCAGCGCGTTCTGTTCAATCAATTCCATGACCTGATGGCGGGATCAGGTATTCACATCGTTTACGTCGACGAAGGGGAAAGCATGGAGTTCGTCAAGCTGACGAGCGAGCCGATTCTTGAGGGTTCCATGAAGACGCTCGCGGCCCGCGTCGATACGCGGGGTCCGGGGATACCGGTCGTGGTGTTCAATCCTCTCAGTTGGGCGCGCACCGACGTCACGGAAGCAGAGGTGCAATTCCCCGGGCGGGTTGAGAACGTTGAGGTCCGGGATCCCGACGGCCATGTTGTACCCTCAGCCATCCCCCACCGGGACGACTCAACCAACACGGTAAAGGTGCGTTTCCTGGCGCGGATGGTTCCCTCGATGGGCTATCGGGTGTTCCACATTGTTTCCGCCGGCAGCCCGCGTGAAGCCGCGTCAACGCTCAAGGCCAGCGGCCTGCGGATGGAGAACGAATTTGTCAGCGTTGAAATCGATCCCAAGACGGGATGCGTCACCAGCCTGGTCAACAAGAAGGACGGCAGGAACATTCTGCGGCCCGGCGCGCAGGGCAACCTGCTGGAGACGTTCGTGAACAAGCCTGATCGCTACGACGCCTGGAACATCAACCAGAACTACGAGAAGTTCAAGACGGAGTTGCTGGACGCCGAAGAAGTGAAGCTGGTGGAGAACACTCCGGTTCGCGCCGTGGTGCGGGTGAAGAAAACCTTCCAGAAATCATCGTTCATCCAGGATATCTGTGTGTATCCGGAAGTGCCGCGCGTGGATGTGAACATGCAGGCGCACTGGCACGAACAGCAGATTATGCTGAAGGTCGCATTTCCGCTCGATATCAAGCCGTTCACGGCGACGTACGAGATTCCTTATGGAACGGTCGAGCGGCCGGCGATCCCTCACGTTCCGGGAAAGCCGCCGGTGCCTTTTACCGAAGCGACAGAAATTAGCAAGAAGCATGCCAAGTATGATCCGCTGCTGGCGCAGGAGGCCGAATTCGAAGTCTGCGCGCAACAGTGGGGTGATCTCTCGGAAAATGGCCGCGGCTTCAGCCTGCTGAACCGGGAGAAGTACGGTTACGATACCTATGAGCCTGGAACCATCCGCCTGACGCTGCTGCGCTCACCCATCTCACCCGATCCCATCGCCGACCAGGGATTCCATGCAATGACTTATGCGATGTACCCGCACGCGGGCGGCTGGCTGGAAGCGGATACGGAACTGCGCGCGTTTGAGCTGAATTACCGGCTGCTGCCCGTGGTGGCCGTGGCACACGAGGGCTCGCTTCCTTCCTCTCACTCGTTTGTGCAGATTGAACCGAAGAACGTGATTCTTAACGCCATCAAGAAAGCCGAAGATGACAATGCGGTGATATTCCGGTTCTTCGAATTCGAGGGCAAGCCATCGCAGGTGCGGCTGCAATTGCCGGAACCCGCCACCGGCGCCTCGCAGACGAACCTGATGGAAAAGGAAGAGAAGAGCCTTTCCCTGGAATCAAACGGGAGGGAGGTCGTTGTCCCGATCGGCCCGTATGAGATTGCGACCGTCAAAGTCTCATTCCAGAAGGACGCCGGGGCCGCGCCGCCTGCTTATCGCGTCTAGAGGCGGCGCGATTTTGATCACACGGCATTGGGAAGCTTTTGACGATCCGAAAGCGAATCCATATCCGCGGAATTGTGCAAGGGGTGGGTTTTCGCCCTTTTGTTTACCATCTGGCCCGCCGCTTTCAGGTGGCGGGCTTTGTATGCAACACGCCGGACGGCGTTCTGATTGAAGTGGAAGGTTCGGACGCCGCACTTGCCGATTTTCTTCAAGACCTTACTCGTAATCCTCCTCCCTTGGCTGAAGTCTCGAGCGTCGCCAGCAGTGACGTTGAGGTGCTGGGTGAAACCGGGTTTGCAATTCGGGAGAGCGTTGAACAAGCGTTTGACGCGGTGCTCGTTTCACCTGACGTTGCAACTTGCGACGATTGCCGGCGGGAATTCACGGACCCCAGCGACCGCCGCTTCGGTTATCCTTTTACCAACTGCACCAACTGCGGACCCCGCTACAGCATTATTGAGGACGTTCCCTATGACCGGCCCAAGACGACGATGGGCGGGTTCCACATGTGCGCGGACTGCCAGGCTGAGTACGATGACCCGGGCAACCGCCGCTTTCACGCGCAGCCAAACGCCTGTCCAGCCTGCGGTCCCAGAGTTTTGCTGGTCGATTCTGGCGGAGCCCCGGTTGCCGTTACGGCCCATCAGGAAAGCAAATCCCGGACGGATCTCGACGCTATCCGCGAGGTTCGCCGTCTGCTGCGCCAGGGGAAGATCGTTGCCATCAAAGGCCTCGGGGGATTTCATCTGGCCTGCGATGCAGAGAATGGCGAAGCCGTCGAACGATTGCGGGCCCGCAAGCGGCGAAGTGACAAACCTTTTGCCTTGATGGCGGCCGACGTTTTCGCAGTGGGCCGCTTTTGTCAGGTTTCGGAGGAAGATCGCAAGGCGCTCCTGAACGTTCGACATCCCGTCGCAATTCTTGCCCGGCGTTCCGGCGCGCGCATTTCTCCGGCAGTGGCGCCGGGCAATAACACGCTGGGCGTGATGCTTGCTTACACTCCGCTGCACTCACTCCTGTTCGGCGAAAGCCCTGCAGAAGCGCCGGCATTTACGGCGCTGGTGATGACCAGCGGAAACCTGAGCGAAGAGCCGATCGTCACCTCAAACGACGAAGCCCTTTCGCGGCTGGCTGGCGTTGCCGACGCCTTCCTTTTGCATAACCGGCGGATTCACATGCGGGTGGATGATTCCGTGGTGCGTGTTTTCCGGGGAAAAGAGCGCGTGGTACGCCGGTCGCGGGGATATGTTCCCACCGTGATTGATCTGGGCGCGCCGGCTGCTGAAATTCTGGCCTGCGGTCCGGAACTCAAAAACACCTTTTGCCTGACGCATGGCCGCTACGCCATCCTGAGCCAGCATATCGGCGACCTGGAGAATTATGAAACGCTCTGCTTTTATGAGGAGACCCTTGCCAATCTCAAAAAACTGTTCCGCGTAGATCCCCGAGTGATCGCCTACGACTTCCACCCGCGCTACCTGAGCACTCAATACGCCCTGGAGCAGCGCGATCTTCAAAAGGTCGGAGTGCAGCATCATCATGCGCATATTGCCAGTTGCATGGCGGAGAACGGCCTGAACGAAAAGGCGATCGGAGTGGCTTTTGACGGAACAGGATTCGGGACCGACGGACAGATCTGGGGCGGGGAATTTCTGATCGCGGATTTCAAACAGTTCGAGCGCCGCGCGCAGTTGCGTTACGTTCCGCTGGCCGGTGGCGATGCCGCGGTTCGCCAGCCCTGGCGCTCGGCGCTCGGCTACCTTCGGGAAACGTATGGGAACGATCTGCCAAATGATTTGCCGTTGTGGAAAGACGTTCCGGAGAGAGATTACGCGCTGGTCCAGAAAATGCTGGAGCGGGGAATCAATACCATATCCACCTCGTCCTGCGGGCGATTATTTGATGCCGTGGCGTCCATCCTAGGGCTACGCCATGAGATCAACTTTGAAGGCCAGGCGGCCATCGAACTGGAGATGGTTGCGCAAGAGGGAGTTGGCGGACTCTATCCCTTCCAGGTGGAGTACAGCGATCCCTGGCAGATCGACCTACGCCCGGTGATAGAATCCATAGTCAGGGAGTTTCAGCAGGGCGAGGCGGCGGGCGCAATTGCCGCCCGGTTCCACAACACGCTGGCGGAGATGATTGGTGAAGTCTGCCGGGAGTTGCGCCGGCGCGAATGGCTGAACAAGGTTTGCCTGAGCGGGGGCACATTCCAGAATATGCTCTTATTGCAACGCACGCTTTCAGCGCTCGGTGAACACGGCTTTGAAGTTTATATGCACGAGAAAGTGCCGTGCAACGACGGCGGAATTTCACTGGGGCAAGCGGTGATTGCAAACGCCGCGGTCAAAAAGGGAGACTGATTATGTGTCTGGGAATTCCCGGCCAGGTCATTTCGCTGGTGGACGCTGATGGGTTGCGCATGGGCAAAGTGCAGTTCGGCGGGATTGTCCGTGACGCCTGCCTGGAATACGTTCCGGAAGTGACGGTGGGCGACTACGTGATCGTCCACGCCGGCTTCGCCATCAGCCGCGTGGATGAGGAAGAAGCGGCTCGCACTTATGAACTGCTGGAAGAAATGGGACAACTGGCTGAGCTTGACCAGCCTGAAGTTGACGAATCCGGATTAAGAGCGGAAGACGGCGATGAAATATCTGGATGAATATCGCGACGCAGAGGTTGCGAAGGGGCTCCTGGAGGAGATCCGGCGGGTTCAGAAGCGCCCCTGGGTTCTGATGGAAGTTTGCGGAGGGCAAACGCACTCCATCGTCAAGTTTGGGATCGACGATCTGCTTCCCACGGGCGTTGAACTGGTGCACGGACCGGGATGCCCGGTTTGCGTCACGCCGCTGGAATTGATCGACAAGGCGCACGCCATCGCTTCACGGCCGGACGTCATCTTCTGCTCGTTCGGCGACATGCTGCGCGTGCCGGGCTCGGAATCGGACCTCCTGACGGTCAAGTCGCGGGGCGCTGATGTGCGCGTGGTCTATTCCCCGCTCGAGTGCCTGAAAATCGCGCGCAAGCATCCGGACAAGCAGGTGGTGTTTTTCGCCATCGGGTTTGAGACCACGGCCCCCGCCAACGCCATGCTGGTGTGGCGGGCCCAACAGGAGGGAGTCCCGAACGTTTCGGTGCTGGTCTCGCACGTCCTGGTGCCGCCCGCTCTGGAGGCCATTCTGGATTCGCCCTGGAACCGAGTTCAGGGATTTCTGGGGCCGGGACACGTTTGCGCCATCATGGGCTACCGGGAGTATGAGGAGATCAGCGCGCGGTACAAGGTTCCGATTGCGATTACCGGTTTTGAGCCGGTCGATCTGCTGGAAGGCGTGCTGATGGCGGTGAAGCAACTCGAAGAAGGGCGCGCGGAAGTTGAAAACCAGTACGCGCGAGCGGTAACGCGGGAAGGGAACCTGGCTGCGCAGAAAACCGTCTTCAGCGTGTTTGAAATTTGCGCCCGGAAGTGGCGAGGCGTGGGTCCAATCCCGCAGAGCGGCTACCGGTTGCGCGAGGAGTTCCATCGCTTCGATGCCGAGCGCCGCTTTGACGTGGGCGCGATCGATACCCAGGAGCCCGCTGTCTGCATCAGCGGCGAAGTCCTGCGAGGGATCAAGAAGCCGCACGATTGCCCCGCGTTCGGCGGCGAGTGCACGCCCGCGCACCCGCTGGGAGCGACGATGGTGTCATCGGAAGGCGCCTGCGCCGCGTATTATCTTTACGGGCGGCACCTGAAGGCGGAGGCGGAAGGATAGCCACAGTTAAGTTGCGGCTGGCGTTAGCCGTGCTCTCTTTGCGGTGAAACGGCGGTTGTTCAGGGTCAAGTTTTCACCTCTGTGCCCTCGGCGGCCTGAAAAGTTCCAACACGGAGGTCACAGAGACCTCAGTGCTCTCTGTGTGAAATCTTGCAAGGCACGGAGTGCACAGAGTCTCTGATTTGCATGCGGCCTTGCGGCGCTACACGCTCTTGCCGGGTCGGGAGGTTAAGAATTGTCAGACGACGAGAAGCGTCACACCCTGCCCGGCGACGCATGCCCTGCGCCCATCCTTGATCACAAACAGATTGTGATGGGACACGGCAGCGGCGGAAAGCTGACGCAGGACCTGATCGAGAAGCTGTTTCTGCCGAGCTTCAACAACGATTACCTGGCGCAGCTCAATGACCAGGCCGTGCTCGACGTGAACGGATCGAAGCTGGCCTTCACGACCGACTCTTTTGTGGTGACTCCGATCTTTTTTCCCGGCGGCGACATCGGGCGCTTGGCGATCAATGGCACGGTAAACGACCTGGCGATGAGCGGGGCCACGCCACGCTTTATCGCGGCGGCGTTTATTCTGGAGGAAGGTTTGGCGGCCGATGATCTGGTGCGCGTTGTGGAGTCGATGCGGCAGGCGGCGCAGGACGCGGGAGTGCTGTTGGTGACCGGAGACACCAAGGTGGTCAACCGCGGCAAGGGCGACCAGATTTTTATCACCACGACGGGCCTGGGAATTGTGGAGCGGCCGGTTAAGATTTCCGCAGACCGGGCGCGACCGGGCGACCGGATTCTTTTGAGCGGAACCATTGGCGATCACGGCATGGCCATCATGTCGCGGCGCGAAGGGCTGGAATTCGAAGGGCCGATTGAGAGCGACACGGCGCCGCTCCACACGCTGGTGGCAGCGATGCTGGGGGCGAGCGAAGAGATCCATTGTCTGCGCGATCCCACTCGCGGGGGCGTGGCGACCGTTTTGAATGAAATTGCGGCCCAATCGCAGGTGGGAATGGAACTTGACAGCAGGAGCATTCCCGTTCGCGAAAGCGTGAAGGGCGCGTGCGAAATTCTGGGACTTGACCCGATGTACGTTGCGAACGAAGGCAAGCTGGTGGCGGTGGTAGCACCGGAAGCAGCCGATGCCGTGCTTGACCGAATGCGCAGTCATCCTCTGGGCCGCGACGCCTGTTGCATCGGCGAGGTGGTTGCCGCTCACGCGCGGCGCGTGCTGGTGAAAACAGAGATTGGGGGAACGCGCGTGCTGGACGTGATGCTGGGCGAACCGCTGCCCCGCATCTGCTGACCTATTGATTTGCCCGGAAACTCATTCCGCAATTTCCACGCTTTCCAGCAAAATCTCCTGCGCGTGAGGATCGCTCGTATCCGTCAACACTTCAATGTTCAACTCCGCGCCCGCGGCGACCGTTCCCTGCGACGCTAGCGAAAAGTGTTCGCGAAAATGGCCGGCCGACATGTGGGACAGCGCCCCCAGGCGGACGCTGACGGCCACTACCTGGCAGGCGTTCTGCTCGCGGGCGACGGCTTCGATCTTTAGCATCAGATCCTTCATCAGCGAAGCTTCATGCATGGTGAACTAATCTCCCTGAGCGATCCCGCCGTTCATCAGGCTGTCGATCTCCTTGACGATGAGCGCTGCGACCTGGGGCAGCGCCTCGCTGACTTCGGGCGATAGCTCAGCGCCCGCCTCGAAGTTTCGTCCTTCAATCCCGAAAATAAGCAGGCGCGGTGGAAGTTGGTCCAAGGCGCGAGCCATCTCAATCGCGTGAGGAAGGCTGAAAGCGTGGGTGGAAGCGTGAAACATCTGCGCCGGAAGCGGTTGGCGGACTGGTTCAAGTCGGTGAATGGTCCCTGGCGCGCTGCCGGAACTGACGGCATCGATCAGGATGACGGCATCGGCGCCCTTCCACATTTCCATCAGCGAGGCGCCCTCGCCGGAATGCTCGGCGATCATTGAGGAGTCGAGTCCCATGTCTTTCAGCAGGCGGGCGGCCAGCAGGCCGGCGTCATCGTCGCCGCGAAAGGGATTTCCAACGCCGATGATCCGTATTCGCGGTTTCTGATGATTTGCCATCGAACGGCTCCGTCACTCGCGCTCGAGGTCAAGCTTGAGAAAGTGTGTTGCGCAGGAAATGCAGGGATCGTAGTTGCGGATCGCCTGCTCGCACCGCCATCGAAGCTCGGTCTGGCTGTCCTCAAGATGTTTTGGGATGAATTGCCAGAGGTCCTGCTCGATGGTTTTCTGGTTCTGCGAGGTGGGCGGAACGATCTTGGCCTCGCGGATGGTGCCGTTTTCATCGATGCGATAGCGGTGGTAGAGCGTGCCACGCGGCGCTTCCGTGCAGGCATACCCCCGCGCGGCGTGGGGATGGATGGGAATACTCGGCTTGTCGGGACGCTCGTAGCGCTCGATCAGGCGCACGGCCTCATCACAGGCCTGGAGGATCTCAACGCTGCGAACAATGATGCTTTGGAACGGATTGCGGCACACGGGTCCGAGCCCGGCGCTGCGGGCCGCGTCCTGCGCGATGGGAGACAGACGATCAAAGTTCAGGTTGTAGCGCGCCAGCGGGCCAAGGAAATAAGGCTTGTCGGGCTTCAGGACCGAGTGCAGAGCGTTCGAATGGGC
>Ga0307372_10013929_pt1 | contig 10342 bp, 11 predicted proteins | sample OX1MG_FD_202533 | JGI IMG/M metagenome (GOLD analysis project Ga0307372, IMG submission 202533) | Soil microbial communities from Risofladan, Vaasa, Finland - OX-1 | ecosystem: Environmental > Terrestrial > Soil > Coastal area > Acid sulfate soil | place: Finland: Risofladan, Vaasa | collected... | reverse complement strand
CGCGTGCTGATGACTTCTCCCGGACAGGTCGTCAACCGTGACAAGCTCCTTTCCGAAGTGTGGAACGACAACGAGAATAATAGCAATATCGTGGACGTGTACGTGCGCCGTCTGCGCATGAAGTTAGAAGAGGACGCTGACAGGCCGCAGCATATCACCTCGGTGCGCGGCATAGGGTACAAATTTTCAGGGAAATAGAGGCAAGGAATGCGCAAACAGGTCCATTCACAAACAGAAGTGCAGGAAGCTGTGATTGTCCCGGCGCACGCTCCACCGGATATAGCTCTCTACACACGGGGACTGCTAGAGCCGTTATTTGAGCAATCGGCAAGCGCCATGGTTGTTGTCGATGAGCAGTTCCACGTCGCTGATTGTAATACTGCTGCTTGTAATAAATATGGATGGACTCGCGCTGCAGCCATTGGTCAACATTGTAGTGAGGTGTTAGGCTGTAAAAATCTCAACGGCATGTTTTTGTGTGGCACATCAAGCTGCCCCCTGACACGTGTCTTACAGGAAAATGTACCTATCCCCAACGAAGACATGCTCTGTGGAACGCTTCCCGGTCATTCTGCCGAATATGCTGTCGGAGTGACGCCGGTAAAAAGTGAAGAAGGACGTTTCGCTGTTTTTAGCGCGCGTGACGTTTCCGCCCTCAAAGTCGCCAACAGCGTGCGCTCCAATTTTGTTTCGATGGTTTCGCACGAATTGCGCACGCCCCTGAACTCGGTGCATGGCTTCATCGACCTGTTGGTGCAGGGACACATGGGCGAATTGACCTCGGAGCAAAAGACCTACCTCGGCTACGCGCAGGAAGGCGTGCAGCAGCTCATTTCAATTGTAGAAGATATCCTGTTGATGACCCGCTCAGATTCTGGTCAGTTCGAGATCAAAGCGGAGGAAGTGAACTTTTTAACCCTGGCGAAACAGGTGCTGCGTAATCTGCAACCGCAGGCATCGAAGGCATCGGTTATCCTGCATAAGGACATTCCCTCACCCTCGCCCCGACTCTATATCGATCCTCAACGCATGAAGCAGGTGCTCAACAACCTGGTCGTCAACGCCATTAAATTTACACCTCCCGGCGGCACGGTCACGCTGCGCGCGCGTCCCTACAACGAACGTTTTATTATGATCTCGGTTGTGGATACCGGCTATGGTATTCCGCCGGAAGACCGCCAGCATGTTTTTGAACGCTTTTACCAGTCCAACCATCATCTGCAATCTCGCATGGGCGGCTACGGCCTGGGCCTGCCTATCGCCAGGCTGATCGTTGAGCAGCACGGGGGCGCAATTGACTTTGAATCTACCGTCAATAAAGGTACTACCTTCTATTTCACTACCCCACTTTACAGCGACGAAAAAAGTAGAGACCAGGGCGACCGCGAGGGTCGCCCTGGTCTCTACTTTTGATTTTCGTCGGGTTCGCGCCATTCGTTCTGCTTTGAGAGCTTATCGGCCAGGCGCGTCGGCTCAGGCAGGCGATACCCTTTCGCGCATGCCAGCACATAATGGATACTGCTCTCCAGGCTGATGCGATGCCCCGGCGAAATAATCATGGGTTTCACTCGCGCGCGCGTGCGCACTGCCGCCCCGATGATCTCTCCGCGGTACTTCAAAGGTACCCACGCCCCGGCTTCCTCGCTCAATTCTGCGTGATTGCCGGTCAGGATAGATTTGGCGCAGCCAATGGTGGGTAGATCGAGCCACAGGCCCAGGTGCGAGGCAATGCCCAGGCGGCGCGGGTGCGCGATGCCCTGTCCATCCACCATCACCAGGTCGGGCTGTTGCTTCAACTGCGCAAATGCGCCCAGAATGCAAGGAATTTCACGAAACGAAAGCAGTCCTGGCACATACGCCATGCGCAGTGGTTCTTCATAGACATGTTTCTCAAGTATCTCCAACCCTGGAAAGGTGAGCAGCACGACGGCGGCGCGCGCCATCCCGTTCAGCTCGTTGATGGCCATATCCACGCCCGCGATTGTATGCACCTCTCCAGGCTGATCGTCGCGTATGATGCGTTTCGCCAGTTCCTTTTGCAGTGCGACAGCGTGCGCCGGGTCGAGATTCCATTCATGTAACGGTTCTTGTATCATGCTTTCAAGCGTGCCTCCGCCACAAAAATCATGCGCGGGCTATTCAGTTCATAAGGGCTGAGATCGTAACTTCCATACACATCTTTCACGGTGAAGCCTGCCTGTTCGAGTAACAACTCCATTTCATTACGCTCGAAGAGGTACAATCGTGTCTGCGTAATCGTGCGCCGCACAGCTTCACCTTGCTTATGCGCGTCGTAGAAATGCGTCAAATCGAGCAGGTGAGCAGTCGTGGAGGAGGCCGGGCTGACAAAGTGCGTCAGCATGCTGCCATCTGCGAGTTGCCATGTTCCCTGGTGCAACATTTGCCCGCTCATGCTCTCCATGTAGCGCACATCCTCGTTGCTGATATCCAGAATGAACGTGCCTCCTGTGGTGAGATGGCTACGGATGGCGGCTAGCGCCTGTCGCTGCGCCTTGCGCGTGCAGACATGCCCGAAAGAGCCGAGGGCGATAAAGGCCATCTGGAATTTTTTATTTAGTTGCAGCGTACACATATCTTGCGCGACAAGCTGGCAGCGCGCCGCTACTCCAGCCTCTTCCTGCGCCAGCCGCGCTAACTCCAGCATTTTGGCGGAAGTATCAACCCCCGTCACTTCATAGCCCGCCTGCGCCAACGGCAGTAATAAGCGCCCGCTGCCACAGGCCAGTTCGAGCAACGGCCCACCGCGCAGTTCCGCGAAATTCAAATACAGGTCCACATCTTCATCAAAACGCGCGTGCTCCACGTCATAAAACGGGGCGATCAGATCGTAATCATTCATCATCTATCGTTCAATTTCTCCTTCAGACGGTGCCTCACCAGTATAGCGATGAGTGGGAATGATTACAAGTAATAAAAGGCCTTTTGTGCCTGGTGGCAAGCTCGTTGCACTTACATTGACCGCCAAAAAGCAGTTTCGATTCGGTCGGCTCTACAAGCCAACCGAATCGAAACTAACAAAGCAGTATTAGTTAGTACTGAATGAACGTACTGCGAACCCCAGAATTTGAGTTTGAGGCCGACGCTCTTTTTGCCTTTTCCTCAATTGTTTTCTCAACTGCGTGCATCGCGTGCGCAATCTCAGAAAGTCTTTTTTCTGTTTGATCTTTTTGCGCCTGGATCCATTCAAGTTTCTTCATTAAGTTTTCTTTTTCAGCAGCCAATTGGTGAAGCTTCAAAAGTCCACTACTTTCGGTGATTGGCCCCGGTCTGATATTTAGGCTACGAATGCCTCTTATTGCACTGGCTCCTTTGGTTATCATATATTCACCTCCTTTCCTCCCCTAAAATTGCAGATTATATGGAAATAAATCTTCCGCAAGGGTACGCCCCTACCATACACGAATGTCGAGTAGCATAGGTAGCGTAGTATGGTAGGGGCGTACCCTTGCGGTCGCCCTGGAAGCTTTCAAATCGCTGTTCGAAACTGCCGAAGATGGGTTTCTAATATTGGTAACTCATCCTGGAGGTGCTTATGAATTAGACCGATAACTATCTCTGTCATTTTCCCTCTATCATTGCTGTTGTGTTTCCCTGATATGAAAGCATCAACACAAATATCAACAAAAAGGGGATTATGTTTCTCCGCGTGTATCCCTTTTTGTTTGAGAATCTTTCCAATAATAATTCCCGGCCTAATACTTAATGCCTGATAGGGGCCGACCATCTGACGAAAGTCTCGCAAAATTCCGACGATCTTTTTAGCATCTTCGAGCGTTATACCGCTCCTGGCAACCACAATGGCTTGTTCTGTCTCCTCATCGAAATAATCTAAATGCATGCTGACCATGCGGTCTAAAAGCGCATCCTGGGTTTTGTGAACCCCGGCATACTCATGAGGATTGGAGGTGAAGATGACTTTAAAATTAGGGTGGACTTTAATATAGCCTGCCTCTTCCTCTGACGGCGGCAAAGTCAGAATCCCCTCCTCTAAAACAGACAGAAGGGCGTTATTGGCTTCTGGTCTTGAACGGTTAAATTCATCATATATTAAGGTTAAACCTTCCTTACAAGCAGTAGTTAAACGGTTGTCTACCCAGCGCTGCGATACATCTTCTTCTGTCTTTAAAACGGAGTGAATGAAATTATCAACCAGCTTACTCTTGCGATAACCCATTTTTTCTCCAACCAAATCTGAAGTCCCGAACTCTTCATCCCCAAACATAAGCATCATTGGTTGATTAAGTTTATAAGCCAAATGCATAGCCAGAGTACTTTTTCCCGTGCCGGTTGGACCAGTAAAATGAACTGGAATGCCGGCCTCAAGGTATGACATTGCCCGGTCGATAATTTTATTGACTGGCGGTGTCTCTATGAATTCTTCGGACGGGCCGATAGATAAACTATTCAGTATATGATTCCTGCTCATATTTATCCCTCTTGTTTTTTCGCTTTTGCTCTTCTTTGGAGTGGTGCCGCGTGAGTTGTCACCAGGGGCAAAGTAACGGGCATTTCGGGCAGAGAGGCGATGTCTTTCAATTCCGGCTTTGTTTTGGGTGAGCGTTTATTCTGCATTTTTTCTGCCAATGCCTTCCAGCTCTTCGCCATTTCTTCCTGCTCCTCGCGAAATCTGGCTATTGTTTCCTCAGCGCTTTTCCTTATAGCCATACTTGCTTGAGTGATTTCTTCAACCTCCTCTTTCCGTGTCTCTGTTGCTCTGCTAGTCTCAGCGATAAACCTCTTAAAATCGCGCAGCCTGGCTTGTTTGCCATCGCTAAAAAGTTTCTTTAGCCCTTGAGCTATAGCTTGTTCTTCTTGTTGAAACTGCGCCAGCATTTCCATTACTTCCTTCTCTCTTGCCCGGCGCTTTTCAATCACCTCTCCCATGAGCTTCTCAAAATCTGCCTGCCTTAAAGATTCTCCCCTGGCTAAATTCTGTTGCAGCTGAGATGCAAGTTCCTCCTGCTCTTTTTTGACATTAGCGATAGTCCGATGAGTATTCAACCGCAGAGCTGCAACCTTTTCCACAATGGCATCATAAAAGTCCGTAATATCTGCTGGAAGACTTTTTGCTGTTGCATTTTTATCTACCATAAATTACTACTCCTTCCGGTTGGAATATAAACTTTTTCTTTCCAAGAAGGCATACTTTCCAGGCCTGACGAGTGAGATATTCCTTGTCTCCCGTTTGTAAAGGAGCCCTTGATAAATCTGGGATGCTTTACGCCTGGAAAGGATGTCTTAATTGCGCTCCCTCAACCCTTAGGCTGCTGAAGCAGTCAGCCCGATGGCTTCGGCATATTTCAAGTAAGTCTCAACCGATGCGATTACAACCCTGGCTTCAATTGCCAAAAGTTCAATACCTACCAAAGAAATCCTGACCCACGCGTCAACTACCACACCTTTGTCAAGGATGCGATCAACAACCTCAACAAGACTGGATGACGCCATCGATTTCTCTACGGCCATGTTTATTCACCTCCTCGTATAACAAATTTACTACTACGGTAGTAATTTGAGTATACTCCTCTCAAAAACACATACCGTTCTATATAGGACGAACTTATTAATGGGCACGTATGGCAGCCTGTGCAATCTCTTGATACGAATAGGTTGCACAGGCTGCCATACGTGCCCATTGTTCCGGCAAAAAACAGCAGGGTGTTTTTGCGCGTAGGGATGAGATACTGGCGGCAATTATGGTTGTCGTTAGACAGATATTACAAGCTTCCTACATCTTCCAGTTGCGATGTTGGAGCGCCCATCTCTGCTTTCGGGGAAGGGATGCGTTTACCCGCCCTCTTTGCAGCTATCCTATTGGCCAGTGCATCTTCCAGTTGCGATGTTGGAGCGCCCATCTCTGCTTTCGGGGAAGGAATGCGTTTACCCGCCCTCTTTGCAGCCATCTCATTCGTTAGATTTTTCCAATCGGTGTGGGCTTGCCGTTGGTCGGCGGAGAAATCGGCCATCATGCCGTCTACCGCCTTGCTAAGGTTCTTTTGAAAGGTCGAAAGCTCGCTCCTCAGAGAATCTGTTGTCTCTTTACGTTCTTCTGCAAAGTGGGACAACAAACCATGAATTTTATTAATTCTTTCTGCGGTTTCGTTAGAAAGGCTCGTCTTTGAGACTTTCGCCATCTCTTTACGATCACGTCTAAAATTGGCAAGCGTTTCAGCCGTGTCTTTTTCAATTGCCGCTACCACACCTTTTATTTCCCGCATCAGAGTGGCAAACTCCTTGCTTCTTTCTTTTTCAGAAGCAGAAAGAAACTCGGCCAGGTCCCCTGTCATATTCTTTAAGGCATTACCATTCCTGGCTCTCATTTTCTGTACCTGGCTTACTCGACGCGACCTGTTAGAGGCAAGGGATCGCTTCAGATCGCTGGCCATTTTTTTGTGTTGCTGATGGAAATTTCCTAGAGTCCGGTGGGTCTCTTTTACAATATCTGAAACCTCTGCTATCCTTGTTTCATAAGAAGCTTCAATATTTTCAGTTAAAGCTTCTACTTGTTTGTGAATAGACATATTTCGCCTCTTTTCGATTACCTCGACATACCATGGTATGTCGATTACCTCGACATACCATGGTATGTCTTGATTTGTTTGATCTGAAGGCATACTTTCCAGGCCTGACGAGTGAGATATTCCTTGTCTCCCGTTTGTAAAGGAGCCCTTGATAAACCTGGGATGCTTTACGCCTGGAAAGGATGTCTTAATCGCGCTCCCTCAACCCTTAAGCTGCTGAAGCAGTCAGCCCGATGGCTTCGGCATATTTCAAGTAAGTCTCAACCGATGCGATTACAACCCTGGCTTCAATTGCCAAAAGTTCAATACCTACCAAAGAAATCCTGACCCACGCGTCAACTACCACGCCTTTGTCAAGGATGCGATCAACAACCTCAACAAGACTGGATGACGCCATCGATTTCTCTACGGCCATGTTTATTCATCTCCTCGTATGTTCAAATTACTACTACTACTACCACTACAGTAGTAATTTGAGTATACTCCTCTCTACAAACTCCTCCTCCATCACCAGCGAGAGCGCGCATGAGCCAATTTGTTGGATTCAGTATACTAAAGATAATGAAACCCTGGACTTTGTGTCTGGGGAGAGTATCGCTTGACCTCTTTAGAAACTCCTTTTTTTGCGCTATTGGCTCATAGGAGGAGTATCTAAATGAGAATAAAAACTGGGGGATAATAAAATTATGCCAGCAAAAAAAGACCAACAAAAGAAAAAAGGCAAGGGGGAAGTAGAGGTCGATTTTGGCATGGGTAAAATCGACCTCGGCGGCCTTTTTCAAGGAATCGGAAATATAATTGATTTGGTTTCCAAGATGGAGGAAGAAGGTAAGGGAGAGGTAAACCGCGAGGAAGAATTTACCAGCCCTTCAGGTCGAGTCAGAGCAGTCTACGGTCTTTCTGTAAAAACGGGTCTTGGTGGAAAGCAGACAGTTGAGTCGTTTGGCAATGTGAAAAAGACTTCCAAAGGACCAGTGGTTGAGGAGGAGAGGCAGCCCTTAGTTGATATCTTTGATGAAAAAGACCACGTTTTAATAATTATTGAACTTCCGGGGATAGAAGAAGAGCATATTAGCACCAAAGTAAAGGGTGATATTTTGACCCTCTCTGCTGCTAACGGTGATCGCAAATATTATAAAGAGGTGGTTTTGCCAGAAGATGTTGACTCCGACACCATGAAAAGTAAGTATAAGAACGGCGTGTTAGAGATACGGATTGGCAAAAAGTAGTATGGCAGACATAACCGTTCAACTCAAAGTAGCCGAAGCTAATCCTCGCGATGTGGGGCGCGGGATTGCCCGGGTTGATCCAGAAGTGATGGAGCAACTGGGTATTGACGACTCCGGTGAGGTCTTTGGCCTCACAGGCAAGCGGCAAACGGTAGTCAAGATCATGCCTACCTTCCCAGAACTACGGGGGCGCGGGATTGTCCAGATTGACGGAATCATCAGGGAAAACGCGCAGGCTGGCATTGATGAGCAGGTCAAACTTGCCAGAATTAAGGTTGAGGAAGCAAGAAAAGTGACTCTTGCCCCCTTAACTCTGGCCGGTAGGACGACTACGGATAGTGCCTACCTTTTAAGACAGCTTTCTGCAATCCCTGTTACTCAGGGAGACAGGGTTCAAACCACCTTTTTGGGAGCAAAGAAACAAGACTTTAGCGTAGTAGATACCCTACCTCCCGGTGCCGTACTTTTAACACCGCGTACCATTATTTCAATCACCGGAGAAGGTAAGGCCACAGAAGCAAAGTTGACCTATGAAGATGTAGGCGGGCTCGGTGATCAGGTGAAGCGCATTCGGGAGATGATTGAACTTCCAATGCGTTTTCCTCAAGTTTTTGCCCGTCTGGGCATTGACCCACCGAAAGGTGTCCTACTACATGGACCTCCCGGCTGCGGAAAAACCCTGATTGCCAGAGCGATAGCTAACGAAACCGATGCCTATTTCTTGCAAATCTCTGGGCCTGAGATCATACACAAGTTCTATGGCGAGTCCGAGGCTCATCTACGGAGTGTCTTCGAAGAGGCGAAAAAAAATGCGCCTTCAATTTTGTTTCTGGATGAACTTGATGCCATTGCGCCTAAAAGAGAAGAATTAGGCGGGGAAAAACAGGTTGAACGAAGGGTGGTGGCGCAACTCCTGGCCTTAATGGACGGTTTGGAGGAACGGGGTCAGGTAATCATTATTGGCGCGACTAATTTACCCAACGCCCTTGACCCGGCTCTGCGCCGCCCTGGCCGCTTTGATAGAGAAATAGTGATTCCGATCCCAGATAAAAATGGCCGTCGAGAAGTTCTCCTCATTCACACCAGGGGTATGCCTTTTTCAGATGATGTTGATATTGACAGATTAGCGTTTGTAACTCACGGCTTTGTGGGAGCTGACCTTGCCGCTTTAGCCCGGGAGGCGGCCATGTATGCTGTTCGCCGGCTCATGCCCAGCATCGATTTTGCGCGGGAAGTTATACCTGAAGCGGCAATTCTTGCTCTTGAAGTAACTATGGATGATTTCCTAAACGCGCTAAGGGAGATTGAGCCTTCCGCCATTCGCGAGTTTTTTACCGAGATCCCTGAAACAGGTTTTTCCGAAATCGGTGGACTTGGTGATATCAAGAGGATACTTATCGAGACAGTAAAAGATCCCTTGTATCATCCAGAGGTGTATGCTAAGGCAAACACCAGGTCGGCCAGGGGAATTTTATTAACCGGTGAGCCTGGAACGGGCAAGACCATGATTGCTAAGGCCATTGCTAAAGAAGCAGAAGTTAATTTTATTGCGGTTTCAGGCCCAGAACTCCTTTCCAGGTATGTTGGCGAAAGCGAACGAGGGGTGCGCGAGGTTTTCAAAAAGGCCCGGCAGGCCGCTCCCTGCATTTTATTTTTTGACGAAATTGAGAGCCTGGTTCCTAAACGGGGAAAGATGATGGGTGACCAGGTGACAGAGCGGATCGTCACCCAGTTCCTGACCGCGATGGATGGGATTGAAGAACTCAAGGGAGTATTGGTGCTGGCGAGTACCAACAGACCTGATTTGATTGATCCGGCCATCTTGAGGCCAGGCCGCTTTGATTTTGTGCTCGAAATTCCGAAACCTGATGCGCAAGAGCGGGAAGAGATATTCAGAGTACATACTCAAGATAAGCCTTTGGGTAGAAACGTCAGGCTGGAGAGCCTGGCCGCAGAAACTGACGGTCTGGTAGGGGCAGATATCGCCTCTATCTGTCAGAAGGCGAGCCTTCTGGCAATCAGAGAATTTTTAGAAAGCAAAGAGTCAGACCTGGAAAAATTGACAATTGACAAGAAATACTTTATGGCGGCGGTGAAAGATGCAACAACACGTCATTAAATGCGCCTTTTGTAAGGGGACAGGCAATAACCCTCATTTCAGAAGTACTTGTTCGGTTTGCAAAGGCAAAGGCAGCAAACAAATTACAGGCAAGTACATGGTCTGCGACGATTGTCATGGATCAGGCCAAAAAAGAGGGACGACCTTGACTTGTTACACCTGCACTGGTTTAGGAGTAGTCCCCGACATGCGGGAGGAGTTTAAGAAAGCAAGACAAGAAATCAGGAAAGCACAGGTGGAGATAGAGGAAGAAAGAGCGCAATTCATCGGGAGAAAGAGCCTGGCTAGTGAGAAGAAAGAGCGCAAGCCATCGCAAGCAACAGACGCAAAAATTGGTAGTTGAGAAGATGGAGAGAAGGAAGTCCATGAAAAGCGGAATATACATCTATGGAATTATTAAAACCAGCGATCATCAGGATTTTGGAAACATTGGCATTGGCGACGAGACTTCT
>Ga0307372_10013928_pt1 | contig 10342 bp, 15 predicted proteins | sample OX1MG_FD_202533 | JGI IMG/M metagenome (GOLD analysis project Ga0307372, IMG submission 202533) | Soil microbial communities from Risofladan, Vaasa, Finland - OX-1 | ecosystem: Environmental > Terrestrial > Soil > Coastal area > Acid sulfate soil | place: Finland: Risofladan, Vaasa | collected... | reverse complement strand
CCGGGAACGCCGGGAACGTCGATGACCTGGCCGGAACCCGGTGAGGTGATAGATCACCGTCCCGCCGGGACGTGCGGCCGCGGGGCGGACCTGGCCCTGGCCGAGGACCTGGGGGCGGCCCGGTCGCATCAGCGGCTTGAGGTGCCGCTGGCGACGGCGCGCCGCATCCAGCACGACCTTCATGAGGCAAGGTGCGGCCGCGGCGAGGTGCGTGTCGCGGACCGCCCGGCCGGGGTGCCGGCGTCGGCGGTGAGCATCGGCCCGGACCTGCGCGCCCTGGCCGTTTACCTGGTGGTCTACCAGCACGTGCCAGCCGGTCGCTGCGCGGAGCTGATCGCGGACCTGACCGGCGCCCGGGTCTCGGCCGGGTTCATCCATTCCTGCCTGGCGAAAGCCGCCGGTGTGATCGCCGGTGTGGTGAAGCTGATCAGGACGCTGATCACCGCCGCTCACGTGGCCGGCTTCGATGAGACCACGCTGCGGTGCGGCCCGGCCGGGACGAAGAAGCACGTCCAGGCCGCCGTCACCGAGCTGCACTCCCTGTTCTTCCTCGGCCGGCGCACCCTGGAATCGTTCCGCGACTTCGGGATCCTGCCCGCCTTCGCCGGCGTCGTGGTCCCGGACCGGTACGCGAACTACTTCCGCGACGGCTGGAAGCACATCACCGGAAATCAGGTCTGCTGCGGCCGCCCTCCCATAGAAGGCTCGGCTGAATTCATTAGATTCCGGGCCGAAGAACGCTACGAGACTTACCTGAAGCAAGGGGGCAGCCGGTGAGCAGCCAGGACTTCCATCACTACACCCGCGACGAATTCCTCGACGAGTTCTTCCCCGACGCCAGGACAAGGCCGCCATCGCCGTCGGCATGGAACAGGTCCGAGCCGAGCAGTGCGCCTACCGCGTCGCCGACATGCGCCGCAGCCTGGGCATCACCCAGGCCGACGTCGCCGCCCGGATGGGCGTCACCCAGGGCGGCGTCTCCGCCATCGAGCACGCCAGCCCCGGCGCCACCGAACTACGCACCCTCGCCAGTTACGTCGAGGCCCTCGGCGGCCGGGTCGTAGATCATCGCCGACTTCGGAGACTAGCGCCTCGCCTTCACCCAACCCGGCATCCAGGCAGTCTGACACCGGGAAACCCCCGGCATCAGACTGCTCCGACCCCCGCGCGACTCCGCGGGCCTATCCGGACGATGTCCTGGAGCGCATCCAGGCAGGGTTACCATAAACTTCGCGCCCGCGTTTAGCGCGTTTCATCGCTGGCTGAGGACAGGGAAGCCCATGTCTGTCGTTGTTGTCGCGACCATCGTGCCCGTGGCCGAGCACCGCGACGAGGTCATCGCCGCGATCAAGGAAACGATCGGCCAGGTACATGGCGAGGATGGCTGCGAACTCTACACGCTGAACGAGGCACCAGACCGGCTGATCATGATCGAGAAATGGGCCAATGCTCAGGCCCTCGCCGCGCATAGCAATGGCAGAAATCTCGCCGCGCTTAACCCGAAGCTGGTCGGCAAGGTCGCCCGTCCTCCTGAGATTTTTGTGCTCCAGCAGGTACCGGCCGGCGATCCCGTAAAGGGTCAGCTCTGACCAGGGTTGGCCTGGCCTAGAGCCCTTCGCGGTCGAGGAACTCGTTGCGGCCGCCTCGCCCGGCAGTTCGCTTCCCAATGACCGCCTGCGCCACCTTGGTGACAATGCTCGCCGCACGTGCAGCTGCATCGCCGGAGAAAGGCACGCAGGGCGCGGACGGTGGCGGCAGCCGGTGGACGGGCTTCCAGTTCTCCGCTGGGATCGAGGTACTGCGCCGTCCCAGCGCGCTGCGCGCCACATGGGCGCCTTGCTGGACCCTTTGCCGTCCACCCCTTACCGGCACACGTGGCCGCCGGACCCGGCAGGGGCCGGCATGCGACAACCTCGATCGTCACATACGCGCCGCGGAAGGTGACCAGGTCCGGACCGCCAAGCCCTAGTCGAGGCGGGCGGCAAGAAGCACGGGTTCGGTGGACTCGCCCGAAACTGCCGAATTCGTCATCGATCGGCGCGCCAAGGCCGACCCTAGGAAACAGAACTCTGACCTGGTCGGGATGGCGGGATTCGAACCCGCGGCCTCCTGCTCCCAAAGCAGGCGCGCTAACCAAGCTGCGCCACATCCCGTTAGCACCCGAATCCTATACTGTCGCTTCATCGGACGCGTACATGACAGCGCGCTACCGAAGCAGCCGCACGACGTCCTGGTCAGGACCGCGCTCGCAACGCGGGCCGCGTCCCGGCACCCGCGAGAAACCGGTACGCTACGGCGTAGCGGTTGCAGCCGCAACGCGGGCGTAGCTCAATGGCAGAGCCCCAGCCTTCCAAGCTGGTCATGCGAGTTCGATTCTCGTCGCCCGCTCCGATGCCCCAGCCCTGGCCGCAGACCTGTTCTCAGCTTCCTTGCCTTGCCTCCGGGTGACCCCGACTCCGTCTCGTGCCACACACGTGCCATTCGCATGGCCGCAAAGCCGACGTCTACGGCAGAAGCGTCAGCGCATCCACATGGCTTGGCCGCACGACCGTGAAGTGCCTCCGATCCAGAGTCGCTACCTCGGTAAGCTTCAGCCGCTCCGCGACAGCAATCACGGAGGCATCAGCGGCACCGAGCGGCAGGCTCGAATACATCTCCACAAGCTCGGCCATGCGATCAAGGTCGGCGTGCGAAAGCGCGACAAGGGTGAAGATGTCATCTCGCACCGAACGCAAGAATGCAGCTTCCACGGCAGCCCCGCGCTCGCGCTCCAGGAGATAGCAGACCTCGGTGAGGATTGGCGCTGGCATCAGCAACGGACGCGGGGCAACATCGAACCAGTCCACACAGCGCGCATGATGACGGTCCTGCTCATTAGCCATCGCGACAAGCGGACCAGTGTCCACGACGATCATGCGGGCGCCCTCAGGCTGACCGGCCAAGTTCCGTACGCAGAATCTCCTCCGAGCGTTCCGCGAAGTCGGGACCAGCCTGCAACGCCCCGAACCACGACGGGCGGGTCCGCTGACGGCTTCGCCTGACGGCTAGCTCGCGAAGCAACTCGGTGGCACTGGGCACAGTTTCCTCGTCAAGCTCATCCACCAGATGATGAAGTTCCTCGCGCGCCACAGTCATACCCCCAAGTGTACGATTGCGAAGCCAGCAGGAAGATCAGCGACTGGTCCGGGCATCCCCCGTGCCCGTCGCGTGCCCGATAGGACGGTGAGCGGCGGTGTTTCACGGGCACTCCCGGTCACTGGCAAACATGTCCTGACCTGGACCGCAGCAGTTCAGGAGCCTGCGGTCCGCAGCCTTCCAAGCTGGTCATGAGGGTTCGATTCCCTTCGCCCGCTCCCGTCAGCCCAGGTCAGAGGCATGATCATCTCCAAGTCGATCGGCTGGGAATGCCTCTCGGCGAGTGCGTGCCCGTTGAGTGCCAAGCGTCGCGCTTGTTTGGGCCCGACATCAACGCTCTCATGACAACTCGCTCGAGCCGGGTGGGTCAGAGGCTATTTGGCCGTGCGTGAACAGCGACAACTTCGACAAGTTCTTCAGCACCTTTGAAGTCGTCAGGATTAGCCGTGTACAGAGGCAGTCCGTTACTCGCCGCAGTAGCGGCAATCATAAGATCTGAGGCCCGCGTGCGCGGCTGACATCCTGCGGCTCGGACCGCTGCGCAAATCTGGCCGTAGAGACGCGCCGAGCCCTGGTCATATGGAAGCGGATCAAAGGTCGCCTCCACGTGCTGCAGCACGGCCACGCGGCCGGCCCGCTTCCCCGGATCGTCCGTCGCATGGGGGCCATACGACAGTTCGCCCAAGGTAACCGACGTGATCAGCATCGTGTCAGGCAACTCCGACGGCTCATAGAGCCGGATCGCCGCGATGATGCTGGTATCCACGACCGCAGCCTGGTGAACAGTCACAGGCCAGTACCTTCATACGGATCATCCAGGCCCTGGCCGACAGTCTCGTCTAGATCGGCACGCAGATCGCTGACATTGATCGCGGGCGCCGTGGCGAAGATAGCGAGAACTTCCTCCTTGGGAACCGCCCGGCGCCGACGGATCGGAATCATCTTCGCCAGCGGCTCCCCGTTCAGCGTCAGAGTGTACGCCCGTCCTTGCCGAAGACCACGAGTGACCGACCCAGAGTCCGCGACGAACTGGCGGACGCTGACGTCAGTCGGCTGATCAAGTGCCATGCCCCAAGCATACCCGGAGTACCACGCTGTAGTACGGGACTGCAAAGCGGCTGGACCAGGCTTCACCTGTGCCCGCGTGGCGTGCTGGTAAATCAGCGCGGCCCGTGCCGATGAGTGGCCCATGCGCTCCATCAGCACGCGCAGGCTCGCGCCCTGGCCCGCCGCCATCGTGTTCCCTGTGTGTCTCAGATCGTGAAAATGCAGATCGGGCATGCCGATCGCGTTGCGTACCCTGGTCCAGATCCGGCGGAAGTTCGACCGGCGCTACCGGCCGCCTTGCCGCGCCGCGCGGGGACCTGCTGTCCGCTTCGTGCCACACACGTGCCACAGCCGCGACGCTCATCCTTCGCGCTCGCACAGTTCCGGCTGGTCAGCGCCGCCGTTCTCACCTTCGCCCTGGACCTCGCGGCTGATAGTTCCGAGCGCTGTCGCGATGGCCTGGTCGCGGTCTCTGGCGGCGAGCTGGTAGATCATCGCGGCCCGGACGCTGGAGTGCCCGAGCCTGGCCATCAGCTCCTTGAGGCTCGCGCCCGTCGCCGCCGAGAGCGTGCCGCCGGCATGACGCAGGTCATGGAAATGAAGATCGGGAAGCCCGACCGACGCCCGCGCCTTGTTCCAGATCTTCCTGAAGTTCGATCGCCGCAGCCGTCCGCCTTGCGGTCCGATGAACACCACTCCCCTAGGTCCGTCTTCGGCGAACCGGTCGAGATGCCAGCGCAGCTCGGGCACCAGCTCGGCGGGGAACGCGACCGTGCGGCGGCCAGCTCGCGACTTCGGCGTCCGCCGATTAGGCGGGCGAACCAGCGGCACACGTCAGCGGCGCTTCACCAACGTCAGTTTCGCCGAGTCCGGCATCAGGCCAATCTTGCGGTAGTCAACGTAACGACAATCGGCCTGGTGACCTGATTGCCGAACTGTTGCTGGATGAAATTCTCGATGTCATCGAGCAGTCCCTGCCTGGCGGAAGGCGTCATCATCTGCGTGCCGGAGTAGGAGAGCATCAGCTTGCGATAGTCGGCCGCACTGTAGGTCTGGTTCCAGTCGTAGGCGCGAACCTCGACGTTCGAGAACCGCGGGTCGCCACGTAGCACCAGGTGAATCGGAGGGTCTACCGCGTTGCGTTCAGGCGCCTGCGGGCCGGTATGTCCCTCGCCGTATCGCTCGTAGATGGGTTGTGCCGCAGCGAAGAAACCCTTGTCGTCGGGTGAGCTGACTTGGTTCAGGTCGACGATCGCAACCACACCGCCGGGCTTCAGGACACGTGCAGGTCTGTCGACCTGCGCTTTCGGGGAAATCCAGTGGTAAGCGGTAGCCGAGAACACGGCGTCAAAACCGTGTTCCTCCACGTCGACTTCCTCGAAGTCACCGATGGTGATCGTCAGCGCGGACGACGGAAGAACCTTGCGCAGCTTGGCGGCCATCGCGGGGCCGATCTCGACAGCGTGAACGATTGCCCCTCGACGGAGAAGGTCGCGGGTCGCCTGGCCAGTACCCGGCCCGACCTCAAGGATTACCGGACGGTTAGGCAGGAGCCGAAACAGTTCGTCGAACATGGGCGGCGGGTAGTTGGGCCGTATCGCGTGGTAGATCTCTGCGGCACTGTCAAAGGATTTGCGTGGCTCTGCAGCAGGAGCTTTTGACATAGCGTGATTGTCCCAGGCCGCCAGGTCGAGAACCGCCGTGGCGTGCCTGTTGCATGCCCGATCGAGCGCTGGCCACCGGTACTTCACGGTCGCTCGCGGAGAAGCCAACACGGCGGTGACCAGCGGTGGGACAGGTCAGGACCTCTTGCCCACGATCCTTGCAAGCAGGTGGTCGAACTGGTGACGGGGAGCCGCGCTGGGAGCCACCCGACCGAACGACCTTCCGCTAGGTCGGACAGCAGCCCGGCGCAACTCCGAGCGTACGCACGGGTCTGAACTAATCCTTGGGGTTCTGCTGGTGCCTACGGATCAGAAGGTCGCGCCGTCCGGCCTGGCGTGCCCGTAGCGTGCCAGATGGGGCAGTGACTGACGGCTAGTGGCAGTCCGTCACGGGCACACCAATGTGCCGCTGACCTGCGGCGGGGCAGGTCAGGCACCTGCCGCTTAAGACCTCCTAAGCAGTCGCTCGGCGATCGCGGGTTTCGGCGTCAAGTAGGCTTTGGGCTCCGTGATCCCTAGCCGGGGGAAGTCTCGGTTCGAGTCCGAGACTGCCGGAGTGCTGGGGCGTGCTGGCTCTGTCAGTCGTCATGATCAATTTCGATCTGGTCAAGACAACTCTGAAGGAGGTGGCGCGGTTGATCGCAGCTAGGTTCGACAAGCTCGTGCTTGTGATTCTCCTCGCGGTAGTTGGAGTAACGGCTAGCTCGTCCCCTGCCTAGGGATCATGGCACGCACCGACCTCAGCACCCGCCTGACCTGCACCAACGTTTCCGCTGGTCACCCGGCCTGGCGTGCTACCGATCTTCCAAGCTGGTCATGAGGGTTCGATTCCCTTCGCCCGCTCCAACCCAAAAGCCCAGTTCAGGGGCGTCCCGGCAAGCCATGCGGCCCGCCACTGGCAGGCCTGCCCTCCTGACTCGTGCCACGTTCGTGCCCGATGACACCCGCTGTCCTGCTCGGGCCACTCGTCCTCACGGCAGCAGCTTCAGAGCACCCACATGATTCGGCCGGACAACCGAGAAATGCCGCCGGTCCAGCGTAGCCACCTCATCGACCTTGAACCGCTCAGCCACGGCGACGACAGACGCATCGGTGGTACCCAGCGGCAGATCTGCGTACCTCACGACCAGGTCCGTCATCCTCGCGTAGTCCTCCGAGGTCAGATCAACGGGCGAGAAGTCGCCAACGGCCAGCGACCGCAAGAACAGCGACTCAACGCGCGGACCGGCCTCGCGGGCTAGCAGGTACCCGACCTCAGCCGCGACTGTCGCGGGGACCAAGAGCTCAATCCCAGCTTCATGCAGGCTTGTGAACAATTTCACGCACGCGACATGGTGAGCGTCGTTCGAGAGCGCCGCCGCCACCAGCGGACCCGTATCACAGACGATCACGCCTACCGGCCGAACCCCTCCGCGAGCAGTTCCTCGGAGCGGGCCGCCACGTCAGAAGTCCGGCCCTGCCCAGCACCGAACCACGCCGGCGGCCAGGACCGGCCGCGAACGACCCGAAGATGGCGCCGCACGTCATCGAGCACCACCGGCACCTCCTCGTCGGGCAGCTCCTCGACCAGGCGGAGCAGTTCTTCACGCTGCACGCTCATGGCTCAATAATACGCTGACACGCCGTCAGGCAGCCGGTCCCTGCGTGCCACACGTGCCACACACCAAAGCGACCAAGGTGCATGGCCTCCTAGCCCGACTAAACGCCGTGCCACATACGTGCCACACGCCAAGGTGACCAACGGTCGGCCACGGTAACTCATGGGCACGAGTACCGGCCTGACCTGCACCGACATTCCGCTGGTCACCTGGCGTGGCGTGCTACCGATCTTCCAAGCTGGTCATGAGGGTTCGATTCCCTTCGCCCGCTCCACCCGAAAAACCCAGGTCAGGGTCATGATCGTTCTTTCTCAGGCCGTTGTCAGGACGTCGGCTTGACGCGGCGTGCCCGTTCGCATACCCAATCCCTCGCTCCGTGCGCGTCCCACTGCGGTCAGACGTCACACCAGGGTTACTAGCGGGATCGGTAGATCTCGGAGCGATGGTCGATGTCGAGGATATGGACGATCCGAGTGGTCTCATCGATCCGGTACACAATGCGGTATGTTCCACGCCGTGCGGCATGGCACCCAGCCAGTGGTCCGACCAGGGACTTGCCGACGCGCTGGGGATTGTCAGCCAAAGCACTGTCGCAGAACTCGATCACGGCGGCGGCTACGGACTCAGGAAGCCGACTAGCTATAGCCCGCCTCGCTGCGGGCTGGAATCGGATCTCATATCGCAGCCCAAGCGGTTCACTCACCTGCCGGCGGCTCTACGTCGTGCGAGATCCTGCCGCGCGGTCTCCAGGTCGGCGCCTGGCTCACCACGGCCGAGGGCGGCCAGGCTCTCGCCGATCCGTGCGACAGCCTCGGCATCGGCGAGGATCTCCAGGGTCATCTCCATGCCCTCTAGGTCATCAACCGACAGCAGGACGGCCTCTGCTTCGCCGTTGCGGGTCAATGTGATCCGCTCATGCTGCCGACGTACGCGCCGGGCTAGCTCGGACAGTCGTGCCTTGGCCTCCGACAGCGGGATGGGAGTGGCTGCGATCGTCATGGTCACAAGTATAGACCGGGTTAGTCCGAAACCTGACTAACCACTTCGCGCTCAACTGTACTGTGATCAGTTCGTCACGCTCGTCGCTGGCCGTCGGCCAGGACCACGCTATGTCGGCGGACGGCAATCGCGCGCACGTCGCGTGCCACATACGTGCTACGTGCCAAGGTGATCGAGGGTCAGTCACGGCAACTCACGGGAACTCGCGCACCTGTGACTAGCGGCAACCTTCGCGCAGGTCACCCGTCATCCCGCACGACCGATCTTCCAAGCTGGTCATGAGGGTTCGATTCCCTTCGCCCGCTCTTTCTTTCGCTCCAGCCCAGTTCAGGGGCATGATCATCATTTCTAGAAGCCGTCACGACTCCTGCACAAGCGACCGGGCTGCTCCCGGACTACGACACGTGCCAGGCCTACATCGTTGATGTGCGCAGCGCCTTCCGTTCAGGAAGCTGATCGCCCTACCGGGCGACGCCGGGCGGGCGAGCCACCGACACCACATCGGGCTCGGGGCCGACTGCGCGCGGTCGCGGAATCTGTCAACCTGAACGAGGCACTATCGCGGGTGTCTTACCGAGCGGCGGCTTCCTTCTCTTCGGGGTTGTCATCGGGTGGGTTGATCCATGAGCCGACCGGCAGCTCTGGCGGGGTGGGTGGCCTGCGGACAAAGCGCTCCGGGTGCGCGTGGTAAGCGTCAGTCAGCACCAGTGCCCGGCCGGCCCGCACGGCCGCGGCCCGGCCGTGGTGAACGTCGGCGGCGGTGTGCAGGCCGAGGCCGCCGTGGCGGTGGTTCTCCTGGGGTGCAAAGCGGACAGTTGAACCGCTTGGCCGTGCCCATCGGAGCTTTCGAGGGCAGCACGTGCACGACAGGTGTTGCACAACGTGCAGGTTCGCGCCCGGATCGCTCTATGGCAGCGACGAGGACGTGCACGACGCCCCCGTAGAGGTGACGTGCACGTGGGCGAACAGTCCTGTATGCGAAGTCTCGTGCGACGACGCACGACATCCTGGGACCCCCGGAGAACGGTGCTCGTTGTTGTACCAGGGGAAGAAGTCCTGGCAGTGCGCTCGTGCTGCCTCGATCGAGTCGAAGCGGCGGGGGAAGTCCGGCCGGTACTTGAAGGTCTTGAACTGGCTTTCCGGGAACGGGTTGTCGTCGCTGACGTGCGGGCGGCTGCGGGACTGGGTGACGCCGAGGTCGGCCAGCAGCAGGGCGACCGGCTTGGACGTCATCGAGGAGCCCCGGCCGGCGTGGATGGTGAGCTGCCCGCGGGGGATGCCCTGCTTCGCTGCGGCCGCGGCGATCAGCTTCTCTGCCAGGACGGCGGACTCGCGGGTGGCGACCATCCAGCCGACGGCGTACCGGCTGAAGATGTCCAGGATCACGTACAGGTGGTAGCAGGTCCATTTCGCCGGGCCGTGCAGCTTGGTGATGTCCCGGGAATTGACCTGGTTCGGCCCGGTCGCCGCCAGCTCGGGCTTGACGGCCGCCGGGTGAGCAGCCTGCGCCCTGCGTTCCCGGCTCTCGCCTGCCTCGCGCAGCACCCGGCAGAAGGTGGACACCGATCCCAGGCAGGTGCCCTCGTCCAGCAGGACCGCCCATGCCCCGGCCGGGGCGGTGTCCGCGAACCGCGCCGAGTGCAGCATGTCCAGGATGGCCTGGCGCTCGGCCGCCGCCAGGGCACGGGGCTGCGCCCGGTCCCGGTGCGGCACCGGCGCCGGGCGCGGCGGTGCCGGGCTGGCCCTGTGCCGCCGGTACCAGCTAGCCTGCGCCACGCCGGCCGCCGCGCACGCCGCGCGCGTGCCGATCATCGGCGACATGGCCGCGATCGCCTCGTCGGTCACGAACCCGACCCGCCGGTGGTGTCCGCGCTCTCGGAGATCGTCTGTTGGCGCCTG
>Ga0307372_10013926_pt1 | contig 10344 bp, 9 predicted proteins | sample OX1MG_FD_202533 | JGI IMG/M metagenome (GOLD analysis project Ga0307372, IMG submission 202533) | Soil microbial communities from Risofladan, Vaasa, Finland - OX-1 | ecosystem: Environmental > Terrestrial > Soil > Coastal area > Acid sulfate soil | place: Finland: Risofladan, Vaasa | collected... | reverse complement strand
TAATCAGGACGAAGGAGTGCGTGCGGACCAGGCGCTCGAAGACGCCGCGGGCGAATCTCGTGTCTATGAGCTCGGCTTTCATCTCGATCCCGAGCTTCCCATTGAGGAGGTGAAGAAAATATATCAGACGATGCACGCGTTTATTGCAGAAAGGAGTGCGGTCATTGCCGAAGGCGAACCAGAGAAGATTCAGCTTGCCTACACCATCTCCCGCCAAGAGGTCGCCGGCCGGCGCGATTTCGATTCGGCGTATTTCGCGTGGGTCGTCTACGAGACTCACACATCCGCCCATGCCGAAATCCTCGCCGCCGCGAACGCGAACAAATACATTGTCCGTTTCATTGATCTCATTACGACGAAAGAGATTGCCCGTCACGTCGTCGAGATGCGCGAGATTAAGGTGAAAACGCCGGAGCGCACGGAAGATCCGGAGGCGATTGCCGGCGCCGAGCTTGACGCAGCACTCGAGAGTATCACTATATAATATACGACGGACCATGTACCTCAACAAAGTATTTCTTTACGGCAATCTTACCCGCGACCCGGAGCTAAAAGCGCTTCCGTCAGGAAGTCAGGTCGCGAACTTCGGCCTTGCGACGAACCGTACCTATAAGGACAAGAACGGCGCGAAGCAGGAAGCAACCGAATTTCATAATATCGTCGCGTTCGGCCGTACGGCGGAGGTCATCGCACAGTACTGTAAAAAGGGCCGTCCTATTTTTGTCGAAGGACGCATCCAGACACGCTCGTGGGATGATAAAGAGAACGGGGAAAAGAATTATCGTACGGAGATTGTCGTAGATACATTCCAGTTCGGCGCCGATGGCGGCAAAAGCGTCCCATCTGCCGGGTCGGTCGGTGGCGTCCGCGATGAACAGACTTCGCCAAAGGACGATGGCGAAATAAAATATCCAGACGAGGAAATTAATCCGGAAGATATTCCATTTTAAATCACGCATATGGCCTACCAAGCTGAACGCGAAGAGATTGAGATTAAGAAATGCATCGATTATAAAGATGTCGCATATCTGAAGCAATTTACGAATCCGCACGCGAAGATGCTCTCGAAAAAGCGCACCGGTATTCCGGCGAATAAGCAGCGCGATATCGCGCAGGCCATTAAACGCGCTCGCTACATGGCGCTTCTTCCCTACATCGCAGCATAAGGACAGTCCCTAGGCTTTTTCGACGCGCTCAGCGTATTCGCCGGTATCGGTGTTGACGCGGATGGTATCGCCTGTATTGATGAAGAGGGGCACATTTACCTTCGCGCCAGTCGCGAGTTCGGCGAGCTTAGTGCCGCCCGAAACGGTGTTGCCCTTTACTGCCGGCGGAGCATTTTTCACGACAAGATCGACTTTGACCGGTATTTTTATCGTCATCGGCTTTTCTTCATAGGTCAGTACTTCAACCGGTGAATTTGGTGCGAGCCATTGTACCTTGTCGTGTACGGTGTCTTCTGGGAATGCAAAACGATTTTTCGGATTGCCGGCCTGTGCAAACCAGCTCTCGCCGCGGTTCGTATAGAGATACAAAGCCTGCATCTTTTCGGTATCTGCTTCGGTCACCGTTTCGTTCTGATGAAAAGATATTTCGATGACTTTGCCGCCGACCAGCTGGCGCAACTTGGTCTGGTTTACTGGCTTGCGCATTTGCATCCGGAAAATGTGCGACGAGAGCACCTCATAGGGCTCATTATTATAGTTGATGATGCACTTTGGGAGGATTTCGTTATATGACAGTACGGCCATAGGTTGAAACTAAACGCTGGTAAGATTCGTTATAAAAAGTACCGCCAAAGGCGGATTCGTGTATGCTAGCAGACATTATGAGTTTTTCAACCTCTGGACTTGATACGCTCTCCGATGCCGATGTGCTCGCGCGCTCGAAGTCCGAGCCTGACCTCTTCGCGATCCTCGTCCGCCGCTACGAGGCGGCTCTGCTGCGGCGCGCGAAAACAATCCTCTCAAGTCCCGAGGACGCTGAAGAAGTCGTGCAGGATGCTTTTACGAAGATGTATCTCTACGCGGACACATATCATGCGCAGGAAGGTGCGACTTTTTCATCATGGGCATACACGATTCTCAACCGCGTCGCGTATACGAAATATCGCGCGCGGAGTCTCGAGCGGGGCAAGCGTGCCGAGCTAGAACCGGAACACTTCGAGTCACTTCCGGACGCGCGGGCAGAATTTCTCGAGGACCTTTCGGTGCGGAATGAAGTCATTGCAGCGCTCGCGAAGCTACCGGAAACCGCATCACGGATTCTGCGGCTGCAGTTTATTGAGGGGAAGACCCAAGAGGAAATTGCTACTTCCGAGAAGCTCTCAATCCCTGCGGTCAAAACGCGCGTACATCGCGCTAAGAAACTTTTCAAACAGGCGTATGACAAACAACACTATGAATAACAGCCGATCAAACATCGAACGCATCGTGATGCAGCGCGTGCATCTCATCCGTGCGCTCCGGTTTGCCATATCGAGCGGGACACTCTCGATGCTCGTGTCTGTTTTCGCGCTTTGGGGCATCGGGAGGGAAGTGTGGGTCGCGCGCGTATTGCAAAATGCTCCTCCGAATATCCTGGATCTCCCGCGCTTCTATCTTATGGCGTTCGAGCATACCCGCCTTATCGTTCAGGCGCTCGTGCTCCTCATGCTCGCCTCTCTCATCTATGTCGCGCGCGAAATCGTCCGTGCAATTGCCGTCGTATCCGCCGTACAGAACGCCTAGCTCTTAGCTAATTTCTCTTTTATCTGCTTCAGGAGTTCTTTTGAGACGTCCCTGTTGTCGCGCAAGAAGGTGCGCGTCGCGTCATAGCCGACGCCAAGCTTCGCTTCGCCCATTTTATAGGTCGCACCAGACTTTGAAACCAATTCGTATTTTTCGCCGAGCGCGATGAGTTCTCCTTCTCTGCTGATACCCTCATTGTATAAGAGATCAAATTCTGTCGTCTTGAAAGGTGCAGCGACTTTATTTTTTACCACCTTCACGCGTACGCGGCCGCCTACGACCTCCTCGCCTTTCTTAATGGATGCGATGCGGCGGATGTCGAGGCGTACCGATGTGTAAAACTTTAGCGCCTTGCCGCCCGGCGTCGTCTCTGGATTGCCAAACATGACGCCAATTTGCATGCGTATTTGATTGATAAAGATGACGATGGTCTTGCTGCGAGAGGCGATGGCGGTGAGCTTCCGCAGTGCTTGGCTCATAAGCCGCGCCTGCTTTCCCATATGCTGCTGGCCCATTTCTCCTTCGATTTCGTCCTTGGGGGTTAGCGCGGCAACGGAATCGATGACGATGACGTCTACATTTCCGCTTCGCACCAAGGACTCCACGATATCGAGAGCCTGCTCGCCCGTGTCTGGCTGCGAAATCAATAGCTCAGGGAGCTTCACGCCGATGCGTCGCGCATATTCCGGGTCGAGCGCATGCTCGGCATCGACAAAGGCCGCGATGCCGCCGGCTTTTTGCGCCTCAGCGACGACATGGAGCGCGAGTGTCGTTTTTCCTGAGGACTCAGGTCCGAATACTTCGATGATGCGTCCACGTGGGAGACCGCCGACGCCGAGCGCGGCGTCAAGTCCGATGGAGCCCGTCGATATGACCGGGATCTTCTGCGGTGCGCCGGCGCCGTAGGTCGTGATGGCTTCATCGCCGAACTTGGTGCGGATTTCCTTGAGCGCCTGCTCAATTGATCTCTGCTTTTCGCTTTTATCCGCGCTGGTCGCCGTTACGGTTTTCAGCGCTTTTTCTTTTGCCGATTTTTTGAAGGCCATGGGGAGGTAAATGATTATAGGATTAGGGTACGAAAATAGATCGGGTTACGGTTACGGTCCTACCGAAGCGGTCGGTCGCCACGAAAGTAAGTATAGAGCCTCCCTGGGGAAAGGTAAGGGTTGACAAGAAGTTGCCATTCTGGTCATGTAGAACCGTCGCGCCGTCCACCGTTAGCTCCGCCGCACGCACGGCCTGCCCCTGTACGCTCACGATGCCACCTGGGAAGGTTGCATTGTCGACGGGAGAATCCACGACGAGCTCGGGACCGGCGAGAAGCGGCCACGCCTCCATGCTCCCGTAGAGCGCGCCGATGATGAGAACCGCGCCAATAAGATACCTGATCATCGGCTATTCAAAAGGCCTCTTCCTCATCTGTGCTCTGCGCGATGGGGACATCTCCGCTCCTGGCGAGTATCTCGCGTGGCTTTGATCCGTCGGCGGGGCCGATGACGCCGTGCGCTTCAAGCACATCCATCAGCCGTGCCGCGCGCGAATAGCCTATCTTCAATTTGCGTTGCAGATAGCTTGTGGATGCGCGGCCGGCTTCTTCCACGGCGGCACGAGCATTTTCATAGAGGTCATCGTCGATGTCATCATCATCGAAGCTTCCGTTTACAAGGCCGATGACATCGTTTGGCTCAGTGCCAGTCGTGCCATTTCCGCCAAAGTCGATACTCGAGAGATCTCCTGCATTGTGGCTTTTGATATAGCTTACGACCTTCTTTACTTCCATCTCGCTGATAAATGCCGTCTGTATGCGCACTGGTTTTTGCATATCGCTCGAGAGGTAGAGCATATCGCCTGCGCCGAGCAGTGTCTCCGCGCCGGCGCCGTCAAGGATGGTGCGCGAGTCGATTTGGGAGGCGACTTGGAGCGCCATGCGGGTCGGCACATTCGCTTTGATAAGACCGGTGATGACATTTACTGATGGACGTTGGGTCGAGAGCACGAGATGGATACCTACTGCACGCGACATTTGCGCGAGCCGGACGATTGAGGCTTCAAGCTCGCGCGGATAGCTGTGCATGATATCCGCAAGCTCGTCTATGACGATAACAATGAAAGGGAGTGCCTCTGGCATCTCCTCATCTCCGCGTTTTTTCGCCGGTTCGTAGACGGACGTATGATAGGAATCAATATCGCGCACGTGTTCCGCTTCAAGGATGTTATAGCGGCGTTCCATTTCCTTGGCCGCCCATTTAAGGGAAAATATTGTTTTCTTCGGATCGGTAATGACCGGTGTGAGGAGATGCGGAATGCCGTTGTATGCAGTGAGCTCCACGCGTTTCGGATCGATCATGATGAAGCGCAGCTGGTTTGGACCGTTCCGGTAGAGGAGCGACGTTATGAGTGCGTGAATGGCAACCGATTTCCCGCTGCCGGTGGCACCCGCGACAAGACCATGTGGCATCTTTGCGATGTTGACGTAGTGCGGCGTGCCGGTGATGTCGCGGCCGAGTGCTGCCAGAAGCGGCTTCGTGCTCTCGTTCCATTCAGGTGCCGAGAGGAGGCCTCCGAGGCCGACCATCGCCTTAGTTGTATTTGGAACTTCGATGCCGACAAGCGATTTCCCTGGGATAGGTGCCTCAATGCGTACCGGATGTGCGGCGAGCGCAAGCTCGAGATTGTTCGCGAGCGAGACAATCTTCGAGAGCCGCACGCCTTCGGCCGGCTTTACCGCGTAGCGTGTAACGGTCGGGCCAACCGAAACCTCGTCCATCTCGAGATGAATGCCGAAGTTCTGGAAGGTGCGCTTAATGATGTTCGCATTCGCCTTGATGTCGCCCACGCCGGGTTTGCCGCGGTCTGCGCCGAGGATGGAGAGCGGTGGAGGATCGTATTCGGCATCGAAGTTCGCTATACCAGAGCCCGTTCGGTCGGTGCCGGCAGTGCGGTTGAAAATTGTGACTGTCGGTTCGTGTTCGGGCGGCGGGAGCGGAACACTTTTCTCGTCTCCCGTTTCTTCCTCGTATTCTTCGTCGTCGGTTTCAGGTACACCAACGATCTCTTCTCCATAAAAATTATCCTCCCCGTTTCCTCGCCGCGAGTGGATGCGTTCCCAGAGTGCAAGAACATTCTCGCCCAATAAGGCCCCGAGCGCTTCAATATCACTTACGATCGCGATACCGACGGCGATGGTCGCGACAAGCAGGACGAGCGCGCCCCAGAAACCGAAGAAGCTGGCAAGCATCGTTCCTCCCCATGTGCCGACACCGCCGCCCAAGTGCGTGGTTGGGAAGAGGCCAGCAAAGGCGAGTGCTGACGCGCAGATGATAAGGATGCCGGAGGTGGTCAGGAGTTCAAGCGCCGGTCGGCCGAATCCGGCATAGAGCCCAATGGCAATAAGAGCGAGTGGCAGCAGAAACGCGCCTACACCGACGATCGCGTAACTTGTGGTAAAGACGGCGGTGCCGACAGGACCCGCCGCGCCGAAGACTGCAAGCAAGAGCAAGACGCCTGCGGCAAGCAGTACGATGGCTGAAGCCCAGCGAACAAGTGCATCATATTCCTTGACCTCTTCTTCGCGCGTGCGGTTTCGCCTGCCGCGGATATCGCCCCTGCCATTTCTCCGACTCATAATGCGTTTATTGTAGCACTCGGTTTCTTGTATAGAGGAACAAGTCTGTTAGGAGAGGGAGACCACACCATTTTTCTTACAGAGGTATGCCAAGTCATTCTCCCCCATATAAAAGGAGACCGCATGATACAAGAATGTCTCACCTGTGTCAGTTGCGAACCGCGAGCCTGCGGGTATACTGTCCTATACAGTATGAGACAAGTGCAACCAGATATAGGACATAACACAGAAGTCCGTCAAATACAGACGAAGAGTAATAATGTTTCTAAAGAAGATTTTGTCCTAGAAAAAAGCATATTTAATAATATATTTGAAAAGGACATACGTAGAGTCTTTATATACAAGAAGGCAGAACGGCTCGCAAAAGCCGTCCACCTGATCGCGCCGGCTTTTGTCGAGTCAGTGTCCTTGAAGAATCGTATCGACGAGATCGCGGTCGGCCTTGTTGATGCTGCGATACTATCGCCTGGGGCCGCCCGATCGGCACTCTCCAGAGAGCTTCTAACACTTTCGAGTGTTCTTTCCATTGCGCACACGGGCGGTCTCTTATCTTCCATGAATACCGAGCTTATCACTCGGGAAGCTCATATTTTACTTGAAGAAGTTGCTGCATACGAAGAACCTCGGCTTTTTTTTGACGAGATGCCGACACTCTCCGGCATTGCCAAGCAAGCGTTTAAAAAAGAATCTTTTCAGGGCATCGCTTCGGCAAGGCCCTTACCACAGAAGAGGGAGATTTCCCATAAAGGACATATAAAAGACAAAGAGGCTATAAAGGACAGAAGAGACGCTATATTGTCCGTTATAGGAAATAAAAAGCATGCAAGCATAAAGGACATTTCGGTGCTTATCCGCGGCGTTTCTGAGAAGACTATCCAGCGTGAGCTCTCTGCTCTCATTGCATCTGGAATGGTTCTGAAACAGGGTGAACGCCGCTGGAGCACCTACTCCCTCATTTAGGTCGGTGGCTCGCCCTTTCTGTTTTGACTTCAGGCGGCGTACTTGCTAGTATGACAAACGTGGTAGCGACTGGGACATAGGACGTAGAAGGCCAATCCGTCAGCAGGCGGGGGCCTCTTTTCCGTTTCCGTACTCCCAGCCGTTATCCACACGTCAGTTCTCGGGAACGCTTGTGTCCGCTATATACTTGTCCTAGTCCTTGCGGGGACTTGTTTGTTCCTGAGGGGCGTACTTTGATAACCGAATAGTGACTCTAGCTAAGTCACATCAACTCTTGCCAACTAACCCATGGCGCGCTGGTCGATACCGTGCGCTGTGGGGTAGTGTGAAAGTGAAATGTGCGCGTGAAAATTAAACTTGATTAATCATGTGCTCCTAAAAATCATTAATAATTGTTATGAAAACGGTAACTACAAGAGCGATCGCGAAGGTCGCAGCAGTGGCGACCGGACTCGCGATGGCGACGTCAATGCTCTCTCTTGCGCCGATGGCGCATGCGGCGAGCTTGACCAGCGCGCAGATCCAGTCGATTCTCTCGCTCCTCTCTTCGTTCGGTGCTGATAGCGCCACGATCGCGAACGTCAACTCGGCTCTCACCGGCCAGACGACGACGACTACGACGACCTCTTCTGGCAGCGGATCCTGTTCCGTCGGCACTAGTGATCTCACGATGGGTTCGACAGGCGCAGCGGTGACGAGTCTTCAGCAGGCTCTCATCGGCGGCGGCTACTCGATTCCTGCGGGTGCGACTGGCTACTTCGGTGCCCAGACGCGCGCGGCGGTAATCGCGTGGCAGAAGGCTATGGGCGTTTCGCCCGCAGCTGGCTACTTCGGAGCGATTTCGCGTTCTAAGTTCAATCTGAGCTGCACCGGCTCGACCTCGACCACCACGACTACGACCACCAGTTCTTCAGCTGGTACGGGAACAGGCCTCAAGGTCTCGCTCTCGCCAACTAGCCCGAACGGCACGGTCCTCGTCGCGACTCAAGGCATTGGTGATCTCGGAGACTTTGTCTTCGCGAACCCGACCTCGGCCCCGATTAATGTGACTGGTCTTACCTTCAACCGCACTGGTGTCAGCAATGATGCAACTCTCGCGAATGTGTACCTCTACAATGCGGGTACGCGTATCACGGATTCTGCGGGTGTGAATAACGGTCAGTTCTCTTACAGCGACTCGGCTGGCCTCTTCACGGTTCCGGCAGGTGGCACCTACACGGTGTCGGTTCGCTCCGACATCGCATCGGGTAGTTCTGGCCAGCAGATTGGCGTGAGCCTCGTCTCGGTAACCAGCTCGGGTACGCTTGACTCTTCGGTCAGCTTCCCGATTGCTTCCGGCTACCAGACAATCTCGTCAGCAACTCTCGCAACGGTTAGCTACGGCGCAACCGTCACACCGTCGGCACCGACGACTATCAGTCCGCAGAACGACTACCCGGTCTGGCAGAATACCGTTTCGGTTTCTACCAACCCGGTTAAGTTGAGCTCGATGCGCTTCACGAATCTCGGTTCGATTGATTCGGCAAATCTCATCAACCTTCGCCTCTACGTAGACGGCGTACAGGCTGGTGCGGCGGTGCCGGTCATGGGAGCAGACCGCACAGTCACCTTCGATCTCTCGGCTGCTCCGGTTGCACTCTCTACCCAGAGCCACGTTATTAAGGTTCTCGCCAACATTACTGGTGGCGCAAGCCGCACTATCGTGTTCTCGGTACAGCGCTCATCGGATTCGATGTTTGTCGACAGCCAGCTCAATCAGCCGGTAACTCCGACAGACAATGGCGACACCACTTTCTCGGCGCAGTCAACAGGCACGATCACGATGCAGGCGGTTTCTGGCACTTCGGGTGTCTCGGTCTCGCTTGATCCTTCTTCTCCGACGTCAAATATCGCAGTGGGCGCCTCCTCGGCAGAGTGGGCATCCTTCGATATGCTCGCCTCGGGTGAAAATGTGAAGGTATCCGATCTCTACGTTTACGCCAGCTCCACAACAAGTGGCGGTGCCCTCGCTGGTGTCGGCGGTCTCAACAATGGCAAAATCTACGTGAACGGCGTCCAGGTCGGCTCGACCAAGGATATCGGTTCGCTTGTAGCGAACAAGACGGACTTCTCGCTCGGCTCCTCGCTTATTCTTCCGGCAGGCGTAAACACTATTGTTAGCGTCTACGGCGATGCGCAGGATACGGGAGGCACAAACCTTCCGACCGGCTCGACCGTCATCGTCTCGCTTGCGGCGGGCTCGAACAATGCACAGGGTCAATCCTCGCTTGTCTCGACCGACGTTCCGGCAGCAGCGACATCTGGTAACTCCATAACCGTGTCGTCTTCTTCGCTCACCGCGACGAAGTACTCGGGATATGGCAATCAGACGGTCATCGCTGGTCAGAACAATATGAAGCTCGGTGCGTTCACGCTCTCGTCGGGCTCGACGGAAGGTGTAACGGTCAATTCGATCGCCATTACCTTCCCTGCAGCCGTCTCGTCAACCATCACGAACCTTACTCTGAAGGATGACGCGACGGGCAACGTGCTTGGCTCGGTCCAGACGACTCCGTCGACGAGCAATTCGTTCGCAGTGAACTTCGATGTTCCAGTCTCCTCGACCAAGACGATTGACATCTACGGCAACGTTCTCTCGGGTGCAAACCTGGGTACGATTACCGCATCAGTCGACGCGGCTACGACGGGTACTGGTGACCTCACGGGCATCTCTACCTCGCCTGCTATAACGGCACTCCAGACGATTACCATCGGCTCTGGTACGCTTGCGGTAACGCGTGGCGCAGGTGATCCGGTAAGTAATATCGTTCTTGCTGGCGCGAGCTCGGTACTGGTCGGCCAATTCAACTTCGCGGCAAGCAACTCGGCGTACACGGTTCAGAACCTTGCGGTTCTTGTTCCGAACAGCGCCGCGACTTCGGTCACGAACGTTACGGTCTCGTACCAGGACATAAATGGTGTAACTCAGACTGTGTCGGCACCGCTTTCAGTAACTGCGGAAAATGCATACGCGACGGCGACCTTCACGGG
>Ga0307372_10013925_pt1 | contig 10344 bp, 10 predicted proteins | sample OX1MG_FD_202533 | JGI IMG/M metagenome (GOLD analysis project Ga0307372, IMG submission 202533) | Soil microbial communities from Risofladan, Vaasa, Finland - OX-1 | ecosystem: Environmental > Terrestrial > Soil > Coastal area > Acid sulfate soil | place: Finland: Risofladan, Vaasa | collected... | reverse complement strand
CCGGGAGTCCGACGCCGGGCACGACCGGGATCGTGGCGGTCGGGACCGTTCTTCCCGAGGCCCCACCGTGGGAGCCCGCCCGGGCTCGGGCCTGGCGCATCCGGGGCATGGCGACCCGCGACGATCAGCGCGGTGCCGGACTGGGCACGCTGGTGGTGCGGGCCCTCCTCGACCACGTCGGCGCCCAGGGGGGTGGCCTGGTGTGGTGCAACGCCCGCGTCCGCGCCTCCACCCTCTACGAACGTGCCGGTTTCGTGTCGCGCGGTGCCGTCGACGTGCCCGGGATCGGCCCGCACCTGCAGATGTGGCGGACCGTCGACGCCCTCGACGGCTCGCCCGACGACGCCCTCGACGGCTCGCCCGACGGCTTGCCCGACGGCTGACGGGGGTCGGGCACCCGGAGGAAAGCGGTCAGGGGCGGCGGTCGGGGCGGGTGGTCACGACAGGGCCTCCTGGAGCGCGCTCACGCACTCGTCGATGGCACGTGCCCCGCCGTCGACGATGGCGTCGAGGCTGACGAACCCGTGGATCATGCCGTCGTAGCGCGCCACGCGGGCCTCCACGCCGGCCTCCTCGAGGCGTGCACCGTAGGCCTCGCCCTCGTCGCGCAGCGGGTCGAATTCGGCGGTGACCACCAGGGCGGGAGGCAACCCCGACAGGTCGTCGGCGAACAGCGGCGACAGCGTGGGGAGTCGCCGGTCGACGTCGTCGGGGAGGTAATGGCCCATGAACCAGTCCATCTCCTCCCGGGTGAGCAGGTAGCCCTCGCCGTTGAGCCGGTGCGACGGCGTGGACATGGTGAGGTCCGTGGCCGGATAGATGAGGAGCTGGAAGGCGACCGGCGGTCCCCCGGCGTCGCGTGCCAGCAGGCTGACGACGGCCGAGAGGTTGCCCCCGGCACTGTCGCCGGCCACGGCCAGCCGGGCGGCATCGCCACCCAGCGCGGCGGCGTTCGCCGACACCCACCGCAGGGCGTCGAAGGCGTCGTCGACGGCGGCCGGGAAGCGGTGCTCGGGGGCGAGCCGGTACTCGACGCTCACCACCACGGCGGGCACCCTCGTGGCGAGCTGCTGGCACAGGGGATCGTGCGACTCGATCCCGCCGATCACGAAGCCGCCGCCGTGGAAGTACACCACCACCGGCAGCGGCCCCTCGGCGTCGGGGCGGTACACGCGCACCGGGATGTCCCCGCCCCGGCCCGGCACGGTCCGGTCCGATGTCGGCGCGGGTGCCTCGGGGGCGCGCGCCAGCAGGGCGGCGAGCTTCATGACCTCGCGGGCCTCTGCCGGGGAGGACGTCGAGATCGGCTCGGTCGTATCCTCGAAGCCGTCCAGGAACGTCCGTACCTGCGGGTCGACGGGCATGGTGCTCTCCCCTCCCGGTGCTGCGACGCCGGCCACCGTAGCTCGCGCCCGCGCCATGCCGGTCGCCGGCCGCTAACCTGCGCGCCGTGGAGACCCCGGCGCCGCTCGGGTGCCCGCGGCCCGGCGTTCCCGCCGCCACGGCGTGGGTGGGCCTCGTGTGCCTCGCCGCCGTCGGGCTCGGCGTGTTCGCCCGCTTGTGGCTGCTGTCGAACTCGCCGGTCAACTCCGACGAGGCCGTGGTCGGCCTCATGGCCAAGCAGGCCTTGCACGGGCACCTGCACACCTTCTACTGGGGCCAGGACTACGGCGGGGTCGAGCCGCTCGGGCTCGCCGTGCTCTTCGGGGTGTTCGGCACCCACGCCTGGCTGATCCGGGCCTGCCCCGGGCTGATCGAGGCGGCGGCGTGCGTCGTGCTGTGGCGCCTCGGGCGGCGGATGTTCGGCACCGGGGTGGGGGGCGTGGCGGCGGCGCTGGCGTGGGTATGGCCCGAGTCCGACGTCCGAAACTCCGTGCAGGCCTTCGGCTTCCGGGGTGCGCAACTCGTGTGCGGGCTCCTCGTGCTGCTGGCGGCACTCCGCATCTCCACGGGCGAGGACCGCCGCTCGACGTGGGCGCTCCTCGGCGCGGCGGCGGGCGTCGGGTGGTGGGCGTCACCCGAGATCCTCTACTTCGCGGTCCCCGCCGCGCCCTTCGTGGCGTGGTCGGCGTGGCGCCGGGGTGGGCGGGCGGTGGCGGCGGACGGCGGCGTCCTCCTCGGCGCGCTCGTCGCCGGCATGCTCCCGTGGCTGTACACCAACGCGCACACGCACTTCGCGTCGCTGCGCGTCGGGTCGCACTACGGCGCCGCCGACGGCACCTACCTGCACCGGCTGGGGATCCTGTTCTCGAAGACCCTGCCGATCATCCTGGGGACGCGGGCCATGCAACGCGGCACGTGGCTGGGCGGCGCGGCCGGACCGGTCCTCTACGGCGTGCTCCTGGTGGTGCTGGTGCTGTCGCTGGTCGTGCTCGCCCGCCGCGTGCCCCGGGCGCGCCTCCTCGTCGTGGCACTGGTGGCCTTCCCCTGGCTCTATGCCCGGGCCCCCACCGGCTACTGGCAGGACGGCCGCTTCGCCGTGTACTTCCCGCCGCTCATCGCCCTGGCCGTGCTGGGCGCCGGCAACGAGGTCATCGGCGTCGTCGCCCGGGGCCCGTGGCGCCGGACGGCCCGGGCCGTCCTGGTCACCGCCGTCGTGGCGGCGGCCGGTGTGTCCGCCGTGCAGACGTTGGACGTGGTGACGACGTTCGCCGCCCGACCCTTCGCCATCACGGGTGCAAGGACCGAAGCGACCCCGGCGTCGGTCGCCTCGGGGCTGCGCCGGGCGGGGATCACGGACGCCTACGCCGAGTACTGGGTGGCCTACGCGCTGGACTTCGTCTCCGGCGGGTCGGTGACGGCCTCGCCGACCGACTCGGTCCGGGCCCCCGACGTCGCCGCCGACGTGGCGGGCGCCGGCAACCCCGCCTGGCTGTTCCCGGGCCCGACGGCGTCCGACGTGCGGCGCACCACCGCCGGCTTCCCCAACGCCGCCGACCCCGACGGTCTGAGCGCAGCGCGCTTCGCCGCCGTCCTCGCCCGCGGGGGCGTGGCCACCCGCACGGTGGCCGTGGGCCCCATGCGGGGGGTGGTCCCGTCGGTGCGGATCACGCCCGGCGACCTGCACCGGCTCGAGACGACGGGGCACCGCTGAGCCCGGCTTGGGTCGTACCCGGTGGCCTGTGCCAACCTAGGGCCCTTCCCCAGCACACACCGAGGAGCCGACACGCATGCCCGACGCCGTCATCGTCGCCACCGGAAGAACGCCCATCGGGCGCGCCATGAAGGGCTCCCTCGTGAGCTGCCGGCCCGACGACCTCGCCGCCCTGGTCATCAGAGAGGTCCTGGCCAAGGTGCCGCAGCTCGACCCGGCGCTCGTCGAAGACGTCATGCTCGGGTGCGGGCAGCCGGCGGGCGAGGCGGGCTACAACGTCGCCCGCGTGGCCGCCATCCTCGCCGGGGTGGACGTGCCCGGGGTGACCGTCAACCGGTACTGCTCCTCGTCGCTGCAGACCATCCGCATGGCGGCCCACGCCATCCGGGCCGGCGAGGGTGACGTCTTCGTGGCCGCCGGCGTGGAGACGGTCAGTCGCTTTCAGTTCGGGGCCTCGGACACCGGTCCGCACAACCTGGCGTTCGCCGAGGCCGAGGCCCGCACCACGGCCCGGGGCCCGGCGGTCACCGAGCCCTGGACACCGCTCGGGGGGCTCCCCGACGTGTACATGGCCATGGGCCAGACGGCGGAGAACGTGGCCGAGTACGAGAAGGTGAGCCGCCAGGAGATGGACGAGTTCGGGGCGCGCAGCCAGAACCTCGCCGTCGAGTCGCAGAAGAACGGCTTCTTCGAGCGCGAGATCATCCCGGTGACGCTCGAGGACGGCACGGTGGTCACCGAGGACGACGGCCCCCGGCCCGACACCACGGTCGAGAAGCTCGCGCAGCTGAAGCCGGTGTTCCGTGAGGGTGGGACGGTGACCGCGGGCAACGCCTGCCCCCTCAACGACGGTGCCGCCGCCGTGGTCGTCATGTCGGACACCAAGGCGAGCGAGCTCGGCATCACGCCCCTGGCGCGCATCGTGTCGAGCGGTGTCTCCGCGCTCGACCCCGAGATCATGGGCCTCGGCCCCGTCGACGCATGCCGCCAGGCCCTCAAGCGCGCCGGGAAGACGATCGACGACATCGACCTGGTCGAGATCAACGAGGCCTTCGCCGCTCAGGTGATCCCGTCGGCGAAGCACCTCGGCATCGAGTGGGGGAAGCTCAACGTGAAGGGCGGCGCCATCGCGCTGGGCCACCCCTTCGGCATGACCGGCGCCCGCATCATGACGACCCTGCTGAACGCGCTCGAGGACGACGGCAAGACCTGGGGCCTCGAGTCGATGTGCGTCGGCGGCGGCCAAGGCATGGCCATGGTCGTGGAGCGCCTGTCCTGAGTCGGCGGACAGGGGCACAGGGCACGAGGGCTGATTCCACGTGAGCGGCGCCATCTACGACGTGGGATCGATCTGGGAGCTCGTGGCGGCGCGCGCGGGGGCGTCCGGAGACCGGCGCATGCTCGTCGACGAGTCCGACCGGGCGCTCACCTTCGGCGAGTTCCGGGACCGCTGCGAGGTGGTGGCCGCCGGACTGCACGCCATGGGCGTCGGGTCCTCGACCGTGGTGTCGTGGCAGCTGCCGACCCGGTTCGAAACGGTCGTGCTCTCGTGCGCGCTCGCCCGCCTCGGTGCGGTGCAGAACCCGATCATCCACATCTACCGCGAGCGCGAGGTGGCCTTCGCCCTGCGCCAGACCGGCGCGGAGTTCTTCTTCGTGCCCGGGGTGTGGAAGGGCTTCGACTACGTCGCCATGGCCGAGTCGATGGCGGCGGGGCTCGACCGGCGACCGACGGTCGTCGTGGCCTACGACTCGTTGCCCGAGGGCGACCCGGCGACGCTGCCGCCCCCGCCGGCGGGGGGTGACGACGAGGTCCGCTGGATCTACTACACGTCGGGCACGACCTCGGACCCCAAGGGTGTGCGCCACACCGACACGACCCTGGTGACCGGCGGCCGGGGGCTCGCCATCGCCCTCGACATGAGCGAGGACGACGTCGGGTCCATCGCCTTCCCCTTCGCCCACATCGCCGGCCCCGACTACCTGGTCATGGTGCTCGCCAACGGATGCTCGGCCGTGCTGCTGGAATCGTTCGTGCCCGAGACCGCCGTCGAGGTGTTCTCACGGCACGGCGTCACCATGGCCGGCGGCAGCACGGCGTTCTACTTGGCGTACCTCAACGAGCAGCGCAAGCAGCCGGGCAAGAAGATCATCCCGTCACTGCGGCTGCTGTCGGGCGGCGGAGCGGCGATGCCGCCGGAGGTGTTCCACGAGGTGGGCCGCGAGATCGGCGTGCCGGTGGCCCACGGCTACGGCATGACGGAGATCCCCATGATCTGCATGGGCTCGCCCACCGACACCGATGAGCAGCTCGCCAACACCGTGGGCAAGCCGGTGTCGGGCGCCGAGATCCGCATCGTGACCCTCGACGAGGACGAGGCCCCCACCGGCGTGGACGGCGAGGTGCGCGTCCGGGGCCCGATGGTGTGCAAGGGCTACACCGACCCGGCGCTCTCCGCCGAGTCGTTCGACGCCATGGGCTACTTCCGCACCGGCGACGTGGGGCACGTCCGGCCCGACGGTCACGTGGTGCTCACGGGACGGCTGAAGGACATCATCATCCGCAAGGGCGAGAACATCTCGGCCAAGGAGATCGAGGACCTGCTCTACACCCACCCCAAGGTGGGCGACGTGGCGGTCGTCGGGTTGCCCGACCGCGCCCGCGGCGAGCGGGTGTGCGCGGTGGTCGAGACCGCCGAAGGGGCGGAGCCGCTCGGCTTCGACGAGATGGTGGCCTACTTGCGCGCCGCGGGGCTGATGACCCAGAAGGTCCCCGAGCAGCTCGAGGTCGTCGACGCCCTCCCGCGCAACGACACGCTGAACAAGGTGCTGAAGTACAAGCTGCGCGAGGAGCTGGCGGCCAAACCGTTCGACGGCTGACCCCCCGAGCGACGACCACACGATCGCCGTCGGGGCCCGGATCGGTCGCGGGACAAGTCCCGCCACCGACGGGGGCGTCGGCCCGGCGGCATCATCCGCCCGTCGGGTGCTGGGCCTCCTGCCCGCCCTTCACGGCGCGCGACGGTTGCACTCGTTGCACTCGTTGCGCACGGCGTGCCCGACGCACGGAGACGAGCAGCAGCGCGGTCACGAGCACCGGCATCGAGCCCACGGTCACCGCCCGCGCCACGCCGTTGTGGGCCAGCAGCGCCACCACCCCCACGGCGAGGACGGCACCCGCCAGCAATTCGGGGGTGTCGCCGATCAGGAAGTCCCACCAGAAGTGGCCGAAGGCGGCGATCCACCGCGAGGACGCGGTCGGCGGCGTGCCGGCGGGAGGTGACCCGCCGTCGGGGCGGGCGGCCTCAGGCGACTTCGACACCGGGGCTCCGTTCGCCCTCACCGCTCACGGCGCGCGTCGTGGCGAGCCCCGACAACGCGACGGTGGCCCACGCCACGGCCCCGTATGCCGCCACGAGCACCGGGATGGCGAGGTCGGCGCCCGGCCAGCGCACGCCGACACCCTCCCCCGCCCAGAAGGTCCCGAAGCTCACGAGCATGAGGCCGACGGCCATCTTCATGGCGTTCTCGGGCACCCCGGCGAGTTGTCGGGCCACCACGGCGCCGACCGCTCCCACGACCACGACCGCGGCGCCCGCGCCGGCTGCGGCGAGGCCCAGCCGGTGGGAGGCGGCACCCAAGGTGAGCACGATCACCACCACCTCCAGGCCCTCGAGGAACACGCCCTTGAAGGCGACGACGAAGGCCGTGGTGTCACGCCCGGTCGAGAGTTGCGCCACCTGTTCGGCGAAGATGGCGTCCTCGTCGTGCTTGGCCTTGAGCCCCGCGGCACGCAGCACGGCCTTGCGCAGCCACTGCAGGCCGAAGACGAGCAGGAGGCCGCCCACGACGACCCGCAGTCCCCCGAGCGGCACGTAGTGGACGAGTGCGGGCCCGATGGCGGTCACGAGGACCGCCAAGACGGCCAGGGCGGTGCCGGCCCCCTGCAGCGCGGAGCGCCACCCCCGGGTGACACCGGCGGCGGCGACGATGGTCAGGGCCTCCACCATCTCCACGGCGCTGGCCAGGAAGACCGACACCACCAGGACGATGTTGCCGCTGCGCACGTCAGGCCCCCGACGAGGGACCCGGCAGGCCCGCGGTGCGCGTCGTCATGAGGCCAGGGTAGGCGCGCCCCGGCGCGCTCGCCCACGGGGGCGGCCGGGCGAACCCGGCACGAGCGCCCATCGGGCGGTATGGTGCGCGCCGTGGGCTCGCCGGACACCACGCTCATCGCCAGGTTGGTCCCCGAGGGCCCCGTCGACGTCCGGATCGTCGCCGACACCGTGGATTTCTACCGGCTCGTGGCCGATCGGGTCGACCCGGCGGGGTTCGGGGCCGCCAGCCTGGCCCTCGACTGATCTGACGAGAGCGGGCACACATGGGCACGTGGGATCGCGCCGAGCTCCAGGCGGCACACGACAACTACCTGGCGGTCGCCAACGAGGCGGGGCGCACCGGTGACTGGCGCCCGTGGGTGGACCTGTTCACCGAGCACGCGGAGTACGTCGAACACCTCTTCGGTCGGTTTGTCGGGCGCGACGCCATCCTGAGATGGATCTCCACGACCATGGCGCAGTGGCCGAACACCGAGATGACGATGTTCCCCCACGACTGGTGTGTCTGCGACGAGGAGCGGGGCTGGTGGATCTGCCAGATAGAGAACAGGTTCAACGACCCCGGTAACGGAGAGGTCTACCAGTCCCCGAACGTCACGATCCTGAAGTACGCGGGCGACATGCGCTTCTCCTCCGAGGAGGACGTCTACAACCCCGCCAACTTCGCCCCGGTGGTGCAGGCGTGGGTGGCGGCCAAGAAGGCGCACTCACCGAGCGACGCCTGACCCGATGGCCGCGGACGGGTGACCGACGCCGATCCGGGGGCGTCGCAGGATCTGCAGGCGGTGGTGCTGCGGACCCCCGACGAGCGTTTCGCCGGGCTCGAGGGCTTCCCGTACGAGCCGCACTACGTCACCGTGCGCGCCGAAGGCGTGGAGCCGCTGCGCATGCACTACGTGGAGTCGGGCCCGGCCGAGAGCCCGGTCGTGCTCCTCGTCCACGGCCAGCCGACGTGGTCCTACATGTACCGGACGGTGATCGACGAGCTGGCCGGACGAGGGCTGCGGGCCATCGCCGCCGACAACATCGGCTTCGGCCGGTCGGACAAGCCGGCCGAACCGACCGACTACACCTTGGAGCGCCACGTCCAATGGGTGGCGAGCTTCGTCGACGCACTCGACCTGCGTGACGCCACGCTCGTGGTGCACGACTGGGGAGGCCCGATCGGGCTGAGCGTGCTGGCGGGCGCCCCGCACCGCTTCGCCCGCGTGGTCGTCGCCAATACCGTCCTGCACACGGCCGACCCCGCGCTCGACGGTGTCCTCACCTGGGCCAACCACGGGCTCGGCGAGTCCCGCGTCGTCCTCGAGGAGGCCTTGCTCGACTACGTGCGGTACTGCCAGCGCGTGCCCGACCTGGTGGCCAGCCATCTGGTGTACTCGGCGGCCGGCCCGCTCTCCCCGGCGGTGCGGGCCGCGTACGACGCGCCCTTCCCCGGCCGCGCCTTCACCGCCGGCATGCGGCAGATGACCGGGCTCATCCCCCTGACCCGCAACGACCCCGGGGCCGCCATCGGGCGCCGGACCATGCAGGCGCTCGAGCAGTGGGACCGGCCGTTGCTCACCGCCTACTCCGACGCCGATCCGGCCACCCGGGGGTGGGAGACCGTCTTCCGGCGACGAGTGCCGGGGGCGGAGGGGCGGGCCCACCCCACGATCCGCGGTGCCGGCCACTTCGTCCCGGAGGAGCGCGGGGAGGAGCTCGGCCGGATCGTGGCCGAATTCGTCGAGACCACGTAAGAGGCCGCGCGGATAGGTGAGTAGTCCAGTGACCAGGACATTGATGGCGCGGACCTGAGCAAGAAACATCCACCGGTCGTGGTGGTGGCCCCAAGAGACTTGGGGTTCTGACCCAACCACCAACGACCAAGTGGAGGTTCCCACCATGATGCGCGCGCTCGACCCTGAAGTCCAAGATGCCGTCTGGGCTGCTGCGGAACCCCTGATCCCGCCCGCCGCTTCGGATCACCCACTCGGCTGCCACCGACCGAGGATCTCCGATCGGATCTGCTTCGACGGCATGCTTGTCCGCCTGGCGACGGGCTGTTCGTGGGAAGACGCCGAGCGCCTCATGGGCAACAAGGTGTCTGACACCACGATGCGGTCACGCCGAGACGAGTGGATCGACGCGGGGGTCTTCGACGCGTTGGAAGATGAGGCGCAGCGCGCCTACGACAAGATCATCGGTCTCGATCTCTCCGACACCTCGGTCGACGGCTCCTTGCACAAAAGCCCTTGTGGGGGCGAGGGAACGGGGAAGAATCCCACCGACAGGGCGAAGCTCGGATGGAAGTGGTCGATCCTCACCGACCTGAACGGCATCCCGATCGGAGTGGCCGTCGACGGCGCCAATCGCAACGACTCGGTCATGTTGGCTCCGACGCTCGACGACGCGGCAACGCGCGGCCTGCTCTTGGACATCGAGACGATCCACCTCGACCGGGGCTACGACTCAGAAGCGACCCGCACCCGACTTGCCGAGCGCGACATCGATGACGCCGTCATCGCCAAGAAGCGCAGGAAGGGGGCGGCGAAGGGCAAGAACCCCCAACCGATGGGGATGCGTTGGCCGGTTGAACGCACCAATTCGTGGCTCAGCAACTTTGGCCAACTCCGCCGAAACACTGATCGCAAGTCCATTCACCGGCGCACGCAGTTGTCGCTGGCCGTCGTCTTGCTGCTCACGGCCAAGCTCATCGACTGGCGTAATCGCTGGTCACCGTGCTCGGTACCTATCCGCTGAGGCTCTAACTAACTCCAGCCCACAGCGCTGCTAATCATCGTTTGCTTTCGTTGTGTCGTTCTGCTCTATTCGTGGCGATCGCCGCATGACACAGTTGAAGTGTTCTGCCCCCGCTGGGGCGATGTGGGGGGTAGCGCCCTTTCGGGGGCGGACAGTTCGTGTGGGCGGTAGCGATCTGGTTGGGCCTTCCAATCTCTCGTGTACTCCAAGTTCCTCGCTCAGCGCCGAGTCGTTACGGTCATTGGACCTAACGACTGGTGATGACGCTCGTGGGGTCAGAAGGTGAAGACGGTGAACGCACGCAGGGAGACCGTTAGCGGCGAGGCATACAACGACCACGATCGGCCTCCGCGCAGCTTCCCGGCGGGACGGGTGTGTGCAGAACCCGATT
>Ga0307372_10013923_pt1 | contig 10345 bp, 9 predicted proteins | sample OX1MG_FD_202533 | JGI IMG/M metagenome (GOLD analysis project Ga0307372, IMG submission 202533) | Soil microbial communities from Risofladan, Vaasa, Finland - OX-1 | ecosystem: Environmental > Terrestrial > Soil > Coastal area > Acid sulfate soil | place: Finland: Risofladan, Vaasa | collected... | reverse complement strand
GGGGTGAGGGAGGGTCTCGCGACGCCCCCCACCCCCAGCCCCTCCCCCGCTGCGGCGGGAGAGGGGAGCCTCGCGCGACCTGCGGTCGCGCGTATTCTCTGCCGCGTCCCCCCGTAGGGGGACGCGAAAGCTCCCCTCTCCCGCCGCAGCGGGGGAGGGGCTGGGGGTGGGGGGAGGATTGCCATGAAACCATACACACAATCGCCATTGGCGCGCAAAATCCCGGTGACGGTGTTGGGCGCGACCGGGCTGGTGGGGCAGCGGCTGCTGGCGCTGCTGGATGAGCACCCGTGGTTTACGGTGGCGGGCGTGGCAGCGTCGGCGCGCAACGTGGGGGCGCGCTACGGTGATGTCGTGCGGTGGAAGGTGGAAACGCCGCCACCCGCCTGGGCGCTGGGCCTCACGCTCGCCGCGCCCGACCCCGCGCGCCTGCCCGCCGCGCCGCTCGTCTTCTCCGCGCTGCCCGCCGACGAGGCGCGTGAGCTGGAGCCACGTTTCGCCGTCGCCGGGGCGCTCGTCAGCAGCAACGCCTCGGCCTATCGCATGACGCCCGACATCCCGCTGATCGTGCCGGAGATCAACCCTGACCATCTGGCGGCGCTGCCAGCGCAGCGCGCGGCGCATGGGTGGTCCGGCGCCATCGTCACCAACCCCAACTGCTCCACGATTGGCCTGACGCTGGCGCTGGCCCCGTTGGCGCGCTTCGGACTGCGGCGGGCGCTCGTCACCACGCTCCAGGCGGCGTCGGGCGCAGGGTATCCGGGCGTCGCCGCGCTCGATCTGCTGGATAACGTCATCCCATACATCGGCGGCGAGGAAGAGAAGATCGAGAGCGAGTCACGCAAAATCCTGGGCGCTTGGGGCGATGGCGCGTTTCAGCCTGTGGGCGAAGACGCATTGCGGCTGAGCGCGACCACCACGCGCGTCGCCACCCGCGACGGCCACCTGGAGACGGTCAGCGTCGAAATGGCCGAGCGCCCCACGCCCGACGACCTGATCGCCGCCTGGCGCGAGTTCCGCGCCGAGCCACAGCGCCTCGATCTGCCCAGCGCCCCCGCCCAGCCCACCGTCTACCTCACCCAACCTGACCGCCCCCAGCCGATCATGGATCGCCTGACCGGCGATGGCATGGCCGTCACTGTTGGTCGCCTCCGCCCCTGCGCCGTGTTGGACTACAAGTTCGTCTGCCTCAGCCACAACACCATCCGTGGCGCCGCAGGCGCCGCCCTCCTCAACGCCGAACTGGCGTATGTGCGTGGCCTGATCGGATAATACCCTCACACAACAAAGCACCACCCCACTCTCCCCTTCCCACACCTTGTGGGAAGGGGCCGGGGGTTAGGTCTGGGAGGGCCACACACACAATGGCGACGGAGCAGCCGACCTACAAAGTCTTCGACGGACACAACGATGTGTTGCTGAGCCTGCGCCTGAAGGAGCGCGGCGCGGGTCGCTCGTTCTTCGAGCGCAGTGACACCGGCCACATCGACCTGCCACGCGCGCGTGAGGGTGGCCTGCGCGGTGGCTTCTTCGCCATCTTCACGCCCAATCCCGACCCGTCGGACTCCTTCGCTGGCGGCTTTACACAGACCGAGAACGGCTACGAGGTGCGGTTGCCACAGCCACTCGAACAGCCCTACGCCCTGCAATTCACCGTCGGCATGCTGGCCTCGCTGTTCCGGCTGGCGGCGGAGTCCGCCGGGCAACTCCGGATCATACGCACGGCGGACGAGTTGGACGCCTGCCTGGCCGAGGGGACGGCCAGCGATGGCCCGCTGGCGGTGGTCGCGCACATCGAGGGGGCGGAGGCGATCGATCCGGCGCTCGACGCGCTCTACGTGCTGCACGCGGCGGGGCTGCGCTCGCTGGGGCCGGTCTGGAGCCGCCCCAACGCCTTCGGGCATGGCGTGCAGTTCAAGTTCCCCGCCACGCCCGATACCGGACCCGGCCTGACCGACGCCGGGCGGGCGCTCGTGCGCGCCTGCAACCAACTTGGCGTGATGTTCGACCTCGCCCACATCACCGAGCAAGGCTTCTGGGATGTCGCGTCGCTGAGCGACGCGCCGCTGGTGGTGACGCATACGGCGGCGCACGCGCTCAGCCCGTTCACCCGCAACCTGACCGACAAGCAGCTCGACGCCGTGCGCGAGTCGGATGGCGTCGTGGGGGTGATCTTCGGCGTCGGCAACGTGCGCGCCGACGGGCGCCACGAGATCAATACGCCGCTGGACGACATCGTGCGCCACGCCGCCTACATCGCCGACCGCGTGGGGATCGACCACATCGCGCTCGGCTCCGACTTCGACGGCGCCGCCATCCCCCAGGCGCTCGGCGACGTGACGGGCCTGCCCCGGCTGCTCACCGCGTTGCAAGCGCACGGCTTCGACGACGACGCCATGCGCAAGCTCACGCACGCCAACTGGCAGCGTGTGCTGCGGCAGACGTGGAAGTAGCGGGGGTAGCGCGGCCAGCGGGGTGCAGCGGGGCCAGCGGGCAACGCGGGCAACACGGTTTCAACCGCTGGCCACGCCCCGCTGGCCGCACCCCGCTACGCCGTGCTGGCCGCGCTGCGCCGCCCCGCTGGCCGCGCTGGCCTTATGCGCGCTGGTTGTGACTGCTGGCCAACACCCCGTCAACTCCGGGGTCTCCGTTATTTAGGGGGAAGCACGATGCGTTTCAATGGCAAGCGCCGTATGCAGTCGCAAGCTGTCGCCTGCATCGTTGGGGCTGCATAGCGCAACTCAACATGCCGGAGCGTGCGCTTGCTTGCCAATTTCCCCCTCAATCACGAAGACCCCAACTCCTACGCACATTGCCGTCATGTGCGCGATGATGTATGGTACGTACAATAGGTGAGTCTACTACGTAGCAATAGGCGCAGTCGCGTCGGGCCGGGGAGCGTGGGATGGGTGAACGTGTACGTCCAGTGCGACTCCCTGCGGATATTCAGCGGCGTCTGGGGCTGCGCTGGCCAAACGGCAGGGCGTCCGCGTCGGGCGTCGAGGCGCGGCAGGCGTCGGGCGCCACGTCGGCTGACGTTGCGGGCGACGCAGTGAACGAAGCGTCGAGCGGCGCGTCTCGTAGACTGTTGACAGTGTGGACACATGGCGGCGAGTTTGTTGCGCTGGTGGCGGTCGTGCTGGTCGCCTACTGGGGAGCCACACGGGCTATTTTCCTGCCGACGCCCCACACACCGCGCAACGCCATACCCATCATCGTCGCGCTCAATATCGGCGCCGCGCTGCTGGTCCCCTACCTCCGTCAACGGCTCCATCTCAATGCGCTCGCCATCCGTGGCCTGCCTGATCCCCTGTATACCCTCTACCTGGCGACCTTAATCCTGGTTGGCGCGCGTGCGGCGGTGGCGCTTGCCATCGTCACCCCGTTCGCTTCCGATGCGCCGTATGCGTTGTGGTCCCTGCTCCGACATGGGCGGCGAGGGCGTCCCTCCATGCGTTTGGCGTTCCGCAGCCTTATGCGGTTGCTCCGGCAGGCGGCGGCCAGCGCAGTCATCATCTGGCTGGCGGGGTTGTCGTATATCGCCATCACCATCGCGCTCCACTCGCTGGGCCTTTCGCTGTTGAATGCGCGCATTCCGGCGGCGCTGGCGGCGGCGGCGTTGACGCTTTTGTGCATCTGTGCGCTCCGCCTGGGCCGTCAGGCGTATGATATTCAGCAGATGACGATGACGATTGATGGCGGCTCCATCTGGGCTAGCCGCGCCCGGCTGTGGTCACTCTGCCGGGTGTATCTCGATAGCCCGATGTTTCGGTATCAGGCCCTGCTCCTTTGCGCCTGCCCGCTGCTCCCACTGGTGGAGGCGATCGACGATGTGGTGGCCGAGTTGGCCTGGGCGCTCTTCCTGGCGCCGCTCTGCGCCGTCTACTATCTGGCGTTGCTCAGCGTGCGTCTGCAACAACGCACCGACGAATTGCAACTGACGGTGGAAGAATTGGGCGTCTCGCGGCAGCGCGAGGCCGAATTGCAGGACTACGCCGCGCTCATCACCCAGGCGCAGGAAGATGAGCGCCGTCGGCTGGCGCGCGAACTGCACGATGATACTGCGCAGGCGTTGGTCGCGCTCGCCCGTGGACTGGATAGCCTCAATGGCCCCAGCGCGCAACTGGCGACAACGCTAGCCGAACCAGCCAACCACATCGCCAGCCACGTCGCCAACCAGGAAGAGCCGAAACGCGCAACGGCGCCAACCCATCCAGGGAACGCCGCAAGCGACGCGCGCTTCATCGCGGAACTGGGCGCGATGGCGCGGCAGGCGCTGGAAAACGTGCGGCGCGCCTGCCGCGACCTACGGCCCTCCGTGCTGGATGACCTGGGGCTGGCCGCAGCGCTGGATGCGCTGAGCGCCGATATGAATCGCCGTGGCCTCCCCTGCGCGTTCTACACCACCGGCGCCGAACGCGCCTATCCCTCGACAGTGGAAGTGACTATCTATCGCGTTGCCCAGGAGGCGCTCTCCAACACGCTCCACCACGCCCAGCCTGCCCAGGCCCGCCTCGAGCTGACCTACGAGCCAGACGCGATCCGCCTCGTCGTCGCCGACAACGGGCGCGGCTTCGACTATACCGCGCAACTGCGCAAGGCGCGGCTGGCGCGCGACCGTACTACAGACACGCCCGATCCACTTGGTGATGACCCGGCGCCCAAGGCAGCCAACTTCCCAACATCCGGCGCCGAGACGCGCGTTGGGCTGGGCCTGCTGGGCATGCGCGAACGGGCCGCGTTGATCGGCGCCACGCTCGACATTCAGAGCGTGCGCGGCCTCGGCGTCCGCCTCACGCTAGTGGCGCGCGCGGGCGAGCTGGGCGGGTAACGCGCAGTGTGTCCGTCCGGGGGGACGCCCGGCGCGTGAACGCGCGGCGAGAGGCCTGCGGGCCACGAAGGCCGCCAACGCGGCCTGGAGATCGTGAGGCCGCGTTGGCGTCGCCACCCCGCTACGCGCCGCGCCCTATTCCGCCGTGCGCCCTGTGCCGCGCCGTCAGGTCTCCCCCACCCCCAACTGCCCTTGTGACGATGCCGCTACACAAAGTATAGTATGAGCGAGCGTATGCGCCGCCGGAGCGTGGCGCATACGCCCATGTATGCGCGATCCGTAGCGACGCGGAGACGCAAAGCAGGCAAACGCAACACAAGGGGGCAGAGAACATGCGTGTCGGTCTACAGGTACCGAGCTTTACGTATCCCGATGGACAGAGCCAATTGGGCGACGACTTCGCCGCCATTGCGCAGCGCGCCGAGCGGGCGGGCTTCTACAGCCTTTGGGTGATGGACCACTTCTTCCAGATTCGCAATGTTGGCCCGTCTGAGAACGAGATGTTGGAGGGCTGGTCGGCGCTGGCCTTCGCCGCCGGGCGCACCAACCACATTCGCCTGGGGACGATGGTCACTGGCGTGACCTACCGCTACCCTGGCCTGCTGGTCAAAACGGCGACCACGCTGGACGCGCTCTCGCATGGGCGCGCCTACTTTGGCGTCGGCGCGGCCTGGAACGAGGAAGAGCACAACGGGTTGGGCGTCCCTTTCCCGCCGCTAAGCGAACGGTTCGAGCGGCTCGAAGAGACGTTGCAGATCGCGCTTCAGATGTGGTCCGGCGATGACAAAGCCTTCAACGGACGCCACTATCAACTGGCGCGCCCGCTGAACTCGCCGCAATCGGTGCAGCGACCCCATCCGCCGATACTCATTGGCGGCGGCGGCGAACGCAAAACGCTGCGGCTGGTAGCGCAGTATGCCGATGCCTGCAACCTCTTCGCGCGGTTGGGCGACGACGCGCTCAAACACAAGCTCGATGTGCTGCGCGAGCACTGCGCTGCGGTGGATCGTCCATATGACGCTATCGAGAAGACGACGCTCAGCACGCTGCATATCACGCGCGAGGGCGCCAACGGGACGATCACTCCCGCGCAGGCGGTCGAACAGTTCGCCGGGCTGGCGGCGATGGGCATTGACCAGGCGATCTTCAACATGCCCAACGTCTATGACCTGGAGGTCTTCGATCTGCTGACGACCGAGATCATCCCCCAGGTGGAGCGCATACCTGTCGCAGGACGGGCCTAACCCCCAACCCCTTCCCACAGCGTGTGGGAAGGGGAGTTTTCGTGTTTAGCATTTCAGGCAGGTGTTATCGATGGCGCAAGAGCTTACGGCGGCGGCCCGGCAATTTTTGGGCGAGCAGCGGTTCGCCGTGCTGGCGACGATCAATCCCGACGGGACCGTGCAGCAGACGGTGATGTGGTACGAGTTGCGCGATAACCTGATCGTGATGAACACGACGCGGGCGCGCATCAAAGGGCAGAATCTGCGGCGTGACGCGCGCATCTCGGTCTGTGTGGAGAACGGCTACCAGTTCGTGACCATCGCGGGAACGGCGCAACTCAACGACGATCCGGCGGTCGCGCAGGCCGACATTCGCGGACTGGCGATCCGCTATCATGGGGAGGAGGCGGGAGCGAAGCAGGCCGCAGAAGTGTTCAGCAAGCAGCAGCGCGTCTCGATCTATTTGCCCGCCGATCGCAGCGTCCTATACGGCTTTGATGACTAGCGGCATGGAGAGCGGGAGACAGCGTATGCCGGAAGCGAACGGCGCCAGCGAGAATACCGAGGCGCAGGGCGGCGTTGTGGCGCTGGCGGGCGGCGTCGGTGGCGCACGGCTGGCGCACGGCCTTGCGCTGGCGCTGGCTGATACCGGCGTCGCCGAAGGCGTGGCTGGCGGCGCCGCAGACGGTCCGGCGGATGGTACGCCGAGCGGCGCCGAGCGGCTGGCGGTGATCAGCAACACCGCCGACGACTTCGACCTCTACGGCCTGCGCATCAGCCCCGACGCCGACACCGTGCTGTATACCCTGGCCGGTCTCGCCAACGAGGCGACCGGTTGGGGCGTCACCGGCGACACCTTCACCACACTGGATCAGCTCAAACGCTACGGCGAGGCGCCGTGGTTCTGGCTGGGCGATCGCGACTTCGCCACGCACATCCTACGCACGCAGCGCCTGCGCATGGGGGAGTCGCTTACGCAGGTGATGCGCGCGTTGGGCGCGGCGCTGGGCGTGCGCGCCGACCTGCTGCCGATGACCGATGACCCCGTCGCCACTTTCGTGCGAACCCCCGCTGGCGAACTGGCGTTTCAGGACTACTTTGTGCGTCGGCAGCACGCCGATACCGTGCTGAGCGTGCGCTTCGCTGGGATCGAGCAGGCGCGGCTGCCGGAGGCGACGCGCGACGCGATCCGGCGGGCGGGCGTGGTCATTGTCTGCCCATCCAATCCGTTCGTCAGCGTGGCGCCGATCCTGGCTGTGCCGGGGATGCTGGTGGCGTTGCGGGGTGTTACGGCGCCGACCGTCGCCGTCAGCCCCATCGTCGGTGGGCAGGCGATCAAGGGTCCGGCGGCGGTGATGCTGGCCAACCTGGGCCACGAGGTCTCGGCCTATGGCGTCGCCGCGCTCTACGCCGACCACTACCCTGGCCTGCTCCACGGCTTCGTGCTGGATCGCGCCGACGCCGCCGACGCGCCACGCATCGAGGCGCTGGGCCTGCGCACACTCGTGGCGGACACCATCATGCGCGATGCGGCGGCGCGCAAGCGGCTGGCCCGCGAGACGCTGGCCTTCGCGCAGTCGTTGCGAGACGTGGTGGCGTCTGGAACGGTGGGCGCCGCCGCGTCACGCGCAGAGGCGCCAGAGGCGCAGCGATGATCGGACGTATGCAGCGGATGGGGCGGATCACGCACGCCGAGCGACGACTGAAGACCGTCGCCGTGACGCCGCTCAGCGCGCCGCTGGGCGCCAAATCGCGGCTGGCGGCGGCGCTCACCCCCGCCGAGCGGCAGGCGCTGGCTCGCTGGATGGCGGAGCGCGTGATCCGGGCGCTGCAAGCATTGGGGGTGATTGCGGAGGTCGCCGTCGTCAGCCCCGACCGCGCGACGCTGACCTGGGCCAGCGGCCTGGGCGCGACATCCATCCTGCAAGCGGCGTCGGCGCCCGACGCCAGCGCGGACCAGCGCCTCAACGATGGGCTGGCGCTGGGACGCGCCTGGGCGCAGGCGCAAGAGGCCGACGCGCTGCTCATCACGCTGGGCGACCTGCCCCTGCTCACCCCGGCGGAGGTCGCGCAGTTCGTCGGGCTGGCGCGCCGCGACGGACGCCACGAGCGACACGGCGATGCGCGCGACGATGGCCAAACGGGCGTGGCGCACACCGGCCACACCGGCGACATGGCTCACATGGATGGCGGGGTCGCGCGCCACAACGCGCCTATCATCGCGCTGGCGCCCGACCGTGCGGGATTGGGGACGAACGCGCTGCTGACAACGCCGCCAAGCCACGCGCCGCTGGCGTTCGGCGTCGGCAGCTTCGCGCGGCATCAGGCGCTGGCGCGTCGGGCGGGCGTCGAGCCGCTGATCTTCCACTCCCCTGGCCTCGCCTTCGACGTAGACACCCTGCCCGATCTGGACGAGCTACGCGCGTCTGGCCTGTGGGCGCCCGAAGATACGGCGCCCGCTGAACCACACACCAGCGTAACAGGGCCGCGCCAGGCGCCTGATGCGACGTGAGTTGCGCCGCTGGTTGCGGCGTAGATAGTAGATAATAGTGGACGCAGGCGCCAACGCGCTAGGCGCGCTGCCGTACCGCCGCCTGCCAAGGCGGCGCGTCTGCCCTCCTATCATAGTGGCCAGCTCATAGTGGCCAGCGCCAGCGAAGCGCCGATTGTGTGGCGCCAGAACACGCGCCGCCTTGGCAGGCGGCGGTACGACGCGCCACACTCGCCGGTCTGGAGACCAGCGGTACGGCAGAGCGGCTGACGCCATTCACCCAAGGAGCGATGGTTTGTGATTGACCACGATAACCTGGAGAACTTTCGTGACCCGCTGACCTACGATGTAGAAGACGCCGGGTATGACGACGACCGCTCGATCATCGAGGAGTGGGCGGGGAGACTGGGCGGACCGCTGCTCGATCTCGGCTGCGGGAGCGGGCGCCGGGCCATCTCGCTGGCGCTACAGGGCCATCAGGTGACAGGGGTGGACATTACGCCGGAGATGGTCGCGTGGGGGCGGCAGAAGGCGACCAGCCAGGGCGCCGCGATCGATTGGGTGGTGGCCGATGCGCGGACGTTCCGACTGAACAAGCAGTTTGCCTTCATCTTCATGCTGGCCCACGTCTTCCAGTTCTTCCTGACGCGCGCGGACATCGAGGCGCTGCTGGTGAGCGTCCGCGAACATCTGGCGCCTGACGGTTGTTTTCTCTTCGAGACGCGCAATCCCTTCGCGCACTATCTGCTGGATAGTCAACCTCCCGCAGCCAAGGAGTACGCAACGCCAGACGGCGGGCGTCTGATTCAGACTGCTGAGCGGCGCTACGATCCGATGACCCAGATTCAGCACTGGACCTACGATCTGCGCTGGCTCCATCCCGACGGCCAGCACAGCGAACGGACCGAGCGCACGGCGCTGCGCTACGTCTATCCCCAGGAGATTGAGGCTTTGCTGCACTACAACGGGTTCCAGATACGCGAGTGTTACGGCGGGTGGGATCGAGAGCCGCTGACGGCCACGTCGGTCGAGATGATCTACGTCTGCGAGCGGCGCGACCAACCATAGTAGCGCGCTGCTGCGTCAGGGCGTCGGCGCCTCGCTGCGCACGCAAACTGAAGGTGGATCAGTCGCCGGTCGAAAGCGTCCAGCCGCTCCAGTTGCGCTCCCGCATGCTCGAACTGCGACTCGACCAGGAAAGATGGCCAGCGGTATTGGAGTGAGTTGTTCATATATCCCAGGCGCTCCCATGCGGCGAGCGCCTGGGCGAGTGGCGCCTCGCCCGCCAGATACGCCCCAATGTCGCGGGTGACGCTCGGCGGGTAGCCCGGGTACGCCGGTTCGTTTAGCCCCTGGATCGCCGCCTGGATGCGCGCGTATTCGGCTGGCTCAGTCTGGTTGACGCTCATGACAATCCTCACCCTTGCCTAGAAAACCTTCTCGCGCCAGTCGGGATCATAGCGCCCGCGCGCCACGATGCGTTGTAGCTCGCCGACCAGTTCGCTCAGCGCCACCGGCGAAACCTCGCTCAGCGGCAGCAAGCGCAGGTCATCGTCCATAAAGGAATGAGTAACAATGGGTCCGCCCGGTGTGGCCGGGATGTAACGCGCGTCATCCTGAACCGTAGGTCCACGAGCGAAGCCCAGGCCCAGGATCACCCGCCACTCCCAGAGATCGATGTCGCGGCGTTCGCTGTTCAGGTAGGTCACGCGCAACAGCGCCCAACCGTCGAGCCAGGGATGGAGCCGCCGGTAGCAGCCGTAAAAGTCGCGCGGACCGTAGTAGCCACCGTCGTTGCGG
>Ga0307372_10013922_pt1 | contig 10346 bp, 7 predicted proteins | sample OX1MG_FD_202533 | JGI IMG/M metagenome (GOLD analysis project Ga0307372, IMG submission 202533) | Soil microbial communities from Risofladan, Vaasa, Finland - OX-1 | ecosystem: Environmental > Terrestrial > Soil > Coastal area > Acid sulfate soil | place: Finland: Risofladan, Vaasa | collected... | reverse complement strand
CGACCGGCGGTACGACACCGTATTCGTGGAGCATCACGAGCGGCTCTTTGCCCCCCGGCCTCTCCATAAACACGTCGTCCGGTGCAATTTCTGGAACGCCAACAGCAGCTGGCACCTTCGCTTTCACCGCCAAAGTCATGGACGCTGCGAGCGATACCTCGACGAAATCATTGAGCCTAACGATTGCTGCTTTGCCTCTGGCGATCACCACCACCTCGGTTTCAAGCGGCTCGACGAACACCGCCTACTCAGCAGTTCTGGACGCCAGCGGTGGAACGACGCCTTACAAGTGGTCGATCTCTTCGGGCGCTTTGCCGGCCGGGTTGACACTTAGCGCGGCCGGCGATATCGCGGGAGTGCCGACAACTGCCGGCACGTCGTCGTTCACCGCGAAAGTGACCGACTCGAGCTCACCGGCGCAGACAGCTACGGCAACGTATGGCGTGACCATCGCGCAAGGAACCGCCTACTCCGTCGCTCTCGCGTGGACGGCTAGCGCAACCTCGGGCGTTACGGGATACAACATCTATCGGACAACTATCAGCGGAAGTAATTACGCAAAAATAAACTCGGCCCCAGTATCGGGCGTCAGCTATGCGGATAGTACGGTGCTTCATGGAACCACTTACTATTACGTGCTGACATCTGTTGACGCTGCAGGCGATGAGAGCGGTTACTCGACGGAAGTTCAAATGGTGATCCCGTGAATGCGCACTCTAAAGTTCAATTGCATGCTGTAAGAGGCTCTCGACGGCGCGATTGCGATGCGTTCGTGCCGCCTTGTCATAACCACGCAACGGCAGGATTTTCGAGAAAGACCGTCAACCGCCTCATTCTGGCCCTCGTATTTGTTGCTGTGCTCCCGATGCTCGCCTGCCATCACGGAGTCGCGCAGGCGCAGACCGATCCGCTGAACACCGCCTATAAGCCGACCGTCGATTGCACGCCGGGGGATTATCCATCGAACATCGACCTGAGCGGTCCGCTGGTGAAGTTGCGCCAGGATTCGGGATCGCCGAGTGGCGTCTATGGGGCCGCACCGTGTATCACGGTGATGGCAACGCAGAACGAGTTCCAGAGCTTCCAGGTTCACGTCCAGGCCCCCAGCGGCGGGTATTCGGCGCTGAACGTCACCATGTCCGCGCTCACGAAGTCCACGGGGCCAGGAGGCAACTTCACGATTCCCGCGCCTTCCTCGACGGCTACAGACATCGTGGTATATCGGGAGGGGTACATCGACATCACGACGCCAACCTGCTTCGACGCGCCTACATGTCTGCCAACCTTGTCTTCCCTAACGGGTTACTATCCCGACCCATTGATTCCGGCGATTGATCCTTACTGGCACCAGACCACGACGGCGTTTCCGGTGGCGGTTGTGGCGAATCAGAACCAAAGTTCCTGGATCGACGTTTACGTGCCGCAAGCCGCGCCATCTGGCTGGTATCTCGGCAGCGTAACGATTTCGAATGGCGGCACGACTGTTGCCACAATGCCGGTTATCTACGGCGTGTGGCAGTGGCCCGCAAGCGCCGGGGGCTTTATGCCATCAACTCCAACGCTGCACAGCATGGAATATACTGGTTATGTGAGCTTGTGCAGACAGGTGTATGGCTTGAACGGTACAAGTTGCGGCACCTATCCGGGCGCGGGAGGAAATGCGGATTTTGGGGATGCTCTTTCCAAGGAGGACTTGGCGGTTCAGCTTCTTGACAATAGGCTCTCACTGGCGAGCGAAGCAACCTCGTACTTTCCCACGGCGGCGGACGCTGCTCTGGAAAATGGAACGGCGCTGCCTGTGGGGCGTGTGCAACGGATCATGCCCAGTTCGAAGCTGGGGCCGCAGATGTACCAGTGTCCCGGCAACTGTAATTTTTCGTCCGGCGGGACTGCGCAGACGGATATTCCTGCGTTCATGCAAACGATGAGTTCGAACGGATGGCTGAACGCGCAGAATGATGGGGCGTTTTACTACTTGACCGACGAGCCGGGGAATACCTGCTCAAACTGGACGACTCCTATAGCGAAGGCAGCAGCATCAAGAGCTTACACATCAGCTCCGCTAATGCCGATGCTGATTACGTCATGGATTCAAGCAGCCACGTCATGCGGTGGATTGAACGCCGTGGACTGGATGATTGCAGGAGTGGTGGCGATGGAGCCTTCGCCACAAAACTCTGTGCCTGGCGTGACGCCTGGGGTGAACTACCGGTCAACCTACAACTCCTGGCTCGCGGGGAACTGCTGCGGAGCAGCGAGTCCACAGCGGCAGCTTTGGGCTTATGGCGCGTGCGGAAACTCCGGCACCTGCTCTCCGGGGTATCCGGCTACGGCTGACAACCCGCAGCCGTCCGTTTGCGGGACCACGTTTTCGGGAGGCTGCAAGGTAGCCGCGTACTACCCGACTTGGAATGTGGACGCTACGCCGGTAGATAACCGCGCAACAGAATGGATGACCTTTCGCGAGCAGGAGAGCGGGGAGCTTTATTACCTCCTGGATGGCTGCTTTTATTATACTTGCGGTGGCTTCACAGACCCTTGGTCCTCGGTGTACGAGTACGGAAATAACGGGGATGGCGACCTGTTGTATCCCGGCTCGGATTCCGCGAATACGTCGAAGCTTGCTGCACAGGTCGGCGTTAGTACTCCGATTTGGATACCGTCGATACGGCTCAAGATGATGCGAGATGGGGTGCAGGATTACGAGTACTTGAACCTGCTAACGAACGAAGGCAAAGGGAGCCTTGTCCAGTCGCAGATTTCCAGTTGGATCACCAACGGATACACCTTCGATGCAACCCCGGTGGGGTTAACATCCGCGCGACAGACCCTCGGCGCGGCGGTCCACCAGTTGACTTACTCGGTTTCTCTCCTGCCGCCGACGAATGTATCAGCGGTCTTGCAGTGAGGCAGTGCCGAATCGGGAACTGCGGAACAAGTGATTGGCGGCCAATCAGGTGAATTATCCCGCGGCGTTCCAGTGGGCGCGGAGAGTTCGCTGGAGGCCAAGGAGCGTTTTAGGGGTGTACGTCAGCGCAAGACGTCCCAGGCGCTTCAATCCGAAACTGCGGCGGAGAGACTCCCTTAAGAATTTGCGGGCGTTGACCATGTCTCGTGCGGAGAAAAGGACCGCAGCGAAATCCTCGTAAGTCGTCGCTTCTTTTCGTCGGACTAGGCTCGGATCGAGGCGCAGCTGGGTGGCTAGTTTCTCGATGTTGGCTAGAGCGGACGCGGCGAATCTGAGCGTCTGTCGCGAGAGGCTGGTCGACCGACGATCGTACGAGCAGAGTTCCTCGTCGGCGCCGACGATCCGCCACCCAGCCGCTAACACGCGGAACCACAAGTTGTAATCTTCGACACCGATGAGCTTTGGATCCTCGTCCAGTCCCCCTAATTCCGTGAACGCTTGTCTGCGAACCAGTGTCGATGAATTCACTATGAAATTCCCCCGCCACAATTCTTCGAACGTAATTACTGCTGGCATCTCTATCGGTGCGCCATGCGCGCGCGAACACACGACCGCGACGTCGTCTTCGATGAGCTGGGTCTGCCGCGCCAGTTTTTGCGGGAACCAGATGTCGTCGGCGTCAAGGAAGGCGACCCATTCTCCCGTCGTCACACGCACCCCGGCGTTCCGGGCTGACGCCGGGCCGCCGTTTGTTTTCCTGAGCGCGCGCACTGGAGCGCGGTATCCCGATGCGATTTCGAAAGTTTTGTCGGTCGACCCGTCGTCTACCACCGCGACTTCGGCTGGCGGAAAGGTTTGCGTCAGAGCGCTCTCGATAGCGTTCGGAAGAACAGCCTCGCAATTGAAGGCCGGAATGATGACGCTGATCGAAGGGCCACTCGGGCGGATTGTTGAGTCGTTCTGGGGCACGAGCGTGTGACCACTTGAGCGCCCATGGCTGGGCGTGCTCGTGAAAACGTTCAAGCCCGGTAGACGCTTCATTCGGTCGCTTGCGCTGTTAGATACATCGAAATTAGGATTTATGGCTGATGCTACATCTGACTAAGGAATCTAAGCAAATATTTTTGCGCAGTCATGAGGCAGCACCAACAGTTCTGCGAAGCCGGCGATCGGCTACTTCGCTGCCAAATTCCTTCGGCTCGCGAAGCTTGGCCTCGGGCGTAGGAATTTGAACACCTCGTGAGCATCCGCAGCTGCACTTGTCTTGATACGATGTTAGGATGATTTAAAATGATCGAACCGCAGAGCCGAGAAATCATTTCTCGCGTTATGAGCCGCTACGGCGCCTCCTGTTCCCCGGAGGAGTTTCACGCCGCCGTTAATGTAACGTTCCATAATTTTGAGTCCGAAGTTTACGATCAGCTCCACAGCGACATGTGGACAAGCCTCCCGCAGCAGTTTGCCCTGCTTGTCGACGACTGCATTCGCGAGCATCGCGGCCTACCCGAAAAGATCCGGGTACTCGATGTTGGCGCGGGTACCGGACTGGCGTCCGATTGCCTGCTGCGCACCGCGCTTGGGCCGCGGATCACGAGTATCGACTTGATCGATACATCTCAATCGATGCTCGAGCAAGCAACTCGGCGAGCCTCCCGGTGGAACGTGCCGGTGCGGCCCCATGCCGGTCTAATTGGTGGCGTTCCAGAGGGCGATCGATATGAACTGATTGTCACCTGCTCCGTTCTGCACCACGTTCCCGACCTTAAGGAGTTCTGCTCGCAGGTCCGTCGTCACCAATTGCCAGGCGGGATCTTCCTCCATTTGCAGGATCCGAACACCGAATTCATGGCGAAACGAAAACTGGAAACGGGCGGCCGCACGCAAACGCGTCTATTACAGCAGCTAGCCCGCTTCACGCCAAAGCGCATTGGGGGTCGAATCGCTCGCGAACTGGCCGGCACGCAGGGCGAAGACTATATTTCGAAAACGAATCGCGCGCTTATTCAGTCCGGAGTGGTTACGGCCCCGCTTCGAATCGAGGACCTGTTTTCAATCACGGACATCCACGTGCTCGACGAGCGCGGAATCTCGATCGATGCGATGCGGCAGTGGCTTCCCGACTACGAGTGCCTCTCGCAGCGCTCTTACGTATTTTTCGGCAAGCTCCGGAGCGAGTTGCCAGCGCGAATGCAAGCAAAAGAGGACGAACTCTGCCGCGAAAAGGCATCCGGGGGGGCGGAGATTGCAGCTGTGTGGTGTTTGCGTGCTGCGAATCAGCGACAGGGCGCGTCGCCGGCAGGAACCTCCCTGAAGCGAATGTGTTAGAATCGCGCCTAAACGAGACACAGCGAAAACGCGCATGAATACGGGGTGAGAGATCTTGTGTTACGCGGGCGATTCGTGAAACTCTGTGACCTACTGCGTCCGGCGATGCGGGTATGTCCGCGTCAGAGTATAACTGCTCTCGGTTATCTTGGTGCCGGCTGGGGAAACGACCCTGAATGGAAGTCAGTGTGGCCCCGGTATCGGAGCTATTTCGATCGACAACTTCAATGTATTGTGACCGCCGATCTTGCCGATTGGAGCGGTAGGTCTTGCTACTACTGGGGCCGTTTTTTCGACGTCACTCATCAGGCCGTACTCCGCAAATTCCTCGCTCCAGGTGACACTTACATCGACATTGGCGCCAACGTCGGTTATCAGTCGCTCTATGCGGCTCGCCTGGTAGGGCCGACCGGGTCAGTGCTAAGTTTCGAGCCGAATCCCGAATCGTACTCGGTTCTAGCTGGCCACGTAGCCATCAACCGTATTGCGCATTGCCAGACGTTCCAATTGGCGCTTAGCGATCGCGGAGGGGAAGCTACGCTCACTCAAATCGATGGACATACAGGCACAGCAAATCTGAGACCCGAACACCGCCCTGCGTTACGATCCTTAACCGTTCCTGTCAGGACGGGGGACGAAGTGCTGAGAAGCATCGCTTTTCGTGGCAAGGCATTCGTGAAGATCGATGTGGAAGGATTCGAGCAACGCGTTCTTGCTGGATTGCGAGACACTCTTCCGAGCGTGACCGCTGTTGCCGTTGAGATCACTCCCAGCTGGCTCAGACAGGTGGGAGGGAGCGCTGAGCAATTGTACGCGTATATGTCTCAGGCAGGATTCCGATCCTTTATTCCCAAACTGCGCTGGAGGATGGGCTTGTTCGGGGCGCAACTGGAACTGTCCGAATCCCGTGGAACCATCCCCGAGCAGCATGACGCGATATTTGTGCGTTGATATCTTCAACGAAAAACGGCGAAGTGACGAGCCGCGCAATAGTCAGTGAATCGAATAGCGCAGTTGCCGTCGCAGGTGCATGCCCCCTAAGCTATCCAGAAAACCACCAGCGATATGGCCGCCACCAGCCATGAAATCGAAGCGGAAATCAGATCGGCTTCGATCGTTTGGATTTAACTGCGCTCTCGCCTTGGTGTTTCTACGGTACAGCTTTCTTTCGGATTTCTTCACATATCTCACGGGCAAAGAGACGTACGTCCTCTATATCTTTGGGCCGCCAGCGCTTCTTGCATTTTTAGCTTGTGGCGGAATTGGCCGTACCTTCCGCGAAAGAGGGCCGAAATTCTGGCTGCTGTTCACGGTGTGGATGTGCCTGGGGGTGCCCTTCAGCATTTGGAGAGGCAACTCCGCGCAGCTTGCCCTGAATTACGTAAGAGCCACCTTTCCTCTGTTGCTTTTCACGGTCGGGCTGACCATTCGATGGACCGAGTGCCGGAAAGTGATCTATGCGATTGGAGGAGCCGCAGCGTTCAACACGATTATTGCGGTGTTCTTCATGCGGTCTGGCGCGGAGCGGTTTTCTTTCAGCTGGACCACCTCGATAGGCAACTCCAACGATTACGCAGCGCATTTGCTGATGATTCTGCCTTTCTTGCTGTATGTTGTGCTGAAACCGGGCGGACGCAAATTGGTCAAAATGGTCGTTGCCGGCGTGATAGTTCTGGGGCTGTTCGAGATTCTGCGAACGGCGTCCAGGGGCGCTTTGATTGCGCTGGTGGTTACGGTAGCGATGTTGTTGTTCCGCGGCTCGGCGCGTCAAAGACTGGCGATTGGCGCTACTGCGATATTAGTGTTGGCAGTCCTCATTTCATTCCTTCCGCGTGATACATGGAACAGGATGCTGTCGTTTGAGAATGATGCAGGCGCCAGCAAAGAGGCATTGGAGTCTAGCGATATCCGCAAGCATCTGCTTGAGGAGAGCATCAAATGCACCCTCGAACATCCGATCCTGGGCGTAGGAATTGGCCAATTCGCGACGTATGAAGCCGGCGCACGAACTCAGCCAGGGCACGTCGGCTGGCGCCCCTCACATAATTCGTACACGGAGATCTCCAGCGAGTGCGGAATTCCCGCCCTGTTGTGTTATCTCGCGGCGCTGATTTGGGCGTTTATACTTCTGGGTCGGATCGAGAAAAAGGCGCGCGGACCCCAAAGGGGTGAGATTGTCAGCGCCGCTTACGCAATTCGGATAGGGATCGTCGCTTATTCAGTCGCGATTTTCTTCAACAACTTTGGCTACGCCTTTGAGTTCCTCGTGGTCTCTGGCCTTATCGAGGCCATGTGGAGGCTGGTGCGGGATAACGCGGCTGCCGGAGGCGGCGTGCGGCCGGCGAGCGTGGCTTCCGCGCTGGGCGACTCAGGGAGCGGTTCCCAGAGGCTGCAATCGCTAGCCCCACGGATGGACACACGATCGTGGACAAGCAAGAAGTTACAACTAGGCTAGTAGCCCACGGGTACCGGTTCTTCGGTGCTGCTCCTCTTTTCGCGAACCCTTTTCACGGCACGCACCACTCGAAGCACACGCTTTCGGTGGAAAACCAGCAGGGCCGTCATATACGAGAGCATTCCTGCCAACACAAGGAAGCAAAGATCGAGCAAGGAGTGGGACTTGAACGGAGACTCCAGATGCCCAACGATCACCCCGACGGCCATGACGAGCGACGAGGTAGCAGCAGGCATAACCGCTGAAGCGTAATCCTTCATCTGCGTACCTGTCTTCTGAAAGACTCGCCAATACAAGGGCATGATTACAGGCGGATAGGCGAACACCCATGCTGCGGCAATTCCGTCTGTTCCCCAATGGCTTCCAATCAGAAATGCGATCGGCATCGCGATAGCCGCGGCAACGGTGCTCCACATGACGAATTGAGCGTCGCCGATCGCATTCAGCAGATTTGGCAGAATGGTTGAGACGGATCGAACGGCGATGAAGACAGCAAGAAGCCGCAATGGACCAATGGCGGCGTGCCACTTCGGACCCAGTAGGACTGGAACAAGGTCGTTCGCGGTAAGCGCCAAGCCAACGCTGGCCGGGACCGTTACCAGGGAAAGAACTTCGGTAAGCATCAGGAAGTAGCGCCGCAATTCGTGCTTGCTGGTTTGTACGGCGGAAAAGAACACAGGCGTGACGCCGGTAACGAGGTTGGCTATTTTCTCGACTGGGGCGGAGGCGATGGTCCAAGCGATGGTGTAATTGCCGAGCGGAGCCTCTCCGAGGACGCGGCCGGCGACGCCGAAATCGGCGTTATCGTAAACGTACCAGCTGATGCCTGAGATCAGAACGTTGCTACTAAACTTCAGCTCACGCCGCAGCCTTCCCCATGCGGGCAGCGCGAATCCGTGACGTTTTGCGCAAAGAATCAAAATAGTCCCGGCAAGGGAGCTTACAATCGTCCCGAAGATCAAGCTCCAGTAGCCGAAATGCAGCCACGCCAGAATGATCGTCACCACGATCTGGGCCACGGCTCTGGCCACATTGATCGAGGCAAGCAACTTAAAGCGCAGTTCCTTCTGCAGAAGGGCGCGCGGAACAATCTGTGGAGCACTGAGGATGTAGGTGGAACCCGCAACCATGACGACGGCGCGCAGGGGTGGAGCGGAGAAAAAATGTGCAATCGCCGGAGCGGAGAGGCACGAGATGCCCACGAGGGCGCCGCCTACAAGCAGCGCTACCGTGTTCAGTTCCGCGATCTGGCGGCGCGTCAGATCGCGCAGCGCGATGATGGCGTCACCGATGCCGACTTGACTCACGAGCGTTGCAAGCGCGAGGTAGAGGCCTGCCATGCCGACAAGGCCATAGTCGTAGGGGGTGAGGAGCCGGGCAACGATGATCGTGGATGCCCAACTGAGAACTTGGCTCGTCGAGCGGGCCGCGGCGTTCCAGGCTATGGCACGGGCCATCGAGCGGTCTAGGTGTTCGGTCATCGAAGCATTACGCCAAATCTGATCTTCATCGAGGATACGGACTGAAAGCGGTAGAACATGCAGTCACTTTTGTGTGACGGCCCCGACGGGAACTTTCGGTTCAAGATCGCTACGATGAGATGGTGCTGCATGCGGCACGGTCGAATGCAAGATGGCGGCGAAGTGGCGGACGTAAGCTCGTTCGTCCAGGTCTGAGGTCACTCGTTCGTATCCGGTGCGTGCGAGGCGCGCACGTAATGCACTGTTGTTCAATGCAATAGCCAGCTTCGACGCGAGTTGTTCTACGTTTTCTGGTTCGAAGAGGAGACCGTTGCTGTTGTCAGCAACGTAGTAAGGAACGCCGCCGACTGAGGCTGCTACGATCGGCCTCTGTGCGGCCATGGCTTCGAGGAGAACGCGGCCCATTGAGTCGGTCCGCGAAGCCAAAACGTAAACCGAGCAAGCGGCGATCACTTTTAGCGTTTTGTCCAGCGGACTTGCCGGCAGAAATTCGATCTGTGGACATCCGGCCGCGAGTTCGTCCAAGTATGTTCGGTCCGGAAAGAAGCCCAAGAGCTTCAGCTTGTAATCAGGAAACTGTGGAGCGATTCGTTTGAACGCTTGAATAACGATATCCATTCCCTTCGTGTACCAGGGATATCCAACTGACAGGACAAACCGTTCGTCGGAGGGTTCACGCTGGATGGTATTGACGGGAACGAAATCGTGGAAAACGGCCACTTTCTTTCGCGCCAGCTTGGGGTACTTGCTCAACTGCGTCGGGTACAACAGCTTGATACAATCGGCGTTGCCACCCACGAAGTTCAGCAGACGGTCCGCAAAGTACCGCTTCAAAGAAGAGGCGATTCCAGGATTCGGCGCGTCGTAACGGAATGCGTTTTCCGGCACGCCGGGAACCTCGACGATCATCCTTGCACCCGTGAGCCATTTCAGGATCACGGCTGCAACTCCGGGCCTGTTGGTACCATACGCAACGATCGCGTCGAATTTCCGTTCTTTGTGCAGCCGTAATCCGTGTCGGACATAGAACATAAAAATCGCTAATCGTCGTAAGAACTTCGGAGTGCGATAAGCGAGAAACAAATGGTATCGAAAATCCCCTACACGATAGATCGGGAACGTGCTCCGCAGGTATGGCGGTACGCTAGCTTGTGAGTCGAACCAGACAGGCAGCAGG
>Ga0307372_10013920_pt1 | contig 10346 bp, 6 predicted proteins | sample OX1MG_FD_202533 | JGI IMG/M metagenome (GOLD analysis project Ga0307372, IMG submission 202533) | Soil microbial communities from Risofladan, Vaasa, Finland - OX-1 | ecosystem: Environmental > Terrestrial > Soil > Coastal area > Acid sulfate soil | place: Finland: Risofladan, Vaasa | collected... | reverse complement strand
GGTCGGCGTCGCGGTCGGCGTCGGCGTTGGTGTTGGTGTTGGTGTTGGCGTCGTCAAGGTGCAGGTCGGCTGCAGCACTGGACAGATCGGCGGCGTCACCGTCGGCGTGGGCGGCGGCGTCGGCGGCGGGGTCGGCGGCGGCGTTCCCGTTGGGGTGGCCGTCGGAGTCGGCGTGGCCGTCGGCGTTGGTGTGGCCGTCGGAGTCGGCGTGGCCGTCGGCGTCGGCGAGGCAGTCGGCGTCGGCGTGGGCTGCGGGGTGAAGTCCAGCCAGAACAGCTCGCACACCGACTGGCCATTGCCGAACTGCGCGATCCAGGCGAAGTCCTCCCTGGTAGGCCCTGGAACCGTCACGGTGAACGGGGCGGGCGGTGTGCTGGTGCTGGACGGGATGGTGAAGAAGGTTTCGTTCTTGCCGATGGACTCGGCGAATGTCTGCACCTTGGTGGCTGTATTGACTGCGCACACGCCACCCGACTTGACGATGGCCGTGGACGACTCGTAGAGGGTGTCGGTGAGGCGTCCGCCACCCGGACCACTGAGGGTGCCGCTATCTGTCACCGTCCAGGTGTTGCTCCCGGTTGGGGTGTTGGTTGCGTGCGGCGTGGTGGAAACGATGTTTGGCGTTGGGGTTGCCGTGGGGGTGGCGGTTGGCGTCGCAGTCGGGGTCGGCGTCGGCCCCGGGTTCACGTCGAGCTGCTCGGAGCCGCAGACGCTGGAGCCGGGGCTGTTGTTGTGATCACCGGAGTATTTCACCAGCCACTGGTACGTGCCTGCACTGCTCACGAGGTAGGTACCGGAGGTGGCGGTCGCGGTCGTCGCCGTCCCCGCCAGCGTGATTGGGCCAGAGGTGAACTCCGGCGTGGTCGTGGTCGGACACGCGGTGCCACGGTAGAGGCTGAACGTGACCGTCCCGGTCGGGTAGAAGCCGCTCACCGTGGCGCCGTCGGAGACCGTGCTCCCGGCCGTCACCGTGAGCACACCAAGATTCGAGCTGCCCGCGGGAGTGGACTGCTCGTTGGTGGTCACCTTCGGGGCTCCGGCGCCGACGATCGGGGCGACGTCGTCGAGCGAACTCGCCACGAACGTCGACTTCACGAAGTCGGAGTTGGAGCAGACGTTGCGGGTCTGCGAGTAGTCGATGAAGAGCATGGACCCATTGTTGTCGGCGATCAGGAGATGGCCCTGGCCGTCGACAGCGCCCTGGTCGAACTCGGTCTGCCCGGGAATGATGCAAGTTTGCAGCGATGCGGTCGGAGCGCCGGGGTCGATCTGGGTGATCCGGTTGGCCCCGAATACGATCAGGTCGCCGGTGAATGGGTCGTAGGTCATGCCGTGGGCGTCGATGTTGGCCAGATCCTGGGTGAGGACGGCCGTGTGGGCGGTGGCGTTCAGCGCAATCGACCCGAAGTCGCCGCTGCCGGCGCTGGGACCGCTGGTGGTGTAGAAGACGTTGAAACCGCCAGCCCCGTTCGGGACCCAGGCGAGGGTGTCGACCCCGCGGGAGGCGTCGCCGGTGCCGCCGGCGTTCGACCCGCTGAGGGTCCAGGCGGTGCCGTTGCCGGTGGCCCCGGTCGCGCTCAGGGGAAAGCTGACCAAGCCGTCGCCGCCACTCGAGGAGTATCCAGCTGACACCCCGGTGTAGGCGGTGGTGCCGCCGGGGTCCACCGAGACGTGGTAGGGCGCGGGCCCGGTCCCGTTGGCCCCGCTGCACGAGGTGGAGCATGCCGTGGTGTAGTGCCCGGTCGACGGGTTGACGGTGAACAGGTCGCCGGACGACTGTCCACCCACCAAGAGGTTGCCAGCGGTGGCGAACTGGAGTCCGTCGGCCCCTGGGGTCGTGGCGATGGGATGGTTCGGGCTCAGCGTGAGGTTGGAGGTCCCGTCGTAGCTGTAGGTGAGATTCCAAACGTTGGTGCTGCCGCCAGTGCCCTGGTTCTGGAAGGTGGTGAAGTAGAGCGTCCCGGTCGTTGGGGTCCCCACGATGGCGGCGGAGACAACCCCCGGCAGCCCGACCAAGATCAGGCCGGCGATCCAGCAGCCGCCCCCTGTAACAGTTAGGTAACGAGAGATGAGTCCGTGTCCCCGTGCCGTAAAACGGCGTCGAGAGAACCTCCGAGCCTCCAAAGCCTTCCTCCCAGAGTCAACCGAGAAACCCGCCGGCCGGCTCCCATCCTCCGCCGGTCGCGCCCACCTGCGCTGCTGCCCTCGGGCACCAGCGTGGGTGGGTCGTTGCCCGCAGTTTACCGTTCCGTAACCTGTGGGGGGGCGAATCGGCAGATTTAGCGGGCACGTTACACGTTTGTGACCGTTTCGCGAGGGGCCGGGGGCCTGGTCGCGCGCCCTCGCTCACCCCCAGGTGCGCAGGCAGCGCCAGCCCCCCCGCAGGCGGTCCTCGGCGAGATCGGCACAGCGCCCGTCGCTGAGCCCCACCCGCCAGACGGCGCGGGAGATCGGGCCGTCCCGCCCGTCCCGCCACCACCCGGTCTCGACCGTCCAGCGGTCGGCGACCGCCGCCACCTGCACCCATCCGCCGCGGCTCCAGACCGCGGTCGGCGCGCCCCCGGCGGTGGCGCGCACCCGCACCCGGCGCCCGGCCATGCCCGGGGGCTGACGCCCGCTCACCCGGGGGCCCACGCCAGCCGCCGCTCGGGGAGGTCGTCCGGGGCCCCCTCCCGGAGTCGGACCTGCCAGACCAGGCCGGGGCCGAAGCGGTCGTGGAGGCGGGCCGCGGCCTGCGCGATCGCCTCCCGGTCGGCGTCGTGGCGATGCCAGAGGTCGACCTGGCGGGTGGGGATCGGCTGGAGCTCCAGGGCGCACAGCTCGAGGACCAGGACCGGTTCCTCGGGGAGGGCGGACCCGATCAGGCCGAGGACCACCGGGAGCAGCTCCGCCGCGGTCGCCACCGGCTGCGGCGGGATGCGCTCCCCCCACCAGCACCCGGTGTACGGAGGGCCGGCCGCCACCGGGGCGTCGGGGTCGTCCTGTGCCCGCAGGACGAGGCGGAGCCGGCCCGCGGCCCGGCCCGCCTCCCGGAGCCGCCCGGCCACCGCCTCGGCCAGCCGCGGGGCCACGAAGCGCAGGGCCTCCCGGTCCACGACCGTCCCGGCGAGCACCAGCCGCACCCCGAAGACGGGCGGCTCCCGCCATGGGCGCAGCTGGGCCAGGTCCCGTCCGCAGGCGAGGCGGTGCACGAAGAGCCCCTCCGGGCCGAGCTGCCGCTGCAGGTCGGCGGCCGGGACCGCCGCGCAGTCGCCGCAGGTGTGGAGGCCGAAGGCGCAGAGCCGGTCCCGGGCCTCCGCCGAGATCGGGAGCTCGGCCACCGCCACGGGGGCGAGGAAGGCCGCCGCCTTCCCCGGGGCCACCCGGCGCACCCGCCCGGGACCGGCCGCCGTGGCGGCGGCGTGGGCGGTGAAGCGGGACTCGCCGACGCCCACCGCGGGAGGGACGCCCAGCTGGGCGTCCAGCTGCCTGCCGCAGGCGGCCGCCCAGCTCGCCTCGTCCGGGTGGCGGAGGTGGCGGCCGGTGCCGTCGAGGTGGACGGTGGCGTCGTCGGTCCACTCCACCAACGGGCTGCAGTCGGCGAGCGCGGTCAGCGCCGCGCGCCGGAGCTCCGCCATCCCGAGGAGGTCCTGGGGGAGCCGGGCGGCCCCGGGACAGGCGGCCTCGGCCTGGCCCAGGGGCTGGCCCCGGGTGACCCCGGCCGCCTGCGCGGCCGCCGAGGCGGCGGTGACGACCGGCTGTCCCCCCGGCCCGGGCCCGAAGACGACCACCGCCTCGTCCCGGAGCTCGGGGTGGACCCGCCAGGCCCGCACCAGGGCGAGGTGGGGGAAGCGCAGGCAGGCCAGCCGCGGCTGTGCCCCTGCGGGCGCAGCCGGCAGGGCGCGCCCCGGGGGCGGCCCGGGGCCGTCGGCCGTCACCCCGCCCCCGGGGCGGCGGCGAGCGCCTCCACCCCGGCCCCCGGCGGATAGGGGCGGGGGAAGCGGACCCTGAGGCAAAGCCGGCCGCCCGCCGGCCCGCAGCGGTGCTTGCCGACGGTGCAGGCGAGGTCGACCCCGGCGATGTCGCCGTGGACCCACCACCAGCCCCGGGGCTCGCAGGCGAGGGTGAGGCTGCTGGCGACCCGCCAGGGGCCCGGGGCCTGCGGGCCGCCCACCACCGTGCACACCGCCAGGGTCTCGGCCAGGGTGGGCAGGAGCGCGGACGGGGCCAGGGCGAGCGCCCGGGGCCCGGCGACGGCGAGGCACGCCCGGACCCCCGCGCGCACCAGGGCCCGGACCGCGGCCCAGCCCTCCAGCGGCTGGCGCGGCCGCACGACCCAGAGGCGCCCCAGCGTCCCCTGGTAGGCGAGGAGGTCGGCGGGGTCGACCGTGTGGCTGAAGTCGACGAGGGCGACCGGGTCCTCCCGTGACGCGGCGGCGAGGGCGGCGAGCCCCAGGGCGACCGTCCCCGCCCCCGCCGGGCCCTCGAGGAGGGTGATCCGCCCGCGCGGGAGGCCGCCCACGCCGGTGAGCCGGTCGAGCGCCGCGATCCCGGTGCTGAGCCCCTGCGCCCGGACAGCGTCGACCCCGGTGCGCAGGGCGACGGCCCCGTAGCGGACCTGGCAGGCCCGGACCGCCTGGCGCAGCCGTTCCGGGCGCGTCCGCAGGGCCGAGACGCCCGCCGGGCCGGCCCCGGCGCCCGCGCCGGCGGCCCAACCGAGCGTCTCGGGCTCTTCGAGCGGCTCGAGCCGGTCGAGCGCCGCCGTCCCCGCCATCGCCCCGGACCTCCATCACCAGCGGACGTCTGTCGCCGGCGGCCAGGCGGGCGGCGGGCGCCGCCCGCCTGGCCGCCCGGCCCCGGAGCTCAACCCCGGCGAGGACACGGAGGAGACGGGGAACGAGCGTCTCCCAGGATACGAACGCATGTTCGAAAACACAACCGCCCCGCTCCTGCCGCCGGGGCCGATGCGCCGCCCCAGAGGCCCGCCGGCGGCCCGCCGCACCGCGCCGGGGCGCTCGGCGAGCGGCGCTCCCGCCACCCCCGCTGGCCACGGTCGCGGTCGGTCGCGCTCCGCTCGGGCAGGGTGGGGGCGGCGAGCCGCTCGACCATCGGGCAGCGACCCCCGAGGCCGGGCGGACCTCAGCGCGGCGCCGAGGTCTGCGGCAGCGACGGCTGGGCGGTGGCGGCGGCCGGCCCGACACCTGGTCGGTGCGCGCCGCGGGCCGCTCCTCGCCGCCTCGACATCGCACCGCCACCGTTCGGCGGCCGTCCCCGCCCCACCCCATGCTGCTTTTCGGCTGCTGGGCTGCCTACAATTGCGTGCCGACGTGGGCCGGCCCACCGATTCACCTGTGGAGGGGCACCGCACATGAACCGACGCGACCTGGCCAAGGAACTGACCACGACCTTCGATCCCCCGCTCAGCTTCCGCGATGCCGATGCGACCCTGAAGTTCGTCTTCGACGAGATCGGCAAGAAGCTGGTGGGCGGCGACGAGGTCTCGATCCCCGGCTTCGGACGGTGGAAGGTACGCCAGACGGCTGCAGGGATGCGGCGCAACCCGCAGACCCAGGAGATGATCAAGGTCCCGGCCAGCCAGAAGGTGCGCTTCTATCCCGCCACCGCGCTCAAGGCCGAGGTGGCGGGAGGCCGCGGCGGCCGCCGCGCCCCCCGCGCCGCTCGCAAGTAGCGCCGACCGAGCACGGCCGGCCCCGAATGCGGATCGCGGTCACCGGCGGCACCGGCTTCGTCGGCTCGCACCTGGTGGCCGCCCTGCTCGCTGCCGGGCACGAGCTCCGCGTCGTCGGGCGGGGTGCCCACCGGGGCACCCCGCCCACCGGCCTCCGGCCCACCTTCGGCGACGTCCTGAGCGGGGAGGGGCTGGGCGCGGCGTTCGCGGGGGCCGACGCCGTGGTCCACCTCGCCGCCGTCATCCGCGAGCGCGGACCGCAGACCTTCGCCGCCGTCAACGCCGACGGCACCCGCACCGTGGTGCGGGCGGCGGAGGCCGCCGGGGCCCGCCGCCTCGTCCACGTCAGCGCCCTGGGGGCGGACCCCGACCCCACCTTCCCGTACCTCGCCAGCCGCTGGCAGGGCGAGGAGTGGGTGCGCTCGAGCCAGCTGGACTGGGTGATCGTGCGCAGCTCGGTGATCTTCGGGCCCGGGGACGGCTTCTTCAGCCAGCTCGCCCGGGCGGTGCGCCTGCCCCAGCCGGTGATCGTCGTCCCCGGCGACGGCACCCAGCTCTTCCAGCCGATCGCCATCGGCGACGTCGTCCGCTGCCTCGTCGCCGCCACCACCGAGCCCGAGCGGCGCCACCACCTCTACGAGATCGGCGGCCCCGAGCACGTCAGCCTGGAGACCCTCTTCCGCCTGGTCGCGGCCGTCACCGAGGCCGACTGGCTGCTCACCAGCCGCAAGCGCTTCATCCACGTGCCGATCGAGCTGCTCCGGCCGATGGCGCTGGTGATGGGCCGGCTCCTCCCCCACCCGCTGGTCACCGCCGCCCAGCTCGATCTCCTGGCCCGCCCCAACGTCACCCAGCTCGACGCCGTGCCCCTCGGCTTCGGGTTCGCCCCGACGGCGCTCGCGGACGGGCTGGAGCACCTGCGCCCCCGCCATCCGCTCCTGGAGCGGCTCGCCGAGGCCTGAGCGGGCCCGGGGAACCCTCGCCTACCATGGCCCGGGACCGCCGCACGACGGGTGGCGGCCGACCCAGGCGACCGGCGCGCCCGCTCCAGGAGGTCCCCATGGCCGACGACACCGAGCTCACCCCGGCAGCGATCATGGCCCGGGCGCCGGAGTACTTCCAGGCCGATCGCGCCAAGGGGATCACGGCGGTCTGTCAATGGGACCTGGCCGGCGACCGCGGCGGCCAGTGGCACCTGGACATCGCCGACGGGGCCCTGGCGGTGGTCGAGGGGGTGGCGGAGCACCCCACCGTCACGTTCGCCATGAGCGACGACACGTTCGTCAGGCTGCTCACCGGGCGCATGGACGGCACCGCGGCGTTCATGACCGGCAAGCTCAAGGTCAAGGGCGACATGGGAATGGCGCTCCGGCTCCAGAGCCTCTTCCGCTCACCTCACCGGTAGCGGGCCGGCCCCCAGCGCAGCTTCCGGCCGCCGCTCCGGGCAGGCGGAGCGGAAGGCGCAGCCCCCGCAGGGGCGGTCGGGATAGCCAGAGCCCACCCGGAGGGTCCCGGCGTGGAGGCGGGTGGCCGCGCCCGCGATCCAGCCCCGGGTCGCCCCCAGCGACGCCTCGTCCACCGCCACCTCGCAGAGCCGGCCCCGGCGCAGGTCGACCACCGCCGCCCGCAGCTCGCTCCGGTCCGTCCCGCCCAGGCCGTCCCGCCAGGCCATCGCATACAGCCGCAGCTGGTGGGCGGCGGGGCTCTCCGGCCCGGTCTCCACCCGATCCGCGGTCTTGTAGTCGAGGAGCCAGAGGACCCCGGGCCGGGCGCGGGCCACCCGGTCGATCGACCCCGCCAGGGAGAGCGTGCGCTCGCCGCTGCGCAGCCGCCAGCCGAACCGCACCTCGGTGGCGACGGTGGGCCAGCCGGCGACGGCGAGCCCCAGGTAGCCGGCCAGCAGCGCCCGCGCCGCGGCGGCGCCGGCGGGACCCAGCCCCCCCGCCCACGGCCCGAGGGCCGCCTCCAGCGCGGCGGCGCTGGGCGCCCTGGCGGGCTCGGCCCGGTGGACCGTCTCCAGCACCGCATGGACGGCGATGCCGAGCTCGGCCCCCCCTCCCGCGCCGGCCCGCTCCTCCCCCACCTCCCCCGCCCCCGGGCCACCCGTGCTGGGCTCCGCCGCCTCCTCGTGCTCCGGGTCGGTGGGCGGCAGACCCAGCCGAAGGTAGCCGGCCCGCCGCGGGCACACCTGCACCGCCTCCAGCTGGGTGAAGCTGAGCGGCCGCGACAGCGGAACCGGCGCCGCCGGAACCGGCGCCACCGGAACGTCGGCGCGGGCGCTCTCGCCGGGGCCGGCGACGCCGCTCGCCTCCTCGAGAGCGACCACCTCCCGCCACCTGGTCGCCAGCCTCGCCGTCGCCGGCGGGCTCCCGCCTCCGTCCCCTCCTGGGGCGGCCGCCGGCGCCGGGCCCAGCCCGGCCGCCCTCGCGATCGGCGCCGCCGGGAAGTCGGGCCACGCCCGCACCGCCGCCGCCGGGTCCGCCATCGCCGCCACCAGCACCAGGAAGTCGTCGTCCGCCACGGTGGACGGCGACGCCGCGGCGAGGTTGGCCGCCATCGCCTCCGGCGAGTCGCCCGCCACCGAGCCCCGGCCCCGTGGGGTGGTGGTGACGAGGAGCGCATCCATCGCCCTCGTCATGCCGACGTACCAGACCCGGCGGCGCTCCGCCCGCTCCGCGTCGCGCACCCCGCTGGTGCGCAGCTCCTCGGCGGCGCGGGTCCTCGCCTCGCCCAGTCGGGTGACGAGCACCCCGCCCCCGGCCCGGTCCCACACGATCGCCGGCGTGGGCGCGGTGCGGAAGGGGCGGCCGTCGGCCAGGATCACGAACGGGAACTCCAGGCCCTTGGCGCGGTGCACGGTGAGGAGCGCCACCGCGTCCTCGTCCCCGGCCGGCGGCGGCTCCGGCGTCCGTTCGTCGGCGGCGAGCGCCTGCAGCCGCTGGAGGAGGTGGTCGAGCCCGCCGGCCCGGCCGCTCGCCTCCGCCTCCAGGCAGAGCCGGTGCAGCTCGCGCAGGGCGGAGGCGGCGCGCCGGCCGTCGCCGTCGCCGAGGCGCGCGCGCGCCTCCTGCCGGCGGCCCAGCCCGGTGACCGCGATCGCCGCACCCACCACCTGCGCCGGGGGGCGCTGCCGGGCCAGCGCCGCGAGCCGGTCGACGGTCCCAACCAGCCGGGCCATCCGCGCCCGCCACGGCTCGGCGACGTCGCCCCCCGCGAGCGCCCGGCGCATCCGCTCGTGCAGCGGCCGCTCGGCCGGGCCGAGGGCCAGGATCACCGCGTCGGGAAGGCGGTGGAGGGCCCCCTGGGCACAGCGCAGCCAGCTGGCGTCGTCGTCGGGGTCGGTCGCCGCGCGCAGGTGGGCGAGGAGGTCCTGCACCTCCGGCCGCTCGAAGAGCATCCCGCCGCCGGCACGGTAGGGGATGCGGAGCTGGCGCAGGGCCTCCTCCAGCGGGCCCTGCAGGCGCGAGAGGGTGTAGGCGAGGACCGCGCAGTCGCGCCAGGCGACGGGCTGCCGGCGCCCGCCCGGATGCTGCAGGCCCTCGGCGACGACGGTGCGGAGCACGGCCGCGATCGCCCGCGCCTCGGTCCCGATGTCGGGCGCCACCCCGAGGAAGACCGGGACCCCCGGCTCGTCGGTCCGGTGCAGGGTCACCGGCGGCGAGTCGGCGAAGGTGGGGTCGACCCGGATCAGTCGGTCGGTGGCGGAGAGGATCGGCCCCCGCGACCGGTGGTTGCGGTCGAGGACCACCAGCCGGCCCGGGATCACCTTCAGCACCTCGGGGGCGGCGTCCCGCCAGCCGTAGATCGCCTGGCGCGGGTCGCCCACCGCCACCACGTTGCCGAAGCCGGGCCGGGCCCAGGCCTGGAGGAGCTGGACCTGCAGCTGGCTGGTGTCCTGGAACTCGTCGACGATGAGGCAGTCGAAATGACGGCGGCACCACCGCTGCAGCTCCGACCGCGGCCGCAGCACGGCGAGCGTCAGCCGCAGGAGGCCGTCGAAGTCCACCGCCCGGGCGGCGGCCAGGCGCGCCTCGTAGCCGGCCCAGAGCGCGACCGTCATCTCCAGGGCCTGGCGGTGGGCGCCCAGCTCACCCGGGTCGTGACCGGCGGCGGCCCACCCCGCATACGCCGCCTCCGCCCGCCGGCGCAGCGCCCACGGGTCGGCCTCGCGGGCCCGGCCAGAACGCATGGCCTGGCCGGCGCCGGCCAGCCACTCGTCAAGGCGCTCCAGCTCCGCCAGCTCGTCGGGCTCGTACGGCAGCACCCCCGGGCCCGGCGGCCGCCCGCCCTCGAGCGCGTCCCTGGTGTCGGCGCGGGTGAGCGCCGCCCCCACCTCGTCCACCAGCGCCAGCTCGGGCGAGACCCCGGCCCGGTAGGCGTGCTCGCGCAGGAGTCGGAACGCGAGCTGGTGGAAGGTGCCGACCCAGGCACGCTCCAGTCGGATCAGCTCGCGGGCCGCCCGCTCCGGCGCCAGCACGTCGGCGACCGCCGCCGCGATCCGCAGGCGCAGCTCGCCCGCGGCCTTCTCGGTGAAGGTGACCGCCATCAGCTGCCCCGGCGCGACCCCCTGGGCGATCCGGGCGGCGAAGAGGGCCGCCATGGTCCCGGTCTTCCCGCTGCCGGCGGCGGCCTCGACCCGCAGCGGCGCGGCCGGCTGGTGGCGCACCACCTCGGCCTGCTC
>Ga0307372_10013919_pt1 | contig 10346 bp, 8 predicted proteins | sample OX1MG_FD_202533 | JGI IMG/M metagenome (GOLD analysis project Ga0307372, IMG submission 202533) | Soil microbial communities from Risofladan, Vaasa, Finland - OX-1 | ecosystem: Environmental > Terrestrial > Soil > Coastal area > Acid sulfate soil | place: Finland: Risofladan, Vaasa | collected... | reverse complement strand
CCGGAAGACATAGGTGTCGTAGGGGATCACCCGGCCGCCACCGCGGGCCGCCCCGATGGCGTTCACCACCGCCGGCAGGCACATGATGCCAAACGTGAGCAGCGGCACGACCTTCGCCTTGGCCCCGCGGCCGATACCGAACGCGGACCGCAGGCTGTGCCAGTACAGGGACCGGACGATGGCGGCCCGGCCAAGGCGCGGCCCGTCATAGTGCCGGTAGCCGATGTCATGGATCACGCCGCCGCTGCCAGCGGCCACGGCCGCATCACCGGTCATGCGGCACCTCCGGCGGGTTCGTCGTCACGGAACAGTTCTTCCACCCGCCGGCGGCGCTGTTCCAGGCGGTTCAGCGGCAGGCGAAGACCCGCGATCGCGTCGCGGACCGCGTCGTAGGTGGTGTCGCTTTCGAGCCGGACCAGCAGCGCCCGCCCGTCCGGCCGCGATGTCACGCCGCGCAGGCTGAGCTCGGCCGCGAGCTCGGCCAGGCCTTCGTCGACCTCCACCGCGAGCACCTGGCTGACCTCGGTGAAGCTCGTCATCGTGTCGGCGCGCAGCAGCCCGCCGGCGTCCAGCGCCACCACATGGTCGCAGATCCGCTCGATCTCGCCGAGCAGATGGGAGGAGACCACGATGGAGATGCCGAACTCGCCGCCGATCCGGGCGATGAGGTCGAGCATCGCGCCCCGCCCAGCCGGGTCCAGCCCGGTGGTCGGCTCGTCGAGCAGCAGCAGCCGGGGATCGCCGACCAGCGCCTGGGCCAGCTTGACCCGCTGCTTCATCCCGGTCGAGTAGGTGCCGATCTGCCGGTAGCGCTCCTCGTACAGGCCGACGTGACGCAAGGACTCCGCGGCACGCTCGCGGGCGGCGGTGGCCGGCAGCCCGGACATGCGGCCCAGGTGCGTGACGAACTCGGTGCCGGTGACGTCGGGCGGCAGGCAGTCGTGCTCGGGCATGTAGCCGGTCAGGGTCCGGATCCGCTCCGCGTCCACCGCGGCGTCGCGTCCCAGCACGCTGGCCCGCCCGCTGGTGGGCGGCACCAGGCCGAGCAGGATCTTGATCAGGGTGGACTTGCCGGCGCCGTTCGCGCCGATCAGCCCGGTGATCCCGGGCGCGAACGCGACCGTGAGGCGGTCGAGTGCGGTCACCCCCCGCGGATACCGCTTGGCCAGCTCCTGGGTTTCGATGACGGCCTGTGCGGTGGCGGCCTTCTCGATGACTGGGGTGTGGCTCACGGGGTACCAGGGTGCCAGTCCGGCGCCGGTCCGTCATCAGCCCGGAGACTGTTCTTGTATCAGCCTCGCGGCGTACCGTCATCGGCCGATGGCGTATCCCTGCATCCCGCGGGGGTTGGCGGCCGCATACAGGAAACCGTCCGACCGGGCGACGGCGCTGACCCGGCCGAGGGACCAGGGCGGCTGCACATGGACCTCATGCCCGAGTTCGCCCAGCTGGCCGATCACGGCCCGGCCGGCCCGCTCCTCCACGTCCAGCACCAGCGGGAAGGACTCGCGTGGGTAGAAGGAGGAGGGGAAATGGCGGGTGTGGAAGGCAGGCGCGTCGATCGCCTCCTGCAGGTTCATGCCGAAGTGCACGTGGTTGAGGAAGAACGACAGCGTCCACTGGTCCTGCTGGTCCCCGCCGGGGGTGCCGAACGCGAGGTAGGGCTCCCCGCCGCGCAGCACCATCGTCGGTGACAAGGTGGTGCGCGGCCGCTTGCCCGGGGCCAGGGTGTTGGCCAGCCCGGGGGTGAGCGTGAACATCTGGGCCCGGGTGCCGAGGCAGAACCCGAGCCCGGGGATCACCGGTGAGCTCTGCAGCCAGCCGCCGCTCGGGGTGGCGGTGACCACGTTGCCGAACCGGTCGGCGACGTCGAGGTGGCAGGTGTCCCCGGTGTGGACGGTCGGCTCCCCGGCCCAGCCGTCGGTCACCGCCAGCGCGGGCGCCGCGGCGGCCGCGTACCCGGGCAGCCGGGGCTGCGCTCCGGCTGGGCTGCCCGGGCGCAGGCCGGCCGATGCCAGCGGCCCGACCAGTGCCCGGCGCTGGGCCGCGTACTGCGCGGACAGCAGGGCCGCCAGCGGGACGTCGGCGAGCCGTGGATCGCCGTACCAGGCTTCCCGGTCGGCGAACGCCAGCTTGGCGCATTCCACCACGGTGTGGATGTACGGGGCTCCGCCCGGCGTCATCGCGCCCAGGTCGAACCCGGCCAGCAGGGCCAGCTGCTGCAGGAACACCGGGCCCTGGCCCCATGGGCCCGTCTTGCACACGGTCAGCCCCGCGTACTCGCCGGTGACCGGCCGCTCCGCGCCCGCCTGCCATCCGGCCAGGTCATCGGCGGTCAGCAGAGCGCCGTGCGGCTCGCCGGTGACGTCCATGACCTGCGCCCGCGCTAGGTACGTCCCGATCGCCTCGGCCACGAACCCCTGGTAGAAGGTGCGCCGGGCCGCCTCGATCTGGGCCTCCCGGCCCGGCCCGGCCGCCTCCGCCTCAGCCAGGATGTGCTGGTAGGTGGCCGCGAGAACAGGGTTGGCGAAACGCGTGCCCGCCGCTGGCACCCCGCCGGCCAGGTAGATCTCCGCCGAGGTGGGCCAGTGCTCACGGAACGCGCCCGCCACCGAGGCGATGCCAGCGGTGATCCCGGGCACCACCGGGTAGCCGTCCTGCGCGTACCCGATCGCGTACTCCATGACGTCGCGCAGCCGCATCCGGCCATGTGCGGCGAGCAGCAGCATCCAGGTGCCGAACGCGGCGGGAACGCAGGCGGCCAGCAGGCCGCTGCCGGGTACCAGGTCCAGCCCGAGTGCGGCGAACGCCTCCAGGCTGGCGGCCTGCGGGGCGGGTCCCTGCCCGTCCAGCACGAACACCTCACCCTGGGCGGCGTCGTAGCCGATCACGGGCACCTCGCCGCCCGGCCCGTTCAGGTGCGGCTCTACCACCTGGAGCACCAGGCCCGCCGCGACCGCGGCGTCGAACGCGTTCCCGCCCTTCTCCAGCACCGCCATTCCCGCCGCCGACGCGAGCCAGTGCGTGGACGCCACCATGCCGAACGTGCCCGCCAGCTGCGGCCGGGTGGTGAAGGTGGATCCCTGCGGCATCATGCGGTGCTCCTCGGGGCTCGTCATTTCTCCACCCATCTTGCGCGCGAACCGGGCATCGGTGACGCTATCGTCCATTCGCCCCAACCGCCTGGCCGGTCCGGGAGTCTAAGTGAGCGGACGGGGAACCCCGCCCGCGACAAGAGGGGAACCACCATGAAACCACCTGCTCAGGCTCTCCGGCGGGCAGCGCTTACGCTCGCGCTCACCGGTGCGGCCGCGCTCAGCGTGACCGCGGCGTCCGCAGCCACGGGCAGCCCAGCCGCGCCGCGGCCCGCCACGCCGGCCTGCCACACCTCCCAGCTGAGGGTCTGGATCGGCCTGCCCGGCGACGGCGCGGCCGGCTCGGTCTTCTATGAGCTCCAGCTGTCCAACGTCTCGTCGGCCACCTGCTCACTGTTCGGGTTCCCCGGGGTATCGGCGATCACCAGCGGCGGTCACCAGCTTGGCAAGGCCGCGGGCCGCGACCACTCCTTCCCGGCCACCACCCAGGTGCTGGCCCCGGGCGTGACAGCGCACGCGGTGCTGCGGATCACCGACCCCGGTGCCATCGGCTGCCCGACCGCGACCGCGTCCGGCCTGAAGGTCTTCCCGCCGAACACCACGACGGCCGCGATTGTGCCGTTCAGGTTCCTGACCTGCACCGGCGCCAACCGGAACCTGACCATCCGGGTGGTCCGCCACGGCGCCGGAATCCCCGGCTACAGCCAGTAATCGAGCGTTCACCCAGATAGGCTGGCCGTGGTGGCCGCCCCGCGGCCACCACGGCCTTTCCGTGTGGCAACACGGCAGGCCCAGCCGCGTCCGGCCCAACGACGTCCGGCCCAATGACAGGGGGCTCGAGTGATGACATCATCAGCCACCGCCGCCCGCCACCGCACCGCGACGGCAGCAGCGCTGCTGGCCACTGCGGCGCTGGCAGCCGCGTGCGGTACGGCGACCCAGAGTTCCGGTGGCTCCGCCCCGGCCAGCCCGACCAGCGGGCACACCACCGGTGCGGGCACCGCCTCGGCGGCCCCGGCCAGCAGCGCCAGCGCCGGCCTGGCCGGCTGCGCCAGCTCGGCACTGAAGGTGAAGGTGAACACCGCCAAGTCGAGCGGCGCGGCCGGCAGCATCTATTACCCGCTCGACTTCACCAACACCTCCGGCAGCACCTGCACGCTGCTTGGCTACCCGGGGGTCTCGTTCGTGACCGGCAGCCCCGGCACCCTGATGGGCAGGGCCGCGACCCGGAACCCGGTCGCACCCACGACCACGGTTACCCTCACCCCGGGCCAGGTCGCCCACGCGACCCTGCAGGTCGCCGAGGCGGGGAACTACACCCCGTCACAGTGCAAGCCGGTCACCGCGCACTGGCTGCGGGTCTTCCCGCCCAACCAGACCGCCGCCCTGGACATCCACTTCACCACCCAGGCGTGCTCCGCCCGGCTCCCGCACAACGTCGGCAGCCAGCTCAGCGTTTCCGTCATCCAGCCCGGGGCCGGCTGACGCCGGGCCGGGTGGGCAGGCGCGGCGGGCTGAGCCACCGCGCCGCGCACGCACGGCGACCCGCGATACGGTCGGGCAATGGATGAGCTGTCCCCACGGCTGCGGGCCGTGTGCGATCTGAATGTCGCTGAGGTCCGCGAGTTCAGCGGGCGCCACGAGTACGACGGGGTCATCCAGGATCTGTCGCCGGACGGCGTCCGCACCGGGCTGGCCGCGCTCTCGCAGGCGGCCGGCTCCGGCGACCTCCTGGAAGACACCCACGACGAAGCGCATCTGGCTGCCTTCGAGGATCAGGCCGAAGTCACGTTCGGCGAACTGGAACTGCACCGCCGCAGTCCGCTGCTGCATCTCTTCGGCCTGGACCTGGCCTGCTACGACCGTGACTACGCGCCACAGGCGGAGCGGGACCGGGCGCTGCTGGCCCACCTGGCCGGCTGGCCGCAGGCCGTGGACGCCGCCGTCGCCGCGCTCGACCAGGTGAGCGCGCCGGTGGCAGCCGCCCTGCTGGCCGGGATCCGGGGCCTGGCGGCCGGCATCCCGGCCGACGCCCCGCAGGCATCCGCCGCGGCGGCGCGGGCGGCGCACGAGCGGCTGGTCGCCGCCATCGAGCGGCTGGCCGCGAGCGGCGATCCCGACCCCGCGCTGGGCGCCCCGGCCCTGACCGCGCTGATGAGCAGCGCGGAACGGATGGAGGTCGACCTCGGCCAGCTGGCGGAGCGGGCCGACGCGGAGCGGGACCGGCTGCGGGAGCGGCTCGCGGCCAGCTGCGGCCGGATCGCCCCCGGCCGCCCGCCGCTGGAGGTGGCACGCGAGCTGGTGCGCGACCACCCGGATGCGGCCGGGGTCGTCGACGCCGCCCGGCACTGGACGCAGCGGGCGATCGCCTTCACCCGCGACCGTGACCTCGTCCCCTACCACGACGGGGAATGCCTGGTCGGGCTGGCACCGGAGTCGCGGCGGTGGGCGATGGCCATGATGTCGTCGGCGGCACCCGGCGAGCAGGAGGGGCCGTCCTGGTACTACATCACCCCGCCCGACGACTCCTGGCCGGAACGCGAGGCGCAGGAGTGGCTGGAGGTGTTCAGCGAGACGACGCTGCCCGGAATCACCGTGCATGAGGTCGCGCCCGGCCATTTCTCGCACGGCCGGGCACTGCGGCGGGCGGCCACCCAGGTCCGGCGGGTGCTGCACTCAGGCGCGTTCGTCGAGGGATGGGCGCACTACGCCGAGGAACTGTGCGTCGAGGAGGGTTTCGGCGGGGACGATGCCCGGTTCGAGATCGGCGTCTGGCTGGAGGCCCTGGTCCGGGTGACCCGGCTGGCATGCGCGATTGGCGTGCACACAGCGGGCATGAGCGTCGAGGAGGGCGCCCGCAGGTTCGAGGCGGACACGCACCTGTCCGGCCCGGCCGCGCTGTCCGAGGCCCGCCGGGCCGCCTTCGACCCGACCTACGGCCGCTACACCTGGGGCAAGCTGACCATCCTGGACCTGCGTGAGCAGGCCAGGCAGCAGTGGGGCGCCGGGTTCAGCCTGCAGCGCTTCCACGCGGCGATGCTGGCGCTTGGCTCACCGCCGCTGGGCCTGCTGGGCACCGCAATCGTCCGCGGCTGACCGGCTCGCAGCCGCACCACAGCTTCGGCCACGACCTGGTTGGCCAGGACTGGCGGCTGCCGCTGGCCTGACCAGGCGAGCCCCAGCGCGCCAGCCGCGTGCTCAGCCGGTGTCCCCGCCGGGGACGACCATGCCCGTCTCGTAGGCCAGGATCACCGCCTGCACCCGGTCGCGCAGGCCGAGTTTGGCGAGCACGTGACCGACATGGGTCTTGACCGTCGCCTCGCTGACCACCAGGTCGGCCGCGATCTCGGCGTTGCTGCGCCCCCGGGCGATCAGCTGGATGATGTCCCGCTCCCGGGCGGTCAGCGAGGCCAGCGCGGACGGTGACGGCGCCATCGTCGGCGGCCTGCGCGCGAACGCCTCGATGAGCAGGCGGGTCACCGAGGGCGCGAGCAGGGCATCGCCCCGCGCCGCGGCCCGGACGGCCGCGATCAGGTCGTGCCGCGGCGCGTCCTTGAGCAGGAACCCGCTCGCGCCGGCCCGGAGCGCCTCGTACACGTACTCATCGAGATCGAAGGTGGTGAGCATGACCACCTTGGGCCCGTGACCGGGCTGCCCGTCGCCGGTGATCAGCCGGGTCGCTTCCAGCCCGTCCATGCCGGGCATGCGGATGTCCATCAAGACCACGTCGGGCTCATGCGCCTGCACCTGGGTAACCGCGTCGGCGCCGTTGCCCGCCTCCCCCACCACGGTGATCCCGTCGGCGGTGTCCAGGATCACGCAGAAGCCCGCCCTGACCAGTTCCTGGTCGTCGACGACCAGCACCCGGATCGGGCGGCCTGCCGTCATGTTCACCGGGCCGCTCATCACACCGGCAGCCGGGCAGTGACCGCGAACCCGGTGCCCGTGGGCCCCACCGTGAGCGAGCCGCCACAGGAGGCGACCCGCTCGGTGATGCCGGCCAGCCCGAACCCGCCGGAGCCGAACCCATCAGAGCCCTGGCCTCCGGAGCCCGGGCCGCCCAGGCCGGCCCCACCCGAGCCGTTGCCCGCTGCCGCGGACCTGCCAGACCCAGATCCATTGGGCACAGGCCCGTCAGGCCCGGGCCCGTCGTCGGTCACGGACACGGTGACGAAGCCCGGCTCATAGGCCAGGCTCACCTCCGCCTTCGACGCGCCCGCGTGACGCAGGCTGTTGGTGAGCGCCTCCTGGATGATGCGGTAGGCGGTCAGGTCAGTGCCGGGGGTGAGCGGGGAGGCCGTCCCGGTCACGGTGACCTCCACCGGCAGCCCGGCCTCGCGGACCTGGTGCAGCACGGTGCCGAGCCCGGCCAGCGAGACCGACGGGGTGGTTTCCAGGTCCTCGGCCGGCCCGCGCAGGACACCGAGCAGGCGCCGCAGCTCGGTGAGGGCGGCCCGGGCGGTGGCGCCGATGACGTCCACCGAGCGGGCGGCCTCCTGCGGGCGGCCCGGCAGCAGCGACCTGGCCGCCTCGGCCTGGACCGCCATCAGGCTCACATGATGGGCGACCACGTCGTGCAGCTCCCTGGCGATCCTGGCCCGTTCGGCCGCCGCCGCCCGGGCGGTGTCCTGGTCGCGCCGTGCCTCGGCGCTGTGCGCCCGCGCCTCCACTTCCTGCAGGTAGGCGTGCCGGGTGCGGCTGAGCACGCCGGCCATGCCCGCGGTGATGAAGATGAGCGAGACCACGGTGAAGTCGTAGGGCTGGGTATGGCCGGGCAGGAGCTGCGATCTGATGATGCCGATCGCCAGCACGGCGGTGAGGATGCGGCGGACCGCCGGCCGGCTGCGCTCGGTCACCGTGAAATACGCGATCGCCAGCCCGAGCGGCAGCGGGGCAAAGCCCAGGCCGAGCGAATCGTAGATCGTCCGGGGCAGGCCCGCGGCCAGGAAGGTCGCGGCCGGCCAGGACCGCCGCCAGGCGAGCGGCAGTGTCTCCAGCACGACCAGGGTCAGCGCTACCCAGAACGGATGCAGCTGGGACCGGTAGAACACCAGGGTGGCCACGTCGACCAGGGTCAGGGCCAGCGCGAGGACCATGTCCTGGACCCACACGGGCAGCCCAGCGACAGCCTGCGCCAGCCTCTTCACGACCTGATGGTAAGACGCGGCCAGCCGGGATGGATCACTCCAGCGGCGGATTCCGCCGGGTCAGACCAGCGGACGATGCTGGCCATCTGCGCCTGGCCGACCGGGCCCGCAGGTGGAGCCGCGGATATCGGCCCGGTGCCCGATGTGGGGCCGCACCCCGCCCTGGCACGATGACGCCATGCCTCACGACCCTGTGCCAGCGCATCCCGCGACCGCGGGCCCGCCTGTCACCGCCGCGGCGCCACCCGTCGCTCCCGGCTCGCCATCTGGCCTGGCCCGGACGCCCCGGCTCGCTGTCGCGGTCATCGCCGGGGCCGCGTTCGCGGCCGAGATGGCGGTGAGCGCACGCTACGGCTACCACCGGGACGAGCTGTACTTCCTGCAGGCCGGCCAGCATCCGGCGCTCGGGTACGTGGACCAGCCGCCGCTCACCCCGCTGGCTGCCAGGGCGATGGCGGCACTGACCGGCAACACGCTCGCCGGGCTGCGCCTGCTGCCCGCCGCGGTGCTCGCGGCGCTGGTGATCCTGGCCGCCGCCATGAGCCGGCTGCTCGGCGCCGGGCGGGCGGGCCAGATCATCGCGGCACTGGCCACCGCCACCTGCGGTGAGTACCTGGCAGCGGCGCACCTGTTCAGCACCACGACGATCGACTTCGGATTCTGGGCGCTGACGCTGTACCTCGCTGTGCGGCTGATCTGTTCGTCCGATCCCCGCTGGTGGCTCGCGATCGGTGCCTGCGCCGGGGCGGCGGCGAGCGCCAAGTGGACCATCGGGGTGCTGGCCGCGGCGCTGCTGGCTGGGTTCGTGTGCACCTCGTCGCGGACGCTGCTGCGCAGCCGCTACCTGCTCGCCGGCGCCGTCCTGGCGGTCGTACTGGCCTCGCCCGACGTCATCTGGCAGGCCCAGCACGGCTGGCCCAACCTGGCAGTGTTCAGCGCCCTGCACAGCCAGGCCGGCCACAACCTGGCCGTCTACTGGCCGGCCCAGATCCTCTACACCGGGTTCGCGCTCACCCCGGTCTGGGTGGCCGGCCTGTGGTGGTGCCTGCGCCACCCGGACGCCGCGCCGTTCCGGCCGGTGGGGATCGCCTCGGTCATCACCGTGGTGGCGTTCTTCGTGGCGGGCGGCAAGCCCTACTACGCCGGGGGGATCTTCACCTTCCTGTTCGCGGCCGGCGCGGTGCCCACCGAGCGCTGGCTCGCCCGGCGGCGGTCCCGGCTGGCGCCAGATCCGGCACGCACCGTGAGGGCACGCACCGTGCTGGCAGGCACCGTGCTGGCGGTGTCCACCGCCCTGGTGACGCCGATCGCCATCCCGCTGCTGCCGGCCAGGACGCTGGCCACGGTCCCGCTGCAGAAGATCAACTACGACCTGGCCGAGACCATCGGCTGGCCCGCCCTGGTCGCCCTGGTGGCCCACGAGTATCATGCGCTGCCGCCCGCCCAGCGGGCCACCACCGTGATCCTGACCAGCAACTACGGCGAGGCCGGGGCCATCGACCGGTACGGGCCCGGTGACGGGCTGCCGCCGGCGTTCAGCGGGAACAACAGCTTCTGGTTCTGGGGCCCGCCCCCGGCGCGCGACCGGTCGGCCATCGCGGTCAACATGGACCCGGCCCTGCTGCGGCGGCTGTTCACCAGCGTCCGGCAGGTGGCCGTCTTCCGCAATGGCCTGCGCGTCAGCGACGACGAGCAGGGAGCTGTCATCGACGAGGTGAGCGGGCTGCGCACCAGCTGGGCGAAGGCCTGGCCGCAGCTGCGCAACTTCTCCTGACATCGTCTCCGCTGGCACCATCGTCCGCCCGGAGGTTGAGCACACCCCGGAAGTCGCTGGCGGTCACCGGGCGTGAGAGCATTCCTGTTGCCGGTTCCAGGCGGAGAGTAAGGATTGATGCAGGCTACGGGCTCCCCAACGGCGCGGCGCGGGCACCTCAGGCGCACCCGGCCGGTCCGGGCGGTGGCAGCCGGGCTGGCCACCGCCGCCGCGCTCGGCATGACGGGCTGCGCCGCGCGGGCCGCGGCCGACCCGATCAAGCTGGCCACGGCTTACGTGCCGGTCCCGGCGTCGCCCGGCACCACCGTCGCCTACGTCGTCATCCGCAAC
>Ga0307372_10013918_pt1 | contig 10347 bp, 11 predicted proteins | sample OX1MG_FD_202533 | JGI IMG/M metagenome (GOLD analysis project Ga0307372, IMG submission 202533) | Soil microbial communities from Risofladan, Vaasa, Finland - OX-1 | ecosystem: Environmental > Terrestrial > Soil > Coastal area > Acid sulfate soil | place: Finland: Risofladan, Vaasa | collected... | reverse complement strand
CCTTGTTCCGGCCGTCGGCGAGCTCAGCCGAGATGCGCAGGCTCCTGCAGTCCCCTCCCGAGTTCGAGACGAGGAGCCGGTAGCTCCGCATGTCGACGATGAAGCGCTGACCGCCCAAGAACAGCTTAATCGAGAGCGTCGGCCTGACCTGGGCGCACCGCTTCTTGTCAGCGACCATCCTCTGAATCTCTGGGAACGCGTCCTTGAGGATCGCGAGGCATTCGGCCGTCTTCAGCTTCGCGAGCGGCCTCGACGCGACCTTCCCCCGAAGGTCCGTCGTGACGACCTCTGCCCCTGCCTGCAGGGAGACGCTCCTCAGCTCGGCGAACGAGCCGCCCAACGAGTCGGGGTGAAGCGTTATCGGCTCGTCCAGGTATGCCAAGACAGGAAGCACGGTGCCGACGACCCTGACCATCTCCTTCTCCTCCTGAGCAGCAAGCTGGGAGCACTTGGAGAAGAGGTCGGCGATCTTGACCGGCTGCTCCGCTAAGCCATTCTGGGTGGAAGGCACGTCTTACCGAGCCCAGAAAAGCCTGCTTTTCGGATAACAGCGTTGTGGATGCACAATCCATATTCACGTTCCACCCTCGCCGCCCCGCGGCGGAGCTCGCCTCAGTCGGTCTGTCTTATCGGAAGAGGCATCTGGGACGAGTCGAGCCTCGCGTCGAGCGCCTCTGACGTCTTCTCCATGATCCTCGAGACCTCCTCGGGGAGCTCCATCCTGTTCTTCTCGTAGTGCCTGGCCAGCTGGCCCAAGAGGCCGAGCAGCGAGCCGCAGAGCTCCTCGTTCATCTTCTTGTACCTGAGGGCGTCCTGGTATTCCCCTATCGCCTCGAGCTTGATTTGGTACTCGCTCATGGCCGAGTTGTCGGCCCCTTCCCTAAAGTCCGATTTCGCCATTTCCGGAAGACGCGACGGCCCCCATTCTGGAATATGCCGGGCGGCGGAGCCTTCCCAGGATCACGCAATCAGCAGGACGACGACTACGGCCAGGACGACCCAGCTGATGGAGACCAGCCCCAGCTTTGCCCTCGTCGTGAACGCCTTGGCGTTTCCCTTCCTTATCGACCGGTCGGTGTAGAGGCGGAGCAAGTACAGGGTCAGCCCAGGGACCGCTATCCCGAGCGTGACGGTGTAGTCCCCTATTATCAGGGCGAGGCTCTGGTCGCGCGGGGTCCCATAAGACACGATGAGTAGAAGCGCGAAGAAGAAGGCGAGCGCGATCAGGCCAGCAGAGACGAGCAACCTCCTCCCCCCTCGCATGAGCCTGCGCCGGTCTTTCCAGGCGTTCTCTTCGCTAACCGGTACCGCGAGGCTCAAGTCTGACTCTTCAAGGGCTGAAAGAAGTATAAAGTTTTAATGGATTTCCAATACATAATTGCAAATCGAGTTCTCCCGGGCTCCGAACCTTGGGCGTGCCGCCGAAAGGGGAGGTTGTACTCGGGCAGGTGAAACCGTTAAAGCGGAGTGAGGAGGCCAAGTGCTCGAACCGAATGAGCAACTGGGATACGAACATCCAGGAAGTAAGGGACTCGATAATCCTCCTGAAGAAGGAGATAGAGACGGCGGAGGCGAAGGACAGGCTCGACGCAGTGAGCAGGATACTCCAGTGCATCGACTTCATGCGGCAGACCAACGCGGGGTGGCTGCAGTTCCTCTCCAACCCAACGATGGTCAACCAGCTCGACGAGGAGGCGCTGAAGGACATCTTCGCGCGTTTCAAGAGGATGACGGTCGAAAGGATAGACAGCGACGTCGACTGCATCAACCGCTACATGTTCAACCTGACCCGCAGGACCGGCTGACGGCAGCTCCGCTGTGCAGTCAGTTTCTCCAGTAAGGTTCGGGCGGGAGCGCCTCCGGTCCTTCAGGCGCCCTCGATAAGACCGTCACTCGTCGTCGTCAGAGTCGTCGTTGTCTTCAAAGTCGTCTTCGAAGTCGTCGTCGGTTTCGCCGTCTTCGGCTGACATTTCGCGGGTGTGCGTTTTGGCTGCGCTTTTAAGAATTTCCAGGACGCGGCCTGCGCCTCCCCGGCGGGGGTTATTTCTTTAAAGGGGGCGAATCCGGGGAGACGGACATGACCTCGATAAGGGCCAAAGACGACGGGACGGGCGTCGCTCCCATCGTGGAAAAGGGAAGAGACACCCCGTTCAAGCAGGGCGACCTCTGGGTCTTCGAAGTGAAAGACGAGGTGGCCAAGTACTGGAACAAGCTGCCGCCGGCCCGGAGGGACGAGCTGTTCAAGCAGTCGAAGAAGGAGAAGAGGGACCTCCGCCAGATCCTCGACGGCTTCGTCTTCAAGCCCGCTCACACCAAGTAGGCAGGCCGCCGAGCGGCCGAGCGATTTATATCGTCGCGCCATCGCGATGTGACGCTTGACCGCCTGCTCGAACTGCGGACGGGAGCTGCCCGAGGGCGCTCTCTTCTGCCCGGACTGCGGCACCAGCGCCGTAGGCTTCAGCGTCGCACAGTCGGGCATGTCCCCATCCCACTTCAACTCGGGCATGACGGCGACCTCCCCACCGCTGACGGCCGAGCCGCCCGCCCCTGCTGGGCACTCGGGTTCCCCTGCTCTCTCATCGCCCTCGCCGGAGGAGAGGAGACGGTCGTTCTTTTCCGGAAGGAGAGGGCTCATGCTCGCGGTCATCGCCATACTGGCCGTCCTCCTCGTGGGCACGACCTTCGAGAGCGGGATGCTCGGCTCCGGGAAAGCCCCCGCGATCAACTCCGCCAGCAATCCGCTGACGGGCGGAGAGCTCCTCGCGGCCTACGCCGCCAACGAGACCCAGGCCACGGCATCCTACACAAACAAGACGGTGTACATCCAGGACAGCCTCGACTCCGGCGTCGGCAGGGACTACAGCACGGGCCAGTACTACTCCTACGTCGATTCGGGGAGCGTCATCCTGTTCTGGAGCAGCCAGTCCCAGCTGGGCCAGCTCTCCGCGGGGTCCACGGTGCTCGCGAAGTGCTCGGTCAACGGGGAGCAGCTCTCGCCGGGGTCGGGGTACCTCCTGATCCTGCAGGACTGCGCGCTCGTCAGCGTGCAGTCCCAGACCACCGCCAGCGTGAGCGTCAGCGTAAACAACGACTAGGCCGGGCGCTTCTACGGCTGCTTCGCGCCGCAGCTCGCGCAGAACTTCGTGGGGCCGTCCGGGGGCGGCATCGAGGGGGAAGGAGCGGCCGCCTGACCCGTGGAGGCGCCCGCCCCCTGCGCCGGAAGTTGGTCCGGTATCGAGAAGTACGCTACCGCTTGCATTATCTCGGCGACGAAGAGGAGGATGAACCCGACGAAAACGATCGTCAAGGCCGCGCCGACGAGGTAGAACGTCGCCGCAGTGTCGAACATCTTGACGCCGAGCTCCTTGCTCATCGAGTCGTACGCCCTCCTGAGAAAGACTGCGGAGACTACGAGGAACACCCAGACTACGAGGAGGCCAGTGATCACTCCGAAGAAGGCCGACATCCCCGCCGTCAGGATCCCCGTGACCGCTCCGAAGACGAACACGGCGGCTCCCGCGAGGGCTCCGACTATCCCCGTCACGGCAGCGATAAGGACGTTGTTGAAAATCGTCTTGTCCTTCAGGTCGTCTGAGATTTCTTTGACGGCGACGATGATGAAGATGTAGCCGAGCAGACTGACAAACGGAATGAAGATGAGGATCGATCCGACGCCACCTAGCGTCTTCGCCTGGGAGAGCGTCGCCATCGGTCCCTATTCTGGACTGCTTTGCATATAAGCTCTAGCAGGGTCGACGAGCTCGTCCTGGACGCTCACGCGAACCCGTGCGCCGCCTGCCAGCAGCAGCACTCGGCCGCGAATGAGTTCGCGGCCTGGGAGCAGCCCTTGCAGTCCCTCGCGGTCTCGGCGGCCATGCATGTCGCGGGGAGGCAGTTGCACTCCCCGCAGCGGACCGCGACCTTGGCCATCTCCCACGACCCGAGCCGCCACGCTGCTACGGCCCCGTATAAACCTCGGCGCCACGCAGTGGAGGATATTAGCCGCGCCAGCATACGACCCCGTAGGGCTCGTGGCAGCCGACGCAAGGGGAGAAACCATATCATTATCTGGGGTGGGCCTCGGAGACGAACGGAAGCTCGTCTTGAACGTCGACCCGAAGCTGGTGAAGTACCCCTTCCTCAGGTCCGCGAGGGACTTCCTGCTCACCTACCCCCTCGACGAGGTGGTGAAGTCCGTCTACAAGCCGATCTTGGATCAGGCGCGCTACCGTCTCACGCTCGCAAAGGACAACCCCAGCTTCGACATCCAGAACGTGCGCAAGTTGGGCTACCAGTCCTATGAGAGGTGGAGCGGCGACACGAAGAGCCCGGACGACGTCATCGAGTTCTACAGCTACTTTGTGGCGGTGCTCGCATCGAAGAACGAGCCCTTTCTTACCCAGGCTCTGGCGCGGACCGAGGCCGCCCGGGCGCACGCCTTCTTCGTGAAGGAGAAGCCCCCGCAGCAGATGATCGCCCTCTTCAACGAGGCCGCCGGCCTCCGGTTCAAGGTCGGGTTCGAAACCCTTCGCGGGGGCGAGGTCCGTACCGTGATAGCGTGCCCTTTCGAGAACTATCTTGATGTCGCGACGGAGTACGAGCTCACGAGGGAACCTCGGTGGCAGCTCGTCAACATGCGGCTGCGCGACGGCTTCGTCTATTTCTCCGTGAACAACATCAAGGACCTCTTCGCGGCGCTGGTGCAGGGTCTCATGATTTCTGGAATGAGATCGCTAAGGTCGGCGCCGGCGCCCGATTTCGTCAGGGTGCTGGTCGACGAGTTCAGGCCCTTAATCCCCAGGCCCGCGCCCCGCCAGCAGAACCAGTTCGACTACATCAAGCGCCTGCTCGAGCACCCGATAACGGACGGGAGGCACAGGGTCATCTGGCTGATCCTCGCCCCCTACTTCACCACGGTCAGGGGGATGGACGAGGCCTCCGCCGCGGACGCCGTGCTCGCCTACATCGGGGACACTCGCTACAGGCAGTTCATCCGCTACAACGTGAGAAGGGCGATGAGGGGCGGCCTCTTCCCGCTCTCGGAGCAGTCCATCCGGCAGAAGCATCCAGACATAATGGCGGTGCTCCCGAAGGGAGTGCTAGCAAAATAAAAGAAGCATCCGCTCCGCTAACCGACACTACTTGCTAACCGGTCCGCGAGTGCGCGGCTCTCAGAAGGGCGGCGAGGGCCTGTTGAGGAGGGCGTAGGTGGACGCCTTTGCTCGAAGGGCTGCCTTTTCCTCTTCGTTGAGCGGCTCGCGCGCGTTTCGCGTGCCGTCGAGCTCCTGATTCATAGGGAGAATAGGCCCTCAGCTGGCTTTAAGGATTTACATAGAATACATACATTATCTACGAAATATCTATATTATCCATGGAATACGTATTGTATCGATTTTTCCAAAAATTTTATAATCCACGCGGAGAAAGCCATCAATGTGCAAGTCCGCAAGATTCAGGCGACAGCGGGGGGCACCTTCATGATAACGGTGCCCAAAGAGTGGGTCGAGCAGCTCCAGCTCAAGAAGGGGGACCTTGTCTCGACCGAGCTTGACGAGGGGAGCCTCGTGATAACCCCCACGGAGCCCAAGCACACGGGGCACTCGAGGACCATCGACATCGACCAGCTGAAGGACCAGAGGTTCCTCGACCTGGGCATCACGGCGTCCTACATCCAGGGAAACGACGTGACGAGGATCTTCTCCTCCAGCAACAAGATGCAGCCCCACCACAAGCAGATGATCCGGCAGACCCTCGAGGGCATCATGGGGGTCGAGGTCTCGGAGGACTACGCCGACCACGTCGACCTGATCAACCTCATCGACCCCGCGAAGTTCAGCCTCCTGGACACCATCGAGCGCTTCTCCGCCACCTCCACGGCGGTCCTCAGCGACGCCGTCACCGCCCTCGACCGCGGGGACGCGAGCCTCGCGCAGGACGCGTACCTGAGGGGCTCGCAGAGCACAAAGGTGTACCGTCTGATGATGCGCCTCGCCTTCCAGGCCGCGAAGAGCAGGAAGCTGAGGGAGGAGATGAGGCTCTCCGACGTCTCGCAGGTCATCGTGATGACGATCGCGACCAGGGAGCTCGGGAGGATAGCCTACTACGCCATGTGGGTCGGGCAGCACGTCGCCGCGCTCACTCAGAGGCCAGACCGGAACTTCGTCTCGGTGGTCCAGAGGATGTCGAAGACCACCGCCGACATGCAGGCGCTCGCGCTCAAGGCCCTCCTCTCGAAGGACATCGTCTCGGCGAACTCCGTCTTCCAGAAGATGCCCCTCGTGAGGCAGCTCTACGAGAGCGGGTACAAGCTGCCCACGTCGTACGAGGAGAAGAACGCATACCGCCTCTCGCTGATACTCAGGGACATCAGGGGGATCGCCGGGTACGCGGTCGCCCTCGCCGACGACGCCGTCCTGGGGATCTTCGCGTAGCGGGGGGTCTTGGAATGCCCACGCGAGCTAGGAAAGGCGGCCCGGGGCTCCCCGAGGCGCTGGCCAGGATAAGCGGCGCGCAGAACGTCTTCGCGGACGCGCCGAAGCTCGAGGAGTACTCGGAGGACATGGCGGGCTTCCGCGCGACGCCCGCGGTCGTCGTGAGGCCCGCCTCGGAGGAGGAGGTGAGGAAGATAGTCGCGCTCGCGGGGAGGAGGAATGTCCCTGTCGTCCCCAGGGGGGCGGGCAGCAGCCTCACGGGGGCTGCCGTCTCTAAGGGCGCGATAATCCTCGACATGCGCAGGATGGACGCGGTGCTCAAGGTCGACACCGTGAACTGGTACGCGCGCGCCCAGGCGGGGGTCACCCTCGAGGACCTGAACAAGCGCCTCGGGAAGGACGGCTTCTTCTTCCCCCCCGACCCCGCCAGCAGCTCGCTCTGCACGGTCGGCGGGGCGGTGGCGGAGGGCTCGGGGGGGCTGCGCTGCGTGAAGTACGGGACCGTGAAGGACTGGGTCCTCGCGCTGCGGGTCGTCCTCCCCAACGGCAAGGTCTCCAACTTCGGGGAGCCGCTCGCGAAGAACCGGGCGGGCTTCGACCTCGTCCATCTAATGGTGGGGAGCGAGGGAACGCTCGGCGTCGTGACCGAGGCATGGCTGAAGATCATACCCATCCCGAAGGCGATCCCTCAGCGCCTCCTCCTGACGTACGACGACTGGCGCTCTGCCAGCGACGCCATCTGCCAGCTGAGGGCGTCCAGGATCATGCCCCACATCTTCGAGTTCCTCGACAGGGAGACGATCCAGGCGGTCAACATGCACCTCGACACGAAGCAAGAGGAGGCGGAGGCGACCCTGATAGTCGACATCGAAGAGCCCTCGCTCGCGGAGGCCATGGAGATCTTCAAGCGCAACGGGCCGAGCAAGATCGTGGTCGCCAAGGACGCCGAGGAGGCGGATGCCTTCTACCAGATCCGGGCCATGGCGTACCTCGCGATACGCGGGCTCGGGAAGGCAGTCCAGGTCGAGGACATAGCGGTCCCCATCGACAGGCTCGGGGAGTACATGGCGAAGGTGAAGGAGACGGCCTCCAAGCACGGCCTGAGGATCCTCGTCAACGGCCACGCGGGGGACGGGAACGTCCACCCGGTCATCCTCTACGACGAGGACGACGCCAGGAGCCGCGCGGCCGCCCACCGGGCCTTCGAGGAGATATGCCGGTACGGGATAAGCATCGGCGGCTCGGTCACGGGGGAGCACGGCGTAGGGACGCAGAAGGCGAAGCTCATGAGGGAGCAGCTCGAGGCGCACGAGGGGAAGGAGGCGCTGAGGTTGATGAAGGAGATCAAGAAGGCCTTCGACCCCGAGGGCATCATGAACCCGGGCAAGTACGTGGAGGCGGCGTAGCCGAGCATGAAGGACGGGCAGGCCCGCCTCTACGCGGGCTTCGACGGCGGCGGGACGCGGACGACGTGCGTGCTCTGCGACCCGAGGGGCTCCGTCCTGGGCGTGGGCTCCGGGGGCCGCTCCAACTACCACAACACCGGCGTGCGGAACGCGGTCGCCTCGCTGAGGCGGTCGTTCGAGGGTGCGCTCGCCCAGTCCGGGATGGGGAAGGGACGCCTGAGGCTGGAGGCCTGCTTCGGGCTCGCGGGGCTCGACTCGCCTGAGGACACGGCGATAATGAGGCGCGCGATAGGGTCGATGGCGCTGGGTCCGGGCGAGCGGGGCCGCGACCTCATCGTGAACGACTGGCGGAGCGCCGTGACCGGGGCATTCATCGACGAGCCCGGGGTCGCCCTGATCGCCGGGACCGGGTGCGTGGCCGCCGCCCAGGCGGACCGAGGGCGCGAGGTGGTCCGGGTGGGAGGGTGGGGGCACGTCGTAGACGACAGGGGAAGCTCCTACGACATCGGGAGGGACGCCCTGTACGCCGCGATGAGGGACTACGACGGGCGCGGCCCCAGGACCGCGCTGCTCCGGCTGATAATGCGCAAGCTCGAGGTGAGGGAGCCCCAGGGGATCATCGCGCAGGTGTACGCGGGGCACATGACCGTCTCCGAGATCGCCTCACTCTCCGCCCTGGTCGGCCAAGCCGCGGACGCCGGAGACGTGGTCGCCCGGGAGATACTCAAGGAGAAGGGAAGGGTCCTCGGCGAGCTGGTGGTCTCGGCAGCCTCGAGGCTCGATATGCTCAAGACGCGGTTCGGGGTGTCCCTCAACGGGGGCGTCTTCAGGGCAGGCCGGCCGGTCCTCGGGCCGCTGGAGGAGACCATCCGGGCCGCGGCTCCCGGGGCGAGGATCGTCGACCCGAGGCTTCCGCCCGCTTGCGGCGCGGTCGTCCTCCTGCTCCGGAGGGCGGGGGCGAAAGCCGACGGGACCCTCGTCACGCGGATGAAGGCCTCCCTGAAGAGGGCGACCTAGGGGGCGACCGGCCCGGGCAGCCGCTCGGAAGCGGGGCGCGGGCTCCTCTCTAGCCTGCGCTGGACGACCACCATCACCGCGATGGCGCACACGAGTATCAAGAACAGAATTACGCAGCCCGCCGCGAAGGCCTGCTCCGCCGACGGCTGGGAGCTCGAAAAGAAGCTCCACAGGAGTGTCGAGAAGAGCTGGTTGTCCGAGGACTGGAGAAGGAGGACCGCGCCGAGAGCGTTGAAGCTGCCGATGAAGACGTAGAGCCACGCCCCGACGAGGCTGGGCCTGGCCAGGGGAAGGAAGATCCGCCTTATCGTGGTCGCCATGCTCGCCCCCGAGGCCCGCGCGGCCTCCTGCAGCTCCATCTGGACCTGGACGACCCCTCCGCTGATCGACCTGATGCCCTGCGGCAGCAGGCTTACCGTGAGCGCTATCACCATCACGCCAAGCGTCCCGTAGAGGCCCGTCGGTATCGTCAGGAACGCCCACAGCAGCCCGAAGCTCAGCACCAGCGCGGGCATCGAGATGGGGAACATCCCCAGCCCCTCGAGCAGCCCCCGTCCGCGGATGGTCGTCCTCCTCGCGGCGAAGACGATGACCAGGGCGACGCCCAGTATCACGCTCGCGGCAATCAAAGACGCGATGAGGCTGTTGGCGAGTGCCGGGTACGCACCCGAGCTGTTCGAGAGCAGGAACTGGAAGTTCTTCAGGCTCAGCCTTCCGAAGAGGTCGTTCGGGAGCCAGATGGGGACGAGCGAGAGCAGCGTGATCGTGAAGAGGGGGAGCCCGATGGCGAGGATGAGGTAAGCCGCGATTATCGCGAAAGCGACGTATTTCCAGCGCCCGATGGAGAGCACCCTGCCGCTCGAGTACCCCTTCCCGGTGACAACCTCGAACCTCCTCGACCGCCGGAGGGAACGGTTGTAGAGGTAGACCACGACCATGACTATCGCGAGCAGCAGCACTGACTCCGTGCTCGCGGCCGCGTAGTTGGGCACGCCGCCGTAGACGTTGTCGTAGACCGACGACATCATCACGTTGATTCCCGCCGGGAGGCCGATCATCGCAGGCGTCTCGAACGAGCCCGCGGAGAGGGTGAAGCAGAGCAGGAAAGCGGAGAATATGCTCGGGACCATGAGCGGGATGGACACATTGCGGAGCGTGTTCAGCACGCCCGAGCCGGACGCCCTACTGGCCTCTTCGAGGGACGTGTCCATGTTGCGCATCGCGGCGGATATCGTAAGGTAGGCGATAGGCGTCAGGGCCATCGCGCTCGCGAATATCATCCCGGGCCAGCTGTAGATGCTGAAGGTGGAGGTGGAGAATCCCAGCCGTCCGAACACGATGTTGAGCAGCCCCGCCCTCTTCTCGAAGAGATAGATCCAGGCCTGATTGGCGATCAGCACCGGAAATGCGAGTGGGAAGTACGGGAGGTAGAAGAGGGCGCGCCGGAACGGGGTGTCCGTCCTCACGGTGATTATGCCCAGGACGGTCCCGAG
>Ga0307372_10013916_pt1 | contig 10348 bp, 9 predicted proteins | sample OX1MG_FD_202533 | JGI IMG/M metagenome (GOLD analysis project Ga0307372, IMG submission 202533) | Soil microbial communities from Risofladan, Vaasa, Finland - OX-1 | ecosystem: Environmental > Terrestrial > Soil > Coastal area > Acid sulfate soil | place: Finland: Risofladan, Vaasa | collected... | reverse complement strand
AGGCAGCCCGACGACCTGAGGCAGCCCGACGACCCTGGGAATCCCGAGAGCGGGGAGGAGCCGGAGGGCTGGCAGGAGCCTGAGGGCTCAGGCGGCCCTGATGACCCGCCGGAACCCGGGGAGCCGGAGGGAGATGCGGGCGCGGGGGGCCGCGGGCGGCCGGGCGGGCATGGCAGGACCGGCGGCCGGGGCGGCGAGGGCCGGGCACTGGAGCCCGGTGTGGGCGGCTCCGGGCTGGGCGAGCCCTACCGGCCCTGGTTCTTCGGCGGCGAGTCGCCCAAGCCCTGGTTCAGTGACGATCGCCATGGCCGTTCGGGCTGAACGCGGCCGGGTCCAGGCCCTGGTGGGGCAGCGAGACATCGGCGGCGACATCGGCACCCAGCCGGACCCGGTCCCCGTCCCGGAGCCGCGCTTCGGTGCCGGGCAGCACCCGGTCGCCGTTGATGAAGGTGCCGTTGGTGGACTGCTCGTCGCGGATGGTCGCCTCGCCGGAGTCGCTGACGGTGACGGTCGCGTGCCGCCGGGAGACGTTGTCGTTCTGCACGAAGGCGGCCGCCACCAGCGACTCCCCGGGGTCACGGCCGAGGACCAGTGAGGTGCCGGCCGGCACGTCCACGTTGCCGGTGGCGAACGACAGCCGCAGTACCACCGGCGAGATCGGCCCGCTGGACCGGGGGAGCCTGCGGTGGCAGGCCGGGCAGGACAGCATCGACCGGTCCGGGATCGCCACGCCGCAATGCGGGCAGGACGCCGGTGCCAGCGAGGTGGCGGTGGAACCGTCACGCCGCACGTACTCCTGCATCACCGTCGGCGGGGTGGCAGGCTCGTCCACGGCACTGGGCGGCCGCGGCAGGTTCGCGCCGCAGGTGAAGCAGATCAGGTCGTCCTGCTGGACTGCGGCTGCGCAGCCAGGGCAGGTGAGGGTCGCCATGACGTCCTCCGGACGGCGGCAGATCGGCTGAGATGTGTCACTGTCGAGATTAGGGCATCTCCCGCGGCGCGACACACCCGAACGCGGTCCCCGCCCGTCCGCCCCGGCCACTGCGGTGCGCCGCCCGGGGCCGTAGCATCACAGACGTTGGGGCCCGCGGCCAGCGGCGCCGACCGGGACTGGCCGGGGGCAGGCCAGCGGTGTCCGCGCGCAGCGATCCTGCCAAGGGGGCAGCCATGATCAGCTACCGGCTCAGCGACGACCATGAGGAACTGCGGGCCACCGTGGCCGGATTCGCACGGGACGTGGTGGCGCCGGTGATCGGCGGTTACTACGAGCGGGGGGAGTTCCCCTACGACATCGTGGCCCGGATGGCCAAGCTCGGCCTGTTCGGCCTGCCGTTCCCGGAGGAGTACGGCGGCATGGGGGGCGACCTGTTCGCCCTGTGCCTGGCCCTGGAGGAACTCGCCCGGGTGGACTCCTCGGTGGCGATCACGCTGGAGGCGGCGGTGGCGCTGGGCGCCATGCCGATCTACCGGTTCGGTACCCCGGAGCAGCGCCGGCAGTGGCTGCCCGACCTGTGCTCGGGGGAGCGGCTGGCCGCGTTCGGGCTGACCGAGCCCGGCGGCGGGTCCGACATCCCCGGCGGCATGCGCACCACCGCCCAGCTGGTGAAGGGGGACGGGGAGGCGGGTGGGGAGTGGGTCATCGACGGGTCGAAGGCCTTCATCACCAACGCCGGCACCGCCATCACCTCACTGGTGACCGTGCTGGCGATCACCGGCACCCGCTCCGGCGCGGGTGCCGCCGGCGCCGGCGAGCGCCCGGAGATCTCGGCCATCATCGTCCCCGCTGGCACGCCCGGCTTCACGGTGGGACGCGAGTACTCCAAGGTCGGCTGGTGTGCCTCGGACACCCGGGAACTGGCCTTCTCCGCCTGCCGGGTGCCCGCCGGCCATCTGCTCGGCGAACGGGGCCGGGGATACTCCCAGTTCCTGCAGATACTCGACGAGGGCCGGGTGGCGATCGCCGCGCTGGCCACCGGACTGGCCGCGGGCTGTGTGTCCGAGTGCCTGCGGCATGTCGGCGAGCGGGAGGCGTTCGGCCACCGGCTCGGCTACTACCAGGGGATCCGGTTCACCCTCGCGGACATGGAGGCCAGGGTGCACACCGCGCGGCTGGCCTGGTACGACGCGGCCGCCCGGCTGTCGGCGGGGGAGCGCGCCAAGAAGCAGGCGGCGGTCGCCAAGCTGACCGCCTCGAACGCGGCCATGGACAACGCCCGCGACGCCACCCAGATCTTCGGCGGCTATGGCTATATGAACGAGTACCCGGTCGCCCGCTTCTACCGGGACGCGAAGGTGCTGGAGATCGGGGAGGGCACCTCGGAGGTCCAGCGGATGATCATCGCCCGGGAGCTGGGCCTCGCGGAGACCGGCTGACCGGCCATCCCGCGAGGGAGGCCAGAAACTCAGCGGAAGATCATGTTCTGCACGTTGAGCTGGTTGCCGTTGATGCCCGGGATCACGTTGAAGAAGAACATCAGGCTGACCACGCGCTGCAGGTCACCGGCGGTCATGGCGGTCGGGTACTGGCCGAGGGTGACCAGCGAGGCGTCCTCTGCGGACAGGTCGACCGACCCCTGCAGCGTCGACCGGACCGGCGCCGCCTGGCCCGCGATTGTCTGCGCTCTTACCAGCGCCGCCTTGAAGGCAGTGACCGCCGCGTGGTGCGTGCTGGCGAACGAGCGGAGGCTGAAGTACCCATCGAGCGGCAGGCTGGCGGTGGCGCCAGTGCATGAGTCCAGCACCGGGACCGCGCCGAGCTGCGCCTCCGCGTCGAAGATGGTCGGCTCGGTGGCCAGGATCGCGTCCACCTGGCCGCTTTGCAGGTCCGCGATCAGGTCCTGGGGCGGCAGCGGCTGCCAGGTGATGCTGGCCGGGTTGACGTTGTCGTTGTTCAGCACCGACTGGGTGGCCACGGTCTCCAGGGTGTACGGCAGGCCCCTGGACGCGCCCTGCTGCGCTTGGCTGGGCATGACGTCGGCCGGCGTGGTGCCGATCGACTTGCCCCGCAGGTCCTTCGGCGTGACGATGCCCGACCCCGGCAGGGTGAGCACCTCCATCATGTTCGACGCCGCGTCGTAGCCGTCCGCCACGATCACCATGTCCAGGTGGCTCTTGTTCTTCTGGGCGGTAGCCTCCGCCTGCGCCTGCGCGTAGAAGAAGTCGGCGTAGTCGCCAAACGCCACGTCGATCTTGCCGGCCTGCAGGTCCCTCAGCTCGGCCCGGACCGAGGTGTAGGTGAGGATGCGGACGTTGAGGCCGGCCTTCTGGAACAGCCCCTGCTGGCTGGCGATGTAGAGCGGCGCGTCGCCGACCGAGGGGGCCGCCCCGATGGTGATCGTGCCCGAGGCGGTCGGCATCGCCGCCGACGACGACATGCCGGGCACCCGGCAGCCGGCCACCACGACCAGGCTCGCCAGTACAGCTGTCACACCGGCGAGGACGCGTACCGGGCGGCCAGCCCTGCGGTGGCCCGCGGTCCAGCTGCCGACCGGGACAAGCCTCATGGATCTCCTTGGCGCAAGACAGGACGGTTACGGACAGTTCGGAACATGCCGTAGCGCCAGAGAGTACCCTACTAGCGGTGGCCGGCAGGGCAAACGTCCGTTACATCAGCTTTTTCAGCTCATGCGGGAATTGCTGTCTGTTGGCCGGTTAGCGGTTAGGGTTAGCCCCTAGTCGCGCCGTGCGCAGAGCTCGCACAATCGTTACCCGCGGAAGGGGTGCGTCATGTCGGTTCCGCCGCAACGCCCGCTGGCCTGCGGGCTCGTCACGGCACCCAGGTGAGAGGTCCACAGGCAGTGCGCTCGCGTAGCAAGAAGACCCCGGCCGGCACCCGTGCGGCCGACGGCGAGCAGGCGCCCGTAGGCTCTGCGTTCGGCCAGGCTGCGACGGAGCCGGTGGCTGGTGGCGAGCAGAACGGCCGGGCTGGCGACCCAGGCCCAGGTGGCGCGCCTCAGGCCGTGACGCCGGCCAGCAGGACAGCCCCCGGGCGCGGCCTGAAGAACTGGCGTGTCCGCTCCCGGCTGCTCCTGCTCATCACCATCCCGACCATCACCGCCGTGGTGCTGGGCGGCATCCGGATCACCTCCTCGGTCCAGAGCGCCGTGGCCTATCAGCGGGTGCTGCAGCTGGCCAATCTCAGCAACGACATCACCATCCTGGTCCAGCGGCTGCAGGACGAGCGCGACCAGACCGCTTACTTCATCGCCCAAGGGGCCAATGGCGGCCGGGCTGTCAGTTCGACCACCGGGGCGACCGGGCTGACGGTTGTGATCACCCAGCGTCACGACACTGAGCATGCGGCCGCGGTCGTCGACGCGGATCTGCGTCAGCTCGGCGGGTCGTTCCCGGCGCTGACCCGGCAGGAGGCCTCGACGGCCCTCACCGACCTGACCAACCTCCCGTACCTGCGGCTGGCGGCGACCCAGAGCGACCTGCCCGCCCTGGTGGTCGTGCAGAAGTACACCAACCTCATCAGCGACCTGCTCGTGCTCGAGGACAACACGGCAACCGGAGCCAGTGACGCCACCCTGTCGCAGACGGTGCACGTGCTCGGCCTGGTGTCGCGGATGAAGGAGGACGCCTCCCAGCAGCGGGCGATCCTCACCGCGGCGCTGATCCAGCGCGGCTTGGACCCCTCCTCCCAGGCGGCACTGGTAGCCGCGCAGTCGGACCAGGCGGCAAACCTGGCGTCGTTCAACCTGTCCGCCACCACCGCCCAGCGGCAGCTGTTCCAGAACAGCGTGTCCAGGTCGCTGGTCCCCCTCGCCAGCTCGGAAGAGCAGCAGGCGCTGTCGATGGGGGCGTCGCTCCAGGCCGACCCGATTACGGCGGACGACTGGTACGGCGCCATGACGAACGAGATCAACTTCCAGATGGGGTCGGTCCAGAGCAGGCTGGTCGGCGACATCATCGCCCGGACCAAGGCGCTGCGTAACCAGGCGGTCGTGAACGCCCTGGCCATCGCCGCGGCGGTCCTGCTGGTCCTCGCGCTGGCGCTGCTGTTCACCGTGGTGGTGGCCCGGTCGATGGTCCGCCCGCTGCGGCGGCTGCGGGCGGGCGCGCTGGAGGTTGCCGGTGTGCGGCTGCCGGAGACGGTGCGCCGCATGAGCGAGTCGGAGGGCGCGGCCGCGCCGCTGGATGTCGAGCCCATCGACGTGGATTCCTCCGACGAGATCGGTGAGGTCGCCCGGGCCTTCGACCAGGTCCACCGGGAGGCACTGCGGCTGGCGTCCAACGAGGCCGCGCTGCGCGGCAACGTCAACGCCATGTTCGTGAACCTGTCCCGGCGCAGCCAGTCGCTGGTCGAACGGCAGATCCGGCTGATCGACGACCTGGAGCAAGGTGAGCAGGACGCGGAGCGGCTGGCGAACCTGTTCCAGATGGACCACCTGGCCACCCGTATGCGCCGCAACTCGGAGAACCTGCTGGTTCTCGCCGGCCACGAGGTCTCCCGGCGGTGGACCCAGTCGGTGGCGCTCGTGGACGTCCTGCGTGCGGCGGTGTCCGAGATCGAGCAATACGAGCGGGTGACACTTAACGTTCAGCCTGGAATTTCTGTTCGTGGCCAAGGCGTCAATGACGTCGTGCACCTGATCGCAGAGCTGGCGGAGAACGCGTCCTCGTTCTCCGCCGCCGACACCCCGGTGAAGGTTTCGGGCCATCTGCTCAACAGCGGCGGGGTGCTGCTCGACATCACCGACCAGGGCGTGGGCATGGGCGCCGAGGAGATGGCACACGCCAACTGGCGGCTGGACAACCCGCCGGTGGTGGACGTCGCGGTCTCCCGGCGCATGGGCCTGTTCGTGGTCGCCCGGCTGGCTGCCCGGCACGGTATCCGGGTGCGGCTGCGGCCCGCCTCGGCAGGCGGCCTGACCGCGCTGGTCTGGCTGCCCGATGAGGTGATCTCGCACGAGTCGTCGTCCGCACCCGCGGGGATGCGCCGCTTCGATATGCCCCCGCCGGGCGTCGCGACCTCCGGCGCCGCCGGTGCCACGGCCGGGTTCGGCGGGACATCGGACTGGCCGGTGGACGCCGCGCCCGACGAGCGCTCGGCGGCGGCACAGGCGGTCAATGCCGCCCGCACCCCACGGTTCGCTCCGCTGCGGCCCGACCTCGGCGACACCGCGGCGTTCTCGGCGCTTGACCCGGACATGGACGCACCCGCCCCGGCCGAGACCGGTGGCCTGCCGTCCTACGACACCGCCAGCACCGGTGCCTTCGACAGCCCCCGTTCTGGTGCTTTCGACAGTCCCGGTTCTGGTGCTTTCGACAGCCCTGGCTCGGGTGCTTTCGACAGCCCTGGCTCGGGTGCTTTCGACATGCCCAGCGCGGCCACCTACGAGACCAGCGCCCCGGCAAGCTACGACACGGGCGCTGCAGCGGCTTACGACACCGGCACCACGGCGGGCTTCGGTTCCGGCTCCGGCGCCGGTATCTACGACACCGGCGCTGCGGCCGCCCATGACACCAGCGGAATCTCCATGATCGGCTCCGGTTCCATGCCGGCGGCGGTGACCGGGCCGTTGCCGGTCTACGGCGCCCCGACCCGCTCCGAGCGGCAGTTCTCGGGTGGCGCGGACAGCGGCAGCGACCTGCCGTTCCGCAACCTGGCCGGCCAGACGTCACGCGGGGTCATCGTGCCGCCGGCGGTCAGCGCGGCAGAGGAGCACCGGCTGCCCATCTTTGAGTCCGTGGAGTCCGACTGGTTCCGCCGTGGCCGGCACGGCGCAGCGCGGACCGGACAGGTCGCAGCCAGCGTGGGCAGCAGCGGTGGCTGGAGTTCGCCCGCGGACGAGGGCTGGCGGGCGGCGGAAGCCGCGCACGCCCCCACGTCCGGCGGAGTAACGCTTTCCGGGCTGCCCAAGCGGGTACCCCGGGCTAACCTCGTCCCCGGCACGGTGGGCGGGGAGGTGGCGCCCGCGTCGGCGGCGCCCGCGCAGGCCAGGTCGGCTGCGCACGCAAGAGATCGGCTGGCTAGTTTCCAGCGAGGGATGCGAGAAGGACGGGCGGCCGCCCGTGATGGCGAGGCGCCCAGCGGTGAGGACAACAGTGCAATCTAACGCTCCAGTAGGCAATCCCCGCGACGTGATGGAGGTGGTCACGCTGAGGCCACGGAGAGAGGGGGATAGGTGAGCCCGCTAGCCCGTCCGGTCCAGGACCTGAACTGGCTGATCACGAATTTCGTCGAGCGGGTCGCGTCTGTCGCGCACGCGATTGTTGTCTCGGCTGATGGTCTTCCGATGGCGTTCTCCAACGGCTTCCCGGCGGACCGCGTGGACCAGCTCGCAGCGGTGACCTCCGGGCTCACCAGCTTGACGCAGGGTGCCGCGCGAGTGTTCGAGGGCGGCCCGGTGAGCCAGACGGTCGTTGAGATGGAGCGGGGCCTGCTGCTCGTGATGGCGATCAGCGACGGGTCGAGCCTGGCAGTGCTCGCCGCGGCTGATTGCGACATGGGGCTGGTGGCCTACGAGATGGCGCTGCTCGTGGAGCGGGTGGGGCGCGCTCTCACCCCGGACATGCGCGGCGCGCTTCGGTCGGAGGATGGCAGGCAGTGACAGGAGAGACTTGTGGCCGGCCCCGGCCAGGATGAGTGGCCGCAGGCCGGCGGAAAACGTGGGTCCTCGAATGGAATGCGCGGATCCAGCAGCGACAGTCCTGGGAGCTCCCTGGTCCGGCCGTATGCGGTAACCGGTGGGCGTACCAAGCCCCGGTACCAGCTGCAGATCGAGGCTATGGTGGCAGCGTCCCACTACGAGGCACGCGATCTGTCTGTCCTCAGTCCTGAGTGTCAGGCGATCCTGGGCTTCTGCCGGGACTGGCGCTCCGTGGCGGAGATATCCGCGGTGCTCAGGATGCCCTTGGGTGTCGCCCGGGTCCTCATCGCCGACATGGCGGTGGAAGGACTGGTCAGGGTTCACCAGCTTGATCACGCCCAGGGTCGTCCGGACCTTAACCTGCTCGAAAGGGTGCTCAGTGGACTTCGCAAGCTCTAGGCCCGCGCGGAGCAACACGGGGGAGACCGCGATGACTTCGGTCAAAATCGTGGTCGCAGGCGGCTTTGGCGTGGGCAAGACCACTTTCGTCGGGTCGGTCTCGGAAATCACCCCGCTGACCACCGAGGCGGTCATGACGGCCGCCAGTGCGGCGGTCGATGACCTGTCACACGTGCCCGACAAGACCACCACGACCGTGGCGATGGACTTCGGCCGGGTGACCCTCGATGCCGGGCTCATCCTGTACCTTTTCGGCACCCCCGGGCAGCACCGGTTCTGGTTCATGTGGGATGACCTCATCCAGGGTGCCATCGGCGCGGTGGTGCTGGTCGACACCCGTCGGCTGGCGGACTCCTTCCCCGCGGTCGACTATTTCGAGACGGCCGGGCTGCCGTTTGTCGTGGCGATCAACGGTTTCCACGGCGAGTTCCCGCACACCATGCAGGATGTCCAGGAAGCCCTGTCGGTCAGCCCGAACGTACCGATCGTGGAATGCGACGCACGTGGCCGCGCGTCCACCAAGGCGGCCCTCATCGCACTGGTCGAGCACGCCATGACGATGCAGATGAGCGTGCGCTAGCGAGGCGATGTCCTCAGGTCGCCGCTGCGCTAGCTACGGTAGGGTGCACGCGCGGTGGTGCATGCCCGCGCGCGGGGCGGTAGCTCAGCCGGTTAGAGCAGCGGACTCATAATCCGCCGGTCGTGGGTTCGAGTCCCACCCGCCCCACCGACCGATGGTGACATCGGTACTCCTGTGACTCACGCTCACCTGCCGCTTCGGCTGCTGTCGGGGGTACCGATCGGCCGGTTCACCGCGGCAGCTGATTATCGTGGCCGGTAGGCGTCACGGCGGCGGGCAACCGCCAGCACGGTGATGACGTGCTTAGGTCATCGATGGTGTACAGGGCGCGGTAGTCTCCGCGCCGGGTTGTCCAGACGGCGTCAAAGGGTGCCTCTAACGGTTTGCCCAGCCGGTATAGGTTCTTCACGCCCGAGCCGCACCAGCGCGGTGAGTTACGAGACGGAGGCCACGAGATCACACCACCCCCTTGACGATCTCATCCATGCAGGCCCAGCGGGTCGTCTCATCGGCCGGATCGCCACCGGTCTGGGCTGCGGGCTGCTTCAGTCTTGCCGTGGTGAGTGGCACCCTGGGACTTCCACGTCTTCGGTCTGCACGTCGGGAATCTACTCGGGGATGTCCGTTGGGCGGCAGACGGGAGCATTGCCTCGCCACGCGAGTCTCGCGTCGCGCTAGTCTCGGCACCGTGAGGTCACTGAGTCGTGCGGCATTGGACGCGATGATCGCGGAGGCGACGGTCGACTGCTACAACGACAGCGAGTGCATCACGGGTTTCTACACCATGCTCGACGAGCATCTCGGCATGCCGTTCCAGGCCGTGGTGCTGGGGGTCGAGGCCACCGTGACAGGCATCGACCTGACCGAGGATGAGCAGATCGTGGCGGTCTGCGCTCGTGGCCGGTCGCGACAGCGCATCCCGATCCTGGATCTGCCGTTGCCGACACCACCGCCTGGGGGCGCGGAGTGGATCGAGGCATACCGCCACTGGTGGAAGTGACTCAAGCTCGATGAGCGACGCAAGCCCGTTGCGTGACATCGGGGAGCACCGGGTGCGCCTGATGGAACAGGAAGCCCAGCTCAACCTGCGCACGGTGCTGGAGCTGTGCGCGGAGGGTGAGCTGCGGTGCAGCGAGAAGACCAGCCGTCCCTCCGCGGTGCTGAGCCCACGACCGCGTTGACTGTGCCCGCGGCGATCCCTGCGACGAAGATCGCGACTGCCTCAGCTGTCCCCACGCGCTCCCCACATGACCAGGGGCCTGTGGATGACCTGGAGCGACTCGTCATGGTCGGGATTGCCCCAGGACCCGAACATCATCGCGCCCAGGCAGAGCGGGCTGACCTGACGCCGGTCGCGCCAAGCACTCGCATCTCCATAGATCCACCCTATCGGCGGGTCCGGCTCGCCTTTATGGCGCCCGTGTCCGGCCGACCGCTGTAGATCCGGCGCGGCACCCGAGCAAGGGCTTCCGTAACAAGGTGGACACCGGCCCTGCCAGCAAGCTCGTGGAGGAAGACGGCCCGCCATCACCCCAGACTGGGCCGCCGCCTTGGAAGAAACCGGCCAGGCATTGGCGGTTCACCGGGTCCCCCTCTTGACCCGCGACCTGCGCAGACGCACCGGCATACCTTCGAACAGCATTTCGCGGTTCGCATGGTGGTACGTCCGCCCCATCGCGACATCGGTACCCTTGCGGTGCTCCTCACCTGCTGCGTTACCCCAGCGCCGAGGTACCGGCTGGCTGGTTTCGCGGCGTTAGAGCTTGGCTCCGGT
>Ga0307372_10013915_pt1 | contig 10349 bp, 7 predicted proteins | sample OX1MG_FD_202533 | JGI IMG/M metagenome (GOLD analysis project Ga0307372, IMG submission 202533) | Soil microbial communities from Risofladan, Vaasa, Finland - OX-1 | ecosystem: Environmental > Terrestrial > Soil > Coastal area > Acid sulfate soil | place: Finland: Risofladan, Vaasa | collected... | reverse complement strand
GGGCGGGGTCGAGGTGCGATACAAGGCATCGTAGCTCCTATCTGTAGCGAATAATCCCTACAGATAGGCAAGCCCATGTCCGGCTCCAGATGGTGGATCTGCTTGTCCAGCAGGACCCTACGAGGGCAGCGTCACGAAAGAACGGCGGTCACTGCAGCGGAGCCGCACCCAATTCATTAGAGCTCGCCCCGTACGTAGAGATCGCGGAGCTCTGACCGTGAGACCTTCCCGGTGACATTTCGAGTCAATTCCTCAACGAGCACCATGGCAGCCGGCAGCTTGTACCTGGCGAGGCGTTCTACACCGAACTCCTGGACGGACTGAAGCGTGGGGGCGTGTCCTTCCACGGGGACCACTACCGCCAGGCCCACTTCGCCCCACTTCTCATCTGGCACGCCGATGACTGCGAGTTCAGCGATGTCTGGGTGGTTGACAAGGACGAGTTCGACCTCCGCCGGATGTACATTCTCCCCCCCGGACTTGTACATCTCCTTGGCACGACCGGAGAAATAGTAATACCCATCTTCGTCCTGCCATGCGATATCCCCGGTATGGAACCAACCATCCTCGTCTCGCGCCTCATCCAATGGACGACCCCAGTACCCGGGAGTAATACTCGGTCCACGGAGCACGATCTCGCCCCCAAGGCGAGGGTCGGTTACATTGCCGGTGTTCGGGTCAACAAGGCGGAGCTCCGTGTGGACTGGCGGTAGTCCTTGTGAGCCCAGTTTCGCCTTATCGAGACGTGCGACGTCCAACGCCAATGCGCACGGTCCCATCTCAGTTCCTCCGTACTGGGGCTGCATCGATGCGCCGCGTTGAGCCCACTGCTCAAGCAATTCCGGCGACGCCACGGCACCGGCCACAATCGCGCAGCGCAGAGCGGAGAGATCAAGTTCTCCAAAGCCAGGTTGAGACGCGATGTCCGCGTACATCATCGGGATCATGGATAGATGCGTGACCGGAACCACCGAATCACGCAGCTTCGCCAGCATTGCTTCGGGTTGAAAGCGGCGCATGGTGGTGATCTGGCCCCCGTACTGAAGTATCGGCATTGCCTGCGTCAGCAGACCGCCAGCGTGAAACAGTGGCAGCGGGTTGAGCATGTGTGCGGAAGCATCCATCCGCGAAAGGTGCGAAAGATTGATGGATTGCCACAGCAACGTACCGTGGGTAGAGATGGCTCCCTTCGGCAAACCAGTCGTACCCGATGTATAGAGAATGTGGGTCCGCTCCTCGAGAAGGTGCCGCTGGGGTGGAAGGTAATGCGCGGAAGCCAGCAACTCCTCGTAATCAGCGTCGGCTTTGGCATGATCCCAGGCCAGCTTGGGCACGTTCGCCTTATCAGCCAGCTCAGCGGCCACGTCGACCCATGTTTCGTCATGAACTACCAGCGACGGACTCGCGTCCGCAACGATGGTGTGCAACTCCGGCAGTGCCAGGCGCCAATTCAATGGCACGAGGACAACCCCGACGCGCATGCAAGCGAACTGCAGCTCAAAGACACGCGGATCGTTCTCGCAGATCAAGACGACTCGATCGCCATGGCTCAGGGTAAAGAGATCCTGTAGGACCGTAGCGACCTTCCCGACGCGCCAGTCGAGTTCGGCCCAGGTATAGGCAACGTCCCTATCGTGGTCGGTCAGGGCGACCACATTTGGTAGGCGCTTGGCTTGCATGCTGGAAATGTCCGGTGCAGCCGGGCTTGTCATTGTCGAGTTCTTTCGATTCCCAGACCCCAGACCCCTGGGGTGCAGTTGTCGGCACGCACTGCGCGAGGCAACCTCATCCCGCTGAGACCGAACATGACTCGTCCGATTGTGTCGGAACTTCGATCTCCAAACAACCGTGGTTTCGGGCTCCAAAAGAGCGCATTGCTCGATTCCTTCCTCAGCAGCCCCCGGACCTCATGGCGATGTCAGCATAATGAACGATGTTTGGTTATTCAATTTTCGGTCGCCGCACACATACTCGGACAATCAACCACGACTGCCATCTTTTTTGAGCCTTGAAACGTGTGTGCGGGGAATGGCCATGAGAAGACGGACGTCTCGGCGACGACCTCCATGGGACCTCCGCCGCATTCTGACGTCAGCTGCGGACAAATGGTGCAGCGACGCCCCGGGGAGAAGCTTGCGACGTCTCTCTCGCCCGATGCTTCATGCGGCGGAGCAGTGGGCGCAGCTGCGTGCCGCCGAGTGAGCTGCTTAGCGCTGGGAAACTGTCGAGGGGGCATGGATGACCCTGCCGTCTGGCAGGTAGACGGTCCCCTCGTAGTCGGGCTCCGTGGCCGGGTCGTCATCGGCCAGCAGCACGTAGGCCTCCTCGATATCGGTGTGATCCAAGGCCCGGGTGTTACAGGTGAACTCGACCAGGTTTCCATCGGGGTCCCTGGTGTAGATCGACGTGATGAACTCGTGCTCGACCTCGCTCACTTTCTGTCCTTTGGACAACCAGTGCTGCTTCTTCTCCTCGAGGGCCTCGAGGTCGTTGACGCTGAAGGCGATGTGGTTGATCCACCACGGAAGCCCGAGTCCCGTCGAGATGGAAGCGTTCCAGTCCTCGTCCTTGAGGTCCTCCAGGTGGAGGTCCCAGAGCACGAAGAACGAACCGTCGCCAGCGTCGTAGAAGACGTGCTTCGTCCAACCCGCCTGGCCCATGGCCTGACGTTTGACGATCTTGACGAGCTCGAACCCCATCACCTCGGTGTAGAAGGTGTGCGAGGCATCGAAGTCTTTCGGCGTGATTGCCAGATGGTGGATCATGACCAACCTCCTCGGGGCCGAGCCCCTGTCTAAACTAAACGCTGTTTGATGATCTGACAAGCGGTCGGGATCGCCGGGCCAGTGCCACCGGGTGTGCGTGTTGATGGCGGCATGCCCGGTCATGCCGCCATCACGCGGCGCACACCCTCCACCACGTCGTCGACATTTGGCACCCAGACCTTTTCGAGCGTCGGGGAGTACGGGGCGGGGGTGAACGGTGCGCCGACCCGCACGACCGGTGCGTCCAGCATCCAGAAGCCCTCGTCGGCGACCCGCGCTGCGATCTCCGCCCCAACTCCGAAATCGGTGATGGCCTCGTGCGCAATGACCAGGCGGCTCGTCTTGGCCAACGACGAGAGGACGGTATCCCAGTCGAGGGGGGCGATGGTCCGCAGGTCGATCACCTCGGCGTCGATTCCTTCTGCACCGAGCCGCTCGGCCGCCTCGAGACAGGAGCGCACCATCCTGGAGTACGAGACGATCGTCACCTGGCTGCCGGGGCGTATCACCTTGGCCTTGCCGATCGGGACGTGGTGCCCGGGAGCGAAACCGGCACCGCTCTTCTCGTAGAGAAGCCGGTGCTCAATCACCAGCACCGGCCCGTCGTGTCGGATGGCGGCACGGAGCAGCCCGTACGCGTCAGCCGGTGTCGACGGCATCACCACGGTCAGGCCGGGGACCTGGGCCAGCATGGCCTCGAGGCTCTGGGAGTGTTGAGCTCCCGACGAGCGTCCTGCGCCGAACTGGGTGCGGATGGTGAGCGGGAGTTGCACCTTCCCTCCCGTCATGAAGCGCAGCTTTGCCGCCTGGTTGACCACCTGGTCGAGGCACACCAGGAGAAAATCCGAGTACATGATCTCGACCACCGGGCGCATGCCAGCCATTGCGGCACCCACGCCCATGCCGATAATCGCCGTTTCGGAGATGGGCGTGTCGAGGACACGCCCGGCAAATTGCTCGAGGAGCCCACGTGTCAAGCCGAAGACGTTTCCCCCGGCGCCCACGTCGATACCGGCCACGAAGACATCGCTGTCTTCGAGCAGGGCGTCGTGCAGGGCGGCGCGGATCGACCGGCTCATCTTGGCCGGCTCGGAATGCGGGAGCGGTGTCTCCTCGATCTGGTCTACCGGAGGTCCGACAAATTCGAAAAGGGTGTCGGGGGCTGGCCGTCGGCCCGACATCGCAGCGGCCACGGCGGCCGCCACCTCATCACGGACGGTGGACTCGATGACGGCCAGCTGATCCGGGGGGACGCCCCGGTCGGCTAGGGCCTCTCCGGTCCGCCTGATCGGGTCGCGATCGAGCCAGGCCTGGTCGAACTCGGCGTCGCGGTAGCGCTGCGCATCACCCTCGTAGTGCCCGCGGACCCGGAATGTGACCGCTTCAACGAAGAACGGGCCTGAGCCCTGGCGCACGCTCTCAACAACCTGGCGCATGGTGGTGACCACCTCCTCGACGTTGTTGCCATCGACCCGGCAGTACTGAACGTCATAGGCGCAAGCTCGCCGCTCAATAGTCACCCCCTGGTCGCTGCCGGTCGGGGTGAATTCGAAGAACTGGTTGTTCTCGCACAAGAAGACGAGAGGGAGGTGCAAGGCGCTCACCAGACTGGCGGCTTCGTGGAATGCGCCGGTGCTCATGGCACCCTCGCCGAAGAACGCTACGGTCAGCTTCCCATCACCGCGCAGCTGAGCGGCAGTCGCTGCTCCGGCGGCGATGGGCACGCCCGCCCCTACGATGCCATTGGCCCCGAAGATACCGAGGGTCGGATCCGCGATGTGCATGGAGCCGCCCCGGCCGTGACAACTTCCACCTTCCATCCCGAAGAGCTCGGCGAAGGCCTCCGTCATATCGAGCCCCTTGGCCAGTACGTGGCCGTGGCCGCGGTGGGTCGAGGTGATGACGTCGTCTCGGCCGAGGCTGGCACACACGCCGACCGGGACTGCTTCCTGCCCGACGGACAGGTGGACAAAACCGGGAATTTTGCCGTCCCGATACAGGACGGCCGCTTCCTCCTCGAACAACCTGATCCGCAACATTTGGCGGTACAACTCGAGCACCACGGTGGTCTCCGGTACTCTGACCCCGTCCAAGGGCGGCGTTGCGCCCGCTAGGTCGACGCGCATACCGCTCACAACAATGTCTTGAGCTCGGCCAGGGTCCCGACCGGGTCGGGGCCCACCAGGTCTGCATTGAGGAGGGTGACGCCGGCCTCCTCGTACTCCACGAGCCGGTCCTTGATGTAGGCCTTGGGCCCGCACAGGGTCACCTCTTCGAGAAAGGCTTCCGGTATCGCAGACTCCGCTTCGTTGCGCCGGCCCTCCAAGAAGTGCTCCTGGATCTCGTGGGCCTCCTTCTCGTAACCGTAACGGGCAAAGAGCTCGTTGTAGAAGTTGTGGCCTCGCGCTCCCATCCCCCCCACGTAAAGAGCGATGTGGGGACGGGCCAGCCCGCGGAGCGAGGCAGCATCGTCGCCGATCGCCACCAGGCCACCGGCGCAGATCTCGATCGGTCCCAGGTCTGGTGATCGTCTCGCTGCCCCGGCATCGAGCGCCTTGCCCCAAGTCTCCCGAGCCCGTCGAGGTGAGAAGAAGAGCGGGTTCCAGCCGTCCGCGATCTCTGCCGCCAGCTCCACGTTCTTCTCTCCCAGCGCGGCGACATAAATGGGGATCTGACTGCGCACAGGCTTGGCCAGCAGCTTGAGGGGCTTGCCGAGCCCCGTGCCCTGGCTGGCGGGCAGCGGCACTTGGTAGGCGCTGCCTTCGTGCATGAGGACCTCCCGACGCCAGACCTTGCGGCAGATGTCGATGACCTCGCGGGTGCGGGCGACCGGGCGGTCGTACACCACGCCGTGCCAACCCTCGACGACCTGGGGGCCCGAGGCGCCGAGCCCGAGCACGGCCCTCCCACCCGAGACCCAGTCGAGCCCCGCCGCAGTCATTGCGGTGAGCGACGGTGTACGCGAGTAGATGGGCAGGATGCCCGCACCGACCTCCACGCTGGTGGTCTGGCCGGCCAGGTATCCGAGCAACGTGGGTGCGTCGAATCCGTATGGCTCCCCCACCCACACCAGGTCGAGGCCGACTCGCTCGAGTTCGACCACGTACCGGGCGATTTCGGCGGGCGGTGTGGGGGCGGTAGGTGCCAGGATGCTCACTCTCATTGGGCTCACCGCGGCTCTCCCTCTCGCGCCTGCGCGGCCATCGGCCGCAACGATCCTCGGTCCGGACACTATACCAATCAATGTTTGTTTATGGCGCCGATCGTCGACTCGGCCATTTGATCGGGGAACCTCAGCGGGGAAGGCCCAGCAGGCGCTCCCCTACGATGTTGCGCTGGATCTCCTGGGACCCGCCGTAGATGGTGGCGGCCCGGGAGTAGAGGTACCGCTCGGCCCACAGGGCAGCCTCAGCGTCGCCTTCGATCCTTGCCACCGACGCGAGACCGCGGAGTTCGGCGGCCGTTGTGAAGATGCGCTGCTCTGTCTGCCCGATCACGAGCTTGGTCAGTGCAGACTGCGCCCCGATCTCCCGCCCGGCGGTGAGCTCGGCGAGCACATCGGCGATCCTGAGATCGAGCATCTCGATGGCAATGGCGGCCTGGGCCACTTGCTGGCGCAGAACGAGGTCGGTGCAGCCACGGGCCAGTTCGAGGAGGCCCGTGTACCCAGCCCGGAGAACGGCGGAACGCCTGATCGCGTAGGGTCCCCGCTCCGCCGAGAGCATGACCTGGGCGACGGCCCAGCCACCGTCGACCTCGCCGACCACGGCGTCGGTGGGCAACGCCACGTTGTCGAAGAAGACCTCGGCGAACTCCGCCGACCCAGTCATGGTGGCGAGAGGTCGGGCATCGATGCCGGGCGTCTCCATGTCGATCACGAATGCGGTGATCCCTCGATGACGGCTCTCCATCCCCCCGGTGCGTGCCAGCAACAGTCCGTAGGAGGCGTACTGGGCCCAGGTGCTCCACACTTTCTGCCCGTTGACGAGCCAGCCTGTGCTCGTTTCCGTCGCCGACGTTCGCAGGCTGGCCAAGTCCGAGCCTGCATCCGGCTCACTGAACAGCTGACACCAGATCTCTTGGCCCGAGGCCATCGGCGGCAGCCACTTGGCAAGGGACTCGGGGGCCGTGTACTCGAGGAGGGCTGGGGCGATGACGTCGAGACCCACGAAGTTGATGACCTCGGGACAGCGGGCCTGGCCCAGTTCGTCACAGACGATGGCGTACTCGACCGGGCTGAGCCCCCGGCCACCGTAGACCTCGGGCCAGGCGACGACGGCCAGGCCAGCCGCATTGAGCCGATCCTGGAACGCCACCAGATAGGCGAACTGGTCGTCCACCGAGGCGTGGACGGGTTCGGGCCCCACGGTGACGGTGAAGCGTCGGACCTCCTCGCGGAAGGCCTCCTGTTCGGGAGTCAGAGCGAGTCGCATGTCAGGTCGATCCCTCGAAGGCCTGTTCCTGGAACGTCGGGCGGCGCTTTTCGACGATCGCCCGACGGGCCTCAGCCGAGTCGGGTGTTCCCGAAAGACGCGAAGTATGCCGCTGCTCGAGCTCGTAGCCGATCTTCAGGTCGGTGTACTCGATGGAGTTGAGGCTCTCCTTGGCGGCGCGCAGTGCCACGGCCGAGTGCCGGGTGATCCGCCCGGCGAGTTCGAGGGCGGCACTCAGCAACTCGTCGTCGGGCACCACAGCCGTGACGCCGCCGTACGCCTTGAGCTCCGATGCCGGCAGTGGATCGGCCGTGAAATACATCAACCGCACCACCTGCTGGGGGACGAGGCGCGAAAGGTGCTTCGCACCACCCATCACGCCTACCCCGACTTCGGGCGTTCCGAACTTGGCGCTCTGACCGGCGACCACCAGGTCACACGAGCCGGCGATGGCCAGGCCCGTCCCCAGGGCGGAGCCGTGGACGGCGGCGATGACCGGCACCGAGCAGTCGTAGATCGCGTTGAACGCAGCACGGACCAACGACATGCGCCCCGGGGAGTTCTGAGGGCTGAGCGACAGGAACTCCTGAAGGTCGTTGCCGGCACAGAAGTGGCTCCCGTCGCCCCGCAGGATGACTGCCCGGGCCTCCGGTGCCCACTCGTCCATCCTCGAAAAGAGCTCCCTGATCTCGAGATACATAGCCTGATTGACCGCGTTCACTGGTGGCCGGGCCATCGTCACGACGACGGTCCGATGGTGACCCTCCACCCGCAGGAACTCGAAGGGGCCTACCTCCATGGGCTCGGCGTCGTTCATGCCCCAGCGCCCTGCACCCCGAAGGGGGGACGCACGTCGGGCGCACCTTCGGTCGTCCTCTCCACGTTCAGGCCTCCCCGCTGTGTGCGCCGGCCCTGCCGTACGCTTCTGCCGAACAGTGATTGGTATCGTACCCTCTTTGGCCGCCCTTGGTTGAGGATAAGCCCGGGGTCCGGCGCTTCCCCACAGGTTCGAAGACGCCGTCGATGCGCATCGGGAGGCGTTGCATGACGCGACCACGCGAGGCTCGAGGGGTCATCTTTTGCTGCCACCCCACCCAGCCCCTCACCCTTCCCTAAACCCAACACTGTCTGCTACGTTGCGCTGTGCCGCGGCGCGGCGAGATCGCAAGCACCGTCAAACGCGGCGTGGATGCGGGGAATGAGGGAGGAAAGGAATGAGCGCAAGCAGCGACCACCGGGAGACCGCTGGCTCGGGCGGGAAGGGGGCCTACACACGTCAGCCCTTCCTTATCGTCCAGCGCGAGGAGCAACGCCGAAAGGACATCTATGGGTCCATCGGGGACAACATCGTCCTCCAAGCCCAGCACCTGCGACCCGAGGAGCCGTCCAAGAGAGTCATCATCGCCATGCACCCGATCGGCTCACCCGGCTATCTCCCCATCTTCTCGGGCCTAGCCCGGGCAGGGAACCACGTGGTGGCGTGTGCAACCCGGTACTCAAACGGCGACGCCGCGCTCCAGATGGAGAACGTCCTGCTCGACCTCGGCGCGTGCGTGCGCGACGCCCGGGAGCGACTGGGCTATGAGACGGTCGTGCTCGCCGGCTGGAGCGGAGGCGGCTCACTGATGGCCGGCTACCAGGCCGAGGCCGAGAAGCCAGAGATCACTCAGACCGCGGCGGGCGAGACCACCGCGCTGGCCGACACCGAGCTCGTGCAGGCGGACGGCGTCATGCTCCTGGCTGCCCACCGGAGCCGCCATCACTTGGTCACAGAGTTCCTCGACGCCTCGATCGCCGACGAGCAACACCCCGAGCGCCATCAGGCCGACCTCGACCTCTACGGGGACGACGGGCCCCAACCGCCGTACTCGGCCGAGTTCATCGCGCACTACCGGGCCGCCCAACAGGAGCGAAACCGGCGCATCAGCGCGTACGCGAAGGAGCGTTTGGAGGACCTCCGTCGCCGGGGGCGCCCCGACGAGGAGCTGTGCTTCTTGGTGCAGGGGACCATGGCCGACCCGCGGTGGCTAGACCCGGCGATCGAGCCCAACGACCGCACTCCGGGATCGACCTACATGGGAGACCCCAAGATCGTGAACAACAGCCCGGCGGGCCTGGCCCGCTACACAACCACGAGGAGCTGGCTCTCACAGTGGAGCTACGACGATGCCCAGGTTGACGCCATTGACGCTGGGCCCCGCATCTCGGTGCCGGTTCTGATCGTGGAGATGAGCCGTGACAATGCCTGCCCCATCAGCCACACCGCCGGGATGTACGAATCCATCGCACACCACGACAAGGAGTTCGTGACGATTCAGGGGGCCGACCACTATCTGTCAGGCTCGGATCAGCGCTCTCACATCTCGACCGCCGTGAGCATCATCGGCCGGTGGATGGACGACCACAACTTCGCCACCTAGGTCTGCCAGGCCATCAACTTCATGTGGCGACTGACTGACGGGCGGTCGTCCCCGAGAGAACTGCTGTCAGACCACGTGTCCGCCCAGCGCTCGGACGGTGGTTGACGGCAACGTTCGATGCGGGTCGTGCCGACACCGCGAAAAGCCGATGCTGCCCCCGAGAGGCCCGCGTCAGACCAACCGCGTCAGGCGAACTGCGGAATGACCTTGTCGCCGAAGAGCTCGATCATGTCCAACTGCTCGCTCTGGGGCATGCCCCCCATGTCGAAGTAGAGGAGGTGGACATTGAGGTCCAGCATCTCGCTCAGACGGTGGATCCGGTCGGCGACCTCGTCGGGGCTCCCGACGATGGCGGGGCCCGTCGTGCAGAGCCACTCGTAGTCGAACGGCTTGATGTGCTTGGGCAACGACGTGTTCACCTTCGAGAGGAGCTCCAACATGAACGCGTGGTAGGCCCGGTAGCGGGGCTCCCAGCGCTTCTTGATCGCCGCACTGTCGGTGCCGACGTTCACGTGCCAGCAGGCGCCGATCTCCGGCGGTGCCGCGTGGCCGGCCGCCGCATACTGCTCCTTGTAGTGGTCGACGACTGCGCCGAAGACCCCGGGGTTCCCGAATGCACTTGGGAGCATGAGCGGGAGGCCTAACCGTGCGGCCAGCGCGGCGGTTTCCGGTGAACTTCCCCCACCGATCCACAGGGGCGGATGCGGCTGTTGCACCGGCGGCGGCTGCAG
>Ga0307372_10013913_pt1 | contig 10349 bp, 4 predicted proteins | sample OX1MG_FD_202533 | JGI IMG/M metagenome (GOLD analysis project Ga0307372, IMG submission 202533) | Soil microbial communities from Risofladan, Vaasa, Finland - OX-1 | ecosystem: Environmental > Terrestrial > Soil > Coastal area > Acid sulfate soil | place: Finland: Risofladan, Vaasa | collected... | reverse complement strand
GTTTAACGACACAATAAATGTTACTATCAGCATAACTTGGCCACGATGACAGGCAATTCGTGGCCAGGAGATGGACAGACACAAGAGGAACCGATCCCCAGTGACTGAGGTCTACTGGGTGCTCTTGCAGGCATTACGTGGCCACGAGTGCTCATGGCAGGCAATTGGTGGCCACGCGTGCAGGACTGGCTGCGGCATGGTACGCTGAGATCATCCGTTGGATGACCAGGCGAGGGGTCAACGACCATGTTGCCGGCCACGGAGTTTGCCGCCTGGGCCGACCGGCTCGGCCTTGACGAGGAGGTGCGACGCCGTATTCAGGAGATACGCCGTGCCCCGCCCAGCCGCGGCGTGGCTGGGGCAGTGGGCAACGTGACGGTGCGCTATCCCAGCCGCAAGATGGGCTGGACGATTCAAGGGGAGAGCATCCGGGGAGAATGGGCCGCCATCCTCGACCTTGAGTACGACCCAGACGTGCTCGAGTACTATGATCAGGCCGGCCCGCTCTGGCTCCAGTACCAGACGAGGAGCGGCAAGCTGGGGCGACCGGTCCTGCATACCCCGGACTTCTTCGTGCTCCGGCGCGGCGGCGCGGGCTATGAGGAATGCAAGCCGAACGACCAACTGCGCGCCCTGGCGGCGAGGAGCCCACACCGGTATTGTGTGGCGGCGGATGGCACGTGGCGCTGCCCGCCGGCAGAACAAGCGGCAGATCGGTTCGGGTTCTCGTACCGCATTCGCTGCGCCGACGACATCAACTGGGTAGCCACGCGCAACACGGTCTTTCTGGAGGATTATCTGCATCGAGAGGACTTGACCGTGCCCGAGGAGGTGGCCGAGGCGATCAGGGTGCTGGTCGCCGCCGCGCCGGGACTCCTCTTGCGCGATCTCCTGCACAACGCGCGGGAACGCGGACTGTCGGTCGACGCGGTGTATGCCCTGATCGTCCGGCACCGGCTCTATGTCGATTTGCATGCCGGCCTGCTGGCCGAGCCGGAGCATGTTCGGGTTTTCCTTGATGAAGTCCAGGCCGTGGGGTTTCCCATGATCGGGTCCACGTGCGTGGCGGACGAGGAGCCGCCGCGGACGATCACGAAAGCGCCGGGGATCCTCATTGAATGGGATGGGCGGCCCCGGCGCATCGCGAACGTGGGCCGCACGGTGGTGACGCTGATCACGGCCGAGGGCTCTGCAGTGGAGGTGCCTCATCAGGCATTCGACGCGCTGGTCGCCTCCGGCAGCATCAGCGCCGCCCAAGCCGAGCCAGCCGCGACGACGCGGAGCGCGGCAGGGCAGGCGCTGGTGAGGGCGAGTCCAGCGGATCAACAGGAGGCGGTTCGGCGGTACGAGATCATCCAACCCTATCTCGCGGGGCTCGTCCCGCGCAGCCTGTCGCGCACCACCCGGCGCTGGGTACGCGCGTGGCGGCTTGCGGCGGCACGGCACGGGGATGGATTCCTCGGCCTGCTCCCTCGTCAGAAGGAACGTGGCTATCGTGGCGCGAAACTGCCGCAGGCCACGCTCGCACTCATGGATCGCTTCATCAGCGAGCATTATGAAACGTGCACGCAACGATCCATGCGCGCCACCTATGCCGCCTTCCGGCGCGGGTGCGAGGCGGCCGGAGCGCAAGACCCGCAGCTGGTTCCGCCGAGTTTCGAAACCTTTCGCCTCCGCGTCAAGGCGCGATCGGGCCCGGACCAGACCCGCAAGCGCCAGGGGTCGCGCGTTGCCTACCAGCAGGAACCGTTCTACTGGGAGTTGTCCTTGACCACGCCGCGGCACGGCGATCGCCCCTGGGAGATCGTGCATATTGATCACACGGAACTGGATGTTGAGTTGGTCTACGAGGAGAGCGGACGCGGGGCGGGGAAATGCTGGCTCTCCATCGCCGTCGACGCGCGCACGCGTCGCTTCCTGGCCCTCTTTATCTCCTACGACCCGCCCAGTTATCGATCCTGTCTGGCGATCTTCCGTATTCTCGTGCGACGGTGGGGCCGCTTGCCGCAACTGGTGGTGGTCGATAGGGGTCCGGAGTTCAGCAGCGTCTATTTCGAGACCTTCCTGGCGCGCTACGAGATCACCAAGAAGACGCGCCCCGCCGCGCACCCGCGGCATGGGTCGGTCTGCGAACGCCTGCTCGGCACGACCACCTCGCAGTTCATTCACAATCTGCGCGGCAATACCCAGATCACCAAGCTCGCGCGGCAGGTGACCAGCGGAGTCGACCCCAAGCGGCAGGCCTGCTGGACGCTGGGCGCCCTCTACGACTATCTGTGCCGCTACGCCGACGAGATCTATGACACCCTCGAGCATCCAGCCCTGGGCCAAAGTCCGCGCGCTGCCTACACCCTCGGTATGGATCAGGGCGGTGAACGGCTCGCGCGTCTGGTCCCCTACGATGAGCAGTTCCGCATGCTCACCCTGCCCAGCACGGCCAAGGGGACGGCGACCGTGCATGTCGGCCGCGGAGTCAAGATCCACGCTGTCTACTACTGGCATGACCTGTTCCGCGATCCGCTGCTGGCGGGACAGCAAGTGCCGGTCCGCTACGATCCCTTCGACATCGGCATTGCCTATGTCTATGTGCGCGCGCGGTGGATACAGTGTCATTCCGAGCATTACACGGTCCTGCACGGGCACTCCGAGCGCGAGCGAGCGCTGGCGACCCAGCGTCTGCGGGAGCGAGCGCGGAGCCATGGCCAGTCCTTCACCAGCACCGCGCGCACGCTCGCCACCTTCTTCGCAGGCGTCCAGACCCAGGAGGATATGCTCGAGCAGCGCGTGCGTGACGCAGAAGGGAAACGGGTGATCGCACTGGCGCGGGTGGGCACGTCGGCGCACCTTGAGGAAGCCGGCGAACCAGATCCGGTCCGCCTCGCTCCCGCAGCGCGGGGCCTGACCGCCGGCGCGGACCCTGGACGCGAGCGGGACGACCAGCCGCCGCCGACCGGCGCGTCGACGGACGAGGAACGGCGACGGCTCAAGGCCTACGGGCGCTTCTTGTGAACACCCCGCATCCTCTGCCGCCGGCACCCGTGCCGCTCCAGGCATTCGACCCAGCGCTGCTCGACCAGCCGCCGGAGATCCGTCTGGCCTATTTCGATCAGCAGGTGACGATCCGCCACCCACGCCAGGAGGAGGCGTATCTCGAACTGTGGCGGGCAGTCCGCACGCCGGTGGGCATGCAGGAAATCTTCTTGCTCGGGCCCAGCGGGGTCGGCAAGACGACCCTCTTGCGCAAACTCCAACGCGCGATCGTCCTGGAAGCGGTGCGTGATCTCCGGCGCCTGCCCGGGCAGCACCCGCTCTGCACTGTCGCGGCGGAAGCGCCCCATCGCAGCCAATTCAACTGGGGGCGGCTCTTCGAGGATATCCTGGCCGACCTCGATGAGCCGCATATTGATGCCAAAGTGGATCGGGCGACCTTCGGCGGACCGGCACGGCGTGGGCTGCCGGCCCGACCAACGGTGGATGCGTTGCGCGCGGCAGTCGAGAGCGCCCTGGTGCATCGCCGTCCCTTGGCGGTCTGCATCGACGAGGGGCACCATCTCGCCAAGGTGGGGGGCGGCAAACGGCTCAAAGACCACGCCGATTGCCTCAAGTCGCTCGCGGACCGATCGCGCACCCTGTTCGTCTTGCTCGGCACCTATGAGTTGCTGCCCTTGCGCAAACAAGGGGACCAACTCAGCCGCCGCACCCGGACCATTCACTTCGCCCCCTATCACAAGGATCAGCCGACGGAGGTGGAGATCTTCAAGCGGTGCCTGGTGACGTTTGAGCAGCACCTGCCGGTGCGGCAACCACCGGATCTGCTCGGGGAGTGGGAGTATCTGTTCGACTATTCGGTGGGCTGCATCGGCACACTCAAAGACTGGCTCGCTCGCGCGTTGAGCGCCGCCCTCTTCGAGGTGACGTACGACGTGGAGGGCGCCGTCCGCTACGACGAAGACGACACGCCCTGCACCACGGCGGCCGTGACCGTGACCAGGGCGCACCTGGAGCAGACCGCGCTGCCGCTCGATGATTGCCTGAACATCGCCACCCTCGCCCTGCTGGGGGCGGACGAGTTGGCGGCAACGTCCGAGGATGCGCTGCGGTTGCGCGACGTGCTGGGCAGTGAACGAGCCTGCCCCGTACCCCCGCGGCCGGCCGAGTCTTCTCCCGAACCACGGCCGGCGCGCAGGCGCCGCATTGGGCAACGACGGCCTCACCGCGACCTGGTCGGGCAGGATCCGGGGCTGCGGACGGATGGGTGAACCATACGAGGTCGATGACCTGACGGCGCCGGCTTTCCCCGCGCGCAGCCGCCTCTATGCGCTCGTCCCACTTGGGATCGGCGCCCCACTGGTCGAGAGCCTCACCAGCTACGTCAGCCGCCTTGCCCAAGCGCATTGCCTGACGACCAGAACCCTCATCCAGCGGGAGATTGGCCCGCGTCTGGACTGGACCTCGAGTCTGTCCACGATGCTCATCAAGAGCGGCTCGTATCTCAACGGCGCCGGGCGGACCGCGGCAAACGGGGTGGGCACGCTCGAGGATCTCACCTGCCAAGGGGGCCTGAGTCGCTTGACCATGCGTCCGTGGCGGGAAGTCCTCGCGCTGCGGGGTTTGGTTCGGGCGAGGCGTGTGTGGTGCCCGGACTGCTATGCGGCATGGCGGGAAGCAGGAACGCCCCTCTATGAACCACTGCTCTGGGCCCTCCCGGCGGTGACGGTTTGTGAGCGTCACCAACGTCGTCTCTGCGCGCGCTGCCCACGGTGCGGGAAGGACAATCAACCCATGCTCCCTGGGTGGTCGCTTCCGGGGCAGTGCGCGCAGTGCGGCAACTGGTTAGGTGCTATCCGGGAGACAGCGGAGGCAGGGGTGGAGGAACTCTGGATGGCGCGGGTGGTCGGGGATTTGCTGGCCGGCGTGCCCGAGGACCCGGTGCCCCAGCAGCGGCTGGTTGCCGCCTTGAGCCGGTGCATCGATCATTACACGCAGGGCAACATTGCCGCGTTCGGCGCGCTGGTGGGGCGGCCCAGGAACACGGTCTGGCTCTGGCGCGCGGGACAGGTCGTGCCAAGCTTGCCCCACGTCCTCCGCCTGTGCCGTCATCTTGGGTTGACCCCGCGCCAGTTCCTTGCCGCTGCTGATCCGTTCACCGCGCCCGGCCTGGCCACCAGCCTCGCGCCGGCCGTGGAGGCACCCGTCACAAGGAAGGCGCCCGTGCCCTTTGATCGCCCAGGCGCGCGGCGGGCGCTGGAGCGCACCCTCCAGGATCCCGACGCGACACCATCAATGCGGCAGGTGGCGGTGCGACTCGGGTACGACGGCGGTGTGCTCTACCGCTATTATCCTGATCTCTGTCGGCGCATTGCGGCCCGGTCACGTGCGGCAGCAGCGCGCCACGGTGAGCAACGGTTACAGTTGCTCTGCGAGCAGGTGCGCGATGCCGTATTCCATCTGCACGGCGCCGGCATGCAACCGACCCGGCGGCGGATTGAAGCACAGTTGGGCACACCGGGGATGCTGCGCGATAGCACGGTGCGCACGGCCATGTTCGCCGCCATGCGCGCATGCCAAGATACGGGCACGCCATGATGATAGCACTAGGGAAAGAGCCTCACAAACCATCACGACAGGCATTAAGTGGCCAGATTGGCCACTTAATGCCTGTCGTGACAACAAAGAACCTCGGCGAGGTTCTACTTTGGTGGAGATGGGGGCGAATTGAACGCCCCGTCCAAAAAAGGCTAAACAGCCGCGTCTACATGGCGTATCCGGCAATTATATCTCGCGCCCAAACGACTCTACCGGCGAAGGTCTTGGGCACCAGCCTGCAATCTCAGGCCGACCTTACAGGCGTAGGGTCGGCAGCCTCCCCGACTAAGTGATGCCCTGCACTAGCCCGTCAGGGCGGGGCTAGCCGGACAGCTTCGCTACTTACGCAGCGAGAGCGAGGTTGTTGTTGTTGCCAGTTATTGGCTTTGCTATCCGGATTGACGAGGCGATAGCTCCTCGACCATGCAGCGTCTGCCCTTCCTCCCCTGTCGAATCCTGACATCCCCGTATGTCCCGAGGGACCAAATTGGAGTGCCCACATAACGGTGACGTTTGTGGACATTCCGTACTTCAAGTGTACCATGGGTGTCTATAAAGCCTTACACATGCATCCGCTGGGGCGAACCATGACGGATCAAGCTGATCCCGTAAGTCGGTCCGGCACGGTGCCGGCTATGGCGGAAGTGCGTCTCCCAGGTTTTACCTTCCCAAGCAGGCCGGGTAAAGTAGCGGTCAGGATCCGCATAACACGTATTGCCTATTCGTATCGCCAAGGCACGGCGGGGAATCGGAGCATGGGATGAATTCGACCGATGATCAGGATTTGCGTCGACTTCGGAACGGCGGTCATATGTTTGTCCGGTTGGTGAATAAAGAACCGTGGATGTGTCAAGAATTGTTACCAAATCGCATCTTGAGTGCCTCGGAGCACCTATGCCCGCATTTGCCAGCCTCCTGGGCCTTTATCAGCTCAGACGATCCCGATGCACTTCGCCGCTCGGAGGCCGGCAGCTTTGGCATCGCGGCGGATCGCTTGACCGAGGTCGTGCTCTGGCTAAGCGATCGGCTAGAGGCGTCGGCGATGATTGAGTGGCCCAACGTTTTTCTCTCCCTTGACCTCGCTCGGCAATTTGCCGCCTGTTTTCTATCCCTGGACGAGGAATGGAATCTTATTGGTCTCAGTATTGATCCCCAGTACGCCGAAGAGATCGATCACCAACTTGGTTCAAACCGTGCGGGCTACTGGGCAGCAATTGACCATAGGCTGGGAATCCCGCCTGGGGGCGAAATCCTTGGCTTCGAGGTGCTGGGCTACGCAGGCGCCGGGACTGCTCATTCATGGATATGCAACGGAATTGAGCAGACGTTCTATGAAGCGACGGGCATTCGCCCTAACCCTGCCGGTTTGCTGGCGACATCGGGTGAATCGGCGCTTTGCTTGGCGCACATAGCATCCAATCCTGAATGGGCGGAGCCGGTTCCCTGGTTCCCATGGATGCTAACCCGCTACCCCATCTGACCCGCGCGGCGACTCGACCAGAGGTGTTGATTGGCTGCGTCAGTCTTGAGCGCATCGGCATGAGTTCAGACCGTCGGCGGAGAGAAAGGGACGAGAGGTCAGGCGGCAGTGCAAAGGCAACTGACGAGCGCCACAAGCGTAGTGAATAAGTTGTGACCTTAGCTCATCGCCTACACCAACCGCACACGGAACGAGCGCACGCCGAATGGCCCCAGCTCGAACGTCAGGCGGCTCCCGTCTACTCGCGGTGCCGCTGCCGCGCCATCCAGCTCCTCCAGAATTGTGACAGCCTGCGCCGCGGCGACGGGCGCACAGAACACCAGTTCGGTGCGATCGTGACCGCCGGCGCAGTCATACACGCGCACGATCAACCCATCGCCATCTTCCGCGGGCTTGACCGTATCGATCACGGCCTGCCGGCTGCTGGTACGGACGAGCGACTGGCTGGCTGGCAGAGTGCCCCCTTCGCCAGTACGCCGGAGCGCCGTGAGCGGCAGGTTGAGAGCGTAGGCCGCCTGTACTGTCTCGGCCACTGTCCAGTCCGGCCCGTGCGGCCAGAGGGCGTAGCAGCAGAGCTGGATGCCCTGGTCGGCCTCCGGATCCGGGTCGATACCGGACTTGAGCAGGGTCAGTCGCAAGGTTCCGCCCAGGCAGTCGTGGCCATACTTGCAGTCGTTCAGCAGGCTGACGCCGTAGGCCGCTTCCGAGAGGTCGGCCCAGCGGTGGGCTGCCACCTCGAAGCGCGCCTCGTCCCAGCTCGTGTTGCGGTGCGTCGGGCGCTCCACCCAGCCAAAGGCGCATTCATAGCGGGCGCTGGTGCTCCGTAGCGCCAGCGGAAACGCCGCCTTGAGCAGCACCTGATGGTGGTGCCAGTCGATCCTGGTCTGGAAGTCGATGCGTGGCAGTTCGGCATGCAGAAGGATGCGCTGCGTGACCGTCGACCCGTCCCACTCGCGGCGTAGTTCCACCCCGGCGCGCAGCGGGCCCTGCTCCACGACCGTCCAGTCACTGACTGCCGTGAGGTCCCAGGATTTCTGGGTGTAGAAGCGGTCGATGTCCCAGGCGTCGGCATCATTGGGTTTGTCCTCAAAAGCTTGGAGTCGATTGCCTCCGCCCCCGGGCATCAGCACCTCCCGTTGGTAGCGCTTGTCGTGGAGCCGCGAGATCTGGCCGGCGTCATCGAGCTCCAGCAGGAAGTAGCGGTTCTCCAGCTTCCGTTCGCCGGCTACCAGGGTCGTGTTGCCCGCACTGGCCGTGGCGCGACCGAGCGGCACGACGCGGTAGCCCAACGCGGGCACGCGCAGTCCGCCCACCAGTACCTGCCGTCGCCCATCCAGCTCCGTCACCTCCTGGGTTGGCAGCGGCTCGCCACTGGCGCCGAGAGGCGCGCGCCCGGCGAGGAGATCGGCATCCACGACGACGTCGCCGCGCTCCCACGGCAGACTGCTGAAGAGCACCAGCCCATCGTCGGGGCCGGTCAGCCGGGCGGCCAACATGGCCTGTGCCTCGCGCCGCACCCTGCCGGCCAACGCCTGCACCCGCGCATGGTCGCGCTCTTGGTCTCGGTAGACCTCGCTAATCGAGCTGCCCGGGAGGATGTCGTGGAATTGATTGAGCAGGAGCAGTTCCCAGGCCGCGCGCAGATGGGTCCGCCAGCCGGCGGTCGCCGCGCCTTGCACCGCGGCCCAGGCCACCCACAACTCGGCGTCGTGCAGCGCATGCTCGCCACGCCGATTGCCCGACTTGACACCTGCCTGACTGGTATACACGCCGCGATGGTGCTCGAGATAGAGCTCGCCATCCCACACGGGCGTGCTAGGATCGGCGAACAGGCGATCGTGAAGAGCCTGCAGGAACGGCCCGGCTGGGGCCGGCGTGAGCCGCGGCAACCCGGGGTAGACGGCCATGCGCCGCGCCTTCTCCAGCATCTCCGCGGTCGGTCCGCCGCCGCCGTCTCCGTGGCCGAAGGGGTAGAGCACGGTATCATTTTGCGCCTTGTCCCGGTAGCGCTCCCAGACGCCGGCCACCTCGAACGGCGTCATGTGGGCGTTGTAGGTCGCAACGCCGCGCAGGGGGTGTTCTGGATCAGTGAGCCAGGTATCGGTCGACCAGTCGATGGGCGCCGTCAGGAGGTAGGCCAGAACCTCCGTGCCGTCCAGCCCACGCCAGCGGAAGGTGTCATGTGGCATCGCATTGGTATCGTTCCAGGACAGCTTGCTGGTCACCATCGTGTGCACGCCCGCGCCGCGCATCAGCTGTGGGAGCGCCGCGGAGTAGCCGAACGTGTCCGGCAACCACAGGAAGCCACACCGCAGGCCGAAGCGCGTCTCCGTGGCGTGCTGGCCATAGAGGAACTGCCGCACCAGGGATTCCCCTCCGGTCAGGTTCACGTCCGGCTCGACCCACATTGCCGAGGCCGGCTCCCAGCGCCCCTCGCGTACGCATGCCTCCACCTGCCGGTACAACTCCGGTTCGTCCTCCTCCAGCCACGCATAGTGTTGCGCCTGGCTGGCCAGGAAGCGGTACTCCGGGTACGCCTCCATGAGCCGGAGCGTGGTGGACCAGGAGCGGGCGATCTTGCGCCGTGTCTGGGAGATCGGCCACTTCCACGCGGTGTCAATGTGCGCATGCCCCATCGCCATCGCCCGCGCCGGCTCCCGCCACGCGGCGACGAGGCGGATCAGGCCCTCGGCCAGAACCGCGCGGGCCGCCAGAACCGACGCCGCGTGCGCGCTGGAGCCCGGGCGGCGGCGGTCGACCAGGCGTTCGGCCCGGAGCAAGAGGGCCAGCAGCGGCGCCCGTGCAGGATGGGCCGGAGCCAGGATCCGCAGCGTGTCGGCGCCTACGAGGAGGTCGTAGCCATAGGCTTGCGCTTCCGCGTCCACCTGCCGCAGGCCACAGGCGCCCACCACACAGGTCTCGTCGTCCCGGCGCGGCGCTTGATTCACCGCATAGGTCTCGACTAGGACCTCATGCGGCCGACCATCGCGACAGGATGGCGGCAGCATAATGCTCGGGTGCTGGCCGTCAATGCCTTGCCAGGGTTGGCCATCCAGGTACGCCATGCCCTGGCCTCCCACCGGCAGCGCGAGCTCCACCGGTGCGCCGGCCCACGACTCGGGTACCCTGAAAACCGCTTTGAAGGTAGCCCAGGCCTCGGCGCCGCCCCAGCGCGTGCCCGCGCCGGCATCAAGCCAATCCGCAAGGTGCGCCTCCGCACCGCCCGCGATGCGCGGGCGACCGGCATGGTAAACCAGCGATTCGAGCGGCAACGTCTGACGGA
>Ga0307372_10013912_pt1 | contig 10350 bp, 11 predicted proteins | sample OX1MG_FD_202533 | JGI IMG/M metagenome (GOLD analysis project Ga0307372, IMG submission 202533) | Soil microbial communities from Risofladan, Vaasa, Finland - OX-1 | ecosystem: Environmental > Terrestrial > Soil > Coastal area > Acid sulfate soil | place: Finland: Risofladan, Vaasa | collected... | reverse complement strand
CGGACGTTCGCAGACACAAATGGATTTGGGCCAGAACTCTGAAGACTCAACGGATCCCACTGACGCAAAGGGAATCGGTGAGCCCCTCATAATCCCTCGGTCGTGGGTTCGATCCCCACCGGCCCTACTTGATCAGGTTTTGATGAAACTCGGCGGATGGCTCTGACGAGATCCCTCGTTTTGATTGGTGAACGAGAACATCCCTCTCAGCCTGTCGTGAGATTCGGTGAGGGGAAGTGGACCGTATGTTTCTCAGCCTCGCTATTTTCGCAGAAGCAGCCCTGGTGTTCAACTTTTCAAACTTCCGAGGCTCCGAATGCAGGCGATGTGAGGACCGCGGCACTAATGTGAATACGCGCATCCATGGTAAGGACTCGAGTTCCCAAAATAGGAAAAGCGACGAAGGAGCTTTCCAGTCCCCGAGAATCCCTCGACAGTCGACTTTTTCAGAGTGAGAATGTTGCCCTTCGGTCCGATCGTTCCCACGTTGGCGAGAACTCCCTGACCGGCGACCAGTTTCATCGAGTCGTGGGCTCCGTTCGAATATTGGATCGAGACGCGCGAAATTGCGCTTCCGGCGTGAACGACGATTACCGTCATCGGCTCACCCTCCGAAACGCCCTCTACGACGAGACCAACGTCAACGGCAGTGGGGTTCACAGGGCGACAGAATGGAATGCCCTCGAGACCCAGCTGCACGGCGGCACCGTCGGCGAGATAGGGATAGAGCCAGCCTGGTGAGCTGGGGCCGCCGTTGACCATGTGACCGATCACGACGATGCCCTGGTTCGTCACACGAGTAAATGTCGGCGTCGACTCGCCGCGGAAACCCTCGCCACTAAGAGTTGGCTTCGGAATAGCTGCGGAAGCGACTTTCCGCCCAAAGGCATCAAGACCGGTGACGACCCCTCCAGGACGCGTTCCGACCTTACCGAGGACGGCCCATCCGTCCACTGGTCGCATGCTGTCGGTTGCGCCGGACGAGAAGTGGACGCGAACCCGAGCAATTCTGCTTCCGGCCCACACGATGGTGGCCATTCCGCCATGTGATCCGGTTCCGAAGACCGTGGCCGAAGCAACGTAGATGCCGTCGGGGCCAGCGAGGGGACTTACGTCGATCGAATCCAAGAGGCCTATCGCCGACGATGTCGAGAGTCCCGCTTCTAGATTTGTAACGGAGGCCGCCGGAGGGGCGATTTTGTAGAGACGTATCGTCAGGCCCGTGTTTGTGGTGCGTACAAAGAGTCGCGTTATGCCGGGACCCGTTGCGAAGAATCGAGGCAAGGTGGCGGCCCCGGCGGCGACCACGACGGCAACCGAGAGGGTCACGCTCGCGAGAACCGCTCGGCGGTGGCGACGCCGACGCCGAACCGATTCACCCGTTGGAAGGGGCGGTGCGGGAGGTGCAGCGTCGATCAACTCGGTGACGAGTGAACGGATCTTGAGATCAAGTTCATCATTCATCATTATCAAGCACCTCTTTCAAACGGGCGCGAGCCCTGGCCAGGTGACGGCGAACAGTCCCGTCGCTGATATTGAGCAACTGACCGATCGAAGCGGGGTCGAGGTCGCTCCAGTATGTAAGGAAGACCACGCTTCGTTGACGGAGGCTTAAACGCTTGACCGCCTCTAAAACTTCCGGCCGGGGGATATCGACGTCGACCGCTTCTCGGAAAGCACTTCTTCGTTCCCTGAGTTGACGTCGAATTGATGCACGCTGCGTTGCACGGGCCTCGTTGAGCACCGCGCGATACAGGTAAGCTCGGCGGTTCTCTATGAGCGGCCAACGTCGCGACGCGACGCAGCGGACGTATGCGCTAACCACAACGTCCTCGGCGTCGCTGGGACCTATGAGGCCCGTAGCGAACCGAGTGAGCTCGTCGGCGTACTTCACGTAAGAGTCCGAGTCGGATTCTTTCATCACTGTTACAATGCCGCCACCTAGGCTAGCGGGTGACATTTTGTCACTCTTGGTGCTGCGCTACTTTGCTCCACGTACGCGATTGAGGTCACCAGCTCGGTGCGCCAGAAACCTGGCTCACAAGCAGTGACCAGTGAAAATGAGGTTCACGAAATCCCACGTTTCATGCCACATACCAATCCGACCCCACCGGACGAATCCGACGCCACCGGACGACGGATGCAATGATTTTCGGACGAATCCGACCCCACCGGACCAATCCGACAGATGGCTCCCACCTCATAATCCCCCGGTCGTGGGTCCAGATCCCCACCGGCCCTACTAAGTGGAATATACATAAGTGCGGCATGTGTCTCTACATAAGTCGCTGAAATCACTTTGTGGCACGTCGCTGTGACCTCACCGGTGGAAAGTTAGGGGTGATCAGTCAGATACTGACGCCACCTCTCAACCGCGTCTGCTTTGCTCAGTTTGGCGACTTCAATTTGAGAGAGGCCGACCTTGTTAATGAGATTGCGAACAAGTTTCGCGTCGAGACCTTCCGAAGGCATCGGCGGAGTTTCGGGCGCCGGACGTGGAGGCAGGGTTCCGTCATTGACGCAGCGATAAAAGTCTTCTTCAGAAACGCGCAGTTGTTCTCTCAGAATTAAAGCAACGAGAGAATGATCGTTGATCGATCCGGAACCGTTTGAAACTCTCGTGTAGAGAATTTCTCCGGTGCTCAGCCGGAGGGTATAGCGAAAGTGGTTTCCTGTTTTTCGAGCACCTTTTGTAGTTCCTTGTTTCTTCCAGCCTTCGGTTTCGACGAACTTCTTGTGATCGGCGTGCGCGAGTGGTCGGGGCATCAGTCGCCAAAGACTGCGTGCTCAAGTTCTTCCCGGTCACCGGCGTGCAGCGCAATGCGCATTGCGAGCCAACGGTTCTGCGCGTGATTTGGGGCCTCGCTTAGGTCATCGAACCAACTTTGTGCGTAGTCAACCAGTGCGTCAAGAAAGCCTTCCGTTGCGGATGCGAGGTCAGAACCGACCGCATAAGCAGAGCCGTCGGATAGCCACAACGCAACCTGGTCATTAGTAACCGAAGAGAGGACGTCAAAGGGTGCTCGAATCGCGAGCAACTCTTCAAGCGCACCTGCATCGATTGCTGCCACGGGACGATCACGCGTGATCACCGGTGGCATGCCCGCCTCCGCCGCCGTGAGAAGGTCGCTGAAATTGTCTCTCGCTGAGCGTGACTTGTAGCGCAAGCCCATTGAGTACTGAGAAGTCCGAATACGTTCCATGGGATAGATGGTACCAGGTGTACCACTGGTACGCACTTATTTCTTAACGGGATTCAAACCACCGTCGGCGTCAAAGATTCGCTTCGATTAGTGAATCGTTGCACCTGGTTAAAAGTAGTTCCTGTTAGAAACGCTCGGAATTGGAGATCACGTCCCACCGAGTGGTGTAACTCCGATGGAGCACTTCTCGATGCGTGAGCATCGTTTCATTTGATTTTGGCCAAGGCGACCGGCGCAGTCGGCAGTGCGTCGCTCTTCAACTGATCCATGGATTCTGGGCTGAGATAGCGACGCTCCGAGACGCTCCACTCGTCGTGCTGTTCGACGACGACCGCCGTGATGAGACGAAGCGCCGCGGCGTCGTTGGGGAAGATCCCGACAAAAATCCCACGCTTTATCCCACATACCAAGTCGACACCACCGGACGAAACCGACAACACGGGACGACGAACACTGACTTTGTCGGACCAATCCGACGTCACCGGACAGATCCGACCAATTGCATCCACCTCATAATCCCTCGGTCGTGGGTTCGATCCCCACCGGCCCTACGATTATTCCTGATGAAACCGTGGAAGTCAGCTTTGAGTCAACATAACTTGACGATTCCAAGGAGTCAAGATAGATTGACGTAATGGGTTCGATGGATGAAGTGAGCAGCGCCGCAAGTGCAGATCCGAAGGTCGGTTTGCGAGCAGTCGCATCGCTTCGCCGACTTGCTGAGCAACTCGAGTCACTCCAAGTGGATCGAGCACGCGACCTTGGTTGGTCTTGGGCTCAGATCGCAGGCGAATTAGGCGTATCCAAGCAGGCGGTTCACCAAAAGCATGGCGGCGGACGTTCCACGTCGCGAGACGGAGGTATTTGACATGTTCGAACGATTTACCCAGGAGGCGAAAGCTGTTCTCGTTGAGGCGCAGGACGCAGCGCTTGAACTTGGCACGGGCTATATCGGTGCTGGCCACATCCTGCTCGGCTGCGCTGCAGGGCGGGAGAGCACCGCTGGAGAGCCGCTGCACGACGCCGGAATCACGGCAGATTCGATTCGTCGCATATTGCCGCGCACACGTGAGGTCACCGTTACGGATATTGACGCCGAAGCTTTGCGCGCTATCGGCATCGACTACACAGGCGTGCGGGCGGTAGTGGAGGAGACCTTTGGACCTGGTTCGCTCGAGTCGGCTTCAGATCGTCGAGTTCATGAGGCAAAGACTCACCGACCACCATTTACGGTGGAGGCAAAGCGATCACTTGAGCTCTCATTACGCGTCGCTGTTGAACTTCATGACCAAAGCATGCGTCCCGGTCATCTTCTTCTTGGACTGCTTCGACTCAACGACGAATTCATTTCAAATGTCGTCGGGCAATCGAGCGCAACTTTTGCGGGACTTTCCGCCACGGTTCTCGATCGACTTGACAATTCCTCACGAGAGTGATTGTCAGAAACTCACATTTCATCCCGCGTACCAAGCCGACACACCGGACCAGTCCGACGCCATGGACGAGAACCGCCAATGCTCACCGACCAGTCCGACGTCACCGGACCATTTCGACCAGATGCAGCAACCTCATAATCCATCGGTCACGGGGTCGATACCCACCGGCCCTACCACCGGCCCTACCACCGGGCCTACCACCACCGGCCCAACTCAGCCCTACCTGGCCGAATTCAAGTGATTGCCTACCGAAACCCGCGTACGGAACCTCGGCTCGGAACACGGTATTCTCGAGGACTTCGAAGTTCGCTACGGCGATGTAGCCGCTCTCTTGTCCACCTTGGTGGGTCTGGCACACGATGCACAGGATGACGGTCGAACTTTCGAGGGCGTAATCAGCATTACGGATCAGGTGTTCGCGCTAATAGCGGAAGACTTAATCACCACCAACGAATCCGCCGACTCTCCGAAGGTGCTAGTCGCGACCCCACCCCACCGCGCATCTGTCTGTATGGGATTCTATACAGACACTTATGTAACTAAGTGTCTGTATAATGGAAGTGTGAAGATACCTCGACAACCAAGGGGAGTCAAAGAAGGCGAAGAGTTCTCGGCATCAGCGAACCCGGAGTTAACCCTCGCCCTGGCACCGAAAGATTCCTCTTGGCCGTCAATCACCTACGAGGAGCGCCGCCTCGATTACGTGGACGAAGAACTCGAAGCTTACGGATCGAATCGCAATCGTAAGTTATCTAAGGGGCCGTATCGCGCGGCGATCACGCCCGAGATCGCCGACATTCCCTCCATCGACGTACCTTCTGACGTGGCCGCTCTTGCGGCAGAAGCGTCTGTGGAGATCGCTAGGTTCGACCAAGAGATCGGTTCGGAGTTCGCGAACTTCACATCCATCCTCCTTCGTTCGGAGTCGGCGTCATCTTCGCAAATCGAAAATCTCACTGCTGGCGCGAAGGCGATTGCTCTCGCCGAGATTGGCGACGCCTCCAAACGCAACGCCTCGATGATCGTCGCGAACACGACGGCGATGAATCGTGCGCTCGAGCTCGCCGATCGGCTCGACGAAGAGTCGATTATTTCGATGCATGAAGCGCTTCTTCGAGACACCAATCCCGAGTGGACGGGTCACTGGCGCACTGACCAAGTGCGCATCGTTGGCGCCTCAGTTCATAACGCTCGCTTCGTTCCGCCCCATCAAGACCGTGTACCGGCAGCCATGACCGACCTTGTTCAATTCGTCCATCGTCTTGATGTGCCTACCTTCGAGATGGCCGCCGTCGCTCACGCACAATTTGAGACGATCCACCCATTCCCCGACGGCAACGGGCGCGTTGGCAGAGCTCTTATCCATGCGATCTTTAAGAACCGGGAACTCACGCACAGCGTGACCGTGCCCGTATCAGCCGGGCTCCTATCGGAAACCGGTGCTTACTTCGATTCGTTAAACGATTACCGCTCCGGCAATCCGGTGACGATAATTGAACTCATGGCAAGTGCATCATTCGCTGCGATCGACAACGGTAGGAATCTTGCCGCAGACCTTCACGGCTACGAGGAAGACTGGCATGGGCGATTGAAGGTGCGGTCGGACTCATCGGCATGGAAAGTTGTGGATCTCGTATTGCGTCATCCCGCAATCGATTCGTCTCTCGTCCAGCGTGAACTCTTTGTTGCGCAACGTGTAGCGGACAGATCGATTAGTCAACTCGCCGATGTGGGAATACTGACAGAGGTTTCGGGCTACAAGCGCAACCGACGCTGGGTGGCTACTGAAGTAGTCAGCGCCCTCGACGCGTTCGCAAAGCGTGCCGGAAGACGTCGAGCGCGCTAGCCACGTTCTCAGCAATCGCGATCGCCATTCAGATAATTCCACGGAAAATCCCACATACCAATCTGACACCACCGGACAGATCCGACACCACCAGACGAGTTTTCGTTCAAATCCGGACAGATCCGACGTCACCGGACCATTTCGACCAGATGCAGCCACCTCATAATCCCTCGGTCGTGGGTTCGATCCCCACCGGCCCTACCGAAAAAAACCTGATCAACGACTACGTCCGAAATTTTCAGTTTTCAGTTTCAAGATTTTCGCCGACGGTCCTTCCGGGGCTTGCGGGGATGGAGAGATTCGCCGCGAGCAAGCATGTCGACGTACTCGGCCAGCTTGCGGTCGGGGGTCGTCGGGCGCTTGACGGCGTTGAGTCGGTAGACGATGGCGTAGCGGTTCGCTGCGTCCAACTGGTCGAACGTCGCGGCTGCGGCGGGATTGGCCGCCAGCGCCTGAGCTAGATCGGGCGGGGTTTGCATGTCGGCCTGCCCGCGGTAGGCCGCTTGCCACCATCCTTGCGCCTTGGCCGCGTCGATGGCCGCGATTCCGGCTGGCTGCATCCGACCGGCCTGGGTGAGGCGGCCGACGTACTCGACGTTTCGCTGGGACCAAGGGCTGTTCGGCCGACGGTGCGTGAAGCGCTGGCGATAGCTGTCGTCATCACGTGGAGCGATCTGCCCGTCAATCCAGCCGAAGCACAGCGCCTCGTCAAGCGCTTCCGCGTAGGTCAGGGCCGTTGTCTGCCCGCCCTTCTTGTGGAGCACCAGCCAGACCCCAGGGTGGTCGGCATGGTGGCTGTCCAACGAGGCGTGCCACGCCTCGGCGTCCTGTAACAGCAGCTCCGCGAGATTGGACACGGCGCGGCGCTACGGTGTGGCGGCGGGACGGGGACTCAGGCAAAACGGCGCAGCGACGACGTCGGCGACGCGTGCCGAGAGCAGATCGAGGGTCCATGTGAGATCTTCCATGGACTCATATTGACACTTCGACCCAGTACTTCATCTCTTTACTTTTGGCTGGCATGACGAAACGAAATCTCACGTTTCATGCCACGAACTGATCCGCGCCCCGCCGTAATTTGCTACTCCTTTGCCACTGCGGATTCTCAGGGTTTCCGTACCGCGGTTCTCACTGAATCCGTACACCCGTTCTCGCGTTTTCGTACACCCGGGAGGCGGCTGACGCCGGCGCTGTTGTCAGTTGAGGGCACCGACAACACTTCTTTGATCCGTTCAAAGATCAGAGGAGTTGCCGGTGCCCCGTCCCCATACAACCATGCGAAAGATTCGTGATGTTCTTCGACTGCGACTTGGCGATCAGCTAAGCCTTCGCCAGGTCTCGTTATCGCTGGCCGTCCCGCACACGACGGTGGCCGACTACGTGGCCCGTGCCCACGAGGCGGGTCTCACGTGGCCCCTACCCGAGGAGCTGAATGACGATGACGCGCTCGAGGCTCGGCTGTTTGCTCGCGTCGTGACCTCAGAGGCGGCTCGTCCCCAGCCCGACTTTGTGGTCGTGCAAAAAGAGCTGCGCGCCAAGGGGATGACGCTCATGTTGTTGTGGATGGAGTTCAAAGAGCTGCATCCGGACGCCGACGCCTACAGCACTTTTTGTCGCCACTACCGGCGCTGGCACAAGACACTCGACGTCACGATGCGCCAGGACCACAAGGCTGGCGAGAAGATGTTCGTCGATTTTCCGGGACTCACCGTCCCCATTTACGACGAGCGTGATCTCTCGGTGAGCTACCGCGCCGAGCTGTTGGTGGCCGTGCTCGGGGCTTCCAATTACCTCTACGCCGAGGCGCTGCGCGGCCAGGAGCTCGTGCACTGGTGTCACGCCCACGAGAACGCCTTCGAGTTCTTCGGGGGTTGCCCCGCTATTTGCGTGCCCGATAACTTGCGCTCCGGCGTCACCAAACCGCACCGCTACGAAGCGGAACCCAACGCCACCTACCAAGAGATGGCGGAGCACTACGGCGTCGTGATTATCCCGGCGCGTCCCTACAAACCGCGCGACAAGGCCAAGGTCGAAGTCGCGGTGCAGATCGCGGAACGTTGGATCATCATGCGACTGCGCAAGGAGCGCTTCACGTCGCTCGGTGCACTGAACGAACGCATTCACGAGCTGGTCGAAGCCATCAACACTCGGCCCTTCAAGAAGATGGAGGGATCGCGCACCAGCGTCTTTGCTGAGATTGACCAACCGGCGCTTCGCCCGCTACCCGCCACGCGTTACGACTTCGCCACCTGGACCAAAGCCAAGGTGAGTCTCGACTACCACCTGCAGATCGATCGCAACTTCTACAGCGTCCCCTACGGTCTGGTCGGCAGCGTGCTGGACGTGCGCAGAAGCGCGAACGTGGTGGAGATCTTCGCCAAGAACCGTCGCGTGGCCAGTCACCAACGCAGTTACGCCAAGGGTGTCGCCGTCACCGAGCCAGCGCACATGCCGAGCAGTCACCGCCGCCACGCACAGTGGACGCCGAGTCGCATCGTGCACTGGGCCGAGAAGACCGGACCGTCGACGGCCGCGTTCATTGCGGCACTGATGGCGAGCCGACCCCACCCCGAGCAGGGGTTCCGCTCCGCGGTGGGCGTGCTGCGACTGGGTAAGCGTTACGGCCCCGAGCGTCTCGAGTTGGCGTGCGCGCGTTCACTCGCCATCCACTCCCTCTCTTACAAGTCCGTGTCTTCAATCCTGCAACACGGCCTCGACCAACAGCCCCTCGTTAACGCGCCGTCGCGCGCGAACCCGACACACTCCAACATCCGCGGTGCGAACTACTACCAATGAAAGAGGAAACATGCTGAACCACAACACGATTGAGGGCCTCAAGTCTTTGCGGCTGCCCGCCATGGCGAGTGGACTGCTCACGCAACGAGAACAGCCCGATTACTCGTCGCTCAGCTTCGAAGAGCGACTCGGACTCCTCGTTGACGCCGAGTTGCTCCAGCGACAGAACCGGCGACTGGAACGAGTATTCAAAGCGGCAAAACTCGCGGCGGGCGCATCGAGCGAGGACGTCGACTTTGCGAGCGCGCGTGGTCTCGACAAGGCGACGTTCGTGTCGCTCGTCAACTCCGACTGGGTGGAGCATCACCACAGCGTGATCGTCCTCGGACCAACGGGCGTGGGCAAGACCTATCTCGCGTGCGCCCTGGCGCACAGTGCGATTCAACGCGGCCACAGTGCGCTCTACGTGCGAACCCCGAGATTGTTGAATGACCTCGCCGTTGCGCGAGGCGACGGACGGCTCGCGCGAATGATGAACTCCCTGGCGCGTTTCGACATCTTGATCCTGGACGACTTTCTGCTGCGACCGTTCACCAACGATCAGACCGCCGACCTGCTCGAGGTGGTGGAGGATCGCTCGGCCAAGTCAACGATCGTCACCTCACAGTTACCGGTCAATCTCTGGCACGAAGGACTCGGCGACGAGACGGTCGCCGACGCCACACTCGATCGGCTCCTGGAACGATCCCACCGCTTCGAACTGGTCGGAGAGTCGCGTCGCCAACGCGCCACGTCATCAACTACGCGCAACGTTAGAAGGTCGAAGTGAATCGAAATCGACGCTGCATCGGCACACGAAGGTCCTGCTCTACGATGAACGAAAAGGAGGTGAGCTAAGAGGACCTGATCTCACAACAGCGTCGGCCGCTACGCGGCCTTCGATCCCACCGAGACGTGTAAGAAAACCTGAGACCAGGTGTCCGGAAACTCGGGAATACGCACCTACCGATCAACCCGGCGCCGAACACCGGCGGCCCTACGATCGACTCAATTCAATTCGTTACTCGTTACGAAACTCCATCGCAGGAAGTTGGACCAGTGTAGGGAATATAGGTTCCCGAACCTGAGA
>Ga0307372_10013910_pt1 | contig 10352 bp, 9 predicted proteins | sample OX1MG_FD_202533 | JGI IMG/M metagenome (GOLD analysis project Ga0307372, IMG submission 202533) | Soil microbial communities from Risofladan, Vaasa, Finland - OX-1 | ecosystem: Environmental > Terrestrial > Soil > Coastal area > Acid sulfate soil | place: Finland: Risofladan, Vaasa | collected... | reverse complement strand
TCCTCGGGGGCGTCGGGGCCGACCAGCATCCCGTGGGGCCCCTCGATCTCCAGGCTCAGATCCCGGGCCTGGCGGCCCAGGGAAGAGGTGATGAGCTTGCCCGTGGAGACCTCGGGACCGGGCATGCGCCCGGCCTGGGCGGCGGCCCGGGCCCGGGCCCCGTTGATCCGGTGGGTCTCGGATTGGACCTGCATGCGCATCAGGCGCTGGCGGATCACCGGGTCGTCCTGGCGGCCGAAACTGCGGGCTAGGTCGGCTAGAGCCCCGGACGACTGGGCCGCCATCATGGCCGCCTGCTCGCCCTGGGTCTGCTGGGAGGCCTGGATCAGATCGCCGACTTTGCGGTCCAAGGCCCCGTTCTTCTCGCCTGGGCCACCGGCCATGATTCCGCCGGCGCTCCGGCCACCGCCGATGCCCTGACGCTCGTAGGCCAAGGTGGAGACCGCCACCATCCAGCCGTTGTTGACCGAGCCCACCACCTGGTCGTGGGGGACGACGGCGTCGGTGAAGAACACCTCGTTGAAGGTGGCCCCTCCGTCCATCTGCTTGAGCGGCCGGACGTCGACCCCGGGTTGATCCATGTCGAAGATGAAGTAGGTGACCCCCTTGTGCTTGGGCGAGTCGGGGTCGGTGCGGGCCACCAGCATCCCCCGGTCCGCCGTCCGAGCCCCGGAGGTCCACACCTTCTGGCCGTTGACGATCCACACGTCCCCGTCCCTGAGAGCCCGGGTCTGGAGGCTGGCCAGGTCCGAGCCGGCACCGGGCTCGCTGAAGAGCTGGCACCATGACTCCCGGCCGGATGCCAGAGCCAGGAGCCAGCGATCCTTCTGGGCGTCGCTTCCGTGCTCGATGATGACCGGCCCGCCCATCATCTGTCCCAGTCCCCCCGGCGGGGCCACGGCGCGCGCTCCGGCCAGCACCTCGCTCACCTCCCGGGCTTCGGCCGGATTCAGCCCCTGTCCGCCGTAGCCCCGGGGCCAGGTGGGGAAGGCCCAGCCGGCCTCGGCCAGCCGCCCCCACCATTCCCGCAGGGTGAGGTCGAGGTCCCAGTTCTGTTCGACCCAGGCCCGGGCCTGTGCCCGTGCGCTGACCTCTGTCATACGTCTTCCCCCTTGCTACCCGCCCGATGGGTCGGCTGCGGGGCCGAAGCTAGCGGGAGGAGGGCCGCCGGTGCACTGAGACGGCGTAACCGTCCCCTGGAGAAAAAGGGGCCCGGTCCCAGGTCGACCACCGTTCCTCGGCCTCCAGCCCCTCGGCCGAACAGGCGGCGTCGTAGGCAGACAGGTAATAGCCACGGTCCAGCTGGAACCCCGCCATCAGCCGGCCGCCGGGGGCCACGTGACTGGCACAGGCGCGCACCATCGACTCCCGGTCGGCCGGAGGCGTGAACAGCGGCACGTTCCCGGCCAGGACGACCAGATCGAAGTTCCGTCCGAGATCGAGCCCGGCCAGGTCGGCCCGGGTCCATTCGAGGTCGGGGCCGAGCCGCCCGGCCTCGGCCAGCATGGACTCGTCCCGGTCGACCCCGATCACGTCGATGCCCCGCCGAGCCAGTTCGATAGCCACCCGGCCCGTTCCGCAACCGGCGTCCAGGACGGTGACGGGATGGAAGGAAGCCACCAGATCGGCCTCCCCGTGCATGTCGAGGCCCTGGCGGGCGAGTTCATCGAAGCGATCCTGATAGGCGGGCCCATCGAAACCCGGCCCACCCATCGGCACTCCCGGGCCGTTCACGTCGCTCCTCGGTCGGACCCTCCGGCCTAGAGCCGGCTCAACACGGCCGAGCAGGAGCTGACATCCACGCCCGGCTTGGACTCGACCTCCAGGCTGGTCACCCGGCCATCCTCGATGATGGCGGCGTAGCGCTTGGAACGCAGGCCCAGCCCGGCCCCGGCCCCGTCCATCTCCAGTCCCATGGCCCGGGTGAACTCGGCGTTGCCGTCCGCCAGCATGAGGATGTTCTCTCCTACGCCCTGGGACTCGCCCCAAGCCTGCATAACCCAGGCATCGTTGACCGACACGCACACGATGCGGTCGACTCCCTTGCCCTTGAGTTCCGAAGCCTGCTCCACGAAGCCCGGCAGGTGGATCTTCGAACAGCCCGGGGTGAAGGCACCCGGCACGGCAAAGAGAACCACCCGACCCTTCCCCAGCACCTCACCCGTGCTGACCGGCTGGGGGCCCTCCGGACCCATGGTGCGCACCTCGACATCGGGGATGCCGTCTCCGACTGCGATACCCATCAGCGCGTCTCCTGTGACGTCGTGCCCGGCCGGAGATGGCCGGAGCTAGACCTGCAGTCTCGCTCATGAATCGGAGCCCGTTGTTACCGTGGCACCCGATGGACCTCGACTACGCCACCGTGGATCAGCTTCTGGGGGCGATGCAGGAGCGCTCGCTTTCGAGCCGCGAGCTCCTGGAGCATCTTCTCGCCCGCATCGATCGGATCAATCCGGCCCTCAACGCTGTGGTGGCCCTCGACGCCGACCGGGCCCGCTTGGCCGCCGATGGGGCCGATGCCGCCCGGGCGGCCGGTGACAGCCTGGGGCCCCTCCACGGGCTGCCCATGACCGTCAAGGACGTGTGGGAGACCGAGGGCCTGGTCACCACGGCCGGAGCCCCTGAGCTCCGTGACCATGTGCCCTCCACCGACGCCCTGACCGTGGCCCGGCTCAAGGCGGCCGGGGCCATTGTGTTCGGAAAGACCAACGTTCCACTCTACGCCGGTGACTTCCAGACCTACAACGAGGTCTACGGCGTGAGCAACAACCCTTGGGACACCTCCCGGACCACCGGCGGTTCCTCCGGAGGGGCCGCCGCCGCCTTGGCCGCCGGGCTGACGCCCCTCGAGCTGGGCAGCGACATAGGCGGATCGATCCGAAGCCCCGCCCACTTCAACGGCGTCTACGGGCTCAAGCCCTCGTGGGGGATCGTTCCCAGTCGCGGCCACATCCCCGGCCCGCCCGGGACTCTCATCGAGGCCGATGTCAACTCTGGCGGCCCACTCGCCCGCAGCCTCTCGGATCTCCGCCGGGCCTTCTCGGTTATCGCCGGTCCCGTGCCCGAAGAGGCTCGGGCCTGGCGTCTGGAGCTCGACCCCGGCCCGCCGATCACCGATGTGTCCAAGCTGCGGATCGCCACCGTCTTCAGCGAGGGCGCCGACCTCCTGCCGGTGGCGAAGGAGGTCAGAGACAGCCTGTCGGGCCTGGCGGCTCGGCTGGTCGGAGCCGGAGCCACGGTGGAGCCGGTGAAGCTGCCGGTGCCTCTGGCCGACGGCCTCAGGTCGTGGCAGGACCTGGTGCTGCCGATCATCGGGATCACCCTGCCCGATGACGTCTTCGCCAGCTTCACCGAGTTCGACAGCGCGCCCGGGGACGATCCGATGACCAACTCGGCCCGGGCTCTGGTCAGCCGCTACCGCACCTGGGCCCTGGCCAGTGACCGGCGCCTACGAGAGCGGGCAGCATGGGATGAGTTCTTTGCTGACTGGGATGCCGTGCTGGCACCGGTGATGCCGACGGCCGCCTTCCCCCACGACACGGAACGGACCCTGGCCGAGCGCAGCCTGGATGTCGACGGCACGGCGGTGCCCCATCTTCTGGTGCTGGCCTGGTGCGCCGCCATCGGCTCGGTGTTGCTGCCCGTGGTCACCCTTCCGGCCGGCCCGACGCCGGGCGGCCTTCCGGTCGGCGTGCAGGTGGTCGGGCCCTATCTGGGAGATCTGCGCCTGTTGCGCGTGGCCGAACTGATGGACGAGGCGGCCGGTCCGGGATTCACGGCACCCCCTGTCTGACCCGGGCCACGCGCCGCTCGGGACTCGGCCCCGGCGGATAGGGTCAGGACCAGTCGAGAGGGGGCTGGGATGTCCAACAAGATCAATGAGGATCCGAGGATCGATCCGAGGATCAAGGCGGTGCTGGGAGCCTTCCCCGATCGCCCACCGCTGGGGTCGGTCCAGAGCCGGGACGAGTTGTTGGCCGAGGCCAGCAGCGAAGCGGCCCAGGCCATGCGTCAGATGATGACGGCCTTCATGGAAGCGGCCGACAGTGAGGAGGTCGCTCCCTCGGAGGGCCTGACGGTGACCGAGCACGCCGTGGCGTCGGAACCGGATGGCAACAAGATCAACATCCGCTTCATTCGTCCCGAAGGAACCGATCCGCTGCCCTGCGTCTACTACATCCACGGCGGTGGGATGGCGTCGATGTCCTGCTACGACGGGAACTATCGGGCCTGGGGCCGGTTGATCGCCGGCCAGGGTGTGGCCGTGGCCATGGTGGACTTCCGCAACTCCGTGGTCGCCTCCTCGGCCGAGGAGGTCGCCCCATACCCGGCCGGCCTCAATGACTGCGTTTCCGGCCTCAAATGGGTGGTGGCCAACCACGCCGAGCTGGGCATCGACCCGGGCCGCATCATCGTGGCCGGTGAGAGCGGCGGGGGGAACCTCACCCTGGCCACGGGCCTGCGGCTCAAGAAGGACGGGGACCTGGGTCTGATCAGCGGTCTGTATGCGCTCTGTCCCTACATAGCCGGACAGTGGCCGGCTCCGGACAGCCCGTCCTCGGTGGAGAACAACGGGATCCTCCTGGATCTGCACAACAACCGGGGGGCCACGGGTTACGGCATAGAGGCCTTCGAGGCGGGCGACCCTCTGGCCTGGCCCGGCTTCGCCACCGAGGAGGACGTCACCGGCCTGGTGCCTACCGTCATCAGCGTCAACGAGTGCGATCCCCTGCGGGATGAGGGCATCAACTTCTACCGCCTGCTCCTGCGCAGTGGGGTCAAGACCCGCTGTCGGCAGGTAATGGGCACCATCCACGGCACCGAGATCTTTCCCGTCTTCTGCCCCGACATCAGCCGGGAGACGGCATCGAGCATCGCCCACTTCGCCCGGACGGCCGCCACCGTTTAGGCGCCCGGGGCCGATCCCGGCCGATCCCGGCCGATCCCGGCCGGGTCAGGAACGGGCAGGTAGGCGGGCCGAGTAGATCGAATAGCCGTCCACGTGGCGGGCCACCAGGGTGGCCAGGCCGGTGGCCGCCATCATCGGGACCATGATGCCGAAGCCGGCGTGGGTCAGCTCCAGGACCAGGGCCACCCCGGCCAAGGGGGCCTGGATAGAGGCGCCGATCATGGCCGCCGCCCCCACCATGGCGAAGGACCCCACCGGGGACCCGGGCCAGGCCAGGGACCAGGCCAGGCCGAGCAGGGCGCCGAAGACGGCCCCGGTGCTGAGGGCAGGGGTGAACAGCCCGCCGCTGGCGCCGCTGCCAAGGCACAGCGCCGTCATGAGCGGCTTGAGGATGAACAGCGCTCCGAGGAGGGCGAAGCTGCCGGCCCCCAGGAAGGCGTCGTGGGCCATCCCCTTGCCGTTGCCGAAGAGCTGGGGGTAGGCGATGCCGGCCACGCCGAGGACCAGGAAGGTCCCGGCCGGGGCCAGGAGGACGGCCCGGCCAGATGCCCGGTGGTGGGACACCCAGCCGATGAGGCGGATGAAGGCGCTGGCTAGCAGCCCGATGACCGGGCCGGCCAGCAGGGCCCAGACCATCAGGGTGGCGCTGAAGCGGTACTGCGGGATGTCCACATAGGTGGCGCTGGTCGGCAGGTAGGCCCAGGCCACCCCGGTGGCGATACCCGAACACACCACCGCGGGCAGGATGACCGGCAGGGTGATGCTGCCGATGAGCACCTCGGCGGTGAAGATCGCACCGCCCAGGGGCACGTTGTAGACGGCGGCCAGGCCGGCCCCGGCGGCGCAGGCCACCACCAGCCGGCGCTGTCCTTCGCTCAAGCCCGTCCAGCCGGCCAGCACACTGGCCGCCGCCCCGCCGATCAGCTTGGGAGCCGCCTCCCGCCCCAGGGAGGCGCCCATCCCCACCGCCACTTCCGAGATCAGCGAGGTCCCGAGGCTGCGGCGGAACGACAGGCTCCCGTCACCGCTCCAGATGGCGTCATCCACCTCCGATTTCTCTCCCGGCGTGAACCGTCGCAGCAGATACCAGGCCGTCCCGGCCACCAGACCCCCGATGGTCACCGCTGCGACGCGGCGCAGGGAGGAAGCGTGCTCGACCCCGGCCTCGAAGCTGCCGGAGTGGTAGCCGAAGGCCAGATGCTCGACGCTGAATAGGACGAACATCATCGCCATCCCGAACAGGCCGGTGGCCACGCCGGCCAGCACCAGGGTCAGCCAGAACCGGGCGGTTAGGGGTACGTCGCCATCGCCGGTGGCGTTGGGCTGTTCCATCGCCCCCCGGCCGGATGGGAGGCGGGTGCGGATCAGGGGCTGGGGCTGGCGCAGCCGGGCCGACTCGGTCGTGCCGCCGAGTCCCCGGCGCCGAGCTCCGAGTGGAATGCCCTTCACAACTCGAGCAGCCTAAGGCTGACCGTAGCCTCCATGGCCGACAGCTCCTTCACCAGGGCTTCGTCCACCGCCGAGCCCACGTCGGTGAGTACGTAGCCGACCTCCCCCCGGGTCCCGAGGATCTGACCCTCGACATTGATGGCGTGGCGGGCGACTATGGAGTTGGCCTCGGCCAGCACGCCGGGGACATTGCGATGGATGTGGGCCAGCCGGCAGCACCCGGGTCGCTCGGGCAACTCCAGGCTGGGCAGGTTGACGCTGAGCGAGGTGGAGCCGGCCAGCACGTACTTGCGGAGCTTGTTGGCCACAAAGTTACCGATGTCCTGCTGGGCCTCCTCGGTCGATCCACCCACGTGGGGGGTGAGGATGACGTTGGGCAGGCCGCGGAGCTCCGATACGAACGGCTCGGCCTTGCTGCGCGGCTCCTCGCTGAACACGTCGATGGCGGCGCCGGCCAGGTGGCCTGACTCGATGTGGCGGCGCAGAGCGGCGTGGTCGACCACGAATCCCCGGCTGAGGTTGAGAAACAGCGAGCGGGGCCGCATGCGGGCGAACTGGGCCTCCCCGAAGAGGTCCTGATTGTCAGGACGGCCGTCCACGTGGAGGGTGACGATGTCCACTGACTCCAGCAGCTCCTCCAGGGTGCCGCAGCGCCTGGCGTTGCCCAGCGCCAAACGGTCGCTGGTGTCGTAGAACCACACTCCCAGGCCGAGGTTCTCGGCCAGCACCGACAGCTGGGTGCCGATGTTTCCGTAACCGACTATGCCGAGCCTCCGGCCCCGGACCTCGTGGCTGCCGGTGGCCGACTTGTCCCACACCCCTTCGTGCATGGCTGCGTTCTTGCCCGTCAGGCGCCGGGTCAGGGCGATGATCTCGGCCAGGGCCAGTTCCACCACGCTGCGGGTGTTTGAGAACGGCGCGTTGAAGACGGCCACGCCGGCCTCGGCGGCGCGGTGCAGGTCGATCTGGTTGGTGCCGATGCAGAAGGCGCCCACCGCCAGCAGATCGGGAGCAGCCGCCAGCGCCACCGCCGTCACGTTGGTGCCCGAGCGGATCCCAAGCAGGTGAACCCCTGCCAGCTTCTCCACCAGCTCGGGCTCGGGGAGGGCCCGTTCCAACAGTTCCACCTCGAAGCCCTCGGACTCGAGCACCCTGACCGCGTCGGGATGGATGTTCTCCACCAGCAGGGCCCTGACCACCGGATCGTCTCCCTGGCCGGCGCTCACGGCAGCAACACCCCCGGGTTGAGAATGCCCTCGGGGTCCAGGGCTGTCTTGATGGCACGCATGGCGGCTATTTCCGCCTCCGAGCGGCTCAGCCCGAGCCAGGCCGTCTTGGCCCGGCCGATCCCGTGCTCGGCGCTGATGCTGCCCCCCAGCCCGGCCACCAGTTCGAGCACGGCTGAGTCGACCCTTTCATCCTCGGGTCCCGGCCCCACCACGTTGACGTGGATGTTCCCATCCCCGACATGGCCCCAGAGAATGGCGGTCGATCCGGGCGCCACCTCCTCGACCCGTCGTCGGACGGCCGGCTCGAACTCGCCCAGGACGCCGAGGGGCAGGGTGACATCCAGCTTGTGAGGGACGCCGATGGCCGAGACCGATTCGGTATGTCGCTCGCGGTAGGACCAAAGCCGCTCGATGCCGGAGGAGTCCGTGGCCACGGCGGTGGCGGCGTCGTCCACCTCCAGGTCGCTCAGGGCTTCCAGCATCTCCTCCAGTGGGCTCGTTCTCCCGCTGCATTCGATCAGCAGGTAGACCTCGGAAGCCTCCGGCCAGGGCGGCGTCAGCCCCGAATGGCGGCAGACCAGCTCCATGCCCTCCCGGTAGAAGATCTCCGCCGCGCTGAGCCCGCTCAGGTGGCCCCGCAGATGGGCCACCAGCTCGGTGACGGCGGCGGTGGAGGCCAGGCCGAGAAGGAGAACGGCTCGCTCGGCCATATGCGGGACCAGGCGGAGCCGGGCCGCGGTCACGACGCCGAGAGTGCCCTCCGAGCCGACCAGGAGCTGGGACAGGTCGTAACCGGTGTTGTCCTTCACCAGCCCGCCGAGCCGAGACACCACCTGTCCGTCGGCCAGCGCGGCTTCGACCCCGACCACCTGGGCCCGGGTGCCTCCGTAGCGGATCACGTGCACGCCGCCGGCGTTGGTGGCGATCATGCCGCCGATGGTGGCGCTGTCCCGGGCGCCCAGATCGACGGGGAACTCGAGGCCAGCGGCCCGGGCCGCCCTCTGCAGCGCGGCCAGGGTCGCACCGGCCCCCGCCGTCACCTGGGACGCCACCGTGTCCACCGGACCGATGCTGTCCAGTCGTGACGTCGACAGGAGGACCGGAGGCCCCTCGAGGCCGGGGTGGGCGGCCGGGACCGAACCCCCGACCAGTCCGGTGTTGCCCCCCTGGATAACCACACCGACCCTGGCTTCGGAGCAGGCCTTGATGACTGCGGCCACGGCGGCGGTGTCGGCCGGCCTCACCACCAGCCGAGCCGGTCCCTGGAAGCGCCGGGTCCAGTCGGTGGTGAAGGATTCCACCACGCTCGGGTCGGAGAGCACCTGGGTGGTACCGACTATGGCGGCCAGCGTCTCGGCCAGGTCGGTGGGCGCGCCTTGGCGCTGGGCTGCGTCCCGGAGTACCACTGCGGATCGACCTTACCGGAGCCCTCGGCGCCTCCCGTCCGGCCCGACGCCGGCGCGGGCCTGCCCGCCGGGCCCCCGCCCCGGGGCCCGCGGTCCTCAGACCGAGCGGTCCTGCATCTCCCAGACGTGGTCGAGCACATGCCAGGCCACCCGGCGGGCGGCGTAAGGAGCCGGCCAGCCCGAGCTGCCGGGGTCCGGGGGATGCCGGGCAGCCGTCAGGGTCTCGGCTATGCGATGGCGGACCAGGCCGTAACCGGCCTGGCGAACCTCGGCCGCGCTGACCTGGGCGCCGAACTTGCGCCCGTAGGCGACTTCGGCGTCATGGACGTGGGCGATCATGGCGTCCCGGTCCCGACCCCCGCCCCGGGGGCCTTTGCGCAACTGGGCCGGGGAGGACGCCGCCACCTCGTCCAGCTCGGCCCAGCTGGCCTGGACGATGGCCGCCAGTCGAGCCGCCTCGGCCTTGGTGATGTCGCGCCGGTCGGCCTCGGGCACGGCGCCGGGCGCCCCGAAGTCGGTGGTACCGGTGCCCGCCACCCGTTCCAACACCTCAAAGCCCGCCGGCCGGGGGAAGCGAAATCCGGCCCGGGTCGCCACTGGCGCATAGCGATCGGCGTAGTCCTCCAGGGTCGCCAGGGCGGCGGACTCGTCGGCCCCCCACCGGCACCATCCCGGCCACCGCAGCGAGCAGGCGAAGATCTTCTGCCGTCCCAGCTCGAGATAGACCGGTTCCGCCAAGGCTGACCTACCCGACGTCAGCCGTGATCGTGGGCTGTCGCGGCGGGGCCGGGGTCGCTGGTCTTCCCCTCGTGGAACTGCATGAAGGCGTCGAATGCTCGGGGCCCGTAGACGGTGCCGGGGCCGCCGTTCATCATCACCGCCACCCCGAGCATCTCGGCCACCTCCTCGGGGGCGGCGCCGGCTCGGGCCGCCCCCCGGGCGTGAGAGGCGATGCAGCCGTCGCACTGGCGGGTTACGCCGATGGCCAGGGCCACCAGCTCCTTGGTCTTGACGTCCAGCCGCCCCTCTCCCATGGCGGCGGCGTGAAGGCGCGCATAGGCGCCCCACACCTCGGGGATCTGTTCCCGTAGCCGCAGGGCCGGGCCCCGCAGCTCGTCCAGAACTTCCTTGCCGTTGCTCATCGGGCTCCTCCTAGGCGTCGGTACTCATGGGACGCGGGCGGCGGCGGACAGGCTCATCCCACCATCAGCTTTTCGATGGCGTCGGCCACTGCACCGGGGGCTTCCAGGCTGACCATGTGGCCGGCGTCGGGGATCATCACCACTTCGGCTCCGGGGATCAGCTCCTTCCACCGGCTGGCGTAGACGGGCGGGATGAGCCGGTCGCTCTCGCCCCAGA
>Ga0307372_10013909_pt1 | contig 10353 bp, 10 predicted proteins | sample OX1MG_FD_202533 | JGI IMG/M metagenome (GOLD analysis project Ga0307372, IMG submission 202533) | Soil microbial communities from Risofladan, Vaasa, Finland - OX-1 | ecosystem: Environmental > Terrestrial > Soil > Coastal area > Acid sulfate soil | place: Finland: Risofladan, Vaasa | collected... | reverse complement strand
CGTCGATGTTGAGCTTGACCACCCGGATCTTGCCGGGGTTCTCGCTGGCGATCTCCTCGAGCACCGGGGCGACCATCTTGCACGGGCCGCACCACTCGGCCCAGAAGTCGACCAGGACGGGCACGTCCGACGACTTCACCTCTTCATCGAAGTTCGAGTCGGTCAGATTGGTGAGATTGGCGGACATGGTCCTAACCCTTTCCGGTTCCTGCCCTATCTAGGCAGCATCTAGGCGATCCGGAGGATGAAACCATCTCCGCCCTCGGAAGATTCCTGCCGACTGGCGCGCCTACCGCCTGGCGCGGTCGAGGGCCCGCCGGCCGGTGACCGCCCAGGCCGCCCCGGCCACGCCGGCCACCACCGTGGCGCCCACCTGGGTGGCGGTGGCGTAGTGGAGGTGATGCCCGGTGGAGATCCACAGGGACCAGACCCACCCGATCGGGGGGAAAACACCCGCCGCGGCCACGCCCGGGGGGCTCGGCCGGCGTTCCAGGACGATGACAGCTTCGCCTATCACGATCCCGTAGAGCACGCAGGCGACCACAGCCAGGCCGCCGGCCAAGGTGTACTCGCCAAGGATGGCGCCACCCAGGGCCGACAGGGCGGCGGCTCCCAACAGCGCCAGGGGGGTGCGCATCGGCAGGTGAGGGTAGTGTCCCCCCCGCAATGGAGCCGACCAGGACAGCCGCGCCGGGCCCGACCGGCTCCGGGCCTCGGGGCACTGGGCTGGGTTCCCTGGGGGCCAACTGGCCGGCTCAGGTGGCCGATGGCGTCGAATCCGCCGTGGGTCTGGTCCGGGACAAGGCGGTGCGCCCGGCCACGGTGGTGGCCCGCGCCCTGGTCTACGGCCCCCTGGTGGCCATCGTCGGCCTGATGACCATCGTCCTTTCGGCCGCTGCAGCTGTGCGGGGCCTCAACGAGATCCCCGGATTCCGGGACTGGATCAGCCTTTGTGCCATCGGGGGACTTTTCACCCTGGTCGGATTGTTCCTGCTCTCACGCGGACGTTCCGCGGGCGGAACCACCAAGAGGTAGAACGAATGGCCGAAGAGTTCGAGGTGGTGATCGTCGGGTCGGGCCCGGCCGGTCTGACCGCGGCCATATACACAGCTCGGGCCAATCTGGCCCCCTTGGTCATCGAGGGCGAGCCCAGCTCCACCAGTGACCAGCCCGGAGGCCAGCTCATGCTGACCACCGAGGTGGAGAACTTCCCCGGCTTCGTGGACGGGATCATGGGCCCGGAGCTCATGACCACTCTGCGTGCCCAGGCCGCCCGCTTCGGTGCTAGCTATCTCACCGAAAAGGTCTCCCGCGTCGATCTGTCCGCCTCCCCCTTCGGTCTGTGGGTGGGCGACCCGACGGCGCAGGAGCCGACCTACCGGGCCCGCTCGGTGATCGTGTCGACCGGGGCCCAGTCCCTGATGCTCGGAATCCCGGGGGAAGACCGCCTGCTAGGCCACGGCGTGTCCACCTGTGCCACCTGCGACGGCTTCTTCTTCCGGGGCCACCGTATCGCGGTGGTGGGAGGGGGCGACTCGGCGGTGGAGGAGGCGACCTTCCTCACCAAGTTCGCCGATCAGGTGACCATCATCCATCGTCGCAAGGAGCTGCGGGCCTCCAAGATCATGCAGGACCGGGCCTTCCGCAACGAGAAGATCGACTTCATCTGGGACTCGACCGTTGACGAGGTGCAGGGCGAAGGCTCGGTCAGCGGTCTCAAGGTCCGCAATCTGGTCACCGGAGAGGTGAGCGAGCATCCCTTCACCGGGCTGTTCGTGGCCATCGGGCACACGCCCAACACGGGTCTGTTCAGGGGCCAGTTGGACATGGAGGACAACGGGTACCTGATTACCCACGACGGGACCCGGACCAACGTGGATGGCGTCTTCGCCTGCGGGGACGTCCAGGACCACGTCTACCGCCAGGCCATCACCGCGGCCGGATCCGGCTGCATGGCAGCCATCGACGCTGAACGCTGGCTGGAGGCCCAGGCCGGCTGAGGCCAAGAACGAAAATTCACCATCACACGACGCGCGGCAAGATTTTGGGGAGTCCGTTCAAGGTGCATGTCCCCGTCCGCGCCACTCTGAGTCACCGTCCGGTAGGCCGGTAGGCCGGTAGGCCGGTAGGCACCGGCGGGGAGCCGGCCAGGCTCAGCTCAGACGGCGGTGTGGTAGGTGACCCCGATAGTGCCCGGCCCGCAGTGGGAGCCGATGACCGGGCCGATGTCGCCCACCACGATTTCCTCCCGCGGGTAGAGGGCGCCGAGCATGTCTAGAAAGGCTTCGACGTCGGGGGCGGCGCCGTTGAGGACGCCCAGGTTCTCGATGGGCCCGGCCGCCTTGACGTTGTCCACCAGGTAGGCCAGGGCCCGACCCCGGGTGCGCTGCTTGGACTCCTCGGCCACGACCCCGTCTTGGATGCGCAGGATGGGCTTGACCGACAGCACCGAGCCCAGAAGGGCCCGGGCCGATCCGATGCGCCCGCCCTTCTTCAGATACTCGAGCGTGTCGAGGGCGCCGAAGACCCGGGTCCGGGGGACCAGGTCCTCGACCGTGCCGGCCACGTCGTCCAGGCTCTTGCCCGCCGCCGCCGCCCGGGCTCCGGCCAGGACCATGATGCCCTGGCCCAGGGTGATCGAGGTCGAATCGATGACCCGCACCGGGATGTCCAGATCCTCGGCCCCCTTGACGGCGGCCTGGTGGGTGGCCGACAGGGCCGAGGAGAGGCTCACGCACACCACCCCGCCATAGCCGTCCGCCCCGGCCTGCTGGAAGGCGGCCCGGAAGGCCCCCGGGGAGGGCGCGGCCGTCTCGGGTAGCACCGGGGAAGCGGCGCAGCGGGACCAGAACTCATCCGGGGTCAGGTCGCGCCGATCCACGAACTCCTCGCTGCCGAAGCGAATGGACAGGGGCACTATGGCAATGGCCAGCTCATCGACCAGGGCCTGGGGCAGGTCACAGGCGCTGTCGGTCACTACCTTGATCCCGGCCACTGAGTTTCCCTCCCCGACGGGCCCGCTCGGCCCGGCCCCAGGGAGATTAGGCGGCCCGCCCTCTGGCCATCACTCCGGTCATCACCCCGGCCGTAGCCAGATAGGCCGCTCCCCCGACGGCCACGGCCAGGACCACCCGTCCGGCCAGTGCGCCCGTGCTCTGTCCGGTGATCACGGCCCCCACCAGCGCCACCCCGACGGCCATGACCAGGGTGGGTACGCCCACCCGGCCCAGGTGCGAAAGCAGCCGTGCGCCCTCGATCCCCCCGAGCCGGTGCCTCAGGCTGACCAGGGCCACCAGCGCCGCCACCGTGTAGGCGATGGACACCGACAGGGCCAGGCCGCGGACCCCGAGGGATGGGAAGAGGACGACGGCTCCGACCACGTTGATGGTGTTCTCCAACAGGTATAGGAAAAACGGGGTGCGGGCATCCTTCATGGCCTGGTAGCTGCGAACCAGCAGTTGGAATACGCAGAACCCGGGCAGCCCGAGGGCGAGCAGGGCGGTGGCGACGGCCACCCGGTCGGTTCCGGTCGTGGTGGTGGCTCCGTGTCGCAGGACCACCTCGAGGGCCGGACGGGCCAGCAGCAGATAGCCCACCGCCGCCGGGATGACCAGGGAGAGAATGGCCCGCAGCCCGCCGGCCATGCGCCGACGGAATGCGACCAGGCGGTGGCGGGCCCAGCTGTCGGCCAGCGCCGGCTGGATGGCACTCATGAGCGACACGGCGACGATGCCGTAGGGCAGCTGGAAGAAGGTGTAGGCGGTCACCCAGATGGTGACGTCCCCGGCCCGGCGGTTGGCCAGGAGAAGGATGACCCAGAGGGCGACCTGGTTGGTGGCCACGAAGCCGAAGGTCCAGCCCGAGAGCCGCAGCATCTGGCGCACTACCTCGTGGCCGGGATTCCAGACCCAGCTCAGGCGGATGCCGATGCCCTTTAGGGCCGGGAGCTGGCCGATGAGCTGGACGGCCACGCCGGCGGTGGTGCCGAGTCCGAGGAGCCAGTAGGCCCCGGCGTGGTCCGAGACGTCTCCGACGCTCATTCCATGTGCGATGTGGCGCACCACCAGGAGGACGAAGATGACCAGCAGGTTGTTGGCGATGGGAGTGAACATGGGCACGGCAAATCGCCTTCGCGTATTCAGCAGCGCCGTGCAAAGCACGATCCAGCCGTAGAGAGCCAGCTGGGGGGCGAACATTCGCAGTAGCCCGGTAGCGGCGTGGTCCTCGGAGCCGGAGTGGGCGGTGCCGAAGGTGTAGATGCGGATCAGCTCAGGGGAAGCGACTTCGAAAGCCACCGTCATCAGCAACAGCAGGACCGTCACCAGGCTGACCACCGCCGAGATGGCCCGCCAGGCCTCAGCCTCGCTCCTGGTGGCCAGGCGGTCCACGAACACCGGGATGAGGGTGGCCGACAGCACCCCGCCCAGGACGAAGTCGAAGACGATGTTGGGGGTGGTGTTGGCCAGGTTGTAGGCGTCGGTCAGCCGGTGGGTCAGGCCCAGGGCGTAGGCGAGGGCCACCACTCGACCGAAGCCGGTGAGCCGGGAGAGGAGGGTCCCCACCGACATGGCCAGGGCGGCCCGTCCCGTTCGCTCCCCTCCGGTCCGTCCGGTTCGCTCCCCTCCGGTCCGTCCGGTTCGCTCCCCGCCGGTCCCCTCACTCATCCCGCTCGACCAGGTGGCGGTTCCGCCGGCCCTTCTGCAGGGCCCGGCCCCACCAGAAGGCCAGGACGAGCAGAGCCGCCACCGACAGGACGACACCCACCCCCGAAAAGGCCCGGGAGGTGATGTACAGGTCGGCCGCCGACATCGGCTGGCCGCCGACGGCGGTGAAGACCCTCACTTCCATCTGGAACTGACCGGTGGTCCGGGCGGTGACCGGGACCAGCCAGGTGGTGTTGTGCAATCTGAGGGTGAAGGTCCTCGACACGCTGTCCTGGCCGCCGCTGCCGCTGAAGCCCAGACGGGTGCTCGATAGCTGGACCCGGACCCGGACCGGCACCGTGAGGTTGGACACAATGGACAGGGGTATGCGCCCCTGTCGGGACGTGAGGGTTATGGACGACGCCACCACCGTCACCTGGTTGAGCGCGGTCCTGACCTGGCCGGAGGCGGTGGTCAGGTAGGCGCTGCGCCGGGCCGGGCTCAGCTCGGCGCCCTCCGAGGCGAGGATCAGATCCGACGCGGACACGAGGACGGGTACGGGGCGTGTCAGGGAGCCGGCTAGCGCTGCCAGCCGGGCCCGCAGCACGCGGATGCGGCCAGCGTCGATACCGGGTTTCCGGGCCGTCGGCCCTGAAGCTGGCCCGGTCGGGGTGGCCGGCCTGGTGGCGGCCGGGAGGGAAAGGGCGTTGTCCAGGGTGGTCGTCTCCAGGAAGGGCCCCGTGGCGAGGCCTCCCAGCAATTCAGTCAGGGCGGCCTTGTCCGGCGCCCAGTAACTCGGGGCCACGCCTGCCACCACCCGGGGCTCAGGGACGAGCGATCCGTTCTGGTAGTACTCGAGATTGGGGTTCTCGAAGTAGATCTGGGCCAGGTCGGCCAGCAGCTCGTGTACGGCCAGCTGGGGATCGCTGATCTGCAGGTCAGAGGCCAGGCCGGGGTCGCCCGAGATGGTGGGATAGGACGTCTGGCCCACCGTCAGGGGGAAGGGCTGGTCCGGGGTGAGTCGGGCCGAGCCGCCTGTGGCGTCGGCGGCGGGGACCAGGAAGCGCCGGGCGCCCAGACCCGACAGGGCCGTCACCGTGTCCCGATCGAGAGGCCCCTGGACCAGCCGGGTAGCTCCGGACGGCCGCAGGCCGAGCTCGGCCTGATCGATGTCCGAGCCGCGAGCCATCTGGGCGGCCAACTCGGAGGTGAGGCCGGCGCCGACCAGAGCGGCCGGATCCACGGCGGTGAAGGGTTGGGCCAGGACCTGGAGGTCCGGGCTCATCCGGCGCAGAAGTGCCAGCACCGAACGGGCGGCCGGCTCGGGAGTGTCGGCCAGGGCGGCCAGGGTGGCGGGATCGGGGGACAGGGTCAGGGCGTCGGGCCCGTGGAAGGCGAGGCCGCCCAGCAACTGGTCGAGGCGCGAGACAGTGGTGCCATCGGCTCTCCGGGCTCCCTTCGAGGTCAATGGAGAGGGCCCGGCTACCGGTACCACCAGGGCGAAGCGGAGCGGATTGGCCGCTCGGCCCGGGTCCACGATGACCAGGTGGGTGATCAGGCGGGCCTCGGACGCGCCGGTGTCGGCATCGCGGACGGTCACCTCGACTGGATAGACCCCGGCCAGGCCCCCGATCTGCAGGCCGTAGGGGGCGCTGCAGAGGGGGCTGGGCGCGGTGTCCACCGGGATGCACAGGCTCGGTTGGCTGCCTTCGACTCCGCTGCTCAATGCGGTGGTGTCGCTCCACAGCGCCCGGCCCAGGGATCGGCCCTGTTCGGACAGGGCGAAGGCGGAGCGGGTCACCAGGCGCTGGAACACGGAGACCTCGAGCTCGGCCCCGTCACTGGCTGTCCCGGTGGCGTTGGCTCCCACCGCCAGCTTGATCGGGAAGGGTTGGCCCGGTGTGACCCACAGGGGCTGGGAGACCAGCCCGAGGGTTGGGCCCGCCCCGCTGCCCAGGCCCGCCCCACCGGCCGGGGCCGCCGAGCCAGCCGGGGCCGCCACCACCGAACCGGCGGCCGGTCCGCTCAGGCCCACACCGACGCTCAGGACCAGGACCGGCAGGAGAGCCTTGACCGAGGGGCGGCTAATCACTGGTGGAGCCTGGTGCCCAGGACGGCCAGGCCCTCGTTCTGGAGCCGGAAGCCCATCCGTTCGTAGAGATCCAGGGCCCGCTGGTTGCCCTCCTGGGTATTGACCAGGCAGCGCTCGGCCCCCCACCGCTTAAGCCAGCGCAGGCCGTCGCTGACCAGCCAGCGTCCGATGCCCCGCCCCGTCATCTCCCGGGCCACGGCCAGGCGCTGGAGATAGCCCCGGTTCCCTGCCTTGCCCGTGATGGCGTAGCCGGCGGGCCGGCCCTCGTCCCCGGCCAGGGCCAGGCGGAACCTGGCTCGGGGCGTGGCCTCGGTGGCGTCCTTGAGGGCGGCGGCGTCCATGGTCCAGAACTCGTCGAAGGCCGACCGGTCGATGCCCACCACCGCCCCCATGTCGTGGTGGCGGGTCCGGCGCAGCCTGGCCACTTCCGGGGCGGGCGGGGCGGGCAGGTCCGAGAGGTCATGGGCCAGGAGGTGGAGGCGTTGTTCCACCTCGAAGCCGGCATCGATGAACCCGGCCTGCTCGGGAGGAGCCAGGGCCGATGTCACCACTCCGGCGTAGCCCTCGCCGGCCAGCCGACCCAGGCAGTGACGAACGAAGCCGGTCGACAGGATCTGACTGTCGCTGGCCGGAGCCAGGTGCGCCAGGCTCCCGTCGCCCCTCCACGGGGTGCAGCGGGCACGCTCGGCGCCCCAGCGGATGACCTGGGGGCTAGGGGCGCTCACGTCTGGCCCGGACAGTAATGGGGAGGGAGCCAGCGCGGGCCTCCAAGCCGGAGCGAAGTCAGCCCAGAGGCGGAGGCGAAGTCAGCGCCGGGCCGGGGCCAAGTCAGAGGAGGGTCAGTTCGCGCTCAAGCCCCAGGCCCGAAATGACGATGGATCTGCATGGCGTTGGTAAGGACGGAGTGCCCAACTTGCGGGACGATCGAGATCCAGTGCGCCACGGTTACCGTGCTCCGCCGGGCCGATGGCGATCCCATGGATTACGAGTTCCACTGCCCCCAGTGTGCCGATGAGGTGCGCCGGCCCCTGAGCCCCCGACACGTTCCGGTCCTGCTCGAGAATGGTGCCAACCTGCGCCAGATCGGTGAGAACGGTGTCCCGATCACCGCCGCCGAGATCATGGTGTTCGCCCGCATGCTGGACGAGCCCGGCCTCCTCGAGCGGGAGCTCGCCCGACTCGCCGCCTGAGGATCTCTCCCCGGCCGGTCAGGCCTGGGCCCTCAACCTCTTTTCGTTCCTGCGCCGCTGCAGGTAGCGCCGGATCAGCAGGGCGATGATGATGAGGAGCAGGAGCAGGGCCAGCCCCTTGAACAGCCAGGACACCGGGCGGCTGCCGTGGCGGGTGAAGATGGTCACGTTCTGGTGATTCCCGTTTGGGCCGCCCCCGGCGCCGGGCCCGCCGGAGCTGGTGCCGGTGTCCGACACCAGAACCGTGGCCATGGCCGTGCCGCTGTGCTCGGCCGTTGTGCCCCACGTCAGGTGTAGCTGACCGTTTACCTGCCCGCCGGGCGCGCTGCCGGTGAAAGCGAGGGGAATGACCCGGGGATTGCCCGGCAGCACCGTGTCGGCGGGTACAGCCACTGTGCCGACCTGGGCGCCGGAGACGGTCACCAGGTCCATGGTCCCGCCGAGGCGGTAGTCGATATCGCCTGTGTCGAGGAAGGTGAGATCGAAGACGACCTGGTTTGGCTTGGCCACTGCCACCGGGGAGGCGAAGGCCCGAATCTGGCCTGTGTCGGTGGTGAGCCCGGGGACATGGCCTATGAGGGGCCGGGCCTGGGCTTCCTCCACCGTCGTCGAACCTTGAGAAGGCGGGGGAATCTCCTTGAATACGACCCCGGCGTACAGGCCGCCCGGCTTGCTGCCCGCCGCCGCCTCCACCGAGAGGTTGACCCCCTGGCTGGCCTGGGCGGCCAGGGTCAGGGTGGTGGTGCTGGCCGCGACCGTCAGGCCGGGGGAGGGTGATCCGGTGAACTCGGGTGTCTGGCCGTTGAAGTGCAGCCCGGTGATGGACACGTTGAGCTGTTCGGTCTGGTTGGAGGAGTTGATGACGGTGAAGTCCACCGGCACCACCTGTCCGGGCGGAAGGGTCAGATCACCCGTCGGGCCTCCGGCCACGGTAAAGCCGGCCCCCCCGCCGCCCGATGCGGCCCAGGCCGGCGCCGGGACGGCGGCTGCGATCGCCACGGCTCCGACGGTTCCGATAACCCCGGCTCCGAGGGCTGCAATCGGGGCCAGGGCCAGGCGGGCCAGTCGGCGGTACCGGTTGGGAGGTTGGCGACGCGGCATGGGGTGGTCCTTCACGAGAGTTCGGAGAGTACCGGCGGGGTCGGATTGCGGTCCGACGCACCAAAAGCGGATGCGGCTCCGAAGAGCCGCATCCGACTTAGTGGGACTTGGTTCCGGTCCGGGGACCGGTCGGGCGGAGGAGGACCGCCGGGGTCTAGAAGCTCGGGACCACCAGGTAGGTGATGGTGCCGGAGTAGCTGCCCGGGGGGGAGGTGAGGCTGACATTGCTCCCGCAGTAGGTGACCGAAGTGGCGGTGCCGTTGGTCAGGCCGGACAGGGAGCTGGCCAGGGCGGCGTAGGTACCGCTGCTGCCCAGGGATACCGCCGAGCCGCAGGTCGACGTGGTGGCGGTGATCGGAAGCGAGTAGGTGCCGCCGTCGTCGTACTTGAGGGCCGAGGAGCTGTTGGCGATCAGGCCTTCGATGGTGTAGTTGATGGCGTTGGTGGCCACCGTGACGGTGTCAGTGGGGAAGCTCACTGCCACACCGCTGGCGGTGGGTGTCACCGAGAAGGTGTCGGTGGTGGAGGGCAGGGTCACGTTGAGCACCGGGGCCACGGTGAGCTGCTGGGTGACGCCGTTGGTGCCGATCGGCACCACCGTTGTGGTCAGGCACGAGGTGTCGGCCAGCAACGAGGCCAGGGTCGAGGAGAACGAAGCGCCCGCACCGGACGTGCCGCTGGTGAAGGTGGAGGCCAGGATGCCGCTCAGGGCGCTGGTGGCATCGGCCACGCAGGCCCCGGCCGTGGTGCTCACGGTGACCGTCGGGTTGGTCAGATTGGACACCACCACCCGCAGCTGGGGAACGGAGGTGATCCCGGTGAAGTCGGCGGACGGCACCGCTATACCCAGAACGTCGGCGGCGGTGTTGACCGTGCTGGTCACGCTGGCCAGGGCGGAGCCCCAGCCGCTGCCGGTGTTGGAGTACACCGAGACCGAGGCGCCGGCCAGGCCGGAGGCACCGCCGGGGATGCCGATCACGCCGTTGAACCCGGTCAGCATCTGGGTCAGGGTCAGGCCCGGGGTGAAGGTGACGGTGTAGGTACTGGAGCTGGCCGACTGGTTGTTTGACATCACCAGGCTGGGGTTGACGATGGCGGCATGCGCCGGGGTACCGGCCACCAGGCCGAGAGCGGCGGTGGCGGCCATTCCCGCCATCCCCATTGCCGCCAACTTGCGAGGCTTGATCTTCATTGTGGGTTCTCTCCCGATTGGTATTGCACTTTCCGTGGTTGAGTCATCGCCCTTCGTGACTTAAACCTGAATCCCTACTTCTGGTGATTTACAGGTGACAGGACCGGACTAGTTCGGGGGATAAATCGGCACGAA
>Ga0307372_10013908_pt1 | contig 10353 bp, 7 predicted proteins | sample OX1MG_FD_202533 | JGI IMG/M metagenome (GOLD analysis project Ga0307372, IMG submission 202533) | Soil microbial communities from Risofladan, Vaasa, Finland - OX-1 | ecosystem: Environmental > Terrestrial > Soil > Coastal area > Acid sulfate soil | place: Finland: Risofladan, Vaasa | collected... | reverse complement strand
GATCGCGGCAGCGTCGCCAATCTTTGGCACCAGGATCGGAACGCGATGAAGGCCGGTCATTGGAGCGGCATCCAGCGGAATTTCACGTACGAGGACTTCATCATCGAGGAATCGATGGGACCGATCAACGACCGCACACGGGAATATCTCGGCACGAGCGATGCCGTGATCGTCCGCGCACGGCGCATGTTGCTCGACGCCTTGCGCCGGCATGCGAACGGAGCGCTGCCGTTCGGCCTCGACGGCGACGTCGATTACGGCCGCATCCGCGCGCTCGCCGTCCGCTTCCCGCGCGGGACGAACTGGCTCGAGATCGACCCGTTCGACCCGCCGACGGTCTAGACGGGAACGACGGCGCGAACGCTTTTGCTCCCGGGAACGGCGTGGGCTAAGGGACGTCCGTTATCGCGCAAGAAATAGTTCTCGTCCGCACGCGGGCCGGCCAGCGGCACGGTGACGCGCGCGCGCCGCGCCGCTTCGCCGACGTGGCGACTGGCGATTGATTTGGATCAACTACGATGCCGTCTCCGACCGCTAGGCTCTCAAGCGAGCAATTGTGAAGGTCAACGTCAATGCGCCTGAGACAATGGGAATTTGTCGCTTCCACCTTGTGTTTGGTGATGTGCCTGGCCATGCCCGTGTCTAGCGTGCAAGCCCAGCCACGCGGCCATGGTCGCGATTTCCATGGCCACGATTTCCGCCGCTTCACCCCGAGGGATCGCACGCTATGGAGCCGTGGCCGCTGGGTCCACGATTGGCACGACGGTCGTTATGCCTGGTGGTGGATCGTCGGCGGCTTCTGGTATTTCTACCCCGCGCCGATCTATCCCTATCCGACCTATGTTCCGCCCGCGATTGTAGTGCAGCAGCCGCCGCCGGTGCCCACCGGCCTGCCGCCGGCACAATCGTGGTATTACTGCGACAACCCGCAAGGGTATTACCCGTACGTCGCATCATGCAACGGCGCTTGGCGCGCGGTTCCCGCCACCCCTACCAGCCCACCTCAAAGATAGCGGGGGTTCGTCATGGTTCAGGTCAAATCCCGGCTGGCGCTCGCCGGTCTAACGCTCCTCGCGGGCTGCGCGTCGCAGCCGATGGGCCCGACGATTGCCGTCATGCCCGCGCCGAACAAGCCGTTCGCCGCCTTTCAAGAGGATCAAGCAGTCTGCACGCAATATGCCAACCAGCAAGTTACCGGAGGCGCCGGCCAAGCGAACACCCAGCAGCTCGGAACCGCAGTGATCGGGACGGCGCTTGGCGCCGGGCTCGGCGCCGCGATCGGCGGCGGGCGAGGCGCTGCCATTGGCGCCGGCAGCGGGGCGCTCGCCGGCACCGTGGTTGGCGCGGGCCCGGCGCAGCAGACCCAACTGAGCCTTCAGCAGCATTACAACATCGTTTACAGTCAATGCATGTATGCCAAGGGCAATCAGGTGCCCGGCTACCAATCCGCAGTGGCTCCCCCGCCGCCGCCAGGCGCTCCGCCACCACCGCCGCCCGTTCGCTAGCGCGGTGCGTGGCCAGGCCCGATCAGCCGATTCGGCCCGACCTCATGTGACCGTGACGGCATCGACGACGATCTCGCGCGCCGGAGCGGTTCCCCGAGATTTCGTCGCCCGCGATGACAATGGCGCCGCCGCGGGGACCGTCCGCGCCGTCGCGGCCTGCGGAGCGACGCCACCGTCTCCGCACCGCCTGTCGATGAACTGCGCCAGCCGTTCCTGCCAAGTGTCATTGCCCCTGTGGCTGAAGGCGGAGGAGAAATCGGCGCCATTGCTGAGGGCGGCGGGTCCGTAGGGTTGGTTCTTACGGCGGTAGAGCGGCGGGGCGAGCGGGTTGCCCGGAAGCCAAACCGTCTCGCTCGCTTCGTGGCTCGATTCAAGAACGGTCATGCCGCCGACGCGGAGGAGCAGCGCGGATTGATCCGGCGCGCAGCCGATCAGACTGCCATGGGCCGGCTGGTCGGAGCCGAACATGGGGATGCTGCGCGGCCCGGCCAGCAGCCAGGCATCGTCGATCTGCTCGAGGCGGGACATCCAGAATTTTTCGCGTCCTGCAAGCTGTTCCCGCGCGGCGGACTTCGCCGCGCCAGCGAGGCGAAAATAGATGGCGACGGTGCGCTCGGTGAGCCAGCGCCGCATGATCGCCAGGGCCGGGGCCCGCATCTCCGCCCAATGCTCGCGCGTCACCCGCGGGTCGCCGTAATGGCGGAGGAGATAGGCCACGATCCGCGCCTTCACATCGGGCGGCGGCGCCTGCTGCTGCCAGGACGACAGCAGCGTTTCGGCGAGCGCGCGGCGAACCGCCCGGCCGCGCGCCGGGGCGCTGCCCATCGTGGCATCGGGGCGGAACGCCGTCCCGTGGAGCGAGAGATCGCACAGACGCGCGGCGAGACGCGGCTCCCGCGCCAGCCGATGCTCGACGCATGATGCCGCCGCGGCGAGCGCTTCCAGCGCCAGGCCGCCTGCGGCCGCGCGGGCGGGAAGCCGCAGGCGCTGGAAGAAGGACGCCGCGGTCTCTTCGCCGGCAAGGAATGACTCGGCCAGCCCTGCCGGCCCGTTCGCGACCGAGAATATCTCGAACTCATCCGCCAGCCGGGGCCACGGATCGGGCAGCCACGCCGCATGGCCCATCAGCCAGTCGCCGATGACGCGAATGCTCCGCAGGTCGGGATCGAAGGCGACCGCCCATGAGGCGGCGAGGCGCGCCGCCTGGAGCCGGCGCTGCGACATCTCTACCCATTGCAGGAAGTCGTGCAGGAAAGCCTCGTGCTCGGCAGGTGGCGCCGTGCCTTCCCAGAGGACCCAGGCGACGTCGAGCCGGTCGGCCGGTCCTACCTTGTCCCATTCGAAGCGTGCGAGGCGCAGGCGGCGGAGCAGCGCCTGCAGCGAATTCGCCGATTGGCGCGGTTCGGCGTTCGCGCCATAGCGCTCGACCAGGAGACGGGCGATGTCCGGCGCCTGCGCCTGCGGCGGCGCAAAGCGCAGCGGCGATCCAGCATCATGAATGTTGGCAAGGGCGGTGCGGAGCATCAGCGAGACCTCTCGGCGTTGACCCGATTCAAGACGCCCTTGACCACGGTTGCGTTGGGCGTCGCCATGATGAAGCGTAGCTCGATCCGGCGGTTGCGCCGCATCCCTGCGGGGGTGCCGCTCGTGTCGATCGGGCGGTATTCGCCATAACCGCTGACGCCGATGAGCGCGCGACCGGCGTCGTTCTTCAGCGTCCCGAGAGCGGGAAAATCTTCGACCATCCGGCGGAACGTCGCGGATGCGCGCGCCGCCGACAATTCCCAGTTGTTCTGGAAGTGCGGCGTGTGGATCGGCGTCGTATCGGTGTGGCCTTCGATATAGACGGCGTCCAGCCGGCCCTGGTGGCGACGGTCGCAGGATGCCGTCGGCGGCGGGGCGGCGACGGCATAGCAGGGCAGTACCAGGTCGAGCGCCGCGCCAAGGAGCTGCAGCTTGGGCAGCGCGTCGGGATAGACGTCGGCCGAGCCGCTGGGAAACAGAATGTCCCCGCCGAGCCGCATCGTACCGTCCTTCTCGTCGATCGTGACCGGCAGCCGGCCGCCGAGGATTTTCGCCATGTCGCGCAACAGGTCGCGGCGCGCCAGGTCCGCCTCGGTCAGCGCGCTCGTGGCATTCGTCATCCGGTGCTCGGCGTGGCGCATGTCGAGCGCGAAGACCATCAGCATGATGATGAAGATGAAGACGATGCCGAGCATCAGATCGGTCATCGAGGCGAAGTATTCGCCGCCGGCAACCCCTTCGCCGCCGTGACGGATCGGGCGCCCGCCGGCTCCGGCCATGCCGCGTCGCATCTCAGGCGGCCTTGGCGTCGACGCCGACGACCAGCATCTGCGCCACCTCGCGCAGCTCCTCGGTGCCGAGTGAAAAGGCCTGCATGCCGTTGGCCAGGCTGGTGTCGAGCTTGCCGATGAAATCCATGAACTCCTGGCCGAAGGCGCGGGTGCCGCCCTGCAGGCGCTCGAACACCGCCTGCAACTCGTCGTCGACCTTCTCGAAGCGGCTGCGATAGTTGTCCCAGACGATGCCGACCCTCTCGGCGAGTTGAGCGACGGCCTTGGCCATTTCCGCCATGTCGCGCTGCGCGGTGCCGACACGCTCGGCGACCTGCCCCAGTTCGGCCGTGATCTGGCGCGACGCATCGACCGAGGCCACGACCGGCGCCGCGCAATGCGTCCAGGTGGACGCGCTCGCATCGAGTGCCTGCCGGGCGGTGTCGAGCGAGCCGACGATGTCCCGCATGCTGCCGATCTGCGACCGGAGGCTTGCATCGAATGCCTCGAAGCCGCCGAGCAGGCCGCTCGCCGCCTTTTCCGCGGCGGTCGAAACCAGGGTCTCGCCCCTTGCGAATGTCGCGGCCAAGGCGTCGATCCGGGCGGCGACCCGTTCCACGCGGCCGTCCACGCTTTCCTGCAGCGTCGTCGCCGCGGTCAGGAGGCGGGCGGCGGCGAGGCCGAGCTGGTCGGCGAATTCCTGGCCCGAATGGCCGATATGGCTCTGCATGTGGCCGATCGCATCGCCCACGTCCGAGAGCTTGGTCGCAAGCTGCTTCATCTCGCTGCCGGCGGAGCCGCGCATCTCGGCCAGGAAGGTCGTCAGGATCTGCCGCAGGGTCTCGTGGTTTGCCGCATCGGCGCCTTCCGCCGCAGCGCGCGGCGCCGCGGGAGCCGCCAGCGCCGCTTCGATCTGCCTGAGCTGGTGCAGCTGTTCGCGCGTCGCCGCAAGCTGGTCATAGGCAAGGCCTTCGGTGAAGACCGGCGCCATCGCCCGCTCGAGGTCGCGGGCAAGCCCGTGCGCCGCCATTTCGACCACATAGCTCGCGCTGCGGGAAGCGACCGAGAGCATCAGCGAGCCGCCGAGGCCGGCGATCGAAGTCATGAACTTGAACGAGGCGGCGGCGAGGAGCGCGTTGAGCGCTCCCTTCGCCACGGCAAGATCGGGCGACGCCACGCCGGCGGCGGCGAATTTCAGCGCCGCCACCAGTCCGATGAAGGTGAAGAGCAGCCCGATGCCGATGAAATAGCCGTGCGCCGCGGCGAAGAACCGCGCCGGGAAGCTGCGGCTGGCGATCGCGTGAAAGCCCAGATATTCGTCGGGCCGCCGCAGATAAAGGATGCCGCCTTCGCTCTGCTTGAGGCATTCCCGGTACTCGGTCCAGGCGCCGGCGAACAGCGATGCCGAAAGCCGCCGGTCGATGCGTGCGAAATTTCCCCGGAATTCCGCCGCGGTGCTGCAAGACCGCACCAGCCGGCGCAGGCGATGGATGCGCGCCCAGGCGATGGCGCTCCACACGGCGAGCACGCCGAGCAGCGCCGCCGCCGCGGCGACGATGACCAGCGAAAGTTGCAGCGGCACATGCTCGTCGCGGAAGTGATCGAGCAGCGCACCGATGGTGGGGTCGAGCCGGTCGGCCGTGGCGGCGAGCGAGATCAGCACATCCATGAAGGGATCCGTTGCAGGACTGGCGCGAACGGGCCGTGGCGGTCAGGCAAGGATGGGTCCGCGCGTAACACGGAAAACGATGCCAATGCCGATCACGACCATGCTCGGTAGATCAGCAAATCGCGTGCCAGCAGCGAGCCGCTCGGCGGCGGACGCTCGCTACGGGAAATCCGCCGCGGACGGCGTGCCGGTGCAGGCATCGCCGGAACGCCGCCCGGCATAAAACGCCCGCTCGACATGAGGGGCGCGGCAAAATTCGCCGGGCGGCGGTCGCGCCGCGACCGGTCGGCACCGGCTTAGGCGCAGCCGGCGTGGCCCGGCAGGATCTGCACGTAAAGGTGGCCGGCGAGGCCGCAGGCGCTGCTGCCGGCCGCGACACAGCCCTCGGCCGCTTCGAGCGTGGTGTCGCGAAAGACGGCGCGCACGGTCATGCCGTCGGGGCGCCACAGGCGCTCGACGGTGCCCTGGTATCCGGTCCGGGGCGAGGGCGGCAGCGCGCAGCGCAGGGCCGGCGCGCCATAGTCGCGCGTAAGGGCGGCGACAACGGCGCGGAACACCATCGGGTTGGCGCCGTGGCGCTGGCGCTCGAGCATGACACGCTTCAAGCGCCCGCTCGCCCGGTCCATCTGGAAATAGACGGCGAAGCGATAGCCCGCGACGATCTGCCCGCGCAGCGCCACGTCGACATAGCTGTCGCCGAACGCGATCGGGGGTGCGAGGCGCAGCGTGCGCCCGCCGAAATGCCGTGCCAGCGCGTCCGACGTCTCGCCCCAGCGAAGGCCGTCGAGCACCGGCGCCAGCGCGGCCCGCTGCGCCGGAACCGCCGCGCCGGCAACGGCCAGAAGCGTTGCGGCCAGCAACGGCAATCGCGCGGTCCGCCAGGTCATGCCGCCTCCGCTTCGGTGGCGCCGGACGATCTTCCGCCGAGACGATGCGGGATGGAACCCCGCGTATCGGCCGATGCGTGGGGACAGAGTCAAAGGTTAAGTGCATTAAGTATTAATGAACATGAATGTAGAATCTGTGAACATTAGCTTCAATTTTATTGAGATTCGCCGTTGGGGTCTGATATAGAGTAGGCCTGTGACGTGGTCAAAATTGCGCTAACGCCGAAACAATAATTAATCGCGCTGGCACCGCTCGTGGCATGAGCGGGGCAGACGCGGCGGCGCGCCACCATGGAGAGGCCCCGAATGACCGGCACACTGCCGAGTACCATCACGACGAATACCACCAGCACGGGTACGGTCACGACGTCGACCGGCGGCACGTCGATCGGCAGCGGCGTGACGCTGACCAACGACGGCACCATCACCGACTCTACCGGGATCAGCACGACCGGCAGCGGCAGCACCATCGTCAACACCAGCGGCGCCACCTTCAATGTGGACAATTCGCTCGCCGTTGGAGTGTTCCACAATCAGAGCGGCGGCACGCTGACGGCGTCCCCGACCGGCAGTCTCGGCGGCAACCTATCCTTCGACGCCGTTCTGGAGAACGACGGCACGTTCGATGTTCTGCCCTCCGGGGTCACGAAACTCGGGGCCGGCGGCACCTCCAGTGGAAGCGTCGCCATCTCGAATGGCGCGACGCTCGAATTCGGCGTCAGCTCTTCCGGCGGCCTCGGCGGCGGCGCCACGCAGGAGAGCTACGCGATCTCGGGCACGTACGGATCGTCGGGCACGACCGCGATCGACCAGGGCGCCACGGTGACGTTCAGTACCGGTACCTCCGTCAGCGTCAGCGCCGGCGCCTGGCAGATCGGCAGCCTGGGCAGCGGCAGCGTGGCGACGCTCGATCTGTCGCACGCGACGGTGAACGGCATCTTCAACAACCTCAACTCCATCGGCACGCTGTTATTGGGCGGCAATGCCGTCACGATCGATGGATCCACTCTGTCCGGCACGCTGTCCGGTTCGGCATCGGTGACACTGAACGGCGTCACCGACAGCAGCGGCGCGAGCGCCCTCACGCTCGCCGGGGGCGAGACGCTCGACAATTTCGGGTCCCTTCTGGTTTCGACCTACGGCATCACCAGCGACGGCAATGCCGGCGACACACTCAAGAATGAATCCGGCGCGACGCTGGACTTCACGACAGGCACCGTCGCGATCCATGTCGCGAGCCTCGTCAATGCCGGCACGATCGCGGTCTCCGGCGGTACGACCGCGGACATCACTGCGGCGGTGACCGACACCGGCACGATCACGGTCGCATCGGGCGCTACGCTCGACCTATCGTCCGCCACGGTGGACGGCGCGCTCGACAATGTCACCGTCGCCGGCACGCTCGTCCTCGGCACGACGTCACCCACGATCGACGGACTCGTCCTGTCGGGGACGTTATCGGATTCTGCAGCGGTGACGCTGAGCGGTGCGACGCTGGGCGGCACCTTGACCGGCGGCGGAACAGTGACGCTCGCGGCCGCGCAAAGCTACTCGACCACGAGCGCGCTCAAGCTCGCCGGGGGCGAGACGCTCAACAATGACGGCTCGCTTCTGGTCTCCACCAGCGGGATCACCAGCGACGGCAATACCGGCAATTCGGTTTACAACGAAAGCGGCGCGACGCTGACGTTCAGCAGCGGAACAACCACGATATATCCAAGCTTCACGAATGCCGGCCGCGTCGAGGCACCGTCCGGCTCGGTCGCCATTTTCAACGCGCCCATCATCAACAGCGGCACGATGGATGTCGCGTCGGACGCAACGCTGGCCCTGCAGCATGGCGTGGCCGGCTCTGGCACGCTGGTGGTCGAGGGCGGCGGCGTGCTGGACCTCACTGGCTCGGTGAGCTCGGGCACGACCATCCAATTCGAAGGTACAGGCGGTGAGCTGCGGCTCGGCACACTGGGAAGCTTCAACGGCACCATTAGCGGACTTGCCTCGGGCGACGAAATCGATCTCGTGGGGACGGCGGCTACGGCCGCGAGCTACGACAGCAGCAAGGGACAACTCGTCGTCACCGACGGCGGCAGTGCCGTCACCTCGATTGCCATGGCGGGGGACTTGTCCGGCTCGCAATTCAGCGTGCTGTCTCAAGGGCCCGATAGCGTCATTGTCGAGACGGGTGGGCGCACGTCGAGCGACACGTACATTGGAGAAATCGCGCTCGCTGGGACTTTCACCGATTCCGGCGGCCTGGCATTTGCGGTCGATTTCAATGCTCAGGTCGAAGTCACGTATGACACGCCGATGGCCGAGCAGAGTCCCCAAGGAACGATCACCGCGACGGGGCAATTCATCTCGACCGTGTTGAGCGGGTCGGGCGTGGCCTCGATCGGCATCGGGACCGTTGCCACTAATCCGAATTATCCGACGGGACTCCCATCGAGCACCGCCTCGGTGGTCTCGAATTCTTTTTTGACCCTGAAAGCGAACAGCGGCTCCTCGACCTCGGTCACAACAGATACAACAAGGTTCACGCTCAGCACGGCCTCGACGACCGCAATCATCGGTTCGATCGAGGAAACCGTGGTCGATAACAACGGGACTACTCTCACGCTGACCTCGGGGTCGGCCTCCGGCAGTGTCATGTTGCGGCCCGGGTCGGTCGGCTATGATTTCTTTGCCGAGGACACTTCGGGCAATCCGCTCGGTTCCGACATCCTGCTGAGGAACAGCGTGACCGGAGCGGCGTCGATTTGGGAGATGAGCGGGACGAGCGTGATCGGCGGCGGAGCGCTCTCGAATCCGGGCTTGTCATGGCAGGTTGCCGGGAGCGGCGACTTCAACGGCGACGGCATGGCCGACATCGTGTGGCGAAACACCTCGACCGGAGCGGCGTCGATCTGGGAGATGAACGGGACGAGCGTGATTGGCGGCGGTGCGCTCTCGAACCCGGGCCTGGCGTGGCAGATCGCCGGGATCGGCGACTTCTACGGCAACGGCATGGCCGACATCGTGTGGCGAAACACCTCGACCGGAGCGGCGTCGATCTGGGAGATGAACGGGACGAGCGTGACCGGCGGCGGGCCGCTCTCGAATCCAGGCTTGGCGTTGCAGGTCGTCGGGGTCGGCGATTTCAACGGCGACGGCAAGGCCGACGTCCTGTGGCAGAATAAGAACACGGGACAACTGTCCCTGTGGGAGATGAACGGGACCAGTGTGACCGGCGGCGGTCCCATCGCGTCGCCCGGCGCACAGTGGAAAGTCGCCGGGTTTGGAGACTTCAACGGCGACGGCAGAACAGACATCCTGTGGCGCAATACCCAGACGAACGCCGTTTCGCTGTGGGAGATGAGCGGAACGAATATCATCGGCGGCGGCCTGATTACGACGATGTCCGCGGCGTGGTCGGTCGCGGCCGTTGGCAATTACACCGGCGACGGCGTGGCCGACATCCTGTGGCAGAACACCGGCAGTGGACAATTGAGCGTTTGGGAAATGAACGGGACCACCATCACTGGCGGCGGATCGGTTACCAAGCTTGCGGCGAGTTGGCAGGCCGTCCACAATCCCATTCTCGCGGCGTGACTCCGATCACAACGGCGATGCCGCCATCCTCAAAGCATGTCGCGTCGCTTTTTCGACCGCCGGCTAATCTTACTGCGTCATAAGATGAGAGACGTGTTGCGTACGATTTTCGGGCGCAGCACGGGCATCTCGATAAGCGCCTGGCGAGAGCGACGATCGGTCGCCGCCGCAAGATGGCGATCGAGTTCGGGATGTGACGCTCGGGCCTGATCGGGGGCGCCTCTGGGTCGGTAACCGGGGGGAAGCTCAAGCTGCGGGAAGCGCGCGGCGGCACGATGTCCTGAGGGGGGGAATCGTTCCCCGCTCGGAGATCGGGAATCCGTAAGCGGCGATGCAGAGCGCGGCGTGGTGGTGGAAGCCTCGCCATGCAGCTCGCGCGATCTCCGGCTTGGTCTGAAAGCCGATCTCCT
>Ga0307372_10013907_pt1 | contig 10354 bp, 10 predicted proteins | sample OX1MG_FD_202533 | JGI IMG/M metagenome (GOLD analysis project Ga0307372, IMG submission 202533) | Soil microbial communities from Risofladan, Vaasa, Finland - OX-1 | ecosystem: Environmental > Terrestrial > Soil > Coastal area > Acid sulfate soil | place: Finland: Risofladan, Vaasa | collected... | reverse complement strand
CCGTCATCAGGACATGGGTCAGGGCCAGGCGCCCGAAGGGCCTGCGCTGGTCGAACAGGTCGGTGATGGCCGACCGGGCCAGGCGCCGGAACTGGTCGCTTCGCTCCCGAACACCCACCCTGGAATGGTAGGCGGGCCGGGGACCGGGGCCGACCTCACTCGGAGGACGGGACCCTCCCGGCCGGGGAGCGGCACCACAGCCGCAGTAGCATCGTGGAGACCCCGCCCGCCACCGCCCCGGAGGAGTCCCATGACGGTCAATGCCTACGTGCTGATCCAGACAGAGGTCGGGAGAGCCGCCACCGTGGCCCGGACCGTGGCCTCGCTCGAAGGCGTTCTCGCCGCCGAGGGGGTGACCGGACCCTACGACGTCATCGTGCGCACAGAGGCCGAGACCGTCGACGAGCTGGGCCGCATGGTGGTCGGGGCCATCCAGATGATCGAAGGCATCACCCGCACCGTCACCTGCCCGGTGGTGAACCTGTAGGGACGCCCACCGGCCCCGGCGCAGCCGCTCAGCCCACGGCCCCGGAGGCCCGGAGCGCGGCCACCTCTGCGGCGTCGAGTCCCCAGTCGGCCAGGGCCTCGTCGGCGTGCTGGCCGGGATTGGGCGGCGGACGCCGGATGGCTCCCGGGGTGCCCACGAAGCGGGGAGCCGGAGAGGGCTGGACCACCCCGGCCACCTCGGTGAAGGTCTCCCGGTACCTCAGGTGGGGGTGGTCGGGCGCCTCGGACGGGGACAGGACCGGGGCGGCACACGCATCGCTGCCCTCGAAGACCGCCTCCCACTCGGCCCGTGTCTTGGTGGCGAACAGGGCAGCGAAGCGCTGCTTCATCTGCGGCCACGCCTCCCGGTCCATCTGGTCGGGGAGGTCCTCACCCTCCAGTCCGAGCCGACGGATCAGCTCGGCGTAGAACTGCGGCTCGATGGCCCCGAGGGCGAAGAAGCCGCCGTCGGCGGTCTCGTACACCTCGTAGAAGTGGGCGCCGGTGTCGAGGAGGTTGGTCCCCCTCTGGTCCTTCCAGATCCCGGCGGACCTCAGGGTGTACGTCATGGTCATGAGCGAGGCGGCACCGTCGACCATGGCCGCGTCCACCACCTGGCCCGCCCCGGTCCGGCCGGCGCTGATGATGGCGGCGCACATCCCGAAGGCCAGCAGCATCCCACCGCCGCCGAAGTCCCCCACCAGGTTGAGGGGCGGGAAGGGCCGCTCCCCCACACGGCCCATGGGCTCGAGCGCGCCGGCCAGGGCGATGTAGTCGATGTCGTGGCCGGCGGTCTGGGCCATGGGACCCTCCTGGCCCCACCCGGTCATCCGGCCGTAGACCAACCTCGGGTTCCGGGCCAGACATGCGTCCGGCCCCAGACCGAGCCGATCGGTGACCCCGGGCCTGAATCCCTCCATCAGCCCGTCGGCCTGCTCCACCAGGCGCAGGACCAGCGCCACGCCGTCGGGATGCTTCAGGTCGACCGCCACCGACCGCCGCCCGCGGTTCATGAGGTCCACGTGGGGTTCGGTGTTCGGAGGGTAGGTGGCCCGGTCGGATCGGTCGATCCGGATGATGTCTGCCCCGGCGTCGGCCAACATCATCCCGGCGAACGGGGAAGGACCGAGACCGGCCAGCTCGATGATCCTGATGCCCTCGAGGGGTCCGCTCACCGGGGGGCGTCTGTAGGGGGCGGGCCGGGCCGGGCCGCGTCGCAGGTGATTGTCATGGCCGGATGCTGGCGCTTCGAACCCCGGGGGGTCAAATGCGTTCCCTCCGGGTGGGCCCCTCGGGCCGGCGGTAGCCTTCCCCGGAACACCGGGCCCTTCCAGCCAGACGAGGAGTACGCCTTGCCCGACGCCCGACGAGCGGTGGGGCCCGGTCGGGTCAATCTGATCGGGGACCATACGGACTACAACCGGGGCCTGGCCCTCCCGATGGCCATCGCCCTGGGCGTCACCGTGTCGTTCCGGCCCTCCGACCGGTCGACGCTGGCGATCACCTCGTCGGCCTTCGAGTCCGACGGGGAGGTCACCGTGGCCCTCGACGCCGATCGGGCCCACCAGCCTGCGGCAGCCCTGGAACCTGCCTGGGCCCGGCTGGTGGTGGCCGTGGCCGCCCTGGCCCGGCCGTCCACCGGGGGAACCCTCACCATCGAGTCGGAACTTCCGGTGGGTTCGGGCCTGTCCTCGAGCGCGGCCCTGGCCGTGGCCCTGGCCGAGGTGTTCGGCGTGACGGGCGACCCGGTGGACGTGGCCCGGCTCTGCCGGAAGGCCGAACACCGGATCGGCGTGCCGGTGGGCCTGATGGACCCGCTGGTCTGTGCCGGGGGGCAGGCGGGACACGCCATGCTGATCGACTTCGACACCCTCGCCATGCGGCCGGTGCCCGTCCCCGACGACGCCGAGATCGTGGTGGTCGACTCGGGGCAGCGCCGGACCCTGGCCGGCTCGGCCTATGCCGCGCGGGTCGCCGAGTGCGACGCCGCCGCCCTCGTCGTCGGCCCTCTCGGACGGTGTCGGCCCGACGATCTCGCTGCGCTGCGCGACCCCCTCCTGCGCCGACGGGCCCGGCACGTCGTCTCCGAGTGCGCCCGGGTGCGGGACACCGCGTCCGCACTGGGCCGAGACGACCTGGTCGGGGCGGGCACGCTGCTGTCCGAGAGCCATCGGAGCCTGGCCGAGGACTTCGCCGTCTCCACGCGCCACCTCGACGAGTTGGTCGTCGAACTCCGCTCGCGGCCCGGCGTGCTGGGGGCCCGCATGACCGGCGCCGGGTTCGGGGGGTGCGTGGTGGTGCTGGCCAGGCCGGGCTCGTTCGACGCCGACGCCTGGCCGACCCCGGCGTGGCGGGTGCAGGCGTCGGACGGCACCGTCACGGCCCGATCGTGAGCCGGTGGGCCGGTGGGCCGGTGGGCCGGTGGAGGCGGGTCCCAGAGGAGCCCCCCCCCGGCGGAAGGTGTCGGACGGATCAGGACGGGATCAGTAGCCACCCACACCAGGGTCGGCGCCGGGAACGGGCCCGAGCCGCCGGCTGATGATCCGCCGGAGGACGGCCGGCTTGCGCACGTCGTCGATCCGGCGTACCCGATCCTCGCCGAGCAGTTCGAGCTCCAGGCAGCCGGTCCCCACCATCCGCCTCAGGAGGGGCTGCACCGCGGTGACCGACACCACGGATGCCAACGGCGTCTCGGCGTGCCGCGGCGAGGACACCCCCCACTGCTCGACCAACCGGTCCGAGGTCAGGATGAGGCTCGTCCGCCACCACCGCGCCGTGCGGACCGCCAGCCACAGGCAGGGGACGGCCACCACCAGGCCCTCGATCCAGTGCAGCACCACCGTGGTGTGGGGGAAGCCGACGTCGAGGGCCACCCCGAGGCCGATGGTGACGGCGGCCACGGCCAGAGGACCCGAGAGGTACGACCAGTGGGGCCGGATGTCGACCAGGACCTGCTCGCCCGGCCGGAGCTGGAGCCGATCGACGGCCAAGGGCTTCAGCCCAGCTTGCCGGCGATCGATCCCGCCGAACGGAGGACGGTCCCGTCGGCACCGGCGGCGGAGTACGCATGGGTGGGACGGTGGCGGGCCTCGTCGAGCAGGTCGTGGAGCAGCGTGGCGAACGGCACCGGCGGGTCGACCCACAGGTAGCGGGCCAGCGAGCCGGGGATGGTGTTGACCTCGTTGACCACGAACTGTGCGCCGTCGGAGAGGAAGTCGATGCGGGCCACGCCTCTCACGCCGGCGAGCACTGCGATCCGCCCGGCGGCGGCCCTCAGCTCCTCCTCCAACTCGGTCGAGATCCGGGCCGGGAGCTCACGGCTGGCCCCGGCCATCCCCTCGCCGGCCACGTACTTGTCGCGGTAGTCGAGGATGTCCGCCGTGCCCGAGGCCCTGATCGGGCGCTCAACCGCCGACAGCTCCAACCCGGGCCAACTGCGCACGGCCATCTGCAGGTCGGAGAGGTCTGGCCGGTACGGCTCGAGGACGGCCCCGAAGCGGAGGTGGGGGTTGGCGCCGAGCCGGGCCGAGGCAGTGGCGAAGTCCTCGACCACGTCGATCCCGATGGACGACCCGCCGAAGCGCGGCTTGACGATGTAGGGCCCGCCGAAGGCGGGCGGATCGCTGCCCGGGGCCAGAGGGATGCGCGGCAGGGTGGGCAGGTCCGCCGCGTCCATCACCGAACCGAAGGCCAGCTTGTCCATGCCCAGCGCGGCCCCCGACACCGTCGGGCCCGAGTAGCGGATCCCGGCCAGGTCCAGGACGGCCTGCAGCGAGCCGTCCTCACCCGGTCCTCCGTGGCAGCACACCAGGGCGGCATCGATGTCGAGGGGGCGCGGCCTCCCGAGCCGTCCGCCGGGCTCGGAGAATCCGCCGTCGGGCGCCGCAATCAGCACCAGCTTGGCTGCACCCCGGGGCACACCCTCCACGAAAGCCTCGGCCTCCAGGGTGGGGTCGACCTCGTAGAAGTCCCCGGTCTTCGACCAGAAGATGGCCCGGGTGGCGCCAGTGGCGCCGGCGGTGGCCAGTCCCCGGGCGGCCTGCAGGCCGGTGAGCACGCTCACATCGTGCTCGGGAGAGGGTCCTCCGAAGATGACGGCGACGTCGGGCACGGTGCGGGGACTCCTCCGATCGGCGGTGGCCAGGTGGGGCGGCGGCTCGGCTGTCAGGCCGTCCGCTCAACTGGTCAAGGGTAGTGGTCCGGCAGATCGTTCTCGTACAACACCGCGTCCCCCGGCCGGAGGTGCTCTCGGACCCATGCCACCGCCTGGTCGCGATGGTCCACCAGGGTCACCCCGACAGTGGAGCCCGGCACCGAGGTCACCCCGGCCAGCAAGGCCCGCCGGTTGGTGCGGCCCACGATCAGCACCTCGTCGGCCACGCCGGCGATGGCGGCGCCGAAGGACCGGTTCTCCTCGCTCTGGCGCGCGCCGAGCTCCACCATGCCCGGAGTGACCACCACCCTGCGTGCCCGGTTCCCGTTGTCCACGAGCCCCACTCCGAGGGCCTCCAGCGCCTGGGAGGCTCCGGCCGGGTTGGAGTTGTAGGTGTCGTCCAGGATGGCCACGCCCGCCCCCGACCGGACCGCCTGCAACCGGTGGTCCACCGAGGGGAGGTCGCCCAGTCGGGCGCCCACGTCGGTGGGGTCGACGCCGAGCACCAGGGCTACCGCGATGGCGCAGGCCAGATTGGCGGGCTGGGTGCCGGTGGGCACGGGAACATCCTCGGCCAGCACCGAGCGGCCGGCGTACGCCGACACGGTGCCGCCCTCGTGACTCCTCACGACGCAGACATCGGCCGCCCGGTCGATCGCCGAGCACCGCCGGACCCGCTTCCCCTCGGCTGCGGCGCGTTCGGCCAGGGCCGCCAGCCGGGGGTCGTCCACGGGCAGCACCACGTCGCCCGCGGCCACCAGGATCTCGGACTTGGCCTCCAGGATCCGCTCCTCGGAGCCGAACCGCTCCAGGTGGACCGGCCCGATGGCCGTGATCACGGCGACGTCGGGTGGACACCAGCGACAGAGGTCGGCGATCTCCCCGGGCCCGTAGGTCCCCATCTCGGCGACGAACACCTCGGTGCCGTCGGCCAGGTGCTCGTTGACCGCCCGGGCCAATCCGGCGCGGTTGTTGAAGCTGGCCGGGGTGGCCACCACTGTGAGGGACGGACCGACCAGGTGGGCGATGTGGCCCTTGGTGGAGGTCTTTCCGTAGGAGCCGGTCACCGCGACCACCGTCGGGTCCACCCGGGCGAGACGGGACCTGGCCTCGTCGACGAAACGGGCGGACAGCCGGCGCTCCACAGGGGAGGTGATCAGACAGGCCAGGTCGACCAGGAACGGGACGGCCAACGCGGCGGCGGCGGCGAGCGGAGCGGCCGGGCCTGCCACCACCCCGACCAGCACCACCATGACCTCGAGGGTCGCCCACACCGCGGCCAGGGTCCGGAGGCGACGGGTCCAGGCGAGCGCCGAGGTCCGGCCGCGCAGGGAGAGGCCGATCGGTCCGGCCGCCACCCCGGCCGCCGTCAGTGCCCCGGTCAGGGGCCAGAAGACCGAGGTCACGCAGGCCACCGCCGCCGCGACGGCCACGGCCACGTTCACCGGCGTGGTCCGCCACCACCGCCAGGCGAACCGGGTGACCGATCCACTCAGGTAGTGCTCCCGTTGGGCCACACGGAGCCACCGGAGGCCGGAGGGGATGCAGGCCAGCACGCACAGGGCCACGGCGATCCAGGCCACGCCGTGGTGCAGTCGCCCCGGTCCCACCAGGGCCGCGCCGGGTCCGTCGGGGACCAGGGCCCTCACCGGGTCGGGCCCCCGGCCGGAGGGACCGGGGCGTGGCCCACGATGACCTCGGCCAGCGCACGGGGGGCCTCGGTCGGGGTCAGGTGACCGGTGCCGGGCAGGGTCACCAGACGGGCGGACGGGAACAGCGGTCGGGCCCGGACCGCGGCCTCCAGCGGCGTTTCGGTATCCTGCTCCCCCCACACCAGGTCCACCGGGCAGTGGATGGCGGCCATCTGCTCGGTGTACCCCTCGGCCAACAGCTTCACGAACACTCCCCGCATCACCCCCTGCGCCGCCCGATAGTCGGGCGAGCCGTACCTCTGGCGCAGGGCCTCCATCCGCCTCTCCCCGATCAGTCCCAGGCCGTGCAGGCGCCGGGCCGTCCGGTAGGTCCACGCCGGCCGGGCCCGACGGCCCTCGCGGTCGAGGAGGGGCACGCCGGTCAGCACCAGGCGTTCGATGCGGTCCGGCACCAGTGGGGCCAGATGCACGGCCACCCGACCACCGAACGAGTGGCCCACCAGCACGATGCGCTCGGCCAGGGTGCCGGGCGCATCGAACAGGGGCTGGAGGTTGTGGGCGTACTCCTCGGATCCCCAGGGTGCGGGTGGAGGGGGCGTGGCCCCGAAGCCGAACAGGTCGGGGCCCACGGCGCTGAGAGGGCCTCCGGGCAGGCCCGACGCAGCGTCGAAGACGGGGGCGAAATCCTCGTGGGTGCGCCGCCACCCGTGCAGTGCGAGCACCGTGGCTGGTCCCTCTCCCCACGTGCCGCCGAACAGGGCACCCCCGGCGTACGACTTCAGCACCGGCACACACTACCGACCGGGCCCGTGGTCGGTGGGCCATCCGGGCTTCCGGTCCGCCTTCGAGGCCCTGGACCGGCCGAGGGTCTGGGGGGTCTGGGGGTCTGGGGGTCTGGAGGGCCTGGGCGCCCGCCGCGCCCCACAGGCCGCGCCACGATGAGCCAGGGTGGTGACACACCCGACCGGTACTGTCGATGGACGTGGAACTCTCCGAGCGTCGCGCCGCGCCGATCACCGCCGATCCGAGGACCGGGCCTGGGACGGCGTCGGTTCCCGGGGTGGTCCCCGAGGAGGCCTTCACCGAGGCCCTGGCGTCGCTCACCGGGCTCCAGCTCGAGGCGGTGAGCTCGCCGGCCCGGGCCCTGTGCATCGTGGCCGGAGCCGGATCGGGCAAGACCAGGGTCCTCACCCTTCGCGTGGCCCGTCGCATTCGGGACGGGTCGGCCGAGGCCGATCACACCGCGGTGTGCACCTTCACCCGCAAGGCCGCAGACGAGCTCCGGGGGCGCCTGCGCTTGTACGGCGTGCCGGTGTCGACCCCGGCTGCGTCCGGTGGCGTGCCCGGGCCCGGCGTCCGCGCCGGCACCCTCCACCAGTTGGGACTGACCCTGCTCCGACGCCACGCCCTCGACACCGGCCGGCCGCCTCCGCTGGTGGCCGAGCACCGCTGGCGCACCATCGTCGCCATCGTCGGGGACCCGTCGGCTGCGTCCGCAGTGGACACCGAGATCGGCTGGGCCAAGGCCCGATGTCTCCGACCCGGGACGTACGCCGAGGCCGCCCTCCTCTCCGAGCGCGTGGTGTCGGTGGCCCCGGACCGGGTGGACCAGGCCTTCGCGGACTACGAGGCGGCTCTCGCTCGACGGCACGCACTCGACCTCGACGACGTGTTGGTCCGCGCCGCCGACCTCCTCCACGACGATGCCGGCTTCGCCGAGCGGATGCACTGGCGGTACCGGCACCTCTCGGTGGACGAGTTCCAGGACGTGAACCCGGCACAGTTCCGCCTGATCCGCGCCCTGCTCGGGAACCGGGACGACCTGTGCGCCGTGGGGGATCCCAACCAGGCCATCTACGGATGGAACGGGGCCGATCCCACGCTGCTGGCCCGACTGCCCCAATGGGTCGAGGGGATGGACGTGGTACGCCTGGACGAGAACCACCGGTCGACCCCGCAGGTGGTGGCGGCCGCCACCGCCGCCCTGGGCCGCACCCTCTCGGCCCCACCCAGCTCGGTGGCCGACGACGGCCCGATGCCCCTGGTGACGGCCTTCGACGACGACGATGCCGAGGCCGAGGCCGTGGTGGCCTCGCTGCTCGACCGTTCGGAGAACGGGGCGGCGTGGTCGGACCAGGCGGTGCTGGCCCGGACCCACGACCAGCTGGCCACCATGGCCCGGGCCCTGGCCCGGGCCGGAGTCCCCCATCGCATGGCTCCGGGGCCGGAATCCACACCCGGGGAGCCGATGTCCACCGGAGGCGGGGCGGGCGCCGGGAGGAGGGACGGTGGTGCGGAGGTCTCCGGGAGGACGACCGGAGTCAACCGCTCCCGAGCCACAGGTGTGGGTGAAGACGTGGTCGAGCTGGCCACGTTCCACCGGGCCAAGGGACTCGAGTGGGCCTCGGTCCACGTCGTGGGCCTCGAGGAGGGCTTCGTGCCCATCGTCTACGCCGAGTCGTCAGAGGCCCGGGACGAGGAGCGGCGCCTGCTCTACGTTGCACTCACCCGGGCCTCCCGGGACCTCCACTGCTCGTGGGTACGTTCCCGTCGCATGGCCAACGGCCGCCGGATGGACCGGCAACCCTCGCCATGGCTGGCCGCGGTGGCCCGGGTGTCGAGGGCCGGCACCGGGCGCCCCCACCGACGTGACGCCACCCGGATGATCGCCGAGATGCGGGCGGGCCTCGGGCGCTGAACTCAGCCGACCTCGGTGTCGATGAGCACGGGCGCGTGATCGGAGGGCTTCTCCCCCTTGCGGGCGTTCCTGTCGATGAGTGCGTAGGTGGTCCGTGCGGCCAGCACCTCCGTGACCAGGATGAGGTCGATCCGCATACCCCGGTGCCGGTGGAACGAGCCGCCCCGGTAGTCCCACCAGCTGAACAGCCGGTCATCGTCGTACAGGCGCCGGAACACGTCGACCAGGCCCCACGACTGCAGATCGGCCAGGGCCTGCCGTTCGGGTGCGCTGACGTGGGTCATCCCTTCGAACTGCTCGGGGTCCCAGACGTCGCGGTCCTCCGGGGCGACGTTGAAGTCACCGCAGACGGCCACCGGGCGATCCGGTGAGCTGGTCTCGTCGAGTACCTCCCGAAGGCGGGCCAGCCAGGCCAGCTTGGCCTGATAGTGCTCACTGTCGAGGCTGCGCCCGTTGGGCACGTAGGCCGACACCACCCGGACCTCGCCGCAGTCGGCAGCGATCGCCCGCGGTCCCTGGGCATCGTCCTCCGAACCCAACCCTCTGGTGACGTCTGAGAGCCCCACCCGACTCGCGATGGCCACCCCGTTCCACCGGCCGTCCCCGTGGTGGGCCGTCTCGTACCCGAGGGCGGCGAAGGCAGCGGTGGGGAATGACGGGTCGGCCTGCTTGGTCTCCTGGAGGCACAGGACGTCGGGGTGGGCGTACTCGATCCACTCCTCGACCCGGGCCAGGCGAGCAGATAGGGAGTTCACGTTCCAGGTGGCGATGCGCACGGTGACGGTGCTCCTCAGGCCCCGCCCGGAGGTTCGACGTCCACCAGGACGAAGAGCAGTTCGGCCTGGCAGGCAAGCTCTCCCCCAACCGTGGCCCGCCCGGTGCCCTTTCCGGCTCGTGCCGACATCCGGCCCAGTGTCACCTCGAGGTCGAGTCGATCGCCGGGGACCACCTGCCGCCGGAACCGGGCCTTCTCGATCCCTCCGAACAGGGGGAGCTTGCCGGCGAAGGACGGGTCGGCCAGGACGGCGACGCCCCCCAGCTGGGCCAGAGCCTCGACCATGAGGACCCCCGGTAGCGTAGGCCGACCAGGGAAGTGCCCGGCGAAGAACGCTTCCTCCCCGGTCAACTGCCAACTGCCCCTCGCAGATTGACCTGGCTCGACGGTGTCCACTCGGGTGAGAAAGAGGAAGGGATCACGATGGGGTAGGTAGTCCTCGGCTCGCACTTCCGCCGAGGCTATCGGTCCCCGTACCCGGGCGGCGAAGAGTGCCGTTGCGCCAGCGTTGCGGTGCGCGGCAGAGCAGGGCAGCGAACGGCAGTGCACTGCGGTGCGTGGCACGCCGAGCCGACGGTCGCTACCCGATG
>Ga0307372_10013906_pt1 | contig 10354 bp, 10 predicted proteins | sample OX1MG_FD_202533 | JGI IMG/M metagenome (GOLD analysis project Ga0307372, IMG submission 202533) | Soil microbial communities from Risofladan, Vaasa, Finland - OX-1 | ecosystem: Environmental > Terrestrial > Soil > Coastal area > Acid sulfate soil | place: Finland: Risofladan, Vaasa | collected... | reverse complement strand
TGAACGCGGCGGGACAGAGATTCGTGAACGAGGCACGTTCGTACCACGACTTTACCCAGGCCATGCTGGGCGTGAACCAACCCGCGCGGGTCTTCCTGATTGCCGATCGCGCCGCGCTCTGGCGGTAAGGGCTGGGCGCGATCCGGCCGTTCACCCTGGCGGTCGGAAGCTGGCGGCGGCACGGCTATCTGGCGACGGCACGCGATATCGGCGGCCTGGCGCGCGCGATCGGCGTGGACCCGGGCACGCTGGAGGCAACCGTCGCGCGCTTCAACGAAGCAGCCGCGCGTGGCGCGGACCCGGAGTTCGGGCGCGGTGGCGATGCCTATCAGCGCTTCATGGGCGATCCGGAACAAACGCCCAATCCCTGTCTTCGCCCGCTCGATCGGCCACCGTTCTTCGCGATCGCACTGGAACCGGGCGATCTCGGCACCGCCGCCGGTCTGGCCACGGACGCGCGGGGCCGGGTGCTCGGCGCGGACGGGGCGGCGCTGCGCGGATTATACGCGTGCGGCAACGATATGAACTCGGTGATGAACGGCGCCTATCCCGGTCCCGGGATCACGCTCGGGCCGGCGCTCACCTTCGGCTATCTGGCGGGGCGAAGCCTCGCGGTCAGTCCACCATTGTCAGGCCGCCGCTGACGCTCAGCACCTGGCCGGTTATGTAATCGGACCGCGCGCTGAGGAAAAACATGATCGCCTGGCCGATCTCCTCGGGCGCGGCGACGCGGCGGAAGGGGATCGCGCGGATCAGTGCCGCTTGCATCCGTTCCGGTTGCGCCTGGAACAGCGGCGTGTCGGTCGGGCCCGGAGAGACGCAGTTCACGTTGATCCGGTGCCGCGCCATCTCGCGCGCGAGCGATTTGGTGAAGGCGATGATGCCGCCCTTGGCGGCGGCGTACACCGTCTCACCCATGCTGCCGACACGCCCCGCATCGGACGCCACGTTGACGATCTTGCCGCGGTTGGCTGCGATCATCGGCTCCAGCACCTGGCGCGCCAACCGCACGCCGCCCATCAGGTTGATGGCGATCACCCGGTCCCACATCTCCGGCGTGTTTTCCATGAAAGGCTGGATCCGGTCCCATCCGGCGGCGTTCACCAGCCCATCGAGGCACGGCACCGTCGCGTGCACCGCGCCGGCGAAGGCCGTGACCGAGGCGGGGTCGGTCAGTTCCAGCTTGTGAAACGCGACGTTCAACCCCGCGCCGCGCGCTTCGTCCGCCATCGCCCGCCCGGCGTCCTCGTTGACATCGCCCACAAACACCCGCGCGCCCTCGCGTGCCAGCAGCAGCGCGGTGGCCCGGCCGATGCCCGAGGCGCCGCCGGTGACGATGACGCTGCGATCTGCCATTTCCATGAACGGTCTCCTTGACTAGCGTTGTGAGCGGGCGAGGAATGCGCCGACCAGGGCACGGGTCGGCGCGCTTTGCAGCAGGCCGCGCGTGTGGTCGATCTCGGCGGCGAAGCCATCCGCGGACGGATCGCCGGCCAACGCGATGCAGGATTTGGCCGCCCGTGCGGCGTGCGGCGGCAAGGCCGCGTAGCGCATGGCGATCTCGCGTGCTCGCGCGGGAAGCTCCGCTCCCGGCGCGCTCCATTGCACCAGCCCGTGACGCTCGGCGCTCGCGCCGTCCAAGGTTTCCGCGCCCAGGATCAGTCGCAGCGCGGTGGGCCGGCCGCACAACCGGGTCAGGCGCTGCGTGCCGCCCGCGCCCGGCAGCAGGCCGAGGCGCAGTTCCGGCAGGCCCAACTGGGCTTCGCGCGCGGCGATGCGCAGGTCGCAGGCGAGTGTGAGCTCGAATCCGCCGCCCAGCGCGGCGCCGCCGATTTCGGCCAGGGTGATCGCCGGCAGCGCCTCGATGCGCGCGAATAATTTCTGATAATCGCCGATGCTGACCAGCTGCGGCTCCAGCCCCTCCGGCGTGAACCGCTCCCGCATCTGCGCCAGATCGGCGCCGGCGGAGAATACCTTGCGCGCGCTGCTGATGTGCAGCACGGACCAGTCCCCGCGCCTGTCCAGCCGGTCCAGCAGCGCGTGAAACCCGGCGACCCATTCATCGTTCATCGCGTTCACCGGCGCGCGATCGAGCACCAGGGCGGCGATGCCGTCGTCCACGGAAAGCTGGAACATCCCGGTCTCCCTCGCTTCGGTTCAGCCGCGCGCCAGCACCCGGCTGATCACCAGGCGCTGGATATCGTTGGTGCCTTCGTAGATTTTCGCCCCCCGCACGTCGCGGTAGATGCGCTCCACCTCCTGCTCCACCATGTAGCCCGCCCCGCCGAAGGTCTGGATCGCGTCGGAACAGACCCGCTCGGCCATCTCGGAGGCGAACAGTTTCGCCATCGACGCCTCCTTGAGGCACGGCTCACCCGCGCCGGCCAGCGCGGCGGCGTGCAGCACGAGCTGCTCGGCCGCCGCGAGCGCGGTCGCCATGTCGGCGAGCCGGAACGCGACCGCCTGGTGCTCGATGATCTTGCGCCCGAAGGTGACGCGTTCACCCGCGTACGCCACGGCCCGTTCCAGCGCGGCGCGCGCCATGCCGATACATTGCGCGGCGATGCCGATACGCCCGCCCTCCAGGTTGGACAGCGCGATGCGATACCCCTCGCCCTCTCGGCCGAGCAGTGCGGCGGCCGGAAGCTCCAGCGATTCAAACGCGATTTCGCAGGTGTCCGACGCGTTCTGCCCCATCTTCTTCTCCCGCCGCAACACGCGGTAACCCGGCGTGTCGGTGGGCACCAGGAACGCGCTGATCCCGCGCTTGCCGGCGTCCGGGTCGGAGACGGCGAATACCAGCGCGATATCCGCGGTTTCGCCGCTGGTGATGAATTGCTTCGTTCCATCCAGTCGCCAGCCTTGACCGGCTCGCCGCGCGCGGGTGCGCAAGGCCCCGGCATCCGACCCGCCCTGGGGCTCGGTCAGGCAGAATGCGGACAGCATCTCCCCGCGCGCCATGGGTCGCAGCCAGCGTTCCTTCTGCGCCTCGGTGCCGTAGCGCAACAGCGGCTGGCAGCCCACCGAATTGTGCCCGCTCATCACGGTGGAGATCGCGCCGTGTCCGGCGGCGATTTCGGCCAGTGCCAGGGCGTAGGCGACGTGATCGGTCCCCGCGCCGCCCCATTCGGGCGGCACCGTCATGCCCATCAGCCCTAACGCGCCCATCTCGCGGATCACTTCACGCGGGATCGCGGCGGCGGCCTCGCGTTCGGCGGCGAAGGGCGCGAGGCGCTCGCGCGCGAAGGCGCGGGTGGTGTCGCGGATCAGGATCTGTTCTTCATTGAGCAGCACGGCACGTCGTTCCTTTCACAAGCCGGTCGGGCGCGCCGCGTCGGCGCCGGGCGGTGGCAGGGTGCGGGCCAGGGCCCGCAGCTCGTTCTTCTGGATTTTACCGCTCGGTGTCTTCGGCAGATCGGCCAGCACCTCCAGCCGCTCGGGCCAGTAGCTGCGCGCCAGGCCCTGGGCCTCAAGGAAACGCGCGAGCTCGGCGAAGCCGAGAGCCGTCCCCTCCCGCAAGGTCAGGAACGCGCAGGCGCGCTCACCCAGACGCGCATCGGGCATGGCCACGACCGCCGCCTCGCGCACCGCGGGATGGCGGTAGATCAGGCCCTCTACTTCCACCACCGGAATGTTCTCGCCGCCGCGGATGATCACGTCCTTCAACCGTCCGGTGATGCGCACATAGCCATCGGCGTCGATGCGGGCGAGGTCGCCGGTTTCGAACCAACCCTCCGCATCCATCGCGAACCATTCCGGGCGCTTCAGGTAGCCCACGAAATTGCTCGCCCCGTGCGCTTGCAACCGGCCCTCCGCGCCCGGCGGCAGACCGGTGCCCTCGGCGTCCACCACGCGGACCTGCATGCCGTGGAGCGCGCATCCGTCGGTCTCGAAGCTCTTTTCCGGCGGATCGCCCGGCTTCGTAGTGGTGACCGCGCCGTTCTCGGTCATGCCCCAGGCCGAAATGATGCTCGCGCCCAGCGCATCGGTCGCGCGGCGCACCAGCGCGCGCGGAATCGGCGCGCCGGCGGAGAGGAAAATGCGCAGGCTGGCGACATCACCCCGGCGGGTCTCGGCCGCCGTTGCCAGATCGGCCAGGAACGGCGTGGCCCCCATGGTGAAGGTCACGCCCTCGGTGGCGATTAGATCGAGCGCGCGTTGCGGTTCCCACACATCCTGCAGAACCAGGGTGGCGCCCAGCCATACCGGCATCATGATCCCGTACATGAACCCGGTCTGATGCGCGAGCGGCGAGGCCATCAGCACCACGTCACGCTGCCCGAGCCCGAATCGCTCCGCGTATGGCAGCAAGGCAGCGAGGAGCGTGTTCGGCGTGTGCAGCACGCCCTTCGGCTCCCCCGTGGTGCCGGACGTATAGAGGACCTGCACCACGTCGTCCGGCCCCGGCCGGCGCGCCGCGAACAAATCGCGCGCCATGGCCGGATCGGCCGGGGTCTGCCACAAGGTCTCGAAACCATCCGCGCCGCGGCCATCCACCACCAGGACCTGTTCCAGCGCCGGCAGATCGGGACGCAGCGCGGCGGCCATCGCCGGATAGTCGAAGCCGCGAAAGCCGCGCGGCACGATGAACAGCTTCGACTCCGCAAGCCCCAGCATGAAGCGCAGTTCGCGCTCGCGGAAGATCGGCATCACCGGATTGCTGATCGCGCCGATCCGCAGCAGGGCGAAATGCAGCGCCACGAATTCCCACCAGTTGGGCGATTGGTAGGACACCACCTCGTTGCGGCCGATCCCGCGCTGGGCAAGGTTGCAGGCGATGCGATCGACCCGCCGGCCGAGCTCGGCATAGCTCAGCGTCGTGCGCTCCCCGGTGAGGCTGCTGGTGCCGATGATGGCGAGCCGGTCGGGCGTCTCGGCGACCCATCGGTCCAGCCGCTCGAGCACCAGGCGGTCGGGCCAGAGGCCGGCGGCGCGCATGGCGCCGGCCAGGGCGGGGGGCAGGGCAGGGACGATGGCAAGTGGCACAATTCCCTCCTTCCGGGACCGTTTTACGGAGTTCCGGGCCGCCCTTCAGGCCGGCTCGGCTGGCACCCCAGGTCGGGCACGTCTAGGCTGCGGATCGGCTTATGGTGCGCCCGGCCGCCGAACAAATCCAGGGGGCTGGCGTGTGGACCGGGCGCCGAAATGAAAGGATCTGCCATGTCCCCGCCGCTGGCCGGCCTGCGCGTGCTCGATTTCACCACCTTGCTGCCGGGACCGCTCGCCAGCCTGATGCTCGCCGAGGCGGGGGCCGAGGTCGTGAAGATCGAACGCCCGCCGATCGGCGACGAGATGCGAGCCTACGCCCCACGCTGGGGCGATGACGGCGTCAATTTCGCGCTGCTGAACCGCGGCAAAATGAGCTTGGCGTTGGACCTGAAGGACCCGGCGCAACGCGCGCGACTGGATCCGTTGCTCGATCGCGCCGATGTGTTGGTAGAACAATTCCGCCCCGGCGTGATGGACCGGCTGGGCCTGGGGTGGGAAGCGCTGTCGGCGCGCAATCCGCGACTGATCTATTGTTCGATCACGGGGTATGGCCAGGACGGGCCGAAGCGTGATGTGGCGGGCCATGATCTCAATTATATCGGCGATGCCGGGTTGCTTGCCGTCTCCTCTGGTGACCCGGCCCATCCCACGGTGCCGCCGGCGCTGGTGGCCGATATCGCGGCGGGGGCGTACCCCGCCTTCATGAACATCCTGCTTGCCTTGCTGGCGCGCGGCGTTTCCGGGCAGGGCAGCCGGCTCGATGTTGCGATGACCGATCATATCTTCCCGTTTCTGTATTGGGCGATCGGCGCCGGGCTCGCCACCGGGCGGTTTCCGGGCAACGCCGATGCGCTGACCACCGGCGGGACGCCGCGCTATCGGCTCTATCCGGCCGCCGATGGGCGGTTGATCGCGGTGGCGGCGATCGAGCAGCGATTCTGGGACCGGTTCTGCGCGCTGATCGGCCTGGATCCGGCGCTGGCGGAGGATGCGCGGGACCCGGCGGCGACGATCGCGGCCATTGCGACGATCCTGGGCGCCCGTCCGTCCGCGGCGTGGGGCGCTATTTTCGCAGGGCAGGATTGCTGTTGTTCGGTGGTTGCGACCGTGGCGGAGGCGCTGGCCGATCCGCATTTCATCGCCCGCGGCCTGTTTGCCGGCGGCGTCACCAACGCGCACGGCGCGCGGCTGCCGGCGCTGCCGGTACCCGTGCTCCCCGCTTTCCGCCGCCCGGCGGGGGATGCGCCGGCGCCGCGGCTTGGCGCGGATAACGATCCGGCTCCGGTCCGATCCACCCCATTGCGCGCGCCCCCCCGGCGGGACTAGCGTTCGCGCCCGCGAGCCGCGGCGTGGCCGCGTGCCGGACGCCAGCCAAGGGGGCAGCCCAAGGGGGCAGAGATGACGGATTTCCAGGACCTCCTCTATTCGGTCGAACGCGGGGCGGCGACCATCACCATCAATCGCCCGACCAAGATGAACGCCTTCCGCCCGCAAACCTGCGCCGAGCTCATCACGGCGTTCCAGCGCGCGGGCTGGGACAAGGATGTGGGCGTGATCGTGCTGACCGGCGCGGGCGAACGCGCCTTCTGCACCGGCGGCGATCAATCCGAGCACGAGGGCCAGTACGGCGATGGCCAGACCCGCGGCACGGTTGGGATGCCGGTCGAGGAACTGCACAGCGTCATCCGCGACGTGCCCAAGCCCGTCATCGCCAAGGTGCGCGGCTACGCGATCGGCGGCGGCAACGTGCTCGCGACCTTGTGCGATCTGACGATCGCCGCCGAGACGGCGATCTTTGGCCAGGTCGGCCCGCGCATGGGGTCGGTCGATCCCGGCTTCGGCACCGCCTATCTGTCCCGCCTGGTGGGCGAGAAGAAGGCGCGCGAGATCTGGTACATGTGCCGCCGCTACACCGCGAAGGAGGCGGTGGAGATGGGCCTGTGCAACAAGGCGGTGCCGGCCGATCAACTGGATGCCGAGGTGCGCGCCTGGTGCGACGAACTGGTGCTGCGCAGCCCGACCGCGATCGCCATCGCCAAGCGATCCTTCAACGCCGACAGCGAGAATATCCGCGGCATCGGCGCGCTCGGGATGCAGGCGCTGAGCCTGTACTACGCGACCGAGGAATCGAAGGAGGGCGTGACGGCGCTCGGGGCGAAGCGGCCGCCGGATTTCCGCCGCGCCTTGGGGCTGCGGTCGTACCTGCCGGAAACAACATAGCCCCGGCATGCGAGCACGCGCCCTTGCCCCGCCGGCCCGCCTCCCGTTGAATGCACGCCGCATCGAAAAGGGGGACGGGAATGGGCAAGCTCGACGGCAGGATCGCCTGGGTGACCGGTGCGGGATCGGGGATCGGTGAAGCGGCGGCGCTGGCGCTGGCGGTGGAAGGCGCCGCGATCGTGCTCACCGGCCGCCGTGCCGCGCCGCTGGAGGCCGTCGCCGCGCGCATCCGCGCCGCCGGCGGCACCGCCCATGTCCAGCCGGCCGATCTCATGCGCGCGGCCCAAGTGAAATCGATCGGTGCCTTCATCGCGGGCACGCTGGGCCGGCTCGATATCCTGGTGAACAACGCGGGCCTGAACATCATCGAGCGTCACTGGGCGCAGCTCACGCCCGAGGGGATCGATGAAGTGGTCGGCGGCAACCTGAACGCGCCGCTCTATTGCGTGACCGTCGCCCTGCCGCTGATGCGCGCGCGCAAGGACGGGATCATCATCCATACCGCCTCCATGGCCGGGCGCTTCATCGGCGGATTTTCCGGGCCGATCTACACCGCCGCCAAGCACGGCCTGGTCGCCGCCAGCCACACGATCAACATGGAGGAATGCGTGAACGGCATCCGCTCCTCGGTGATGCTGCCGGGCGAAGTGGCGACGCCGATCCTGGACAAGCGTCCCAATCCGGTCGGCGCCGAGGACCGCGCCCGCATGGTCCAGGCCGAGGATTGCGGCGATCTCGTGCGCTACATCGCCTGCCTGCCGCCGCACGTCGTGATCAACGAGGTGATGATCGGCCCGACCTGGAATCGTACCTACGTCGCCAATCTGCAACGCAAACTGTAACGAAGGACCGACCCCGCCATGGCCACGAACCGCAAGCGCGTGATGGTGCCGCACACGATGGACCGCGCCGGCACCGCGCTGCTCGCCGCGCGCGAGGATATCGATCTGCGGATCTACCCCGCCGACATCGTGCAGGCGGATTTCCTGCCCCTGCTGGGCGAGACCGCGGGCATCGCGCTGTCGGGCACGCCCTATCGGCAGAAGGAGCTCGATGCCTCACCGTCGATGGAGGTGGTGGCACGCATCGGCGTCGGCTACGACGCGGTGGAGGTGCCGGCGCTGAGCCGGCGCCATGTGCCGCTGATGATCGCGGGGACCGCCAATTCCACCTCGGTCGCCGAGCACGCGCTGTATCTGATCATGACCCTGGCCAAGCGCGGCCCGGAGCTGGATGGGATGGTGCGCGGCGGACGCTGGAAGGAACGCCACGGCTCGCCGCCGGCCGAACTGGCCGGCAAGACGGTGCTGATCGTCGGTTTCGGGCGCATCGGCACACGCTCCGCCCGGCGCTGCGCGGCGATGGAGATGAACGTACTGATCCACGACCCGTACGTATCGCCCGATACCATCCGTGCGGCGGGATACGAACCGGTGGGGGATTTGGATGCCGATCTCGCGCGGGCGGATTTCGTCTCGATCCATTGCCCGAAGAACGCCGAGACGGTGGGGATGTTCAACGCCGCCCGGTTTGCGCGAATGAAGCGCGGCGCGGGAATCGTCAACACCGCGCGTGGCGGCATCATCGATGAGAAGGCATTGGAAGCGGCGCTGCGGTCAGGTCATATATCGGGCGCCGGGCTCGACGTGTTCGCCGACGAACCGACGCCCACCGACAATCCGCTGCTGGCGCTGCCGCAGGTGATCTCGTCGCCGCACATGGCCGGCGTGACGGTGGAATCGATGGCGGGAATGGCGCGGGTGACGGCGGAGAACATCCTCTCGGTGCTGGACGGACACCCGATCCGCGCCCACGCGGTGAACCCCGAGGTGTTCGACTGAACCCGCGCCCGACGTGAGCCGTACCGCCGCCCGGCTGGTCGCCGCGTTCCTGGACGTGGTGAACGCCGTGCAGCCGCGTCGCCAGCGCGGCAAGACGATCGCCAACCTGACCGCGGAGCTGGATCGGCGCGGCACGGTCGTGGTGCCGACCGCGCGCGGGAGCTTGCGCTTCCTCGGCCATCGCGGCCGGCACGTCGCCGGCGCGCTTGCCGATTTCCGCGGCGACGAACCCGAAACCCTGGCCTGGATCGATGCGATGGCGCCGGGCGAGGTGCTGTGGGACATCGGCGCGTCCTTCGGCCAATTCGCGCTCTATGCGGCGCAGCGCGGCGTTCGGGTGATCGCGTTCGAGCCGAAGGCCACCAGCTATGCGCTGCTGGTGGAGCATTTGGCGTTGAACGGCCTGGGGGTTTCCGTGACGCCGCTGCCGATCGCCCTGTCCGATGGGTCCGGGCTGACCGCGCTGACGCTTTCCAGCATGGAGGCGGGGGCGGCGATGAACGCGCTTGCCGGCAGCGTCGACCAGTGGGGCCGCGCGGCGGCCGGATTTTCCCAGAAGGTGCAGGCGATGCGCATGGACGATGCGGTTGCCGTGCTCGGCCTGCCGCCGCCCGATCACGTGAAGCTTGACGTTGACGGGGCGGAGGCCTGGATCCTGCGCGGCGGGCCGGAGACTTTGCGCGGCGTGCACTCGGTGCTGGTGGAGGTCGAAGGTGCGCAGGAGCACGCGGCGGCGACGACATTGGAGCCGCTGTTGACCGCGGCGGGTCTGACGGAGGATCGGGCGATGCGCGATCAGGGATCGCGGCGCAACCGGCTGTTCCGGCGGGTCGGCGAGGCGGGATCGACAGCGCCAGCCGAACGGGCGAAGACTGCGCCACCCTGATACAAGGAGGTCCTCGACCGATGCCGCAACCGGACCATATCTCCCGCCTCGGCGTGCCCGATTCCGCGGGGCTGGACGAGGATCTGCAGGCGATCTGGCGCAAATGCGTCGAAAAGCTCGGCTTCGTGCCGAATGTGTTCGGCGCCTACAGCCTGAAGCCGCAGCGGCTACGCCATTTCATGGCGATGTACAACGAGATCATGCTCGCACCCTCTGGCTTGTCCAAGCTGGAACGCGAGATGGTGGCGGTGGTCGTCTCGTCAGCGAATCGTTGCTACTACTGCCTGGTCGCGCACGGCGCGGCGGTGCGCCAGCTTTCCGGTGATCCGGAGCTGGGGGAGATGATGGCGTTGAACTACCGGGTGGCGAAGCTCGCTCCGCGCCAGCGCGGGATGCTGGATTTCGCCTGGAAGATGAC
>Ga0307372_10013904_pt1 | contig 10355 bp, 8 predicted proteins | sample OX1MG_FD_202533 | JGI IMG/M metagenome (GOLD analysis project Ga0307372, IMG submission 202533) | Soil microbial communities from Risofladan, Vaasa, Finland - OX-1 | ecosystem: Environmental > Terrestrial > Soil > Coastal area > Acid sulfate soil | place: Finland: Risofladan, Vaasa | collected... | reverse complement strand
GGTCTATCGTGGGCTGGAACCGGCGCGGCACAAGAGCTATCGGCCGCAAACGCAGCCCGATCCGGCGCGGGTCGCCGAGGCGGCGGCCCTGATCGCGGCGGCCAAACGGCCCTTGTTCTACGGTGGCGGCGGGCTGATCAATTCCGGCCCGGAGGCCTGCGCGCGATTTACCGAACTGGTGCGGCTGGTCGATGCGCCGTGCACGCTGACCCTGATGGGACTGGGCGCGCTGCCGGCGAGCGACCCGCATTTCCTCGGCATGGTCGGCATGCACGGCCTGTACGAATCGAATATGGCGATGCACGATTGCGACGTGATGATCGCGGTCGGCTCGCGCTTTGACGACCGGGTGACCGGGCGGCTCAACGCCTTTGCGCCCAACTCGAAGAAGATCCATGTCGATATCGACCCGTCCTCGCTCAACAAGAACGTGCGGATCGACGTGCCGCTGCTCGGCGATTGCGCCGCGACGCTGGAGGCACTGCTGACGGCGATGCGCCAGGCGAAGGCGCCCCCCGACGGTGCCGCGCGCAAGGCCTGGTGGCACCAGATCGACGCCTGGCGGGCCCGCGACTGCCTGTCCTACGACCGCTCGCGCACCGACATCATCAAGCCGCAATATGCGCTGGAGCGGCTCTACGCGCTGACCCGGGGGCGCGACCCCTACATCACCACCGAAGTCGGCCAGCACCAGATGTGGGCCGCGCAATTCTTCAAGTTCGACAAGCCCTATCACTGGATGACCTCGGGCGGGCTCGGCACGATGGGCTATGGGTTGCCGGCTGCGGTCGGCGTGCAGGTGGCGCATCCCGACGCGCTGGTCATCGACATTGCCGGCGAAGCCTCGATCCTGATGAATATCCAGGAGATGTCGACGATCTGTCAGTACCGCCTGCCGGTAAAGGCGTTCATTCTCAACAATCAGTACATGGGCATGGTTCGCCAGTGGCAGGAGCTCTTGCATGGCGGGCGCTATTCGGAGAGCTACACTGCCGCGCTGCCGGATTTCGTCAAGCTGGCGCAAGCCTTCGGTGCGACGGGGCGGCGGGTCGAGCGGCCCGACGAGGTCGATGACGCGATCCGCGAGATGATCGACACGCCGGGCGCCATGATCCTCGATGTCGCGGTCGACCAGACCGAGAACTGCTTTCCGATGATCCCCTCGGGCGCCGCCCACAACGAGATGCTGCTCGGCCCCGCCGACAAGGCGGAGCAACCGGTCTCGGAAGAGGGCATGGTGCTGGTGTAGCGGGATGAGGTTCATGCTCCTGTCTTCGTCATGGCTGGGCTTGACCCGGCCATCTATGTCTTTTTCGGGGACGCTTCCGTCGATGCCCGGGTCAAGCCCGGGCATGACGGTGGGGTGTTGGCCCTAGCGCGGCGGCGTCATGACCGATTCCATCGAACGACACACGATCGCCGTGCTGGTTGCCAACGAGCCGGGGATCCTCGCCCGCGTCGTCGGGCTGTTTTCCGGGCGCGGCTACAACATCGACAGCCTGACCGTCGCCGAGGTTGACCGCACCGACAGCCTGTCGCGGATCACCATCGTGACCTCGGGCACGCGCATGATCATCGAGCAGATCAAGGCGCAGCTGGGCCGCCTCGTGCCGGTGCACAAGGTGCACGATCTGACCGACGAGGGCCCCTGCGTCGAGCGCGAGATGGCGCTGATCAAGGTCGCGGGGAAGGGCGACTCCCGCATCGAATCGCTGCGCCTCGCCGACATTTTCCGGGCCCGGGTCGTCGATTCGACGACCGACAGCTTTGTCTTCGAGATGACCGGGTCGAGCGAGAAATTGAATGCCTTCATCGCGCTGATGGACCCCTTGGGCCTCGTCGAAGTGTCGCGCACCGGCACGGTCGCGATCGCCCGCGGCGCCGGCCAGTTCTGAATTTTCACAATGAGGCCGTGAGACAGAGCGGAGAGGGAGCTGGTTTTTCTCGTTGTCTCACCGTCTCATTATGAACTCGATTAAGAGGAGAACGGACGATGCGCGTATATTACGACCGCGACGCCGATGTGAACCTGATCAAGGCGAAGAAGGTCGCGGTCATCGGCTATGGCAGCCAGGGCCACGCCCATGCCAACAATCTGCGCGACAGCGGGGTCAAGGACGTCGTCGTCGCGCTGCGTCCGGGCTCGCCCTCGGCGCAGAAGGCCGAGAGCGCCGGCTTCAAGGTCCTGACCAATAGCGAGGCGGCAAAATGGGCCGACATTGTCATGGTGCTGGCGCCCGACGAGCTGCAGGCGCAGCTCTATAATGCCGAATTGCGCCCCCACATGCGCGAGGGCACCGCGCTCGCCGTCGCGCATGGCCTCAGCATCCACTTTCGGCTGATCGAGCCGCGCCCCGACATGGACGTGTTCATGATCGCGCCGAAAGGGCCGGGCCATACCGTGCGCTCGGAATATCTGCGCGGCGCCGGGGTGCCGTGTCTCCTGGCAGTCGAGCAGAACCCGTCGGGCAATGCGATCGAACTCGGGCTCAGCTATGCCTGCGCGATCGGCGGCGGGCGGGCCGGGGTCATCGAGACGAGTTTCCGCGAGGAATGCGAGACCGATCTGTTCGGCGAGCAGTCGGTGCTGTGCGGCGGGCTGACCTCCTTGATCCTGGCCGGCTTCGAGACGCTGGTCGAGGCGGGCTACGCGCCGGAGATGGCCTATTTCGAGTGCTGCCACGAAGTGAAGCTGATCGTCGACCTGATCTATGAGGGCGGCATCGCCAACATGCGCTACTCGATCTCCAACACGGCCGAATACGGCGATTATTCGCGTGGCCCGCGGGTCGTCGACGAGCATGTGCGGGCCGAGATGAAGAAGATCCTGGCCGAGATCCAGTCGGGCCGCTTTGCGCGCGAATGGGTGCTCGAAAACGCCGCCGGACAGCCGAGCTTCAAGGCAATGCGGCGGCGCGCCGCCGAGCACCCGATCGAGGAAGTCGGCGCGAAACTGCGCGCGATGATGCCGTGGATCGGCGAGAACCGGCTGGTCGACAAGAGCAAGAATTAGCCGGCAAGACCTGTTTGATGAGGCCGTCGCCCCCGCGCCCGCGGGGGTCCAGGGGAACCGCTCGCAACCCGGTCGCCCCGGGGCTCCGCTCGCGGGGGAATGACGGCGCGAGCCCGCTGCGCGTCCTGCACGCCGCCGCGGAAATCTATCCCTGGGTCAAGACCGGCGGCCTCGGCGATGTTGTCGCGGCGTTGCCGCCGGCCCTCGCGACGCTCGGCCTCGACGTGCGCCTGGTGCTGCCGGGGTTTGGCGCGTTGTTGGATGGCTTGGAGCTGACCGAGGCGATCCGGCTGCGCACGCCCTTTTTGGCCGAACGGGTGCGCATCGCGCGGGCGCGGCTGCCGGGCAGCGGTATCGTCGCTTACCTGATCGATCATCCGCCGTTCTATGACCGGCCGGGCGGTCCTTATCAGGCACCCGACGGGAGCGACTGGCCCGACAATCACCGGCGCTTTGCCCTGCTCGGCTGGGTCGCGGCGGCGCTGGCGCGGGGCGCCGACCCGAATTGGCAACCCGCTATCGTGCATTGCCACGATTGGCACGCCGGGCTGGCGCCGGCCTATCTGCGGGCCGAGGGCGCCGCCGTGCCGAGCGTCTTCACGGTGCACAACTTGGCCTATCAGGGCTATTTCCCGGCCGCCTCGTTCGTCGACCTGGCATTGCCGGCGGGCTTCTTTGCGGTCGATGGCGTCGAATTCTATGGCGGCGTGTCGTTTCTCAAGGCCGGCCTCTTCTATGCCGATCGGCTGACGACGGTCAGCCCGACCTATGCGCGCGAGATCCAGACGCCGGCCTTCGGCTGGGGGCTCGACGGGCTGCTGCGCGGCCGCGCCGCGGTGCTCTCGGGCATCCTCAATGGCGTCGACCCTAGCGTTTGGTCGCCGGACAGCGATCCTGCGCTGCCACAGCCTTACGGCCTCGACGACGCGCCGGCCGGAAAGGCGGCCGCCAAGGCGGCGCTCGAACGCCGGTTCGGCCTGGCACCGGGTGCGGCGGCGCCGCTGTTCGGGGCGATTACCCGCCTGACCCCGCAAAAGGGCTTGGACCTGCTGCTCGCCGTCCTGCCCGGGTTGATCGCGCTCGGCGGCGGGCTGGTGCTGCTCGGCAGCGGCGACGCCTACCTCGAGGCGGGCTTCACCGCGGCGGCCGAGCGCTATCGCGGCCGGATCGGGGTGGCGCTCGGTTATGACGAGGCGTTGTCGCACCTGATCACCGCCGGCAGCGACAGCATTCTCGTGCCGTCGCGCTTCGAGCCGTGCGGCCTGACCCAGCTTTATGCGCTGCGCTACGGCGCCTTGCCGCTGGTCCGCGGCACCGGCGGGCTGGCCGACACCGTGGTCGATGCCAATGCCGTGACGCTCGCCGGCGACAGCGCAACCGGTTTTGTCTTCGACGAGGAATCGCCGCAGGGCCTGCTCGACGCCATCGAACGCGCCATCGAACTGTATGGCGACCGCGCCGGCTGGCAGCGCCTCGTGCGCCGGGCGATGACCCGCGATTTCAGCTGGAGTGCCGCAGCGCGGCAGTACATTGCCCTTTACCGCGATTTGGTGGCCGCCCCACGGTGATCGCGGTCGCGGCTGATTTAACCGGGGGGCATGGCGGGATCCTGGCGGCGGCGGCGCCCGCAAACCAGGCCCGAGACCAACAGGCCGACGAGCAGGATCGGCAATGTGCCCGGTTCGGGGACATCCTCGAAAACACCGGTAACCGCGCAACGATTGCTCCCCGAGCCCGGCACCTGTCCGCCATAGCAAGGACTGCTGGGATTATCCGAGCCGTATCCGATCGTCCATATGTCGTTACTCCCGATAGCGTAGTAGGCATCGGAATCGCCGCGGTCAACCGCGAAGCCGCCATACGCTTGGTTGCCTCCGGTAAAATCCAGGTACTGGTTATCGACAGTCACATTAAAATTGAATAATATATTGGTGAGATCGTTCGATGAAATATAATAATGTGGGCCTGGAGTTATTTGGAAGTCCACACTTTCAACGCCGTTGAAGTTATAAGCGACGGTGCCGCCAATTGGATCTGAACTGAGCTGAGCCGTCCCTTGACTGAAACCGGAATCGGTCAGGCTTATGCTTCCATTGGACGTCACGCTGCCAGGCGTGGCGGAAAGCGTTTTCCAAGTGTAAATGACATCCGCATTGCTGCTGCTGGCAAATCCGCCAAGAGCGGCAGCAAACAGAAAAGCCACGAAGGCGGGGATGATCTTCATCCACGCTCGTTGCGTTGCTCCAATCGGGAAATTCTTAACAAGAACTTCCCGATCGTAGGCTAGTAAAGACGATTTATGATCCATCGCCGCTGAGTGTAAAAGATGTTTTACAGTTTGTAGACTTTTGCTATTCTAGCAGACGGGGGCGGCGTTCGTCAAATACGCAGCGGTCCAGGGCTGTGATCCTTGGGCTATCCGCCCAATATCGTGCCGACCGCGATGTCGAGTTCGGTCGATTTGACCTTGGCGCCGTCGGCGAGGCGCAGGCGCGACACCTCGATGAACCCGCCCTGGGCGTGGATGCGCAGCCCCTCGGGCCCGGCCGCGACGATTTCGCCCAGTTTCTTGCCGCGCACCGCGCCGAAGGTCGGCGCCGCGATCTTTTTCGCGTCGAACAGATAGAGCTTCTGTTCGTCCTCGTCCTTTTTGAGGGTCGTCCATGCGCCCGGCGCCGGGTTGCAGCCGCGGATCAAATCGTAGACGAAATCGACGTGGCTGGCCCAGTTGATCCGCGACTCGGGCTCGCGCACCCAGCCCTCATAGGTCGCCTCGCTCTCCTCCTGGGTCCATTCGGTGGCGCGGCCGGCGGTGACGAGGTCGGCGGCCTGCACCAGGGCCTCGACCCCGAGCGGGAAGATCTTGTCGAAATAAAGCGAGGCGGCGGTGTCGTTGGGTCCGATCGGGACCCGCTTCTGCAGGATGACCGGCCCCTCGTCGAGGCCGGGGGTCGGGCGGAAGATCGACAGCCCGGTCTCGCTGCGGCCGCGAATGATGGCCCACGGGATCGAGGCCGGACCGCGATGCAACGGCAGCAGCGAGGGGTGAAACTGGATCATCCCGTGTCGCGGGATGGCGCAGAATTCGGGCGGCGCAAACAGCAGGACATAGGCCATGACGCCGATATCGGCCTTGAGCTCGCGCAGCGCCTCCTGCGCCTCGGGGGCGGAATATTTCGGGAAGCGGAACACCGGGAGCTTTTTCTCCTCGGCCGCGACGACGATCGGGTCGGGGCGCGCGCCGGGCTTCTCCGGCGCGGCAAACACCCCGGCGATCGTGTCGCCGCGCGCGATGAACGCCTCGAGCACGGCCTTGCCGAATGCCTGCTGACCGACAATGACGATGCGCATATCGCTCCCCTCCGCGTTGCGATGATCCTGGCGGCGCACAGTTCCACGCGGCTTGCCCGGCGGCAAGCCCGTATGGAGCGCTATTTCTTGGCCGCCAGCAGGTCGCTGATGCCGCGCAGAGCGAGCGCATAGCCGGCGATGCCGAAGCCGGCGACGACGCCCTGGCTGACGGCGGCCGTTTGCGACGCCGGGCCGCGCCGGATCGGGTTCGAGATGTGCACTTCGATCGTCGGAAACTTGACTTGCGAAATCGCCGCGACCAATGCCGGATAGCCCGAGCCGAACGCGGCCGGATTGAAGATCGCCGCGTCAAAGCCGCGATCGTTCGCCTCGTACAGCTTGTCGACGATCTCGCCCTCGATGTTGGAGTGAAAAATCTCGATGTCGATGCCGAGCGCCTCGGCAAAGCCGCGGATGCGCTGGTCGTATTCGGGCAGCGTCATTGGACCGAAGATCTCGGTCTGCACCTTGCCGCGCATGTTCATCCCGGCGCCGTGGATCACCAGAACCCGTGCCATGCCGATCTCCTCGCTTGGGGTGGGCGATATCGTCCGCCGCAGGTTACGGGAAGCGTTTGCGCGGTGACAAGGCGCGATCCCTCAGCTGGCTGACCGGATACATCAGGCACCGGGCGGGCGCACCGGGTCCGGCAGCGGGATCGGCCGCAGGGGTTCATCCTCCCGCCATAATGCAGAGAACGTTGAACGCCCAAGCCGCGGCGCCCCATCCTTCCCCGACCGAGGCCAGAAACCCTGCCCACAGGAAGGCGCCCATCGCAGTCGCGAGAACAACCTTGGTTGCCGGAGCGCTGATCGCTTTGGGTTGTTTCGGCTCGGATTGAAGACCGATTGAGCGCTCGGCACCCCGCCAGCGGCGGTCGCGCTCTGTGAAGAATTCCTGGCGCATTGTCTTCCTCTATTTTCGACTTTCTAAGTTTCTAGGCACACGTTAGTAGGCACTCCCAACAGGGTCTCGTTAATCGGAACGGAGATGGCGACCTGATGGTTCCCCATCCGCAGCCAAGTGTTATATTGATCAAAAAATCGGCCGCAACGGACCTTGTCGACGTTACGAACACGGAGCGCATTATTTTCCTACTCAGGCGCGTATGTGAGGCGGTTAACTATGTTTTTATGATCCGATTGTCGCAGCGAGGGTGTCGAGCGCCGCCCGTCTGGCCGCCCGTCTGGCCGCCCGTCTGATGGTAGGAGACGTGAAAAATGCCGGCCCGCGGATTTGCGTACCGCAAATGCAAGAGCTGCGCATGACAGATTTGTTGCGCCGCCCTATTTTTAAGCACTCGACGACAGGTTGCGACAGGATTTGAGGTGTCTTTGCCAATGGCCGTTTCGATCCGCCAGATGCATCCGGTCTTCGTCGGCGAAGTGGCGGACGTCGAACTGCGGCAGGCCGCGTGAAGGAACCGGCTTGACGAATCCCCGCCGCTCGATCGGCGGCGCGCGGTCGCCGGATGAACGCGGCATCCGCGCCGCCCGAGGCCGACCGTGAGGAGCGCCGAACCGTTCACCCCGGTGGCGAACCGCGGCATGATCACCGTGTCGATCATGCTGGCCAACATCATGCAGGGCCTCGACAACACGATCCTCAACGTCGCCCTGCCGCACATCCAAGGCAGCCTGTCCGCCTCGCAGGATCAGGTCGCCTGGGTCTTGACCTCATACATCGTCTGTTCGGCGATCATGATGCCGTTGACCGGCTGGCTCGCCGGCCGCTTTGGCATCAAGTACATTTTTCTCGTCTCGGTGATCGGCTTCACGATCGCTTCGGCATTGTGCGGCATCGCGACGAGCCTCAGCGAACTGGTGCTGTTTCGCGCGCTGCAGGGCGTGGCGGGGGCCGGGCTGATCCCGCTGTCGCAGGCGACGCTCCTGCGCATCAACCCGCCGGAGCAGCACGGCAATGCGATGGCGGTGTTCGGCATGGGCACGATCTTCGGCCCGATCATGGGGCCGGCGCTCGGCGGCTGGCTGACCCAGGACTACAGCTGGCGCTGGGCCTTTTACATCAATCTGCCGGTCGGCCTGATGTGCACCCTCGGCATCCTGATTTTCATCCGGGCCAACCGCAACGTGCACCGCGAGGCGTTCGACTTCGTCGGGTTCATCACCTTGAGCCTCGCGATCGGGGCCATGCAATTAATGCTCGACCGCGGCGAGCTGAAGGACTGGTTTCATTCGACCGAGATCTGGATCGAGATGGCCGTCGCGGGGCTGGGGTTTTATCTGTTTACCGTGCATACGGTGACCACCGGCGAGCGCTCGTTTCTCAACCGCCAGCTATTGAAGAGCCCGAATTTCGTCGCCGGTACGCTATTGATGTTTTGCGTCGGACTGATCATGAGCGGCACCTCGGCGCTGCTGCCGACGATGCTGCAACATCTGATGAACTATCCGGCGCTGCTGACCGGGCTGGTATCGGTGCCGCGCGGCCTGGGCGTGATGGCCGCGATGTTCCTGGTCGGCCGCCTGATCAACCGCGTCGACAACCGGCTCATCATCCTGGCGGGCTTTCTGCTGACCGCGGCCTCGATGTGGCAGATGACCGGCTTTTCGCTGCAGATGGGCCCGAGCCTTGTGATTATCTCGGGCCTGATCCAGGGATTCGGCCTCGGCTGTACCTTTGTGCCGTTGAACATCATCGCCCTGTCCACCCTGCCGCGTCACATTCTGACGCAGGGCACGGCGATCCGCAGCCTGATGCGCAATCTTGGCGGCAGCGTCGGCATCAGCGTCCTCGTCGCCACCCTGGCCGAGAACACCCAGACGGTTCATGCACGCCTGGTCGAGCCGCTGCGACCGGACAATCCGCTGTTGCACGCGCCCTATCTGCCGGCGCCGTTCAGCCTCGTGACGCCGAGCGGCATTGCCGCCCTCAACGCCGAGGTGACGCGCCAGGCCGCGATGGTCGCCTATATCGACGATTTCAGGCTGATGATGCTGATCGTCCTGGTCTCGCTGCCGCTATTGCTGTTGTTGCGCGAGACGCGCCGCAGCGCCGCCCCACCGATCGCAGCGGCGCCGGCAGGGGTGACGGCAGCGGCGCCGGCAGCGGTGACGGCAGGGGTGCCGGCAGGGGCAGACGATTAGCCCCGCGTGACGATTGCGAGGCTGCCGCTTTTGTGGCAGAAGGCAATGGGGGAAGAGTAGGAGCGGGGGCAGATTGATGATGCCTTTCCGCCCGAGCCGCCGGGCCCTGCTCGGTACGGCTTTGCTGGCCGCGGTCCCGCTGGGGGGCGGGGAAGCGGCAGCGGCGGAAGGCGATTTCCACGGGTTTCTTGCCGCGGTGCAGCGCGAAGCGATCGCGCGCGGCATTCGGCGGGCGACGCTTGATATCGCTTTCCGGTATATCCAGTACCTGCCGCATGTGGTCGAGCTCGACCACCGGCAGCCCGAGCACCGGCTGACCTTCGCCGAGTATTTCAGCAAGGTTGTGACGCAGCAGCGCCTCGACGACGCGCGCCGTCACCTGGTCGACAACTGGGGGCTGCTGCAGCGGGTGCGGCGGTATTTCAACGTCCAGCCGCGCTTCGTCGTCGCCCTGTGGGGGGTTGAAAGCGATTTCGGCAGAACGATGGGCAGCTACTCGGTGCCGGCGGCGCTCGCGACGCTCGCCTATGACGGGCGCCGCGGCGAACTGTTCCGCGCCGAGCTGCTGAGTGCTCTCCGGATTCTCGATCAGGGCAATATCCGGCCCGACAACATGGTCGGCTCATGGGCCGGGGCGATGGGGCAGTGCCAGTTCATGCCCTCGACCTTCCTGCGCTATGCGGTGGATTTCGACGGCGACGGCCGGCGCGACATCTGGAACGATCGGGCCGACGCGCTGGGCTCCATCGCCAACTATCTGGCGCATCTGGGCTGGCGCGGCAACGAAGACTGGGGACGCGAGGTCGTGGTGCCGGCGCGTTTCGACACGCGGCTCGCCGGCCTCGACAACCGCCGCCCGATCGCCGACTGGAGCCGGCTCGGCA
>Ga0307372_10013901_pt1 | contig 10356 bp, 8 predicted proteins | sample OX1MG_FD_202533 | JGI IMG/M metagenome (GOLD analysis project Ga0307372, IMG submission 202533) | Soil microbial communities from Risofladan, Vaasa, Finland - OX-1 | ecosystem: Environmental > Terrestrial > Soil > Coastal area > Acid sulfate soil | place: Finland: Risofladan, Vaasa | collected... | reverse complement strand
AGCACCTCCAATCCAACGCCATCGACCAGGTCTCCCGGGTGGTCATCACGACCATCCAGCGCCTCTACTCCATCCTGCGGGGCGACCCCGAAATGGCTCCCGAGCTGGACGAGGAATCCGCCTTCGAGCTGGAACCTCCGGCACCGGTCGAGGTCGGCTACAACCCGGCCGTACCGATCGAGACCTTCGACGTCGTCATCATCGACGAGTGTCACCGCTCGATCTACGGGGTGTGGCGCCAGGTGCTCGACTACTTCGATTCCTTCATGATCGGCCTCACCGCCACTCCAGGGAAGCAGACCTTCGCCTTCTTCGACCAGAACCTGGTGATGGAGTACAACCACGAGCAGGCGGTGGCCGACGGGGTGAACGTCGACTTCGACGTCTACCGCATCGGTACCGAGATCACGGGCGCCGGGTCGAGGGTGGAGGCGGGGCTGGTCACGAGGTTCCGCGACCGCCAGACCCGGGCGGTTCGCCTGGAGAAACTCGACGAGGACGTCGAGTACGACCCAAGGCAGCTCGACCGCAAGGTCGTGGCCCGGGACCAGCTCCGGACGATCATCCGCACCTTCAAGGAGCGCCTGCCGGAGATCTTCCCGGGCCGGGACCACGTGCCCAAGACGCTCATCTTCGCCAAGGACGACAGCCACGCCGACGACATCGTGCAGATGGTCCGGGAGGAGTTCGGGAAGGGCAACGAATTTGCCGCCAAGATCACCTACCGGTCCGGCTCCCAGGGCCAGCGCCCCGAGGACCTCCTGGCATCGTTCCGGAACAGCTATAACCCCCGGATAGCCGTGACCGTCGACATGATCGCCACCGGGACCGATATCAAGCCACTGGAGTGCGTGTTCTTCATGCGGATGGTGAAGTCCCGGAACTTCTTCGAGCAGATGAAGGGCCGGGGCGTTCGGGTGATCAACCCCACCGACCTCCAGGGCGTCACCCCTGATGCCCGGGTCAAGGACCGCTTCGTCATCATCGACGCCGTCGGGGTCACCGAGGCGGACCTCAACGACACGGTCCCCCTGGAACGGGAGCCGACGACCCCGCTGGACAGGCTCCTCCAGCGCCTGGCCTTCGGGGACCGCGATCCTGATCTGGTCTCATCCGTGGCCGCCCGACTGGCCCGCCTCGACCGGTCCATCACCAGGGAGGACCGTCGGGAGATCGAGGAGGTGGCTGGAGTCGGACTGGCGGCGCTAACCCGCGCCCTGGTCGACGCGCTTGATCCGGACCGGCAGCTGACCGTCGCTCAGGAGGCCACCGGCCGGGACGACCCGCCGGCGGAGGAGGTGGCGAAGGCCGCCCAGTCACTGATCGAGGCTGCGGTGCGCCCCCTAGCCGACAACCCTGATCTCAGGAACAAGCTCGTGGACCTCCGGCGCTCGTATGAGCAGCTGATCGACGAGGCGTCGAAAGATGTGCTGGTCAACGCCGGCTTCTCAGTTGACGCTGCCGACCGGGCCCGGCGGACGGTGGAGTCGTTCCAGAAGTTCATCGAGGACAACAAGGACGAGATCACCGCCCTCCAGATTCTCTACAGCCGGCCATATGGCCAGCGACTTACCTTCCGAGAGATCAAGGAGCTGGCCAACGCCATCGGCCGGCCGCCCAACCGCTGGACTCCGGAGCACCTATGGCAGGCGTACGAGACCCTTGACCGTTCCAAGGTCAGCGGCTCACCGGGCAGGGTGCTGACCAACATCGTCTCCCTCGTGAGGTTCGCCCTGCACCAAGATGAGCAGCTCGTGCCGTTCCCATCCATTGTAAGTGAGCGGTTCGATGAGTGGATGGGGGAGCAGGAGGGCACTGGGCGGTCGTTCACTGAGGAACAGCGAGAGTGGCTGGAGCGCATCCGGGATCATGTCGCGGCGTCTTTGGCGATCACGGCGGACGATCTCGACGCCGTCCCATTCGTCCAGCACGGCGGTCTGGGCAAGGCGGTCCAATTATTCGGAGACCGGCTGGCTCCCATGCTCGACGAGCTGACTGAGGTCTTGGCGGCGTGAACAGTTTGCCGGCCGGTTGGATCCAGACGACCTTCGGCCAGATCGCCGAGGTTCGGTTGGGTCGACAGCGATCCCCAAAGACGCATTCAGGCTGGAACATGCGGCCCTATCTCCGAGCTGCAAACGTAAAGTGGGAGGGCCTCGCCCTGCAGGATGTCAAGGAGATGCACTTCGAGCCGACGGAAGTAGAGACTTACAAGCTTGCTCCAGGCGACGTGGTGGTCGCTGAGGCGTCGGGCAGCCGTGATCAAGTCGGCAAGCCCGCGATCTGGCGTGGTGAGATCACGGATTGCTGCTTCCAGAACACTCTCCTGAGAGTCCGGTCGCGGGGTCCTCTCCCGGAGTACCTGCTGCACTACCTCAGGGCCGAGGCGGCAGCCGGTCGGCTAGGTGAGGCGGCCAGGGGGGTCGGTATCCATCACCTGGGAGCGGCGGGCCTGTCGGAGTACCCGATTCGCCTGCCTCCGCTGGCAGAGCAGCGGGGAATCGTCGCGGCAATCGAGGAACAACTCTCGCGACTTGACGCTGCCAAGCAGCTCTTGGACAGCTCGCGCTGGAAAGTGACTCGCCTTCGACGATCGCTTATCGCCGAAGTGGCCAACGGCGATTGGTCTGAGAAGACCGTTGGAGATGTGGCTTCATTGTGTGACGGTCCGTTTGGTTCGAACCTCAAGACTTCGCACTACGTTGAATCAGGGCCAAGAGTCGTCCGACTGCAGAACATCGGAGAGGGCTACTTCCGGGACGAGAAGGCGCATATCGGGGAGAAGCATTTCGAGACTCTTGCGAAGCACGCTGTCCGGCCTGGTGATGTCGTTGTGGCGTCCTTAGGCGATGAAGCGCCTCGCGCTTGCCTGATACCATCATGGCTTGGGCCGGCGATAGTGAAGGCCGACTGTGTTCGTCTCCGCGTCACGGCGGAAATGGAACCTGCCTTCCTGATGTGGGTCCTCAACTCCGAACCGGTGCGCGCCCAGGCTGCCAAGCGCATCCGCGGAATCGGCAGACCACGACTCGGGCTCGGAGGCATTCGCGACCTCGTGATTGCTGTGCCACCGCGCGAAGAACAACGACGGCTCGTCTCCCGAATTGAGCGCTGTATTTCCATCCTGGGAGCACTTCAGCTCTCCATGGAGCGCGCCGTAATTCGTGGCGACCAATTGCGGCACGGCCTTTTGGGGTTGGCGTTCTCTGGTCGGCTCCTACCACAAGACCCGACGGATGAACCGGCATTGGCGCTCATGACTCGGACAGGTAGGCCCCGGCAAATGCAACCAAACCTCGACGGAGGGGACTGAGATGACCGATCCGAATGGCCTCGTCCAGAAGCTGTGGAACTACTGCAACGTCCTGCGGGACGATGGCCTCTCCTACGGCGACTACGTCGAGCAGCTCACCTACCTGCTGTTCCTCAAGATGGCGGACGAGCAGACCCGCCCTCCGTTTGATCGCGCTCCCGTGGTGCCCTACGGACTGGACTGGCAGTCGCTCCTCGATCGTGACGGGGAGGAACTGGAGGCCCACTACATCAAGATCCTCAATGACCTCGGCAGGCAACCCGGGATGCTCGGGGTCATCTTCCGCAAGGCCCAGAACCGGATCCAGGACCCGGCCAAGCTCCGACGCCTGGTGGTCGATCTGATCGACCAGGAGCGCTGGATGATCCTCGACGCCGACGTCAAGGGTGACGCCTACGAGGGCCTCCTGCAGAAGAACGCCGAGGACACAAAGTCGGGTGCCGGCCAGTATTTCACCCCCCGCCCGTTGATCAGGGCCATCGTCGACGTGATGCACCCGGGCCCGGACGGGACGATCTGCGATCCGGCATGCGGGACCGGCGGGTTCCTGCTGGCTGCCCAGGACCACATCGTCCGGAACAACCCATTGCTTGACCCCGATCAGAAGAGGCATCTTCGGTTCGACGCCGTGCACGGCTGGGAGATCGTCGACAACACGGCCCGCCTGTGCGCCATGAATCTCCTCCTCCACGGCACCGGGGCCTCTGACGCTGACAGCCCCATCCGCGTGGACGATGCGCTCAAAGCTGATCCCGGCGAGCGCTATGACATGGTCCTCACCAACCCACCCTTCGGGCGGAAGTCCTCGGTGACAGTCATCGGCTCCGACGGGGAGACCCGCCGTGACGACCTCACGGTAGTCCGGGACGACTTCTGGGCCACCACGTCCAACAAGCAGCTCAACTTCCTTCAGCACGTGAAGACCCTGCTCAAGATCGACGGCCGCGCCGCTATCGTCGTTCCGGACAATGTGCTCTTCGAGGGTGGCGCAGGGGAGACCATCCGCCGCAAGCTTCTCCACGAGTGCGATGTTCACACCCTGCTGCGCCTGCCCACCGGGATCTTCTATGCCCAGGGTGTGAAGGCCAACGTTCTGTTCTTCGACCGCAAGCCGGCGTCGGAGACTCCATGGACCAAGGAGCTGTGGGTCTATGACCTACGGACCAATCAGCACTTCACCTTGAAAGAGAACCCGCTCCGCTACGAGCACCTGGCCGACTTCATCGAGACCTACAGTGCCGACGACCGCTCGAATCGGGTGGAGTCGGAGCGGCTCCGGCGGTTCTCGTACGAGGAGCTGGTGAGTCGGGACAAGGCCAGCCTCGATCTCCTGTGGCTGCGTGACGAGTCTCTCGAGGACGGGGACAACCTGCCTCCGCCTGGGGTCATCGCGGCCGAGATCGTCGAGGACCTAGAGGCAGCCCTGGCCCAGTTCGCCGAGATCGCCTCCTCACTCGGGGTCGAGACTGGAGCGGACGGCCCATGAGACAGCTAGTAGATGGGAGCCCGCCGAGGGCAGTAGCACCCTCCCTGGGGGAGCTGCGCCAGCGCCGCGGCGAGGTGCTCCCGGTCTTCTCCCGCTACGGGGCCAGCGAGGTCCGGGTGTTCGGGTCCGTGGCGCGGGGCGAGGAGGGCGAGGTAAGCGACGTCGACTTCTTGGTGCGGATGGAGGACGGGCGGAGCCTCTTCGACCTGGCCGGACTAGTGGCAGAGCTTGAAGACCTTCTCGGGTGCCCCGTGAACGTGGTCTCGGAGGCCGGCCTGACGGAGGGCGGTCGCTTCGCGGGTCGCATACGGCCGGAGCTGATCGGGTTGTGATGCCGGCAGAGGCGGATCGCGCGGCCCTGTCCGACATCGTGGAATACGCCGACCGGATCACCCGGCATGCCACGGATCCCGCCGTGCTCGATGATGAGCTGGCCCAGGCGGGGATCCTCCGCTGGCTCGGCGTAGTCGGAGAGGCCGCCAGTCGGGTGTCACCCGAGCTGCGCGATCGTCACCCCGACGTGCCATGGCGCCAGATCATCGCCATGCGGAACATCCTGGTCCACGTGTACGACCAGGTCGATGTCCGCCTGGTGTGGGCGGCGGTGGAGCGTCTGCCGGACTTGATCGCCAAGGTCAAGGCCATCGTGGACGAACTGAGCGGGCCATGACCGCGGCCGGCACCGCCGCCCACCGCGAACGGTGAGCGGGCGCCAGCCAAGTAAGCCGCGGAGCGCGATCTACGGCCCGGAGCCGTGGGGGGAGCGAGCCGGGACGGTCTGGACTCATTGGGACCTGTGGTTCTGCCTGGTCTGCGTGACGGACTTCGGCGGGGAGTGGCGGGCCCTTGAGGCGGCCATCGTGGAGAGCCGGCGCCGCTCGTACGGGAGCCTGGACTGGGAGGCCAAGGACAGCCACCTCCACGACCTGGAGGACCGGCTGGAAGGAGCCGGAGTTGACGCCGACGCCGTGGCTGCCGGCCACCTGGCCGACAAGGTCGTCCTCCGCAAGGCCCGACTCAAGGTCCTGAAGCAGGGCCTGGCCAGCCGGGACTTCACCGCCGCCATGCGCCACACGCCCCGGGAGCGATTGCGGACGCGGGCGCTCCGGGGTCATTGGAGCCGGTTCCCGGTGTCGCCCGAACGGGACGCCGATCTGCTGGGTGGGATCATCGAGGAGGCCCGCTACGACAACCGCGGCAGCTTCGGTGTGGCCATGGACTTCGAGGAAGTCGTGAACGAGCTCGACGCGGAGCGCGCTGACCGACCGGCGGAGCGCCTGGCCTTGTGGCGGGCGGCGGTCACGGCCGGGATGGAGGCCTTCGAGGAAGGGCTTAGGGACTCAGATGGGGCTGTGGCCACCTACACCGGCCAGGCGCTCGCTCGCTACGCCGGTCTTCCTTGGCACGACATGGGGATGGAGGCGGCTCGCTACTACCAGGATCTCTGCGAGGTCTGTGTCTGGGACCACTGGGGCCTGCTCTACGAGCGGGAGAGCGCACCGTTCCGCCAGGTGCGCAGGGCAGACGTGGCCCTCCTGGAGAGCATTTTGTGGGACCTGGAGGCGGAGCACCGGGCCTGCCATCTCGACTTCCAGGCCGACGAGGCTGTCCAACACGTCGCCTGGCTTCACGTCGCCACCCGGAGCTTCGATGGCATGGTGGCCGTGGCCGAGAGACTGGGGTCGGACCATTGGAAGCCGATCACGGCCATGGCGGAGGAGGCGGCCGATGCGGGTCGCGTCGATTTGGCCGTCGAGATCTTCAGCGCCGCCGTCGGTCGTCCGGGCATGCACCAGAAGCTGCTCAGCGAGAAGTGCGAGGCCATGACCGGTGCTCCCGTAGCCCGACGAAGGCATCTCCGGGCCTTGGGGTGAAGAGGACGCCCGATGCGCCGCTCAGAACAGGGAAGGCTGGAGCTGGCGAGCAGTCTGCCGCTTACCGGTTTGGCCCCTCACCGCCTCAGCGGGTACTGCCGGATCGCCGGCTCGCTCGTGCCCGGCGATCAGTTCCGCTGCCGCTTGGCGCACGCCCTTGTCCGGCCATTCCGTCGTCAGGTCGAGCAGGATCTTCGGGACCTCGGAGGGTAACGCATCGATCGCATCGAGCAGCCCGCGCATGACCCCGGCGGCGCTGCGGGGGTCGAGTTCCTTGGCCCGTGCCACCAGGCCAGCCCAGCGAGCCGGGTCGGCCTGAACCAGCCGCGCCGCCGCCCAGCGCCGTAGAGGAGTCCGCACCTCCCGCGGTGCGACCGTGGGGCCGGTCCGCTCTTCGACCGGTGGCTCCTCGATGATCTCGGGCCCGTCATCGCCGCCGAGGGTGATGACGATCTCCGGGCCTTCCCACCATTCGTCGGGCGTGTCCCAGTACAGGTGGGTACCAGCGGCCAGGAAGGAGCCGGCCAGTAGGTCAAGGTGCTCGGCGGGGATCAGGCCCGACTCCTCGATCTGTGACATCACCTGTCTGGCGGCCTTCCCCCAGCGGGAATCGGTCACGAGAAGCATCGCTGTGGTGGCCGCGCCTTCCTGGTCGTGCTCGTGGAACCGGTGGAACAGGCACCAGGGCTCGAAGGAGCCCCAGGCGTTGCGCCGGGCGGGAGGCCAGAGGATCAGCCTCCGGTACAGATCGTCGAGGCTGGGCGCCTCCATCAACCCGGTCAACTCTCCCAACGGCGTCCATGGCTCGAGCTGTTCCGCCTCCATCGGCGCATTCTGGCGCGCCTGACGTCGACCGGTGTGGATGGTGCCGACGTCCGGAGTGGCCGTCCAGAGAAGGACGGTCTCACCTACACCGTGAGCGCACCGTCCTTCTTTGTGGGCCATCCTTTTGGGCCATCAATTGGAAAGTATTGATCGGTATCGATCAGTGTCGGGTGGACGAAAAGTGCCCGTCTACCAGGGCGAACGTCGTCCGGGGGGAACCGGACGGAACCGACCGAAAACACCCCCGGAAGCCATTCCTAAACCGTGCGTCGCACGTTCGAGTCGTGCCGGGGGGCGCAAGATGGGCCAGGTCGGGCAGTTCCGCCATACAGCGCAGCGTTGGACGCTCTGCTACAACCTGTTGGGTGACGCTGGATGACAGGCCGCTGCGGGCGGCGGTCTTTGCTCATCTAGATGCTCTGCTGTCGAGGAACCCAACCGGGGTGCTCCGATCGGCCGACCTCAATGGCTTCAGCTGGGAGGGTCGGCAGCTTCGATTAGTGGTCCAGTCCGGCATCTGGAAGCCGACCGGTTTGGAGGCGGCCTTGACCATCCGAACCACCTATACCCGACCCGACCAAATTCCGCCCTATGCCGACGACATCGGAGAAGATGGACTGGTCCGCTACAAGTACAGGGGAGTGGACCCTAATCACTCGGACAACCGAGCGCTCCGGCAAGCGATGGTATCCGGGCTCCCGCTCGTCTACTTCGTCGGTGTGGACAGCGGCACGTATGTTGCCCGTTACCCGGTCTGGTTGGTGGCCGAGGACCCGACCCGACTCGAATTCTCCTTGGCCGTTGACGAAGCCCAGCGGTCCCTCGATGTGGTGGCCCGGGACTATGTCGCCCGTCTCACGATGGCTCGGCTGCACCAGCCGCTGTTCAGAGCCAGAGTACTGAGGGCTTATCAAGATGCCTGCGCCATGTGCAGACTCAGGCACCCTGAGCTCCTTGATGCGGCCCACATCCTTCCCGATGGCCATCCTCGTGGTGACCCGGTCGTACCGAATGGTCTGTCACTGTGCAAGATCCATCATGCGGTCTTCGACCGCAACATCATCGGAGTCCGGCCTGACCTGACCCTTGAAGTCAAGCCTCGCGTCCTTGAGGAGATCGACGGCCCGATGCTGCGTCACGGTATACAGGAGATGGCCGGCGCCGTCCTCACCGTCCCTCGAGAACGACACTCTCGGCCCGACCCTGACCGTCTGGCCGAAAGGTACGAGGAGTTTCGCCAGGCCGGCTGATGGTCATTCCAGCTGACCACTCATATATTCAGCCGGGTTCTCAAGGAGCTGGCCGACCTGGACAACCCGATGCGAACCCCGGTCGGAGACGAGCCCGGGACAGGTGGGGTCCTGGACGGGCCGGAGTCGGGCGGATCGCACCGCCCCCGACCGGGCGATCCCGAGCCCCCGTCCTCTACAACGAGTCCCATCCTGACTACTTGATGGTGAAAGACAGCGAGTTGATGCTGAAAGACGGCGAGCCGGCCCTGCTCGACGCCGTGCAGGCGCGGGCCGGGCACTCATAGCCCAGGCGTATCGCCACCCTGGACCCCGTCACAGCCGGCCCGTACCCTCGTCTAGGAAAGGGGCGGAGCAGTGCTTTACATCCACAGGGCGGAACGGGCGGACGGCCTGGTCGAGGAGCTGGCGGACCTCCTGACCCTGCCGGTCGGGGACCCCATGCAGGCTGAGCTGGTGGCTGTCCCAACTCGGGGGGTTGAGCGCTGGCTGACCCAGCGTCTCTCCCACCGTCTCGGCGGGGGCGCCGGCGCGGACGGGGTATGCGCCAATGTGGAGTTCCCGTTCCCCGGGACGGTCGTGGGCCTGGCCACCTCGGCGGCCTCCGGTTTCCTGCCCGAGGATGACCCCTGGCCGCCCGAGCGCTCGGTGTGGCCCCTGCTGGGAGTCATCGACCAGAACCTGGATGAGCCCTTCATGGCCCCGTTGGCCGCCCATCTCCGGGATAGCTCGCCAACCGACGCCGAGGGACAGAAGCGCCTGCGCCGGTTCACCAGTGCTCGGCACCTGGCTGATCTCTTCGACCGGTATGCCGTTCACCGGCCGGAGATGGTTCAAGCCTGGCTCCAGGGGAGGCCGGTCACAGACCCGGAGACGAACTCGGCGGAGCAGTGGCAGTCCGAGCTATGGCGCCGGCTGCGCACGCGGATCGGGGTCCCGGGACCGGCCGAGCGGTTCGTATCGGCCATGGAACGGTTGGTCGATGAGCCGGCGCTGGTCGATCTGCCGGAGCGGCTCTCGCTCTTCGGGCTGACCCGATTGCCGGCCAGCCATGTCCGGATCCTGGGCGCCCTCGGCGCCCACCGCGACGTCCACCTCTTCCTCCTTCACCCGTCCCGGACGCTCTGGGACCAGGTGGCTGCCATCGACCTGGACGGGTCCGACCGGAAGCGAGGCACCGATCCCACCGCTGACATCCCGGTCAATCCACTGCTCCGCTCCTGGGGGCGCGACGCCAGGGAGATGCAGCTGGTCCTGACCGAAGCCAACCCGGCCGTAGGGGACCACCGGGTGGTCGAGCCGGCTGGGTCGAGCCTTCTCGGTCTGATCCAGGGAGATATCCGTGCCAACCGGCGGCCGCCGGGGCTGGGACCCTTTGCCGAAGGGGCAGACCCACGGCCGGTCCTGGCTCCCGATGACGACAGCTTCACCGTGCACAGTTGCCACGGCCGGACCCGCCAGGTCGAGGTGATGCGCGATGCCATCCTCCACCTGCTGGCTGACGACCCGAGCCTGGAGCTGCGGGACTTCATCGTCATGTGTCCCGACATCGAGTCCTTCGCCCCCCTGATCCAGGCCGCCTTCGGGGTCACCGAGCCCGAGGGGGAC
>Ga0307372_10013899_pt1 | contig 10357 bp, 10 predicted proteins | sample OX1MG_FD_202533 | JGI IMG/M metagenome (GOLD analysis project Ga0307372, IMG submission 202533) | Soil microbial communities from Risofladan, Vaasa, Finland - OX-1 | ecosystem: Environmental > Terrestrial > Soil > Coastal area > Acid sulfate soil | place: Finland: Risofladan, Vaasa | collected... | reverse complement strand
GATCGCGTCCTCGCCCGCTTCGGCGTCGGCGTCCGCTATTACGCGCCGCGCATGGCGCCGCAGGCGCTGATGGCGCTGGCGACGCCCGCGACCCGCCTGATCGTGCTCGAATCGCCGGCCTCCCTCACCTTCGAGATGCAGGACGTCGCCGCGATCGCTCGCCTCGCCCGCGCGCAGAACGTGCTCACCCTGATGGACAACACCTGGGGCGCGGGCTTGCTCTTCAAGCCGCTCGCCCACGGCGTCGACGTGAGCGTGCAGGCGCTGACGAAATACGTCGGCGGCCATTCGGACGCCTTCATGGGCTCGGCCGCCGTGGCCTCGCCCGAGCTGGAGGCCGCCCTCGACCGCGCGGTCTGGGACTTCGGCTGGGCGGTGGCGGCCGAGGACGCCTACCAGATGCTGCGGGGCCTGCGCACCCTGCCGACCCGGCTGGAGCGCCACGGCGCCTCCGGCCTGAAGCTCGCCGCCTGGCTGGCGGACCAGCCGGAAGTGCTGCAGGTGCTGCACCCGGCGCTGCCCGGCGCGCACGACCACGCGCTGTGGCGGCGGGACTATCGTGGTGCGGCCGGCCTCTTCGCCGTCGTCCTGAAACCGGCGAGCGAGCGCGCCGTCGAGGCCCTGCTCGACGCGCTGACGCTGTTCGGGCTGGGCTTTTCGTGGGGCGGATTCGAGAGCCTGGCCGTTCACTGCGACCCGCAGCTCGACGAGCGGCGATTCCCGCCGAATCTGCCCGGGCCGCTGGTCCGGCTCGAGGCGCCCGACGACCTGATCGCCGACCTGCGCCAGGCGCTGGACGTCTTCGCCAAGGCCGGCGCCGACGGATGATTGAGCCTTCGCCGGCGCCGTCGTAGGTTCGGCGCAAAACCGGAGAGCGGGCAGATGACGCTGAAGATCGTGGGAACGGGGCTGGGGCGCACGGGCACCAAGTCGATGCAGACGGCGCTGAACATGCTGGGGTTCGGACCGTGTCATCACATGATCGAGGTGTTCCGCCATCCCGAAAGCATGGCGCTCTGGGTCGAAGCGGCGGCGGGGCGGCCGGACTGGGACCTGATCTTCAAGGACTATCGTTCGGTGGTCGACTATCCCGGCGCGGCCCACTGGCGCGCTATCGCCGACCACTACCCGAGCGCCAAGGTGCTGCACACGGTCCGCGACCCGGACAAATGGTTCGAATCCACCCAGGCGACGATCTTTGCGCCCGCGAGCACGGCGTTGAGCGAGGGCCCGCACGCCGCCTTCTTCGCCAGCATCATGGGGCCGCTGCGGCCGAAGCTCGGCGACCGCGCCTTCATGACCGACTATTTCCGCCGTCATACCGACGCGGTGAAGCAGGCGATCGCGCCCGAGCGGCTGCTGATCTACGAGGTGGGCGAAGGCTGGGACCGTCTGTGCGCGTTCCTCGGCGTGCCGGCGCCGGCCGAACCCTATCCCTCGGAGAACTCCCGCGCCGAGTTCATCGGCCGCGTCCGCACCGCCCAGGCCGAGCCGGCGGCGCAGCCGCAGTAGCGCCCGCCCCTACTCCAGCGCGTAGCCGGCGGAGCGGACGGTGCGGATCGGGTCGGGCTGGCCGCCGAGGTTCAGCGACTTGCGCAGCCGCCCGACGTGGACGTCGACGGTGCGCATCTCCACATCGACGTCCGAACCCCAGACGGCGTCGAGCAGCTGCTCGCGGCTGAACACCCGCCCCGGATGCTGCAGCAGGTGTTCGAGCAGGCGGTACTCGGTGGGGCCGAGATGGATTTCGCACCCCGCCCGCCTCACCCGGCGCGCCACCCTGTCGAGCACGATGTCGCCGCTGGCGAGCTGGTCGGCGGCGAGCCCGGGGCGGATGCGGCGCAGCACGGCGCGGATGCGGGCGGTGAGTTCGTTCATGGAAAACGGCTTGACCACGTAATCGTCCGCGCCCGTCTCCAGCCCACGCACCCGGTCGCTTTCCTCGCCGCGGGCGCTGAGCATGATCACCGGGATGTTGCGGGTCTCGGGACGGCTGCGCAGCCGGCGGCAGACTTCCACGCCCGAGACCTTGGGCAGCATCCAGTCGAGGATGACGACGTCGGGCAGGCGCTCGTCCACCAGGAGCCCCGCCGCCTCGCCGTCCTCGGCGACACGCACCCGATAGCCTTCCTTTTCCAGGTTGTATTGCAACAGGGTGGCCAGGGCGTCCTCGTCTTCCACCACCAGGACGTCGGTGTTCACGCCGGCTCTCCGCCTGGGGGCGGCGCCGAGGGCATGCCGCTCAGCTTCGGTCGGGGGTCGGTTGGCTCCTCGCCCCGGATTTCGTAGCGCACGATCTCGGCCACCGTGGTCGCATAGTCGCCGATGCGCTCCAGATTCTTGGCGACGAACAGCAGGTGCGCGCCGGCGGTGATCGTGCGCGGATCGCTCATCATATGGGTCAGAAGTTCGCGGAACAGGCTGTCGTAGTGCTCGTCCACGTCCTCGTCGCGCGCCCACACGGTCATGGCGGCTTCCACGTCGCCGGCGCTGTAGGCGTCGAGCGCCTGCTTGAAGCGGGCCAGCACCAGTTCGCCCATGCGCTCGATCGAGCGGGTCAGGGGCGAGACCGGTTCGGCCTCGGCGATCACCAGCGCGCGCTTGGCGATGTTCTTGGCGTAGTCGCCGGCGCGCTCGAGCGCGAGGCTGAGCTTCAAGGCGCCCACCGTGCGGCGCAGATCGTTGGCGACCGGCTGGCGCAGCGCGATGGTGCGGATCGCCTGGCGCTCGATCTCATGCTGGAGCAGATCGAGCTGCTCGTCGCGCCCGACCACGGCGGCGGCCAGCACCCGGTCGCCGGTGGCGACCGCCCTGACCGCCTCGGCCACCTGGCTCTCCGCCAGACCGCCCATGCGCACGACCTCGGCCTTGAGCTGGGTCAGCTCGTCTCCGTAGAACCTGAGCGTGTGGTCGGCCATGACGCGGAACCATCCTTGGCGGCTGATCAGCTTGCACCCCTGGCGCCGATGCCCGTGCGACAGTTCTACGAAGTTTTTGCGACGGCGGCGACGGGGTGCGCCGCGCGGGGCGTCGCGGCCACGGCGGGGAGGTAGACGGTGAAGCAGGCGCCTGCCCCGGGCGCGCTTTGCACCACCAGGGCGCCGCGGTGGCGATTGACGATGTGCTTGACGATGGCCAGACCAAGGCCGGTGCCGGGAACATCGCCGCTCTTCTGGCCGGGCACGCGGTAGAACCGCTCGGCGAGGCGGGGAAGGTGTTCGCGCCCCATGCCCACGCCCTGGTCGCCGACGGTCAGGACGACGTAGCGATGCTCGTGGGCGCGGTCCGGGGCGATCAGCGCCAGACGCCCGCCTCCGGCGGCGCGCAGCGCAGCGGTCTGCGATCGTCGATCCAGGGCCTCGAACTCTTCTCCAGTGGTCACGCCCAGGCGCACGCAGCTCTGCGGCGGCGAATACTTGACCGCGTTCGCCACCAGATTCTGAACCACCTGGCCGATCTGATCGCCGTCGCCTACGGCAAGGGCCTCTCCAGGCGCGGGCAGGTCCAGCGCCAGGGTGATCTGCTTGCGCGCCAGGACAGGGGCGAGGGCGTCGGCGACTTCGCCGGCCTTCAGCGCCACGTCGCACGACCCGTCGGGGGCGCGGTGCTCGACGAGTTCGATGCGCGAGAGCGACAGCAGGTCGTCGATCAGCCGCCCCATCCGCTCGGCCTGGCCCGCCATGATGGCGAGGAAGCGCTCGCGGGCGGCGGGATCGTCCCTGGCGTGACCGCGCAAGGTCTCGATGAAACCGGCCAGGGAGGCGAGCGGCGTGCGCAGTTCGTGGCTTGCGTTGGCGAAGAAGTCGGCCCGCATGCGATCGTGGCGCCGGGCGCCGGTCTCGTCGCGGAGCACGACCACGATGTGCCCGGCGTCGTGGCCTGGCAGCGGCCGCGTCCAAGCCCGCCAGCAGGAGGCCTGCGCACCGCCTTCCTCGTAGCTCAGGCTGTGCGGCTCGCCGCGGGCGAGGGTGTCGATCGCCGCCTCGAGGATTTCCGGGTGACGCAGGACCGAGACGAGCCGCGCGCCGGCGGCCTCGCCCAGGCGCAGCAGCTCACGCGCCGCCGCATTGCTCGCCACCAGCGTCAGGCCGGCGGCGCGTCCGGAGCCGTCGCCGGACACGATCAGCACGGCGTCCGGCATGGCTTCGATGGCCGCCGCGAACAAGGCAGGCTCGCGCTCGCCGAGTTGACCGGACGTGCCGGCGCGCGCTTCGGGCGCAGCGGCCCCAAGGCGCCGGCCCCACACGGCCGACAGCCACCGCAGGACCTGGCGATCCCTGGCCGGCGCCGCGTTCGCCGACGCCGTGAAGGATTGGGCTTGCGGCATCGCCTCACTCTCCACCGCAACCGTGACGGATTCGAGACTCCCTGCAAATGCCGCGTCGCGGGCTGTCATGAAACCGTGACGAAGCCCCGGTAAGCGGGCGAGCCAGGGAGCCGCGCCGCTCATGTCCGCCGTGATCCGCTCGTCCGCGCCTGCGATGCCGAGCCCCGCCGATCGCTTCGAGCGGTTCGTCGATCAGCTTTCGCCCCACGAGGTGAAGCTCGAGACCCGCAAGCTCGACTTCTTCTACGGCAGGACCCAGGCGCTGCACGGGATCGACCTGCCCTTCGCCAGGAATGCGGTCACCGCGATGATCGGGCCCTCCGGCTGCGGCAAGTCCACGCTGCTGCGGGCCATCAACCGCATCTATGCCCTCTACCCCGGTCAGCGCGCCGAGGGCGAGGTGCTGCTGGACGGCGAGAACATATTGGACCGGCGCATCGACCTGCCGCAGCTGCGCTCGCGCATCGGAATGGTGTTCCAGCAGCCGACGCCGTTCCCGATGTCGATCTACGACAACGTGGCGTTCGGCGTGCGTCTGCACGAACGCCTGATGAGGCCCGATCTCGACGCCCGGGTGGAGGAGAGCCTGCGCCGCGCCGCGCTCTGGGACGAGGTGAAGGACAAGCTGCGCGGTTCGGGCCTCAGCCTCTCGGGCGGCCAGCAGCAGCGGCTGTGCGTCGCCCGGGTGGTGGCGGTGCGGCCCGAGGTGCTGCTGCTGGACGAGCCGGCCTCGGCCCTGGACCCGATCTCGACCGCCAAGCTGGAGGAGACCATCGTCGAACTGAAGCGCGACCTGGCGGTGGTGGTCGTCACCCACAACCTGCAGCAGGCGGCCCGCATCTCCGACCATGCCGCCTTCATGTATCTGGGCCGGCTGATCGAGTTCGCGCCGACCGAGCGCCTGTTCGACAACCCCCGCGCCGCGCGCACCACCGACTACATCACCGGCCGGTTCGGCTGACCGCACCCCCGGACCGGTGGCCGCAGTGCGGTCATGGCTCAGCTCGCCTTCGCGAGACCGTAAGCGGCAGGTCGAGTTCCACCCGGTCATGCGCCACCTTCGGCGTGATCCGCCCGCGCTCGCCGCGTTCCAGGTGGACGAGCCCATAGCCTGCCATCGTTCGCAGCGTGCGCGACAGGTTGGACTTCGCCTTGCCGGTGATCCGCGCCAGTTCGTCGAGCGACCCGGGGGCTTGCTCCACGATCACGCGCAACAGGTCGCGGTTGCCGGCCGACAGCACCTTGGCGAAGGACTCGGTCGAGGTGAACCACACCTTCGGCTCGTCGGGCGCGATCCGGCGCTCGCGGCGCGCCACCGCCATGGTGCGGGCCTTCAATCCCTCATAGCTGGCGATGCCCACTTTCAGGGTCGTCATGGGATCACTCCTCTTTCGCGCAACACCGCGTCCACCGCAGGGCTATGGCGTAGACATAGTGCTCATCGTCATCGGTCGTGGCCCGCCCGGCAGGACTCGAACCTGCAACATCCCGCTTAGAAGGCGGGTGCTCTATCCGGTTGAGCTACGGGCGGTTCGGCGCGACCGGCAACCCGCCGGCTCAGTGCGTCCAGGGCTCCTTGCGACTGAAGGCGAAGTTGTCGGCGTAGGCCTTGATGATCCGCCGGTGATCCTTCGGCGCCAGGAGTTCGAAGGCGATGCCGTGACGGCCCGCGTACTCGACCGCCTCCTCGCGGGTGTCGAAGGCGAGGCGCACCTGGCCGTTCATGTCGGTCGAGACGGTCCAGCCCATCAGCGGATCGGAGGCGCGGGCGCTGGCCGGCTCGAACTCCAGCAGCCAGTCCCTGGTCCTCGCCCGCCCCGACTGCATGGCGTTCTTCGCAGGGCGGTAGATGCGCGCCAGCATGAACCCTTCCTCCAATGGTCTTGGCCGCTGGTCGGGGCGGCGTGATTCGAACACGCGACCCTCTGCTCCCAAAGCAGATGCGCTACCAGGCTGCGCTACGCCCCGTGACCGTCGGCGAGCGGCTCTCTTGCCATGGGCCGGCCCCCGCCGCAACGCGGGGGCGCGCTCTAGCTAACTGATGCGCCGGCGCATCAGCTTGAAGAGGCCGGTCGCCCTGGCGAGGCCGCGGCCGTCGACGTGGGCGCGGCCCTCGGCGAACGCCACCCCGGCGGACGCGCGGGTGAGGCTGGCTTCGCCGATCACCCACTCGCCGGCGCGGCCCATGTCGAGGAAGTCGATCGAAAGATGCATGGTCACCGGCGTCATCCCGGTCCCATGGGCGGCGGCGCTGGCGAGCACGCCGTCGAGGAAAGCCGAGAGCATGCCGCCGTGGATCAGGCCGACGCTGTTGCAGTGCCGCTGCATGGCGAAGAACGCCTGCGCGCCGTCCGGATGATGGAAATAGGGCCCGATGTGCGTGCTGAAGCGCCCCCGGGCGGTGGCGGCGACGAAGCCGTGCGGCGGCGACGGCATAGCCTCGCCGGCGCCGGAGGCAGGCTCAGCCATGGCGGCGCCCTCGCGGCGCGCCGGTCCGCACCAGCTTGATCTGGAACAGCTTCGGCCAGAGCTTGCCGGTGACGAAGAGCCGGTCGCCGCGCGCGTCGTAGGCGATGCCATTGGCTACGGCGTCGCGGTCGTCGCCTACTTCCGAGCGCGGCATCAGCCCGCCAAGATCGATCCAGCCGAGCACGCGTCCGTTCGCCGGATCGATGCGCGCGATGGTGTCGGTCATCCAGATGTTGGCGAAGATCTGGCCCTTGACCCATTCGAGTTCGTTGAGGTTGCGCACCGGCGCGCCATCGGCGGTTACGGTGATGCTGCGAACCTGCCTGAGGGTGGTCGGATCGAGGAAGCGCAACCTTGGCGTGCCATCGCTCATGATCAGGTGGCGGCCGTTCCGGGTCAAAGCCCAGCCTTGGCCCGCGTAGGCGAACGTGCCCAGCGGCCTGAACGTCGCCAGGTCATAGATGAAGCCCAGGTGGCTGAGCCAGGTGAGCTGGATGAGGCGCCCGCGCCAGGCCACGATGCCTTCGCCGAAGTAGCGGGCCGGGACGGCGCGGCTCTGCAGCACCTTTCCGGTCTCGAGGTCGACCTTGCGCACCGAGGATCTGCCGGCGAGCCCGGTGCTCTCGTAGAGATAGCCATGGCGATAGAAGAGGCCTTCGGTGAACGCCGCCGGGTCGTGGGGATAGGCGCGGACGACCTCGGCCCGCCACGTCGCAATGGCGGCCAGCGCCGGCCCGCCGGCGAAGAACACCATCAGCATGGCCGCGATCGGCGCCAGCCGCAGCTTCATCGTCACGCATGCCTCGCCAAGCGCTCGCCAAGGCGCCGGCGGGCCACGCCCTATAGACGATCGACCTCGATCTCGGCCACCACCAATCCCTTGGGGCCGTCGGCGAAGCGGACCATCACGTCGACGCCCGGCTGCAGGTCTTCGAGGCCGCTGCGGCGCAGGGTTTCGATATGGACGAAGATGTCGCCAGGTTCGCCCTCGCGCACCACGAAGCCATAGCCCTTGGTGCGGTTGAACCATTTGACTTTCGCCCGCTCCAGCGGGCCGCGCGCGGCCGGAGCGCGGCGCTGGGTGCGCCCGCCATCGAAGCGACCGCCGTCGCGCCGATGTCCCTGGTCGGAGGTCCGCTCGCGCCGAAAGCCATGAGCCTCCGCCTCGATGGGGCGCCTCGGCCGGTCCTGCGGCGGCGGCGCGGCGGTTTCGTCCAGATCGACGATGTCGGACACCTGCCAGCCCTTGGGACGCTTGACGACGTCGCAGACGATGAGCGAGCCCTCCAGCGCGCTCTCGCGACCGCAGTTGCGCAGCGAGGTGACGTGCAGCAACACGTCGCGCGAACCTGTCTGGCTGGGATCGTCGGGAATGACGAACCCGTAACCCTTGCCGGCGTCGAACCACTTGACGCGCCCGCTGATCCTCACCGGATCGTCGAGGTGCGCCTCCTCGAAATTGGAATCAGACATCCGCCCCTCAAGCCCACTCGCGCCCAGTCTTCACTCGAAAAGGCGCTGACTATAACACCGTTCTCGCAAGAGCAGAGCCGTCAATATTTGGCCGCAAATTAGGCGGGGGCGCGATCATTGGCCGCACGGGCTGTGACCGGGAGTCGCGGCGGCGCTGGCAGGCCCTAGGGGAATCGAACCCCTCTTCCCAGATTGAAAATCTGATGTCCTAACCGATAGACGAAGGGCCCCGAGGCGGCGCGGCGAGCGGCGGGATATATCCGCCGTGGCCAGGGCGCGCAACCCGATGCCCACGCCCGGCGCCGGCTCACGTCATTCTGGGATCGGCGAGATCCTCGATTTCCAGCTCGACGCCGGCCCTGCCGTTCCAGTCGTCGGCCTTGAGCGAGCCGGCGGCATGCACCGTGCCTGCGGCGGCCGCGAGCCGGCGGCCGATCGCGGTCTCGGAGGAGCGCCAGGCGATGGCCTTCAGACCGGCGCCGCGGATGTCGACCAGGGTGCAGCGCAGGTGACCGCCCTTGAGCGGCGTCACGCGTTCGATCCGCACGTCGGCGAGCGCAAAGGCCGGCTCCGGATTGCCCGGCCCGAATGGCTCGAGGCTGCGGAATGCGTCGTAGAGCGGCCGCGCCGCCGCGCCCGGCGTCACCAGGGCGTCCAGCTCGAGCGCGTCCCCGGCCCCCGCGACGGCCATCTCGGCGCCGAGCCGCTCGCACAGGAAAGCGCGCAGTTCCGGAATCGCCGCCGGCCGCACCGTGAGGCCGGCGGCCATGGCGTGGCCGCCGCCGGCGAGCAGCAGGCCGGCGTCGAACGCCGCCTGCACGGCGCGGCCGAGATCGACCCCCGGCTGCGATCGCCCGGAGCCCTTGCCGACGTCGGCGGCCCGGTCGAGGCCGATGACCAGCACCGGCCGGCGGTAGCGCTCGCGCAACCGGCTGGCGACGATCCCGATCACGCCGGGATGCCAGCCCTCCTGCGCGGCCACGATCACCGGCGCGGCCGGGTCGAAATTGGCGGACGCCTCGACGAGAGCCACCGCCTCGTCGAAGATCTGCGCCTCCACCGTCTTGCGCTGGGCGTTGAGGGCGTCGAGTTCCTCGGCGATCAGCCGCGCCTCCTGCGCATCGTCGGTGGAAAGCAGGCGCGCGCCGAGATCCGAACGGCCGATCCGCCCGCCGGCGTTGATTCTCGGGCCCAGCACGAAGCCGGCGTGGAAGATGCTCGCCGGCCCCTTGGAGGCGGCGACGTCCATCAGCGCCTTCAGCCCGGGGTTGGCCCAGTTCGACATCACCTTCAGGCCCTGGGCCGCCAGGGCGCGGTTGAAGCCGGTGAGCTGGGTGACGTCGCAGACCGCCCCCAGCGCGGCGAGGTCCAGCCACTGCCGCGGGTCCGGCGCGCTCCGCTCGTCGAACAGGCCCCGGCGGCGCGCCTCCCGGTTCAGCGCCACCAGGAGGACGAAGGTGACGCCCGCGGCGGCGAGCACGCCCTGTCCGGAGGCGCAGCCCGGCTGGTTTGGATTGACGAGCGCGCGCGCCCTGGGCGCCTCGCGCATCAGATGGTGGTCGATGACCACGACCTCCAGCCCGATCTCTTCTGCCGCGGCGATCGCGTCGCACGCCGCCGCGCCGCAATCGACCGTCACCACCAGTTCGAAGCCGGCGTCGCGCAGGCGCCGGAAGGCGGCCGGAGTCGGACCATAGCCTTCGGTCATCCGGTCGGGGACGTAGATCGGCAGCTCGCCGCCCATGGCCCGCCACCAGCGCACCAGCAGGGCGGCGCTGGCGGCGCCGTCGACATCGTAATCGGCGAAGACCACCGTCGGGCGACCGCGCTGGCAGGCGTCGAGAAGGCTGGCGGCGGCCGCATCCATGCCGAGAAAGCTCGACGGGTCGGGAAACAGGGCCTTGAGCGTGGGGCGCAGATAGGTCTCGCCCGCCTCCGCGGCGATGCCGCGGGCGGCGAGCGCCCTGGCGATCGGCTCGTCCAGTCCCAGCCGCGCCTGATGCTCGCGCACGAGCGCCTCTGCGGCGGGCCTGGCGCGCCATCGCCGGCCGCTCACCGAGCGCGCCACGCCGAGGAAGTCGCTGGCGC
>Ga0307372_10013896_pt1 | contig 10358 bp, 10 predicted proteins | sample OX1MG_FD_202533 | JGI IMG/M metagenome (GOLD analysis project Ga0307372, IMG submission 202533) | Soil microbial communities from Risofladan, Vaasa, Finland - OX-1 | ecosystem: Environmental > Terrestrial > Soil > Coastal area > Acid sulfate soil | place: Finland: Risofladan, Vaasa | collected... | reverse complement strand
CGCTTTCATCGAACTTCCCCGCAGGATCAACAGCCCGCCCACAGTCACTCCGTTAGACATTTCTGGCTCTGCACGCGATGCTGTAAAACCTACACCATTGCATACCAAAAGGGATCAGGCGTCCTGCTACTCCAGCGGCTGGAAACGCTGCGTGGCGGTCAACCGTCCCATTTCGTCCTGCACGAAGATGCTGCCGTGGCGGCGCCGGGATTAGCCAGGCGCGTCGCCCGATCCGACTCCCGGCAGAGCAAGCGCAAGCGCGAGGTTGCCCCCCTGGTGGCCGGCGCGGTTGAGATGCATGAGAATCGAAACATGGAGAGGAGGGGATAGCGCAAATGGACGAAGAAATCGGCACGGTGGCGGGCGCAATCTGGCACGTCCTGGATGCAAAGGGTGAGATGACGCTGGCCAAGCTGAAGAAAGAAGTAAATGCCGGAGCGCCATTTTTCGATTGGGCCATCGGCTGGCTGGCGCGCGAAGGAAAAATTGTGCTGACGCGGGAAAAGCGTTCCTTCCTGGTGTGCCTGCAGGGAAGGCATGCGAAAAGCGCAAGCGCCGCGTAAGGCGGCTGCACCGCTTTCTAATTTGCAAGAATGTCCTCCGAAGATGGTTGGGCGGCGCCTTCAGTTTGACTTGAGGCGCTGGCCGTCTCCATGCCTGCGGGCGTCACAGCGTCCGATTCAATACTGTCACGGGTTCAATACAGTCACGGAGTATAGGCCTCCGCCAGTTCCTCCGGGGCCCGGCGCGCAATGGCCGGAAAAGTGTGTTGCGACGCGCATGCCATCGAACGCCAAAAGTTCTTCTTGGATGTCGGGTTACGAGGACTCGCCGGACATTTCCGGGAGGTCTTCCACGGTGACATTCGCCAGGGAACGCAATTCCCTGCGAATTGTATCGCTGGAAAAACCGGCGCGAAGCAGACTACGGTAGATGGAAGCCTTCCGCTTATCGTCCAGCGGTCCGCGTAGCGATTTGAGGAGGCGGGAGAGTCGCGCGCGCACCAGGATTCCCTCATCGGATTCGGGGGTGCGCTCGGCCAGGGCGGCCTCGATGTGGCGGTCCGGGACGCCGCGGGCGCGCAGGTCGCGCGCGATGCGAAACGCCCCTTGCTTTCGCAATTCCGAGCGCAGGCGAACGAATTGTCGCGCATAGCGCCCATCGTCCAGATACTTTCGCTGCTTGAGTTGATCCAGGATATTTTTTACAGCTTCTTTGTCTTCCGCGCGCCGTTCCAGATACAGCCGCATTTCGTGGACCGAGTATGCCCGGCGCGCCAGGCCATTGATTGCCGCGTTATAAAGATCGGCCTCGCTGGAAAGTTTTCGCGGAGCAGAACGCATGGGGAGAGCATAGAGGCAATGGCGCGGGGAGGCAAGCAAGCAGCGGAACATAAACCGGGCAAGCCCCTTCTGTATTTATTTTCTCTGTGAGGCTTCCGTAGGACAGGCTTCCGCCTGTATGGGTTTGATTTCAGCAATGTCAGAATAAAGTCAAAAGAAGACAGGCTGAAGCTTGTCCTACCTTTGCGCTATCGCTGGCCGAAGCGATCGAAGTCCGTCATGGTGCGTTCCATCTCTTCGCGGGCGGAGTCGGAAGCGGAGCGGATGCCCTGGACACGCAGCTTGAAGTCGTCGGGGTTGGAAGCGCGAATCAGCGCTTCTTCGTAGGTGATGAGATTGCGGGTAAACAGATCGAAGAGCGATTGGTCGAACGTCTGCATGCCGTACTGGCTGGTGCCGGCGGCAATGGCGTCATGGATCAGCCGGGTCTTATCCGGATTGATGATGCAATCGCGGATGTAGGCGGTGGCGATCATGACTTCGACGGCCGGGACGCGTCCCTGTTCATCGGCGCGGCGCACCAGGCGCTGGCTGATGACGGCCTTGAGAGTGGCGGCCATCTGCAGGCGGATCTGTTTCTGCTCGGGCGGCGGAAACACGGCGATGATGCGTTGAATGGTTTCCGTGGCATCGAGGGTGTGCAACGTGGAAAATACCAGGTGGCCGGTTTCGGCGGCCAGCAGGGCCGTGGCAATCGTTTCCAGGTCGCGCATTTCGCCGACAAGGATGACGTCCGGGTCCTGGCGCAATCCGGCGCGCAGGGCGGTGGAGAAATTGGCGGTGTCGACTTCCACTTCGCGCTGATTGATAAAGCTTTTTTTGTCGCGATGCAGGAATTCGATAGGGTCTTCTATAGTGATGACGTGATCGGAGCGCGAGGTGTTGATGCGGTCAATCATCGCGGCGAGCGTGGTGGACTTGCCCGATCCGGTCGTGCCGGTGACCAGGACCAGGCCGCGCTGCTCCTCGCAAATCGTCTCGACGACGCGCGGAAGATCGAGTTCCAGGATCGTTCGAATTTTCGTGGGAATCACGCGCAGCACCATGCCCACGTTGCCACGCTGCTGGAAAACGTTCACGCGAAATCGCCCCAGGCCCGCGACGCCGTAGGCCATGTCGAGTTCCGCGGTTTCCTTGAACTTTTGTTTTTGGCGGTTCGTCATCATGCTGAACGCCATGGACAGCATTTCTTCCGGCGTGACGCGCGGAACATCGGTTTGGGGATTGAGTTGCCCGTCAATGCGCAAATACGGGTGGTTGCCTACCTTCAAGTGAAGGTCGGACGCCTTGGTTTCAACGGCGCGGCGCAGCAGATCGTCGATGCTTAGGGGCATGGTTTGCCAGTCTCCAGAAGGAGAGACACTGCAATGAAACTAGCACCGGGCAAACACGCGGGCAAGCGCGCTGCAGGCGTGTGATGCCGCCTAGTAACGGGGCATCCCCGCGGAGGGGAATGCGAGTCGTAACCTCGCAGCCTTGCATTTGCGGAAGGAAAAGGCCGATCTCAGCCCAATTCGGCCAGCGCCGCTTCCATCTCGGACCGCGCGTGATCGTCGCCGGTGCGCTGGGCCGTGGCGATGCCCGCGGTAAGCGTCGAGCGCGCCTGCTCGATGCGCCCAGTGCGGGCCAGGAACTGTCCGTACTGGAAATATGCGGCCACGTATTCGGGATGCGCGCCCAGCAGCGCCTGAAAATGCCTGTCGGCATCGGCGGCATCGCCTGCGTTGGCGCAATCCATTGCCAGTCCGTAACGTGCGAATGCGTCGTTCGGCTTGGCGGCGACAAATTCCTCCAGCATTTCGCGGCGCGATTTCTTCTGTGGTTGGGTCATGGTTGAGCGCATAGTATATTCGCCTTGGCGGAGAACGCCAAATTTCTGAGGGGGGGCTGGAAGGCAATTATGAAGCAATCTCCGAAGGGAACGAAACTGAGTCAGGGGAAATCGCTGCCCGGCTGGCCGGTGAGCGCCTCGCGCACGGAAATGACCGAACTGGTGCTGCCCCAGGACGCCAACCTGCTTGGAAATATGCTGGGTGGGCGCGTCATGCACCTGATCGACGTCGCCGGAGCCATCGCCGCGCACCGGCATTGCCATCGCCAGGTGGTCACGGCATCGGTGGATCATCTGGATTTTCTGAACCCCGTGCGCGTGGGAGACCTGATCGTTCTGGAAGCGCAGGTGAATCGCGCGTTCCGTACCTCGGTGGAAGTTGGCGTCGAAGTGTTCTCGGAGAATTCCTCGGCGGGCGTTCGCCGGCATACCACCCAGGCGTTTCTGACCTATGTTGCGCTGGATGAGTCAGGCAAACCCGCATGCGTTCCGGCTCTGCTGGTGAAGACGCGGCAGGAGAAGCTGCGCTTCCGCGAAGCAGGTGAACGGCGCAAGGCCCGCCTGGCGGCCCAGTCCAAACACAGGTAGCGCGGCAGGACAGGCTTCGCAGGTTGCGGAAAAATCAATTTGTGCGCCTTCAGGGGTTAAAACCCCTGGAAAAAACGCGGGTGTTATGTCGTGCCTGAAGGCACGCCCCACAAATATTTCTACTTTTTCCGCAGCATGTTCCGCCTGTCTGGTTATGGTTCTGGGAATTATTGAAATTCAAACAGGCTGAAGCCTGTTCTACAAAAGTCAGTTTACTTGCGCCGTCCAGGAAGGGGTAGCTGTGGGCTGCGGGCTGCCTCCGGCGGGCTCCTCGGTAACAGTAATCCCGGCAATTTCATTCACTGGAATATGCACGAGGGCGAGCAGGTCGATTTGGCCTGCGGCATCCGGCCGGAAGATGGCGATACTTATGGGCGGGCCTTTTTTCGGCATGAACCAGAGCTGCAGAGTTCGGCCCGGGGGAATCGAAGGCATTTCCTGTGCCGTAACAGCCAAGCCCATGCTGGGATGCAGGTAGGCTCGCACCAGGGGCATATTCCTGTCTTTCGGCATGAGCTTCAGGGGTATCGAGCCGGGAGACATCATGATCGCGGAGATCCTCTGGCCCTGCTCCAACTGATTCTGGAGCGCCTGATTCTGCAGCATCGCAATCCTCACCTGCTTGCGAAGTTCCTCCAGTTGTGTGTTCTGACTGCCCATCTGCCGGATCGTATATCCGGTTAAAAGAGCGAGTGCGGCCGCTGCGATCCAGGCCCATACGGGAAACATCGGGCGCGGCGCCGGGTTGGATTGCGCTGCGGGATCTGGTGGTGCAAGCTGCGCGATTTCACGTCTCTTCCTGGCGACGCCGGGAGTGCACCGCGGGCAGCCGCGCGCGAGATGCGCGTCCAGTTCGGCGCGCTCGTCGCCCTTGAGCAGGCCTCGAGCGTATGGTTCATATAGCGGAGCAAGTTGTTCGCAATCCATCACGCGTGCCCAACCTCTCCCATGCCTGCAGCGCCGTTTGCAGCTCCAATTGACGCGAGGTAAACGCGCACTGCCTTGGCGGTCCGATATGCCTGTTCGACGCAGGAGCCGATCGACGGGCCCGACAGATAATTTCCGGCAAGAAACAGTCCCGGAATGGTCGAAGTCAGGGCGTCGAGCGCGGCCACGGTCTGCGCGTGGCCCAGGTTGTATTGCGGCAGCGCGCGCGCGTACCGGTGAACGTTGGTCATCACGGGTTCTCCGGAGATGCGCAGCACGCGCGCGACTTCGCCGCAGATCGTCTCGGTGATCTCGGCGTCACTCAGGCTGCACAACCCGGGATCGGTGGCGCCGCCGGCAAAGCTGGTGAAGCACACCAAGCCTTCCGGTGCGCGGCCCGGAAACAGCGATGAATTCCACACCGTGCCGAGCAGGCGCAAATTTTCTCCGCGGGGCACCAGGAAGCCGAAACCGTTGACCGGCCGCTCAATCTGGTCCCGGCGATATCCTGCGGCTACGACCGCCACCGGGGCGTACTCGATGCGAGCGAAGGCCGGAGGGAATTGCCCGGACACACCCTGCAGGATTTGCGAAGCGGCAGCGGCGGGGGCGGCAATCACAACGGCGCTGGCGGCAATGGTTTCGCGATGGTTGTGGCGCGCGACATCGATTTGGAACCACGGCTTTCCGTTGGGTTTGCCGCGGCGAATGGCCGATACGGTGGCTTCGGCCAGCAATGAATCACCCAGGCGCGCGCCCAGCGCTTGCGGCAGCGTTTCCATGCCGTCAAGAAACGAGCACAGGCCGGCGCGCGGGGTGCCTTTTGCCGGGCGCGACTTCATGGCCCCGCGCAGAACGCTCCCGTGGGCCGTCTCAAACTCGTGCAGCTTGGGAAACGCGGCGCGCAGGCTCAATCGTTCGGGATCGCCGGCAAATACGCCGGAGACAAACGGGGCCACCAGCCGGTCGAGCAGCTCGTCTCCGAATTTTCGGCGGATAAAGGAAGCAATTGATTCGTCATCCTCGGGCGGGCGCGTGCGACGAAGCATTTCGGTAAAAATCCGCCATTTCGTGCCCGGCCCGAACAGCGCGGTGGTCAGCAGCGACGGCGGGGCCAGCGGCGCCGCGATCAGCCGGCCGCCGGAGAGGATGTAGCGTGGCGCCTTCGGATCGGCGTGCACGAGCTGATCGTTCAGGCCGAGGGAATCGATGAGCCGGAGCAGCGGCTGGGTGGAAAGAAAACTTTGCGGCCCCAGTTCCAGGCGAAAGCCGTCCTTTTCCATCGTGGCGATGACGCCGCCGGGGCGCGGTCCGGCTTCCAGAACGTGCGCCGGTATGCCAGCCTGCTGCAGGCTGTAGGCGCATGCCAGGCCGGAGATTCCTCCGCCAATCACAACCGCGGGAAATGAAGACGGCGCCGGAATAGACACGAAACCTCGATCGGTTTTTCAGAGTGTTTTCGAAAACAACTGGCGGCTATCGAGTTTTTGCTTCTCGAGATACGGATCAAAGACCATGGCGATGTTTCGAATAAAAATACGCCCCAGCAGAGAAGTGCGGATGGCGTCGCCATCCAGCTCGACCAGACCGTCGGTGACGAACGGGGCGAGGCGCTTGATTTCAGAGGCAAAGGTTTGATCGAAGTCGATGCCGAACTCGCCGGCAATCTGGCTTTTGAAAAGGACGCCGTGGCAAAGGATGCGGTTGATCACGGTGCGGCGCAGCAAGTCGTCGCCGGTCAGGCGGTAGCCGCGCATGGTGGCCATGCCGCGGCCTTCGACGAGTTTGCGGTAGGTGGCCACGTCGCGGTCATTCTGCGCGTAGCAGGCGCCGACGCTGCTGATCGCGCTCACGCCCATGCCGTACAGGTCCGCGCCGGCCTTGGTCGTATAGCCCTGGAAATTGCGATGCAGCGTGCGTTCGCGCTGCGCCACGGCGAGTTCGTCGCCGGGCCGCGCGAAATGGTCCATCCCGATGTACTGGTATCCCGCGCCCAGAAAGTGCTCCAGGCCGGCGCGGAAGATGCGGAATTTTTCCATTCCCTCCGGCAGGCGCGTAGCCAGCGCGCCCTGCTGCTTGCGCAGCCACGGCACGTGGGCGTAACTGAACATGGCTACGCGGTCCGGCGCCAGCGCAACAACCTGCTCGACCGTATGCGCGAAACGCTCGGCGGTCTGCAGCGGCAGGCCGTAGATCAGGTCCACGTTGATGCTGTCAAAGCCGAGTTTTCGAGCGCCTTCGATCAAGCTGCGCGTCATTTCCAGCGGCTGTATGCGGTGAATCGCTTCCTGCACGTCGGGATGAAAATCCTGGATGCCCATGCTCAGGCGGTTGAAGCCGAGGCGGCGCAACGTTTCCAGGTGCGCCTGCGTGGTTACGCGCGGATCGATCTCGATGCCGATTTCGGCGTCCGGAGCAAAAGTGAAGCGCTCGGCCGTGAAGCGAAACAGATGTTCCATCTGTTCCGGCGTAAGGTAGGTGGGCGTGCCGCCGCCCCAGTGAAATTGCACAACGGGCCGCTCGCGGGATACGAAGCGGCTGACGTGCTCGACTTCGCGCTTGAGAATTTCGATGTACGGCGGCGCGACGCTGTGATCTTTGGTGATCACGACGTTGCAGGCGCAGAACAGGCAGAGGCTTTCGCAGAAGGGAAGGTGCATGTAGAGCGAGACCGGAGTGCGCGCCTGGTTGGCCGTGGCATAGAACTGCTCGAGATCGTCCGGGCCGAAATTGTCCTGCCACACGGGGGCGGTGGGATAGCTGGTATAACGCGGGCCGGGGCGATTGTATTTTTCCAGAAACGCCTGTGAAATTTCGAAGCGTTCCCGGTTCAACTGCAGATGTAGGCTCGAATCGGTCATGTGAAGTTTCTAGCTCGCCCCTTCCAGCGGCGCGTGCGCCGCAACCGGGGCGGCCAGCGGCACTCTCGCAGCGACCGGAGCGGATTGCCCTGCCTGCACGAACGCCAGCGCGTTTTCCACCGGTGTTTGCCGCAGAATTCCGTGGCCTAGATTTAAGATGTGGCCGATGCCGCCTGAATTCTCCACAGTTGCGCGAGCGGCGCGGCGAACCACTTCCTCGGCGCCGAGGAGCACGCACGGGTCCACGTTGCCCTGTAGCGCGAGGTGCGGTCCGACCTGCTCGCGCACCGTTGCCAGGTCCACGCGCCAGTCCACGCTCAAAACGCTGGCGCCGGATTTGGCCGCGGCGGCCAGCAGGTGGCTGGAAGCCTTCGTGTATAGAATGACAGGCGTATCGCCGGCGCCAATTTCCTCGATCAGAAGCTGTGTGGCGGGCAGCGCGAATTCGCGGTACTGCTCGGCCGTTAGCTCTCCGACCCAAGTGTCAAACAGTTGCACGGCTGAGGCCCCCGCGTCGATTTGCGCGCGCAAGTATCTGGCGGTGGCGCGCGCAATGCGTTTCAAAAGCGACCGAAAAAGCTCAGGGTCGGAATAGAGCATGGCCTTGGCGGCAGGGAAGCCGTCTTGCCCGTGCCCTTCGATCATGTAGCAGGCCAGCGTCCACGGAGCAGCCGCAAATCCCAGCACGGGGATGTCCGGCCCAAGTTCTTTTGTGAGGCCGCGAATGGTGTCCATCAGAAAGCGGGTTTCGGTCTCCGGATCGAATAAGGAAAGCTCGTGGATCTGCGCCGCGGTTCGCAGGGGCGATTCGATCACCGGACCTTTGTCGGTCAGTTCGAAAGGAAGGCCCATCGCTCCGGCGGGGATCAGGATATCCGAGAATACAATGACGGCATCCACGCCCAGAATGCGTTGCGGCTGCAGCGAAACCTCAATGGCCAGCTCCGGCGTCCTGCAAACCTGCAAAAAATTGTGTTTCTTGCGAATGGCGCGATATTCGGGCAAGTAACGCCCGGCTTGGCGCATAATCCAAACCGGCACGCGCTCGACAGGCTCACTTCGGCAGGCGCGCAGGAAGAGCGTTTTCCGGTTCACGGATTGGGTTGGCTGGCTCATCGGGGTCAGGTGGTCTGTTTGTCGTATTATCATAGCAAATGTCGGCGTTGCCCGCATCGCCGCGCGGATCTGTGGCGCAGGCTTCATCCTGCGAGCGATTGGTTGTAGATCGGCGTGGCCTGCATGCGGCTAAACCCCGCAGGCTGAAGCCTGCGCCGCCCAAGATCTGTACCAGACCCGGGGAACTGCCCGTTACAGGGGCGGCGTGCTTTATAGTGGAGGAATTCGCTATAATATCGCAGTAATAGATATCCGCGTCAGGCTGGATTACTCTGCCCTGCGGATGAATGCGCCCAAATGATGAATCCCTATGTACTCGCGACGCTGATTTGCTATGTGGCAAGCCTGGGGTTCTATATCTGGAATCTGAGGGAACCCTCGCGGATGGCCGGGATTGCGGCGACATCATTGCTGGTTGGCGGCCTGGTGTTGCACTACCTGGCGCTGATGGCGCGGTCACGAATGATTCATGCGGTGCCGTACGACGACCTTTTCGGTTCACTTTCCCTGTTCGCGTGGCTGCTCGCCCTCACGTATCTGGGTCTGGAGGCGGTGCATCGCCGCCGGGCGGTGGGCCCATTCGTCCTGCCCATCGTGCTCGTGCTGTTTCTTACGGCGCACTTGCCGGAAGCGCATGCCATCAAGGCGCCCCCGGCGCAGGGACCTCTTTTCGCGTTTCACGTCACGCTGAATATTCTGGCGTATTCCGCTTTCGCGCTTTCCTTTGTATTGAGCATCATTTTTCTTTTGCAGAACCGGCGATTGCGCGGGCACAAGCTGGGTGTCGTGGGCTGGCGCTTTCCTCCGTTGGATGACCTGGAGCGCATGACGCGCAGCAGCGTTCTGATCGGGAGCGGGTCGCTGGTGCTTGGAATGATTGCCGGATTCATCCTGGTGCACCGGCTGCAAGGCACGTACTGGGATGGAGATCCGAAAGTGATCGCCACGATTCTGACGCTGGCGTTGTACGTCGGCTACATACTGATTGCGAGGACCTCGGCGGGGCGCGGCTCCCGCGCGTCGGCGCTCTGCATCTTTAATTTTATGTTTGTTGTTTTCAGTTACTTAATCGCGGGACCGGTTCTTTCGCACTTTCACCGCTATTACTGAGCGGGCGGGGGCGTACGGATTCAGGAAAGTGAGACACGCAGTTCGTAAATGGAAATTGTTCTTATCGGACTGAACCACCGCACGGCCACGGTCGAGTTGCGCGAGCGCATTGCTTTCAGCCCTGAGCAAGCCCGTGAAGCGGCCGAACAACTCCGTTCGCGTGGCATCCTCGAAGAAACCCTGGTGCTGTCGACCTGCAACCGCAGTGAATTGTACGGCGTTCCCGGGGAATTTTCCGTGGATAGCAGCGGCGCGGTGGAATTGTTTCTGGCGTCCTTTCATCATCTGTCCCCGGGCGAATTGAACGGCTCTCTGTACCGCCATCGAGACAACCACGCGGTGCGCCACCTGTTTCGCGTCGCCGCGGGACTCGACTCGATGCTGCTGGGCGAGGCGGAAATCCTGGGCCAGGTGCGCGATGCCTACCAGATCGCTCTGGAAAACGGCGCTACCGGTCCGGTGCTCAATCGCATGTTCCAGGGGGCGCTGGAAGTGGGAAAACGCGTCCGCTCGGAAACGGAAATCGGCACGCGGCCCGTTTCGGTGGCTTTTGCGGGCGTGAAACTCGCCGAGCGCATTTTC
>Ga0307372_10013895_pt1 | contig 10358 bp, 9 predicted proteins | sample OX1MG_FD_202533 | JGI IMG/M metagenome (GOLD analysis project Ga0307372, IMG submission 202533) | Soil microbial communities from Risofladan, Vaasa, Finland - OX-1 | ecosystem: Environmental > Terrestrial > Soil > Coastal area > Acid sulfate soil | place: Finland: Risofladan, Vaasa | collected... | reverse complement strand
TCGGCCGACAAGGTGTGGAGCGAAGCCAGGCGGCACGCCCAGAGCGTCGGCCACGAAATCGAGGAAAGGCCGATCGCCTCGGCGCTTACCGCCTTCGCTACCGGCATCGTTCTCGGCCTTTTCCTGAGCGGGCGGCGCGGCTAGGCCCGCCGTCGACGGCGAGGCGGGAAACTTGCAACGCTTCCTGTCACGCGCGGCGATCTCGCTGGCGGCAGCGATCGCTGCCATCATCTTGGTGGCCGCTGCGGTCGGCTTTCTCGGCGTCGCACTTTATCTGCTGCTCGTCCCGGTCATGCCGGCGCCGTTCGCCGCCCTCGCGGTCGGCCTGGCGGGGTTCGCCATAGCGGGATTGATCGTTCTGGTCATTCGCATGACCTGGCGAGGCCGGCCGGCAGGCGGGAGGGTCGGTTCGGCGGCTCCCAGCCGCGCCGGCGACATCAACGACGTCGCGGCAACACTCGGCGAGCTGGCGGCGCGAGAGATGGCCTCCCGCGCGCAAGCTCATCCCTATACCGCCGTTGCGGTTGCGCTGGCCGCCGGGCTGGCGGTCGGCATCAGCCCCGAATTGCGCGATTTCCTCAAGGGCGCGCTGAAGAAATAGCGCCCGTCGGCGTCGGGCCGCGCGGCGCCCTCAGTCGTAGGTGACGCCGATCGTCTCGGCGACCAGCACCGGGCGCGAGCTGCCTTCCAGTTCCATCGTGCTTTCGTTGGTGACCCGGGTGCCGCCGTCCTTGACCGGCTCGACCGCCTTGATCGTCAGCCGCAGCCGCACCCGCGAGCCGGCCGGCACCATGCCGGTAAAGCGCACCCGGTTGGCGCCGTAATTGATGCCGCGCGAGCGGTTCTTGACCCGGTATAACGTCGAGGCGAGGCGCGGCACCAGGGACAGGGTCAGCCAGCCATGCGCGATCGTCTTGCCGCCCGGCATTTCCTTTTTCGCGCGCTCGACATCGACGTGGATCCATTGGTGGTCGCCGGTCGCGTCGGCGAATTTGTCGATCTGCTCCTGCGTCACGGTGTGCCAGTCGCTGACCCCGACCTCCTTGCCCTCATAGGCCTTGAGATCGGACGCGCGTTCGACTTCCAGCATGGACAAACTCCTCTTGCAAAATTCGTCATGCCCGGCCTTGTCCCGGGCATCCACGTGCGGCTTCCGTGGATGGCCGGGACAAGCCCGGCCATGACGGTTTGGGGTGGCGGGAACCTGTACTACGGCCGCATGCCAAAGCGGCGCTCGCCTGGCTCGCGCAGTTTCTCGGCGAGGTTGGCGAACTCGACGGCGAGGCGGCGGGTGTCGCGCGGGTCGATGATCTCCTCGATCCAGAAGGGTTCGGCGGTGCGGAACGGCGAGCGCAGCTTTTCCAGCCGCGCCTCGATCTCGGCGATCTTGGCCTTGGGGTCGGGAGCGGCGTCGATCTCGGCGCGATAGGCGGCCTCGATGCCGCCCTCCAGCGGCAATGAGCCCCAGCGCGCCGACAGCCAGGCATAGCGGATCGAAAAGCGCCCCGACGGCTGGTTGACCGCGCCGGCGACGCCGAACACGTTGCGCACGAGAAACGTGCACCACGGCACGCTCGACTGGTTGACCGCGGCCATCGCCCGCACGCCCTTCCTGATCGTCGCGGTCTTCTCCGCCTCCAGCCCGATATGAAAGCCCGGGCAGTCGCACAGATAGAGGATCGGCAGGTGAAAGGTGTCGGCGAGATCGACAAAGCGGATGATCTTGTCGCAGGCATCGGCGGTCCACGCGCCGGCATAAAAGAACGGGTCCGACGCCATCACCGCGACCGGCAGCCCGTCAAGCCGCGCAAGGCCGGTAATGATCGGCCGGCCGAACATCCGCCCCATCTCGAAGAACGAGCCGCGGTCGACCACCGCCTCGACGATCGGACGCATCTTATAGACCTTGCGGCGGTCGCGCGGGATCACCGCAAAGAGGAATTCCTCGCGCCGCTGCGGATCGTCGTTCTGGGCCCCGCGCGGCATGACCTCGTAGACCGATGACGGCAGGTACGACAGAAAGCGGCGGGTGCAGGCAAAGGCGTCTTCCTCGCTGTCGGCGGCATGATCGACCGCGCCGCAGCGGGTCTGGATTTCCCAGCCGCCCAGCGCGAAGCGGTCGAGCTGCTGTTGCCCGAGCGCGTTGACGACCGGCGGCCCGGCGACAAACAGCGCCGAGGTTTCCTTGGTCATCACCGAATAATGGCTCGCCGCCATGCGCGCCGCCCCGAGCCCGGCGACCGAGCCGAGGCCCAGCGCCACCACCGGCACCAGGCCCATATTCGTCGTCGTGTAATAGTATGGCAGGTTGGAGCCGACCCGCCCGGGCAGGTTGGCGCGGCCGCTCGTCTCGATCGTCTTGACCGAGCCGCCGCCGCCCGACCCTTCGATGATGCGGATGATCGGCAGCCTGAGATCATGCGCCATCTGCTCGGCCATCAAGGGCTTTTCGCGGATCGTTGCGTCGGCCGAGCCGCCGCGCACCGTGAAATCGTCGCCGACCACGACGACCGGCCGCCCGTCGATCATGGCGCGGCCCATCACACAATTCGACGGCACCAGCGCCTTCAGCTCGTTCTTCTCGTCGTATTCGGCCTTGCCGGCGATCGCGCCCACTTCGTGAAAGCTGGTGTTGTCGACCAGGCCGTCGATGCGCTCGCGGATCGTCAGCTTGCCGGCATCGTGCTGGCGCTTGATCTTGTCGGCGCCGCCCAGCTCGCGCGCGAGGCGCTCGCGCTCGCGCAGCTCATCCAGTTCCGCCTGCCAGACCATCCCCGTCTCCGACCTCGCCCTTGTCCGACCATACTATCTGCGGCGGGCGCGATCGTGGAAGCCGGCTCAGCGGTCGCGCATCTTGGGGTCGAGCACGTCGCGCAGCGAGTCGCCGAACAGGTTGATGCCGAACACCGTCAGCATGATCGCCAGGCCCGGGAAGATCGCGATCCACGGCGCCGTCGTCGCGTATTCCTCGGCGCCGCCCTGCAGCATCAGCCCCCAGGCGGGCACCGGCTCCTGCACGCCGAGCCCGAGATAGCTGAGCGCCGCCTCGGCCAGGATTGCCTGGCCGACCGCGGCGGTGATGATGATCAGGAACGGCGCCATGACGTTGGGCACCATGTGGCGCAGGATGATCCGCATGTGGCCGAAGCCGAGGGCGCGCGCGGCGTCGACATAGGGCACCTCGCGGATCGCCAGCGCGGACGACCGCACCACCCGGGCGCAGCGCGGAATAAGCGGGATCGTGATCGCGATGATGACGTTTTCGACGCCCGTGCCAAAGATCGAGACGACGGCCAACGCCATGATGATCAGCGGAAACGAGATCACGATGTCCAGCAGGCGCTGCAGCCACAGATCGAAATGGCCGCCGAAATAGGCGCTCGACACCCCGAGCACGAGCCCGCTCATGCCGCCGACCCCGGCCGAGGTCAGTCCGACGATAAAGGCGGTGCGCGCGCCGAACAGGATGCGGGACAACAGGTCGCGCCCGAGCTGGTCGGTGCCGAGCCAATGCGCCCAGCTCGGCGCCTCGGTCATCGCGGCGAAATCGTTCGAGGTGGGATTGTAGGGCGCGATCCAGTTGGCGAAGATGCCGGCGAGGCCGAAAATCACCACCAGCACGATGCCGATCGCGCCGACCGGCTGGCGGCGCAGGAAGTTGAGCGAAACGGCGACGACGCCGCGTCGCGCGATGCCGCGATCATCGCGGAGGGTCGGGATGCCGGTCGGGGTGCCGGTCGGGGTGCCGGTCGGGACTGGGGCGGCGACGGTCATGATTCAGCCCTATCAAAATCGTCAGCTGAGGCGGATGCGCGGGTCGAGCCAGGCGTAGAGCAAATCGACGATCAGGTTGCACAGCACCGCGATCGTCACGACCAGCAGGACGAGCCCCTGGGTCAACGTGTAATCCTGGTTCTGCACCGCCAGCACCATCAGCCGGCCGATCCCGTTCAGGTTGAACACCTGCTCGGTGACAACGAGGCCGCCGATCAGGAAGGCGAACTCGATGCCGACCACGGTCACGACCGGCAGCAGCGCGTTTTTCAGCGCATGCCGGTTGATGATGATGCGGTTGACCAGCCCCTTGGCGCGCGCCGTGCGGATGTAATCCTCGCGCAGCACTTCGAGCATCGCCGAGCGCGTCATGCGCATCGACACCGCGGCATAGCGATAGCCGATCGTCAGGGCCGGCAGGAACACGATCGACAGGTTGCGGATCGGATCCTGCCACAGCGGCACATAGTCGATCGGCGGCATCCACGGGTGGCCGGAAATTGCCTGGGTGATGTCGAGCACCAGCAGGATCGACATGATGCCGAGCCAGAAGGACGGCGTGGCGAGCCCGGCGATCGAGAAGGTGCGGACAAAGAGGTCGATCCAGGTGTTCTGCTTTAGTGCCGAGATCGTGCCAAGGGGGATCGCCAGGGTGACGGCCAGGATCGTCGCCGTCAGCGCGACTTCGAGCGAGATCGGAAAGCGGGTCGCGATCTCGTGGATGACCGGCTGGCCCGACCACATCGAGATGCCCAGGTCGAAATGCGCCAGACCCCAGATGAACGACGCGTATTGCACGATCCATGGCCGGTCGATGCCGATTTCGGCATGGCAGGCGGCGAGCGCCGCCGCGGTGAAGCTGGTGCCGCCGGAGCCGAGCCGTACCAGGCAGATGTCGCCCGGCACCAGGCGCATCAGGACGAACACCAGCGTCGCGGCCCCGAGCAGGGTGGGGAACACCAGCAGCACGCGGTTGATGATGTATCGGTACATTTGCCTTCCTGTTCGCGTCCGGTCTGTTCGCGCCCGGTCTCTTCGCGTCCGGTCTGTTGGCGTCCGGCGGCGGCCGAGCGTGCCGCCGCCGGCGCCATCATCTTATTTGTCGAGCCAGATGTTTGCCAGATCCTGATTGACGTAGTGGCTCGGGCTGATCTTCCACCCCTTGACGTAGGAGCGATAGGGGATGATCCGATACCACCACAGCAGCATCAGCTTGTGCGCCTCGGTGTCCATGACGCGCTTGGAAAACTGGAACATCAGCTGCTTCTGCTTGGCGAGATCGGTTTCGTGCAGCGCCTTTTCGTAAATTTCCTGTTCCTTCGGGTCCTCGTAGTTGCCGTAATTCTGCTTGCTGACCGAACTTGACAGGTAGGGCTGGACATCGATCAGCGGGTTGACGACGCTGTGGCAATTGGCCTGCAGGACGACGGCGAAATTGCCGCTGCGCTCGGCGGCGAACCAGGGGCCCGTCGGCTCGACCTGCTGGGTGACATGCAGCCCGATCTTGCTCCACTGATCGACCAGCCAGATCCCGACATATTTGTAGGGCTGATCGACGGCCCGGTTGAGCAGCGTAAAGCTGAGCCCTTCCGCCCCGGCTTCCTTCAACAGGCGCCGCGCCTCCTCGCGCGACTTGTTGATGTCGGGCCAGAAGCCGGCGACCTCCTGCAGTTCCTGCTTGCTCGGCGCCAGCGGCGAGGCGGGGAAGATGATGCTGCCGACGGTGCGCACATCGGCGATTTTCGACAGCGCCGCGGCGCCGCCCCAGCGGTTGATCGCGAGGGTCAGCGCGCGCCGCACGCGCACGTCGTCGAACGGCTTTTTTGCATGGTTGATCGTGGCGACGCTGCCGCAGTTCCAGTCGCTCTCCTGGACCGCGATCTGGCCGTCGAGATCCTGTTTCAGCTCGTCGCGCGCCGAGGGCGGCAGGCCGCGAAACTCGATCGCGGCGCGGTCGCTGCGGATCGCGGCAACCCGGGTTGCCTGCTTCGGGGCAAAGATGCCGACGATGGCGTCAAGATACGGCAACCCCTTGTGGTAATAATTCGGGTCGCGCACTCCCTTGATCGACTGCCCGACCTCATAGCTGACGAACTTGAACGGGCCCGACCCCATGATGTTGTGTTCGTACCAGTGCGGGTCCTTGTCGAGGATCGCCTTGCTGTAGATCCAGGCAAAGGGATCGGCCAGCGCCGGCAGGAACGCGCTGGTCGCGAATTTCAGATGGAAAACGACGGTGGTCGGGTCGGGCGATTCGATCTTGTCGACCATCTCGAAGTTGCTGGCGCGCGGGCTCAGCATCCCGGGCGGCGGGAAGACGATGTCGCGCCAGCTTTGGAGGACATCGGCGGCGGTCAGCGGCGTGCCGTTGTGGAACTTGACGCCCTGGCGGATCTTGAAGGTGTAGGTCTTGCCGCCGTCGGTCGGCGTCGGCATCGCGGTGCACAGATCGCAGACGAAATCGGTGGTCGAGGCCGGGTTGTCCGGGTTGATCCGGATCAGAACGCTGTAATAGGGTGCCGCGGTGTGGATCGTGGCGTAGCTCGTCTCGCGGTGCCCGTCGAGGCTCGCCGGGGCGTCCGCCGGGATCACGTAGGTCAGCGTGCCGCCGTGTTTCGGCGTCTCGGCGGCGCCTGCCGGCAGCGCCGCGGCGAATAGCGCGATCGCCGCCGCGAGCGATAGTCGGTGTGCATAGGCCACTCTTTTCTCCCGTGATGCGCGCCGTGCCGGCGCTTTGCAGATTATCGTTGGCCACTCGCCGCCAGCGAGCTTCCGGCCCGTCATGGCCGTGGGGCGCGGCGCTGCTACTGCACCTCGCTGCAGGCGACCCAGTGGCGAGGCCGCAATTCGCGTAATTCCGGGCGGGTGCGCCGGCATTCTGCAACGGCGAGGGTGCAGCGCGGATGAAAGACGCAGCCGGGCGGCGGGTTGATCGGGCTCGGCACTTCGCCCATCACCGGCTGAAACACGCGGGTCGCCTCGACCGTCGGGTCCGGTACCGGCACCGCCGCCAAGAGGGCGCGGGTGTAGGGATGCAGCGGGTTGTCGAACAGCTCGTCGCACTGGGCCAGCTCGACGACGCGGCCGAGATACATGACCGCGACCCGCTGGCACAGATGCCGCACGACCGAGAGATCATGCGCGATGAACAGGTAGGTCAGGTTGAACTTGTCGCGCAGATCCTCGAGCAGGTTGATGATCTGCGCCTGGATCGACACGTCGAGGGCCGACACCGCCTCGTCGCAGACGATGAATTCCGGGTTGAGCGCCAGGGCACGCGCGATGCCGACGCGCTGGCGCTGGCCGCCCGACATCTCGTGCGGATAGCGGTCGGCGAAATTGGGGTTGAGGCCGCACAGCGACAACAGTTCATGCACCCGCGCCGCGCGCCGGTTCGGGTCGGGCTCGACGCCGTGCACCCGCATCGGCTCGGCGATGATCGAGCCGACCTTCTGGCGCGGGTTGAGCGAGCTGTAGGGGTCCTGGAAGATGACCTGGATGCGGCGGCGCAACGCCACCAGCGCCCGGCGGTCGAGCCGGGCGATGTCGACCCCGTCGTAGAGGATCTCGCCGGCGGTCGGCTTTTCCAGCCGCAGGATGCAGCGGCCCATCGTCGTCTTGCCGCAGCCGCTCTCGCCGACGAGGCCCAACGTCTCGCCGCGACGGATCGTGAAATCGACGCCGTCGACCGCCTTGACGTCGCCGATGTGGCGCCGGGCGACCATGCCCTCGGTCACCGGAAAATGCATCTTGAGGCCGCGCACCTGCAGCAGCGGTGCAGCCTCGCTCGTGATCGCGGTCATGCCGCTTCGCCCGCGAGGGCGCCGAGTTCGTTGCTGCGATAGCAGGCGGCGAACTGGCCGGCGGCGCCGGCGGGCAGCAGCGCCGGCTTTGCCTCGGCACAGCGGGCGACCGCAAAGCGGCAGCGCGGCCGGAAGGCGCAACCCCCATCGAGCCGGGTCAGGTCGGGCGGCTGCCCCTCGATCGGATCGAGCCGGGCCTGGCGCGGCCGGTCGAGCCGCGGCACCGAGCGCAACAGCGCGATCGTGTAGGGGTGGCGCGGCGTGTGATACAGCGCTGCGGCGCTGCCGCTTTCGACAATGCGGCCGGCATACATGACGTTGACCCGGTTGGCATAACGGGCGACGACCCCGAGATTGTGCGTGATGATGATCAGCGCGACGCCGAGCCGCCGGGTCAATTGCTGCATCAGTTCGAGGATCTGTGCCTGGATCGTCACGTCGAGCGCGGTCGTCGGCTCGTCGGCGATGATCAGCTTGGGGCCGCAGGCCAGCGCGATCGCGATCATGATGCGCTGGCGCATGCCGCCCGACAGCTGATGCGGGTATTGCTTCAAGCGGCGCTCGGCGTCGGCAATGCCGACAAGGCCCAATAGCTCGACCGCGCGGCGCTGCGCCGCCGCGACATCGCCGCCGCGGTGCTGCTCGATCGTCTCGGTGATCTGGCGGCCGATCGTCAAGACCGGGTTCAGCGAGGTCATCGGCTCCTGGAACACCATGCCGATGTCGCCGCCGCGCACCTGGCGCATCTCCTCAGGCGACAGCGTCATCAAATCGCGGCCGTCGAACAGGACCTGCCCCTGCGTGATGCGGCCCGGCGGGTCGGGGATGAGGCGCAGCAGCGAGAGCGCGCCGACCGATTTGCCCGAGCCGCTCTCCCCGACAATCGCCACAGTCTCGCCGGGCTCGACGGTGTAGGAGACCCCGTCGACCGCCCGCACCATTCCGGCGCCGGTACGAAACTCGGTATGCAGGTCCTTCACCTCGAGTAGCGGCGGCAAGCGGCGCTTCCTCCCAAATTTTAGCGTCGCGCCGTTGGTAGCGGGGGCGAGGGGCGCGTGTCAATGTCGGCGCCGCAGGGCAATCCGCCCGCCGCGCGCGTTAGCACGTAAAGATCGGATTTATAGGGACTGGATGCAACAAGCCGAAGCCCGGCGCCTCGTGGCCACCGCCGCCTTCTGCCGCTATGTGCTGCGCCGCTTCAATCGCGACGGCTGCTTTGCCGCCTCGGGTGCGCTCAGCTACACGACGCTGGTCTCGCTGGTGCCGCTGGGCGTGATCGCGTTCAGCATCCTTGCGGCGTTCCCCAATTTCGCGGGCGTGCGGCAGGACCTGCTGGGGCTTGCTTTCCGCAGTTTCGTGCCGGCGATCAGCCAGCAGGCCGCCTGGTGGTTCCAGTATTTTGCCGGCTCGGCGACCCAGGCCACGGCGATCGGCATCATCGGCACTGCCGCCTCCGGCATCCTGCTGCTGGTCACGGTGGAGGACCACCTCAACGCGCTGTGGCGGGTGACGACGCCGCGGCGGTGGACGCAGCGCGTGCTCGCCTATTGGACGCTGATGACGCTGGGACCGCTATTGGTCGGGATGAGCCTGACCGTGTCGACCTATCTCGACGCGGCGGCCCGCCGCGCCGGCCTCAACCCCGAGGCGATCGCCCAGTTTGGCGGCTTCTGGCCGCAGGTTCTGGCCCGGATCGTGCCCGTCGTCCTGGAACTGATCGCCTGCACGCTGCTCTATTGCCTGATCCCCAATTGCCCGGTGCGCTGGCGCGACGGGGTGCTCGGCGCGGCGGTTGCCGCGGTCGCGATAGAGATCCTCAAGATCGGCTTTGCGATCTATATCGGCGCGATGTCGTCCTATCAGACGATCTATGGCGCGCTTGCCACCATCCCCATCTTCCTGTTGTGGATGTACGTGACGTGGAACGCCGTGCTGCTCGGCGCGGTGGTCGCGGCAAACCTGCCGATCTGGCGCCTCGACGAGCGGCTGACGCAGCTGACCGGCGGCAGCCTGCGGCTCGGTTTCGGCCTCGCCTTGCTGGCCGCGCTGGCGCGGGCGCAGCGGCACGGCATGACGCCGCACAGCGCAGCCTTGGCGGGCGAACTCGGGATCGCCACGTCGGTCGTCGAGGAACATCTGCAAACCCTGGCGCGCGCCGGTTTTGCCGCGCCGACGCAGGATGGCGGCTGGGTGCTCGCCTGGGACCCGCAGAGCGCCACGCTGCACGACCTCTACGGGGCGCTCGGCCTGCCGCTTGCCGACCGCTGGACGGCGCGGCCGCTGGCGCCGTGGCAGGAGCAGGTGGCGCCGGCCATGGAGCTGATCATCAAGGCCGAGGCCGCCGCGATGCGGGTGAGCGTGGCGGCGCTGCTGGCCGAGATCGGCGCCCCGGGCCCCGCGCCATCGATCGCGGTTGCCGACGGCGGCGGGTCGGAGTAGGGGAAGCGATGGCAAGGCGCGGGCCGCAATGCAGACGCTGAACGCATGATTGACGAGATTGCCGAGGACGAACCGTTCGCGCCGTTCGCGCGGTGGTTCGATCTGGCCACGAAAAGCGAGCCGCTCGCCGAGACGATGACGCTGGCGACGGCGACAAGCGACGGCAGGCCATCGCTGCGCGCCGTGCTGCTCAAGGGCGCCGATCGCAGCGGCTTTGTGTTTTATACCAATCTCGACAGCCGCAAGGCCGCCGAGCTGGACGCCAACCCGCAGGCGGCGCTGTGCTTTCACTGGAAGTCGCTGGGCCGGCAGGTGCGCATCGAGGGCCAGGTCGCGGCCGTC
>Ga0307372_10013894_pt1 | contig 10359 bp, 8 predicted proteins | sample OX1MG_FD_202533 | JGI IMG/M metagenome (GOLD analysis project Ga0307372, IMG submission 202533) | Soil microbial communities from Risofladan, Vaasa, Finland - OX-1 | ecosystem: Environmental > Terrestrial > Soil > Coastal area > Acid sulfate soil | place: Finland: Risofladan, Vaasa | collected... | reverse complement strand
GCGCGCGCATCGCCAGAGCCTCGCCGCCTTCGGGGCGGCCGGGACGGCTCTTTTGGTTCCAGGCATAGGTGTCGATATGAAGCCAGGGCGTGCCGGGCGAAACGAATGCGTCGAGATAGAGCGCGGCGGTGATCGCGCCGGCGAAGCCCGATTCCGAGACGTTGTTGAGATCGGCGATCGGCGAGACGATCATCTGGCGATAGGGCTTCCACAACGGCAGGCGCCACAGCGGGTCGCTTTCGGCGAGGCCCAGGCCCAGCAATTCCTCGGCGATCTGGTCGTCATTGGCGAACAGCGCCGGTAGCTCGGGGCCGAGCGCGGTGCGCGCGGCGCCCGTCAAGGTCGCCATGTCGATGAGCAGCGCCGGCTTCTCGCTGCACGCCTCGAACAGTGCATCGCACAGGATGAGCCGGCCTTCGGCATCCGTGTTGCCGATTTCGACCGTCATGCCCTTGCGCGTCTTGACGATGTCGAGCGGGCGGAAGGCGTTGCCCGCGACCGCATTCTCGACCGCCGGCACTATCACCCGAAGCCGCACCGAGAGCTTTGCCTCCATCACCGCCGAGGCCAGACCCAGCAACGTCGCGGCGCCGCCCATGTCCTTCTTCATCATCCGCATGCCGCCCGACGGCTTCAAATCGAGCCCGCCCGAATCAAAGCACACGCCCTTGCCGACCAAAGTGAGCTTGGGCGCCGATTCGTCGCCCCAGGTGAAATCGATCAGCCGCGGCGGCTTGGCCGCGGCGCGGCCGACCATGTGGATCGCGGGATAATTCTGCGCCAGCAGATCCTCGCCGATGATGACGCGGTAGCGCGCACCATGCCGCGCGGCGAGCGTCTTGGCCGCCTCGGCCAGCTCGGGCGGGCCGAGATCCTCGGCCGGGGTGTTGATGAGGTCGCGAGCGAGCGCGATGCCGCGCGCCAGACGCTCCACCTTGCGGCGATCGGTATTTGCCGGCCAGACCAGATTGGCCCAGCCCTGGTCGCGCGGCTTGTAGCGGGTGAAAGCATAGCAGCCGAGCGCCCAGCCCAGCGCAAAGCGCGTCGCCGCCTCGGCCGGGTGCTGGCCCTCGAGCGCATAGGCGCCCGGCGGCAGCGCATCGGGCAGCGCCGCCAGCGCCCATAATTCCTCACCGGCGCGCACGCCGATCAGCACGCGCTTCAAGCGCCCGGCGCCGTCGGGCAGCAGCAGGAATTTACCCGGCTCGCCGAGATAGCGTGTCGCTTCGACCCAGCGCCGCTCGGTCTCGTCGAGAAAGCCGAGCGCCGCGGCCAAGCCCTCCTCGGTCACCGGCAGAAGCGGCACCGCGTCCGGACGATCGGCAATCAGATGATCCAGCACCCCTTACCCTCCAGTTCGTTGGCCCCTCGCGGCAGCCGGGGTTGCAGCGCCCGCGCGCGGCCGTCACAGTGATCGGCGCAAAATCCCCCAACGAGCATAGCCGACCGAGCATAGCCGATGCCCGACTTCACCATCTACCTTGGGAATAAGAACTATTCTTCCTGGTCGCTGCGCGGCTGGCTGATGCTGAAGCAGGCCGGCGTGGCGTTCGACGAGGTCGTGATCCCGCTCTACCAGCCCCAGAGCCGCGCCGAAATCCTGCGCCATACGCCGTCGGGCAAGCTGCCAACCCTGGTTCATGGGGGCTTCGCGGTCTGGGAATCCCTGGCGATCGGCGAATACCTGGCCGAGCTGTTCCCCGCGGCGGGGCTTTGGCCGAAGGATGCCGCGGCGCGCGCCCATGCCCGCGCGATCAGCCATGAGATGCATGCCGGCTTCCTGCCGCTGCGGCGGCATTTCCCGATGAACATGCGCTCGAGCTTCGATCGCGCGGTCGTCCCGGAAATCCAGGGCGACGTCGACCGCATCACCGCAATCTGGCGCGATTGCCGGCGCGACTACGGCGCGGGCGGCGATTTCCTGTTCGGGAGCTTCACCATCGCCGATGCGATGTACGCGCCGGTGGTCAGCCGCTTTCGTACCTTCAAGCTGGCGCTCGAAGGCGAGGCCGAGGCCTATGCAGCCGCCGTGACCGCCTGGCCGGCCTATCAGGCGTGGCTCGCCGCCGCGCGCGCCGAGCCGATGGTCATCGAGCGGTGGGAATTCTAGCCGTAGGCTACTGCGCGACCCAGCCGCCATCCATCGGTAGCGCCGTGCCGGTGATCGTCGCCGCGCCGTCGCTACAGAGAAACAGCGCCAGCGAAGCCAGTTGCTCGGACGTGGTGAAACGCAGCATCGGCTGCTTTTCCCGCAGCATCGCGGCGGCGGCTTGCTCGACCGCGATGCCTTCGGCCAGCGCCTTGGCATCGATCTGCTTTTGCACCAGCGGCGTCAGCACCCAGCCGGGACAGATGGCGTTGCAGGTGACGCCGGTATTCGCCGCCTCGATCGCCACCACCTTGGTCAAGCCGACGAGCCCATGCTTGGCCGCGACATAGCCGGCCTTCTGCGCACTTGCCACCAGCCCATGCGCCGAGGCGATATTGACGATGCGCCCCCAGCCGCGTTGACGCATGCCGGGCAGCGCGGTCTTGATCGCGTGAAATGCCGCGGAGAGATTGATCGCGAGAATCGCATCCCAGCGATCGTCGGGAAACGTCTCGACCGGCGCGGTATGCTGGATGCCGGCATTGTTGACGAGGATGTCGACCGCGCCGAAGGTGGAGGTGGCCATCCCGATCATCTTGCGGATCTGCTCGGGCCTGGTCATATCGGCGCTGTCGAAGCGGACGCGGACGCCATGTGCGGCGACGAGCGACCCGGTGAGCTGGTCGATGTCGCGTGCCTGGCCGAGGCCGTTGAGCACGATGTCGGCCCCGGCCGCCGCCAGCGCGGTCGCGATGCCGAGGCCGATGCCGCTGGTCGAGCCGGTGACCAGCGCGACCTTGCCGCTCAGCGGGCGACCGTCCCCAGCGAGCGCCGCCGGCGCTGCGAGCGTTTCGCCGTCCATCGTTTCATTTCCACGGCGTCGGTGCGGGCACAGGGCAGGGGCCCGGCATCGGAACGGTGCTGAAATCCGCCGGCCCCGCGATCTCGAGATATTCCATGTCGGGCGAGTAATCGAACAGGAAATGGACGATGCCCGGCCGCTGATGGACGCAATCGCCGGCTTTCACCAGCGTGTCCTGGTCCTCATACATGAAGCGCGCCCAGCCTTTGAGCATCAAGACGATATGAAAATCGGCGACATGGCGATGCCAGCCGGTCCCGGCCTCGGGCGCATCCTTGGCGCGGACGAGCTGCGCGATCACCCGGCCGCCGGTCGCCTGGGCGATGCCGAGATCGCGATAGAGAAAGAAATCGCGCAAGCCGCCGCTTACGAATTCGGTATCGCCCTCTTTGACATGCGAAAACGCGGTCGGGGACATCGTATCCGCCCTGATCATGTCATCCATAGCGTCGTCCTTCGCTGAAAGCCCGCCACGACGATCACGGCCTGATGCCGTGCCACGCGAGCAACATTGATCCTGGCCGCGCAAGAACCGCGCCAGATCGCGCGCGATAATGACGCGCGAGTCGCCGCCTCTATTTTGGGCGCCCGCTTCGGCAGCGGCGTTCGTCGCCGCAGGCGAGTCGGTTGAAACGGCAGCACGAATCCGCTTCGGGGGCGCCTCGGACGCTGCCCGATCATCTGCCGCTATTTTTTGCGGCAGCGCGCGACCGCGCTTGCGCGCGCGCAGAATTTCAGCACATGGCGATAAGCGCGTCAGAATTCGACTTCGAGCTCGCCGATCTCCGCGGGCTCGAGCTTGGCCGCGGCGATCCATTCCTCCAACTCGGGCAGCGCCATGATGCGCTCGCGATAGCCGGCGCAGACCGGATCGAGCGCGACGTCGTAGGTCGTGAAGCGCGTCGCCACCGGCGCATACATCGCATCGGCGATGCCGCGCGCACCGAACAGGAACGGTCCGCCATAGGTCGCGAGGCAATCGCGCCAGATCGCCGTGACCCGCTCGATATCCGCCTGCGCCCGCGACCACAGCCGGAAGCCAGGGAAATGGGCTTTGAGATTCATCGGCAGCGCCGAGCGCAGCGACATGAAGCCCGAATGCATTTCGCCGCAAATCGCCCGGCAATGCGCGCGGGCGGCGCGATCGGCGGGCAACAGCCCGGCCTCGGGCATGACCTCGTTGAGATATTCGGCGATCGCCAGCGTGTCCCAGACCGAGACGCCGTCATGCGTCAGCCGCGGCACCAGGATCGACGGCGAGAGCAGCAAAATCTCGGCGCGCGCGTCGGCATCGCCGGGCGGCACGAGCTCTTCGTCGAACGGCAGGCCGGAGAAGCGGGCCAGCAGCCAGCCCCGCAGCGACCAGGAAGAGTAGTTCTTGCTGCTGATCGTCAGCACCGCTTTCGCCATCGCCCATTTCCTCGCCCAAACGCCAGCCCCGAACCGCCGCTCCTCCGGTAAATCGCAAAGCCCGTGCCAACATTCTGGTCCTGGTGCGCATATTGCATGGGGTTGGGTATCGACCGGACTGGCGCAACCGCATGAAAGCCTGCCTGCGCAGCATGATTTATCAGACCTATCAAGCGCTGGAAGACGCGAAGCAGCCGCTACTCTACGCTGCCCGCCTCTATGCCGGGCCGCTACAGGGCCGCGCCGAGGCACCGTGGCTGCGCAAGCTCGCGGCGGCGAGCGAGATCATCCGCCGCTGGGGTCTCACCCATCGCCGTCCGGCCTTCGGCATCGACCGCATCGCCGTCGGCAACCGGCAGATCGCGATCGCCGAAGAGGCGATCCGCAAGACGCCGTTTTGCACCTTGCTCCATTTCAAGAAGGAAGAGCCGATCAACCAGCCGCCGGTGCTGGTGGTCTCGCCGATGTCGGGACATTTTGCGACGCTGTTGCGCGACACCGTGCGCACCCTGCTGCCCGACCACGACGTCTACATCACCGACTGGCACAATGCGCGCGACATTCCTCTGGGCAGCGGCCGCTTCGCGCTCGACGATTTCATCGACCACCTGATCGATTTCATCGCTGCCATCGGCCCGCGCTGCCATATCGTCGCGATCTGCCAGCCTTCGGTGGCGGCGCTCGCCGCGGCGGCGATCATGGCCGAGGACGATCACCCGGCGCAGCCGCGCAGCATGACCCTGATGGCGGGGCCGATCGACACCCGCATCAACCCGACCAAGGTCAATGAATTCGCCACCAGCCGGCCACTCGCGTGGTTCCGCACGACCATGATCGGCGTCGTGCCGTGGCGCTATGGCGGCGCGATGCGCTCGGTCTATCCCGGCTTCCTGCAATTGCTGGCCTTCATGGGCATGAACATCGACCGGCACCTGAAGGCGTTCCACGAGCTCTACGACAATCTCGTCAAAGGCGATTACGAGAAAGCCGAGGCGACGCGAAAATTCTACGACGAATATTTCGCGGTGATGGATTTGCCGGCGGAATTCTTCCTCGAGACGATCCGCGCCGTCTTCCAGGAGCATGATCTGCCGCGCGGCGTGTTGCGCTATCGCGGCCGGCGAGTCGATCCGAGCGCGATCCGCCGCACCTTCCTGCTGACGATCGAGGGCGAGCGCGACGATATCTGCGCCGTCGGCCAGACGCTGGCCGCACAGGAGCTGTGCCGCGGCCTGCGCCCCTATCGCAAGCAGCATCACATGCAAATCGGCGTCGGCCATTACGGCGTCTTCAGCGGCAAACGCTGGATGACCCAGACCTATCCGGTCGTCCGCAACGTCATCCAGGTCAGCCAGTGAGCGCGCCCGTGACCTGCTTGTCCGATCGGCAAACGCCTCTTTCGACGGCAGCGGCGCATTTCGCGCGCCCGCGATCTTTTTCTGCGATCTTTTTCTGTTTCTGCCCCTGGTCCGATGATAGACTGCGTGCGCTTGGTGCCGTGACAGGAGAGACCGGGTTTAGGACCCGGCGCCGAAGGAGCAACCGCCCCGGAAACTCTCAGGCAAAAGGACTGTCAGGGAACAGCACTCTGGAAAGCAGGCATGACGCGCGATAGGCGTCGCGCCTCACCGACGAGGTAAGCCGGCGGCTTCGCGACACCGGTCAATCTTTCAGGTCTTCGGACAGAGGGGGCGTCAAAGGCCGCATCGTGCGGCCTGGCAATGACGCTTCAACCGGAGGCCCGCATGACTCAAGACACGATTACCAAGGCAACAGCCCGCTCAACCAATGCGGCAGGCATCGAATTGCGCGGCGCGCTAAAGCCGGGCTACGAAACCGTGCTGACGCCGGCGGCGCTTGCTTTCATTGCCGGGCTGGAGCGCCGCTTCGGCGCCGAGCGGCGGCGGCTTTTGGCCGAGCGCGCCGCGGTCCAGGAGAAGCTCGATGCCGGCTGGCGGCCGGACTTCCCCGCCGAGACGCGGAGCCTTCGCGAGGCCGATTGGACGGTGGCGCCGCCGCCACCGGACCTGCTCGACCGCCGCGTCGAGATCACCGGCCCGACGGACCGCAAGATGGTGATCAACGCGCTCAATTGCGGCGCCAACGTCTTCATGGCCGATTTCGAGGATGCGAACACGCCGAGCTGGGACAATCTGATCGGCGGCCAGATGAACCTGCGCGATGCCGTCCGCCGCATCATCACCTATGACGATCCCGCCACCGGCAAGCATTACGAGCTGAAGCCCCAGACCGCCGTCCTGCTGGTGCGGCCGCGCGGCTGGCATCTGCCGGAAGCGCATGTGCTGGTCGACGGCGTCGCGATGTCGGGCTCGCTGTTCGATTTCGGGCTCTATTTCTTCCACAACGCCGTGGAATTGCTGGCGCGCGGCAGCGGGCCTTATTTCTACCTGCCGAAGATGGAGAGCCGGCACGAGGCCAAGCTGTGGAACGAGGTGTTCCTCGAAGGCCAACGCCAGCTCGGCCTGGAGCCGGGCACGATCAAGGCGACGGTGCTGATCGAGACCATCATGGCCGCCTTCGAGATGGACGAGATACTGCACGCGCTGAAGGAGCATTCGACCGGTCTCAATTGCGGGCGCTGGGATTACATCTACAGCACCATCAAGAAATTCGCCGAAGACCCGACGACGGTAATGCCCGATCGCGCGCAGGTAACGATGACCGCGCATTTCCTGCGCTCGTACAGCCTCCACCTGATCAAGACCTGCCATCGCCGCGCGGCGCATGCGATGGGCGGCATGGCCGCCCAGATCCCGATCCGCCACGATGCCGCCGCCAACGAGGCCGCGATGGAGAAGGTCCGCGCCGATAAGCGGCGCGAGGCGAGCGACGGGCATGACGGCACTTGGGTCGCGCATCCTGGGCTGGTGCCGATCGCCAAGGAAATCTTCGACCAGGCGATGCCCGAGCCCCACCAGATCGCACGCAAGCGCGACGATGTCGCGATTACCGCCGCCGACCTGCTGCGGGTGCCCGGGGGCGCCATCACCGAAGCGGGGTTGCGGCAGAATCTCAATGTCGGGCTCGGCTATCTCGAGGCGTGGCTGCGCGGCAATGGCTGCGTGCCGCTGCACCATCTGATGGAGGATGCGGCAACCGCCGAGATCAGCCGCGCGCAGCTCTGGCAATGGATCCGCCACCGGGCGACGCTCGCCGATGGCCGGCCGATCGACCTCGCGCTGTGCAACCGGGCGCTCGACGAGGAGCTGGCCAAGCTGAAGAACGGCGCGCCCGACGATCACCGCTATGACGCCGCCGCCGCGATCTTCCGCGACCTCATCGCCGCGCCGCGCTTTCCGGAATGGCTGACGATCCCGGCTTACGAGAAGCTGATCGGCGAGGGCGCGTAAGCGGTCATTTGATCTGCACGTCGCGCAGCGGAAAATAGCCGTCGCCCTGCTGCACGAGCGCCACGTTATCGCGCGCCGCCCACACCAAATCCTGCTGGTGGAGCGGGATATAGGCGATGTCGCGTTTCACCAGCGCCAACGCCTGGTGCAAAAGATCGAGACGTTTTTTTGCGTCGGCCTCGGTTTCGACCTGCGCGATCAGCGCGTCGAGCGCCGGATTGGAATAGCCGCCGAAATTGGCGCCGCCGCGATGCGCGGCCTTGTTCGGCGTCGCCGCGAGATTGAGCACCGCATCGAGCGCATCGTAGGTCGGCGGCGCCCAGCCCATCAGGAAAAAACTCGACCCCTGCCCCGGCGCCATCAGCTTGGCGAAGAATTTGCCGCGTGTCTGCGCATCGAGATGCAGCTTGACGCCGATCTTGGCCGCCATCGCGACGACCGAATCGCAGATCGCCTCGTCGTTGAGATAGCGGTCGTTGGGGCAATCCATGCCGACCGAGAAGCCGCGTGGATAGCCGGCTTCCGCCAGCAGCGCCTTGGCAGCTCCCGGATCGAACGGCAGGCGCTGGTTGAGCGCAGGGTCGAAGCCGTTGACGCCTGGCCCGACCAGCAGCGCGGTCGGCGTCGCGAAGCCGCGCATGACCTTGGTCCTGATCGTGCCCTCGTCGATCGCCTGATAGAAGGCCTGACGCACGCGCCGATCGCGGAACGGGTTGCGACCCTTCACGTCGCTGCCGCCGAGTTGCTTATCGCGCAGATCGAAGCCGAGGAAGATGGTGCGCAGCCCGGGCCCTTGCACCAGATGCACGCCCCTCGAGCGCGCGATGCGATCGGTCGATTGCGGCGGCACGGCGTAGAGCATGTCGAGCTTGCCGGCGAGCAGCGCCGCCACGCTCTTCGCGCCGGTCATCGGCCGGAACTCGACGCGATCGAGATTGTGCTGCGGCGTATCCCACCACGCCGGATTGGCCGACAGCACGGTCAGCACCTCGGGCTTGCGCCGATCGAGCTTGAACGGGCCGGTGCCGTCGGCGTGATTGCTGGCATAGCTCTCCGCGCCGGTCAGCGCATTCGCCGGCTGCTCGGCATCGTGCTTGGCGCACCATTGGGCGCTCATGATGTCCCATATCGGCAACTCTTCCGGCAGGATCGGATCGGGCTCGTGGGTGGTGATATCGACGGTGAAATCGTCGATCCGGTCGACGCTGCGGATCGCCGCCAGCGCGTGGGCGATCTCGGAGGTCGGCGCACGCGCGCGGGCGAACGAGAATACCACGTCGGCGGCGGTGAATGGCGCGCCGTCCTGGAAGCGCACGCCGTGCCGCAGCGCGAAGCGCCAGCGATTGGGGGCCGCTTGCTGCCAGCTTACCGCCAGCGCCGGCTCGAGACGCAGGTCGCGGCCGCGGCGCACCAGCGGCTCGTAGATATTCGAATCGAACGACAGCAGGAAGGTCTCCTGCCGCGCATAAGGGTCGAGCGAGAACACGTCCTGGTCGCTCGACCAGCGCAGAGTCTTCGCGGCCACCGGCGACGCACAAAGCAGCAGCGCCATGATCGCCGCCCCGACGCGTCCCGCCATCATGCTCGCCTCCGACCTACTTCATCGCCGCCACGCTCGGCCGGGGCAGAGTTTGGCGCATGACTCGCGCTGTCAATGTCTTTTGACAAGGGGGCTTTTGACAAGGGCCGGGGGTTTCGGCAAAGACTCCGGCTCGGAAAAGAGCCGCGGGAAATCGGAGAAGGCACGATGGCGGTGATCTATGTCGCGCGCAGCGCCGCGCTCAGCAAATGGGCCTCGGATGTGGGGCTGAGCAAGCATGTCTTCAAGGTCGGCGTCGCCGACGAGCCGCTCAAGGGATCGATCGCCGAAGGCTGGGCCGGCACGACCGACTGGGCGCTGGTGAAGAAAGAGGACGCCGGCGCGCTCACCGAGGACGCCGTGCTCGAGCGCCTGGCGCAGCGCGAAACCGCCCTCGATCCGAAATATTATCCGCGCATCCGCGACGCGCGCGGCCTGTTCAAGGTCAACCCGGTTCATGTCGAGAGCCACATCATCGTCGGCCGCGCGCTCGAAGGCGGCGCCGAGCGCGACGCCCTCAAGCTGAAGCCCGGCGATTTCGCCGCCTACCTCATCCACAACGCCAAGCGCTGACCGCCGACGAAACGGCCGCGGCCCGGCGGGCGTGGGCGCTCTATCTATTTCCAAATACTGATATTCGTCAAAACCGCCGACATACTGTATTGATTTACGACGAATATTAATACAGGTTAAATCTATATTTCGCATTTTTATAGTTAATTTCCTCTTTACTTCGCTCCCGACCGCGCGTATATGGTTAACCCAGAATTCAGTCATGGTTAACGAGCAGAACGCTCCTCGGTGTGGCCCGAAGGAGGCTTTGTCTATGCTCGCATATCTCGCTCGCTTGGCCCTGCGCTGGTCGTGCCTGTCGGTCGCGCTGGCCGCGCTCGCCTTCCTGGCGCTCTCGCCCGCGCCGGCGCAAGCCGATACCTGTACGCCCTTTCTCGCCGGCATCACGTTTCCCGGCATCGTCAACGGCGTGACGATCAATCAATGCACGACCGATCTCGTGATCAACGCGAACGGGACGGTCACGGTCGATCAC
>Ga0307372_10013891_pt1 | contig 10362 bp, 10 predicted proteins | sample OX1MG_FD_202533 | JGI IMG/M metagenome (GOLD analysis project Ga0307372, IMG submission 202533) | Soil microbial communities from Risofladan, Vaasa, Finland - OX-1 | ecosystem: Environmental > Terrestrial > Soil > Coastal area > Acid sulfate soil | place: Finland: Risofladan, Vaasa | collected... | reverse complement strand
CGGGCGACCGTCGCGTCGAACTGGCGGGTCAGCACCACCTCCTCCGGTCCGGCCCCGGCCACCGATGCCCGGTCCGCCGCCGCGGTCGCCGCCGGGTCGAGGTCGCTGAGCGTCTCGGGCCGCCGCCGCCGGGCCCGGCTGGCGGCGGCGTGGCGGAGGATCGTGAGGAGCCAGGCTCGCGGGTGCGCCCCGTCGAAGCGGTCGATCGCGCGGTACGCGCGGAGCAGGGTCTCCTGGACCAGGTCCTCCGCATCACAGGGCTGCTCGGTCAGCGATCCGGCCACCCGCAGCAGCACCGCCACCTCGGGCAGGACACAGGCTTCGAACGACCGCGCGATCTCGCGGCGCCCGTCCATCGGCAGGGGGGGCGACTGCGGGGAACTGGACGGCGCGGCGGTCCACTCCGGCGCGCTCCCATCGCTGCGCTCCGTCCGAGCCGGAGCGGTCGCGGCCGGCCGCGAGCTGGGCCGGGGCCGGAAGGGCACGGGCACGGCGGTCATTGTGACCCGGGCGGCCGCGCCTGCGCCGGGCGGGCCCGACGCCCGCCCACCTCGACGAAGAGCTGCGCCGCCGCCTGCTGGATGGCGAGCGACCAGGTCGGGTAGGCATGGACGGCGAGCGCGAGCCGGCCCGGGAACATGTGCGTCGCCATCGCCAGGGCGGGCTCGTGGATCAGCTCGCCGCCCCGCGCCGCCACCACCGTCGCCCCCAGGACCCGGCCGCCGCCGAGGCTGCGCAGGAGCGGGCGGGGCCCGGCGATCAGCTTGACGAACCCGCTGGTCCGACCGGCCACCACCGCCCGGTCGACGGCCGCCATCGGCAGGAAGGCGACGCGGCCGCCATGCTCGGCGGCCTCCGCCTCCGTCATCCCCACCCGCCCGACCTCGGGGTCGGTGAAGGTGACCCAGGGGATGGCAGTCGGGTTGAAGCGCCGCCGGGGGAAGCGGGCCAGGGCGTTGGCGGCGGCGATCCGTCCCATCGCGGCGGCCGCGTGGGTGAACAGGAGACGCCCGGCGACGTCCCCGACCGCGTAGACGCCCGGCGCGGTGGTGGCGAGACGGCTGTCGGTCACGATGAAGCCCCGGGCGTCGGTCTGGACCCCGGCCACTCCGAGGTCGAGGCCACAGGTGGCCGGACGCCTGCCCACCGCCACCAGGAGTGTCTCCGCGGCCATCGACTCCCGGCCCTCCAGCCCCACCGTCACCCCTCCGGTCGGCACCGGCTCGACCGCCGCCGCTCGGGCGCCGACACGGACCCGGACGCCGTCCGCCGCGAGCGCGGCCGCCACCGCGGCCGACGCCTCGGGCTCCTCGGCGCCGAGGAGCCGGTCCATCGCCTCCAGTACCGTCACGGTCACCCCCAGCCGCGCCAGGGCCTGGGCGATCTCGCAGCCGACGGCGCCGCCACCGAGGACGATCAGCGAGGCGGGCCGGCGCCGCAGGTCGAAGATGGTCTCGTTGGTGAGGTGAGGGGACCGCTCGAGCCCCGGGATCTTCGGGATGGCCGGACCGGCGCCGGTGGCGAGGATGAGGCGGCGCGCCCGGACGGTCCGCCCGTCGACGTCGACCTCGCGCGGAGACCGCAGCCGGGCCCACCCCTCGAGGGTGGCCACCCCGCGGCGCTGGAGGACCTCCGGGGTCTCGGTGGCGGCGATCGACCGGACCGCCGACCGAGCGGCCGCCATGGCCGTCTCGAAGGATGCCCCGCGCGCCGCCGCCTCGATCAGCGCCTTGGATGGGACGCAGCCGGTGAAGGTGCAGTCACCGCCGACGGCCCCCGCATGGACCAGCAGCACGCTGACGCCGCGCTGTGCCGCCGCCTGCGCGGCACTGATGCCCGCCGCGCCGCCACCGACGACGACGAGGTCGGCAGCCCGGATCGGACGGCTCATCACCGGCTCCGTGCCCGGCGCGCGTCCCACGCGCCCCGGCTGCCGTCCGCGGCCAGCCGGACCTTGCGCACGCGCGTGGTCGCGGTCTTGGGCAGCTCCGCCATCACTCGGACGTAGCGGGGCAGCATGAACCGTGGCAGCGTCAGGCGCAGGGCGGCCCAGACGTCGCCGGCCACGAGCCGGCAACCGGGGAGCGGCGCCACCACCAGCAGCACCTCCTCGTCGCCGGGCCGGTCGGCCGGCACGCCGACGGCGGCCGCCTCGCCGACGCCCGGACAGGCGAGCGCGGCCCGCTCGATTGCGGCGGTGGCGACCATCTCCCCCCGGCGTCGCACGGTCTCGCGCTGCCGCCCGGTGAACGCGTACGCGCCGTCTGGTTCCTGGCGGAGCCGGTCGCCGGTGCGGTACCAGCCGTCGGCTGTCCAGCTCTCCCGGGTCAGCCGCCCACCGCCGCGGTAGCCGTCGAACATGACGCCCGGCTCGAGGGGGCGGATCCAGAGCTCGCCGGGCTCCCCCGGCGCAGCCTCGTGCCCGCGGTCGTCGGTGAGTCGCGCCTCGAACCGGGGACTCGGGTGCCCGACGGTTCCGGGACGCTGCGGCAGGGTCCCCGGCACCATCCAGCAGGACGCCGACTCGGTCTGGCCCCAGGTCTCGATGAGGAGGACCCCGAGCCGGTGCTCGAGCGCGCGCCAGACGTCGACCGGCGCCCCGCTGCCCATGATCCAGCGCACCAAGGGTGCCGCGTCCGGCGTCGGCGGACCCGTTCGACACAGAGTCGCCAGCAGGGTGCCGACATGGGGGAAGGCGACCGCCTCCGCTGCGCGCACCCGATCCCAGAAGCAGAAGGGGTCGAAGCGCCGGTCGATCGTGATCCGTCCGCCGCGCGTCAGCGCCGCGCCGAACGTCCCCTGCGCGGTCACGTGGACGAGCGGCAGGCAGCAGTACAGCGCCTCCCCGGGTGCGATTGGGAGCAGCTCCTGGCCGTACGCGACGGCGTGGGTGACCTCGCAGCGCCGGCTCCAGAGGACGCCCTTCGCCTCGCCGGTCGTGCCCGACGTGTACATGAGCTTGGCGGGAGCCCCCGGATCGTCGGGGAGGGATGGCGGCGGGGCGGGCGAGGCGCCGGCGCAGGAGGCCTGCCACGGCTCCAGCTCGACCGGCGGGCGAACGGCGGGGGCTTCGAGGAGTCGCCGCCACCCCCGCGAGCCGTGACCGTCGCCGCGCGCGGTGCCTGGGGCGTCCGCCACCAGGATCCGCCGCACGGTGGGGACCCCGGGGATGACGGACAGCACCGCCGGCAGGAGCGGGACCTCGCAGATGATGGACAGGGGGCCGGCGTCGGCGAGCACCGCGCGCAGCGGGTCGCCCTCCAGCAGCGGGTTGACGGGTACGAAGACCATCCCCGCCTTCACACAGCCCAGCCAGGTCACCAGCAGCGGGAGCCCGTTGCCGCAGCGGGCGACGACGAGGTCGCCGCTCGAGTGCCCGAGCCCCAGGAGCAGGTTGGCGGCCCGGTTGGCGGCCGCATCGACCTCGCTGTACGAGAGGGTGACACCGTCTAGGGTCACCAGTGGGCGGTGGGGCCACCGGGTAGCCTGGACTTCGAGCAGGTCGCGCAGGCACTGGACCGCCGGCGGGCCGGTCGCCCGCGCGGTCGTCCAGGCCGCCGCTCCCCCGCGCATGGGGTGGGAACCGCCTGACCGCTGGATGTATTCCCACGCGATCGGCTGGGGTCCGGCCGGTGAGGCGCCTCCCCCAGGACGTGGGGGCCAGGCGCGCCGCCCCGCCCCGCGGCCGCGCCCATCCGACGGCTGTCCGGCCCGCACCGCCAGTCCCGGCCGGCCGGGAGCCCGGCGCGCGCGGCCCGCGAGACGGCACATCACGACCGACCAGTCAGTTTTATTAGTAGGATGAGCCAATGCCCAAGCTCAGCGCCCCCAGCCGCGACCAGCGCCGCCGCGCCCTGCTCGAGGCGGGGTGGCACTGCCTCGCGACCCAGGCCTTCCGCCACCTCACCATCGATGAGATCTGCGCCGAGGCGGGGGCGAGCAAGGGAGCTTTCTACGGGTACTTTGACCACAAACAGACGTTCCTGCTGGCCCTGCTGGAGGACGACGCCGCCGCCCTGGACGTCCTCATGGATGAGCTGGAGGCCACCCAGGCCAGCGCGATCCATCGTCTGCGGCGGTTTGCCGCCGCCATGCTGGCCCAGGCTCAGGACCCAGGCCGGCTCCAGGTCAAGGCCGACCTCTGGGCGGAAATGCTCACCCAGCCCGACGTGCGCACCCGGCTGGCCGGCGCGACCGCCGTGCGGAGGGCCCGGCTGCGGACCTGGGTCGAGCACGGGATCGCCGAGGGCGCGCTGGTCGCAACCCCAGCCAACGCGCTCGCCTCGCTGCTGCTGGCGCTCGGTGATGGCCTCTCGCTCCACGCGGGGCTCGATCAGCAGGCCTTCCAGTGGGCAAACATCCGTCGGGCGGTCGACCTCCTCCTCTCCGGGATCTCGGTTCCGTGATCCCGGGGTCCCCTCGCACGGCCCCGGCGCGCGAACCGCTGCCGGTCTACCTGCGCGACCGCCTCGGCACGGTGGCGGGGCAGTTGCGCAGCACGCGATGGGGACTCGTCGCGATGACACTGCTGGTGGGTTCGGGCGCCGGCGCGGGAGCGATCGCCTTCCGACTCATGATCTTCGGCTTCACTGACGCCTTCACCGGGCGCGCGACCTTCGGACTGAACGGCCGGGTCTCGAGCCCGCACTTCCCCGGATTCGGCATGTGGTTCGTGCTGGTGACCCCGATCCTGGCCGGGTTGGTGTTCGGGCCGCTGATCTACTTCTTCGCCCGCGAGGCCCGCGGCCACGGCGTACCGGAGGTGATGCTCGCCGTCGCCGAGAACGGCGGCCGGATTCGGCCCCAGGTGACCCTGGTCAAGGCGCTCGCTTCCGCCCTGTGCATCGGTGGGGGTGGATCGGTCGGTCGCGAAGGGCCGATCGTGCAGATAGGCTCCGCCTTCGGCTCGTCGCTCGGCCAGCTGGTCCGGATGTCGGAGGGACGATTGCGCCTGCTGGTCGCGTGCGGGGCCGCAGGGGGCATCAGCGGCACCTTCAACGCGCCCATCACCGGAGCCTTCTTCGCGCTCGAACTCTTCATGCCCGAGCTGTCGCTCGAGACTGTCAGCCTGATCCTGCTCTCCAGCACCGCGGCCGACGTTGTGAGCCGCCTCGCGTTCGGGTCCAGCCCCCTCTTCACGCTGCCCGACCTCTCTCTCGCGAACGACTGGGGCTACCTCTTCTGTGTGGTCCTGGGCGTCCTCGCGGGGGTTGCCGGCAGCGGCTTCCGGGCCATCCTCTACCGCACCGAGGACCTCTTCGACCGACTGTGGCGGGGCCGGCCGGAATGGCTTCGCCCGGCCGCCTGCGGCATCGTCCTCGGCCTCCTGCTGCTGGCGGCGCCGCAGCTCTATGGGGTGGGCTACCCGGTCATCGAGCGCGTGATCGCTAACCCCTACGTCCTCGGCTTCCTCTTGTTGCTCGTGGTGGGGAAGGTGGTGGCCGCCAGCGTCACCATCGGGATCGGCGGGTCGGGAGGTGTCTTCGCCCCCTCGCTGTTCATCGGGGCGGCCCTCGGGGCAGCCTACGGCCTCGTCATCCACGGACTCTTCGGCGGCCTCGCCGGCCCCCCTGGGGTCTACGGGATGATCGCGATGGGCGCTGTCTTCGGCGCCGCTGCCCGGGCACCGCTGACGGCGGTGGCCGGCGCCTTCGAGATGACCGGCGACCACCACATCGTGTTGGCCCTGATGCTCACCGTGGTGATTGCGGCCGCCGTCAGTCGGCGTCTCAGCTACGGCACCATCTACACCACCAAGTTGCTGCGGCGGGGGATCGACATCGACCGGCCCCGGCCGTCCACCCTGTGGCAGCAGCTGACGGTCGGCGACGCGATGCGGCCCGCGCCCGAGGGGGTGGCCGGCACCGCCGCCCTGGAGGAGGTGGTGGCCGCGCTGGCCCCGGCCGCACCGGGTCGCCACCCGGCATCCGACACGACCTCCCGCCCACCGCCGGCCAGGCGGCCCGTCCTCGAGGAGACCGCGAGCCCCCCGCCCGAGCCGGGAGCGACCGCGCCGGCACCCTCGCGACGGAACCCGCATGCGCTGTTCCGCGACGAGACTCTGGAGCAGGGACTCCGGCAGCTGCTTCTCTACGGGCCAGGGGGCCTGCCGGTGCTCGGCGACGACGGTCAGGCGGTGGCGGGTTGGGTCACCAGCCAGGACGTCCTGCGCGCCTTCGCCAAGCAACTGGGCAAGAGCGTCCGCCAGGCTCCAGCCGGGGCCGAGGCCGCTGAATGGGCGGCGGAGGCGCCCCAGGCCCGGGCCCGCGAGCCCCACAATCCGCTCCGCGGCTACGTGCTGATGAGCTTTGACGTCCGACCCGACGACCCGGTCGCGCGCAAGGCGGTGAAGGACACCTCCTGGCCACCGGCCTGCCTGGTGGTCGCGGTGCGACACCACCGCACATCGCTCACCGCCAATGGACTCACCCGTCTCGAGCCGGGCGACCGGGTGACGGTCCTGGCGCCGGCTGTCCTCGCCGACATCGTCCAGACTGTCGTCCGCGGCCCGGTTCCTGCCCTCCAACCGGTCCCGGACCCATCGGGCCCGCGCTGACCTCCCCGCACCCTCCTCCGACCCGGACCCGACCGAGCGCACCAGGGATGGACCGGGTCACAGCGCGCGCGCCCGCGCGGGTCTCGGTCGTGGGCGTCCCGCCGACGCCGCTCACCGAGGACCGTGGCCCGGCCATCCGATCCGCCCAGCGATGGGGCACGTCCGGTTCATGGCCCCGTCGGGCCGTTCGCGACCCGGGTGGCGGCAGCCAGGGCGTCGAGCAGAACGGCGACCGGCGCCCGGTCGTCCGGTGACCGTGGCCGGAAGGCCTGCACCGCCCGGCCGTCCCGCGCGATCGCATCGCCGCCCAGCTGCAGCACATCCTCGACCGGACGCGGGATCCGCGTAGCCCGAACCCGCGCCCAGGCGTAGATCCGGAGCGTTCCGGGGTTGAAGACGCGCGCCCGTTTGGCCCGTCCCAGGCCCAGGCGGCCGTACAGCCGGCGATCCGGATCCGAGAGGAAGGGCCACGGCCAGGTGAGGTGGGTGCTCAGCTGCGCCAGGGCGTCGGACGGGCTGAAGCCGACGGCGAGCACGGACGCCCCCACGGCCTCGATCGTCTCCCGCTGGTCGCGCACCTGGACCAGGTGCCGCTGGCACGGCAGTCAGAAGCGATGCCGGATCAGGGTCAGGAGGGTGGGCGTCCGTTCCACGCCGAGATCCACGTGGCGGCCCGAGATCGCGTCGGTGAGGACGATGCCAGCCAGGGAGACGCCCGGGAGGGGGGGCGTCACGTCATGCCTCGGTCCGCCGGCAGTGGGGGTGGCCGCCGCTGGCTCCCATCCGGGGGCGCCCACGGTGCCGGTCCCGCCCGCCGCGGGCATCGCTCGCCGGTCGGGCCTCCCCGGTCACGCCGCGCAGCAGCTCAGCTTGGTGATGTCGCGTCGGAAGGACTGGGCGGCCAGCTTGAACCCCTCGGCGAAGGTCAGGTACGGGGTCCAGGTGGCGGCAACCTGGTCGGTGGTGAGCCCGAGCTGGATCGCATAGGTGGCAGCCAGGATGAGGTCGCCGGCCCGTCAGCCACCACCGTCGCGCCGACGATGCGCCCCCCTTGGCGCTCCGCCACCATCTTCACCAGGCCGCGCGGGTCGCGGTTGACCAGCGCCCGGGGCTCGGCCGCCAGCGGAAGGACCCGGCACGCACACCCGATTCCGCCCGTCCGCGCCTGCTCGTCGGTCAGCCCGGCCGAGGCGACCTGGGGGCTGGTGAAGGTCACCCGCGGCAGCGAACGGAAGTCCACCGCGAGGTCGGTGCCCTCGAGGGCGTTGCGCGCCGCCAGGTTGCCCTCGTGGGCGGCCACGTACACAAACTGGGGATGGCCCGTCACATCGCCGGCCGCCAGCACCCTGGGATTGGTGGTGCGGAGCTGGTCGTCGACCGCGACGGCGCCCGTCGGCGTCACCTCCACCCCCGCGCGGTCCAGTCCCATCCCGAGGGTGTTGGGCCGCCGTCCGGTCGCGGCCAGCACCTGGTCGACGGCGAGCGTGTGCTCCTCGTCGCGGTGCCGGAACCGGACGATCCGGCGGTCCCCCTCACGGCCGACGGCCGTGAGGGCGGCTCCGGTGAGCACCGTGGCCCCCTTCTCCTCGAGGACGGCCTCCATCGCCGTGGAGACCTCGGGCTCCTGCTGGGGCAGGATCCGCGGGGCCGGCTTGAGGAAGGTCACCCGGCTCCCCAGGCGCATGAAGAGCTGGCCCAGCTCCAGCCCGACCGCGCTGGCTCCGATGACCGCCAGCTCGCCCGGCGGCTCCCGCAGCGCGAGGGTGGTGGTGCTGGTGAGGTACCCGGCCCCGCCAGGCCCGGGATCGACGGGACCGCCGGGGAGGCGCCGGTCCCGATCAGGAAAGAGCTGCCCGCAACCGCGCCGCAGGCGACCGTTTCGCCGTCGACGAACGCGGCCCGGCCGGGGCAGACCGTGAACCCGTGGTCCGGGCCAGGTCGACGCACGTCTCGGCCCGCAGCCGGTCCACCAGCTCGGCCCTGGCGTCCAGCATCGCGCCCAGGTCCGCGCCGACGGCTGCGGTGTGGATGCCTGCGACCGGGTGGTGGCCGGCACGAAAGTAGGCCTCCGCCGGTGCCAGCATCGCCTTGGACGGGATGCGGCCCACGTTGACGCACGTCCCTCCGACCACGTTCGACTCCACGAGGGCCACCCGCGCCCCCGCCTCGGTGGCACGGATGGGGCGGCGAAGGCCGCCGAGCCGGTGCCCAGCACGACCAGGTCGTGATCGCGGGTCGGATCTCCGGTCAGGATTTGGCAGACGGCTGCGCTGGATCCGGCCCGCCCCGCCGCCTCCGGGTCGACGGCCACGGGTCGCCCTCCCCGGTCACCCGCATCCGGGGCCGGAACCGTCCTGGATCTGCCACGATGATATCCTGGCAGCCGGATATGACAGCGGCCCCGTCGGCAGAGGCGATCGTCGCCGCCCGCTTCTTTCGTGTCCTCGGCGACCCGACGCGTCTGGCGATCCTCCGCCTCCTCGACCGCCGCGAGCGCACCGTCGGCGAGCTGACCACCGCGGTGGGGCAGCGGCAGGCGCGGGTCAGCACCCACCTGGCCTGCCTGCGTCGCTGTGGCCTCGTCACCGCGGAGCGGCGCTTACGGGAGGTTCACTATCGCCTCGCCGTGGAGGGGCTCGGCGCGCTCCGGTCCCGGGCAGAGGTGGCGCTCCTCCCGATCGCCGAGCGCCTCGCCACCTGCTCCAGGATCGGCCCCGACTGGGCGTGAGGCCGACCAACGGCCCGGCCCGAGCCCGGGGGGGCGCTGCGGTCAGTCGATCGCGGGCGCCGTCTCGATCCGGCCGCGCATTGCGCGATCCGGCTTCCAGTCGCGCAGCAGCAGCACCCGGCACTCGGCGTTGGCGACGATGTACGAGGCGGTGCGGCCCAGCTGGACCTCGCCCAGACGGCGCCGCTCGCCCACCACGATGACGAAGAGGTCAGCCGCCCGGGCCCGGGCCTCGTCCACCAGCGCCGGCCCCGCCTCGCGGGCCTGGAGGACGCCCGTCTCGATCGCCACCCCCGCCTGGCGCGCCACCGCCTGGGCCCGGCTGAGGCTCACCTCGGCCCGGGCGAGGTCGTCCTCCAGGAGGGCGGAGAGGGGCAGGTTCCGCTGGACCTCGACCACCCGCAGCGCGTGGATGGTGGCGCGGTCCGGACGGGCCAGCCGGCAGGCGATCCGCATCGCGTCGACGTCGGTCGGAAGGCCGCTCACCGAAACCACGATCCGCCCGCATCGCAGCGCGGCGTCGGCGGGGGCCGCCGCGGTGTCGACCAGGGGGCGCGGGCCGGCCCGCAGCTTGAAGCGCATCGCCAGCTCATTGTGCCCGCCAGCCGGGCGCGGCGGGGGCGCAGGGGTCGTGCGCTCGATCGCGTGCGGACCGAGCCTATACTCGCCTGGCTGTGAAGATCGTGATCGTCGGCTGCGGCCGTGTCGGGTCGACGGTGGCCCGGCAGATGGCTGCTGACGGGCACGACGTCACCGTGATCGACAGCCTTGAGAGCGCCTTCGACCGTCTCGGCCAGGACTTCCCGGGGACGATGGTGGTCGGCTCCGGCGTCGACCAGGACGTCCTGGAGCGGGCCGGGATCGATCGGGCCGACTGCTTCCTCTCGGTCACCAACGGCGACAACCGCAACATCATGGCGGCCCAGATCGCGCGCGAGATCTTCCACGTCGGCAAGGTGATGACCCGCATCTACGACCCCATCCGGGAGCGGGTCTACCGCGAGCTGGGCCTGTACACCTACTGCCCCACCCTGGTCGGGGCCGGCATCGCCCGCACCTACTTCGACGAGGGCGCGGG
>Ga0307372_10013883_pt1 | contig 10365 bp, 7 predicted proteins | sample OX1MG_FD_202533 | JGI IMG/M metagenome (GOLD analysis project Ga0307372, IMG submission 202533) | Soil microbial communities from Risofladan, Vaasa, Finland - OX-1 | ecosystem: Environmental > Terrestrial > Soil > Coastal area > Acid sulfate soil | place: Finland: Risofladan, Vaasa | collected... | reverse complement strand
TTTTCCATCGGCTGCGGTAGTTGCGTCGGCCCGCGAAGCTGGCATTCAGGCGGTGGTGCAGAAATCAGACGCGCATGAGCTGATTCCCGCCATTCGCCGAGCCCTGGAAAACTTCACTGCGGATTCGTCGCTCGACGATGATGCTGTCGCGACCCCGCCGCATGCCGATTCCCAGTCGGCTCCGGTGTGCGAAGTGCTCTTCCTGCCAAATTCGCGGCCCGCTTGCCAGCGAAGCCCGCTCCAGGCGAACGCCGCGTTCGACGCAGACTCCGGAAAGATTTGAGGCGGCGATCCATTCTCTCCACGTCCAATCAGCCGAAAACGGCGCATACGCGGAATTTCTGTCCGTCTTCCCACCCGTTCCCGCCTTGAAGTGCTCGACACTCCAATTTCATCCGGGTAAAATCGCATCGAAGTTGCTTCTGCAAAACTCCGGAATCGTTCTACTCGCAATCGTGAATTCGGCTTCATCTCGCGACTTCCTGGTGAGGAAGAATGAAAATTTCATTCAGCACGCGATGGGTGTTATTTGTCATTTCCGCCGCACTATTCTGCGCGCTCGGCGCTTCGCTGCGCGCCGATAATACTTTCGGCCCGATTCATCTCGAAATTGACGCCACACACGCCCCTCAAAAAATCCTGCACGTCCGCATGGAGATGCCGGTGCAACCCGGCCCGCTGGTTCTTTACTACCCGGAGTGGATTCCCGGCGAACATATGCCGGATGGGCCGATCATGGACGTTGCCGGCCTGTACTTCAAAGCGGACGGAAAGATTCTGCCGTGGCGCCGCGACTTGACCGACATGTTTGAGTTTCACCTGAATATCCCCCCGGGTGTAAATACGCTCGATGTTTCGCTCGATTTCCTGCTTTCCGCGCCGAGCTCGGGATATTCCGCGGGCGCCTCGGCCACGGCCGATCTCGACGTGATGAACTGGAATCAAGTGCTGCTTTATCCCGATGGATATCCTTCTCGTGACATCAACTTCATCCCCAGCCTCAAGATTCCACGGGGCTGGCAATTCGGAACAGCGCTGCCAATCTCCAGCCAGCATGGCAACACCATCGACTTTTCTCCCGTGCCGCTCAACACTCTCGTCGATTCGCCCGTCCTAACCGGCCGCTACTTTCGCAAAATCGATCTAACGCCGGGACAAACCCCCAGCCACGAAATGGACATCGCCTCCGACAGCAAGGCCGCGCTGGAGATGCCGCCCGACATGCAGAAGCACTTTGAAAATTTGGTGGCGCAGACGAGACCCCTTTTCGGCAACGTTCGCCACTACCGCGATTACCATTTCCTGCTTACGCTCAGCGATCAGGTGGCCCATTTCGGCCTGGAACATCACGAATCGAGCGACGACCGCACCTACGAGCGCGCCCTGATCGATCCCGACCATCGCATTTATTTCTCGGATCTCATTCCGCACGAGTTTACGCATTCGTGGAATGGCAAATACCGCCGCCCGTACGATCTATGGACGCCCAATTACCAGACACCCATGAAAGACGATCTGCTGTGGGTCTATGAGGGCCTCACCGAATACTACGGCGAGGTGCTCACGGCGCGCGCCGGTTTCTGGAATCCGGAAATGTCTCGCGAATCTCTTGCTTACGTTGCTGGGCAGGCCGCCAACCGTCCCGGGCGCGATTGGCGTCCGCTGCAGGACACCGCTGATTTCGCATCGGTTCTCTACAACTCCGATCTCGACTGGTCTAATTGGCGCCGCGGGACGGATTTCTACCAGGAGGGCGAGCTGCTGTGGCTCGACGTGGACGCCACTCTGCGCAGCCTCACGAACGACCAGAAGTCCATGAACGACTTCTGCCGCATCTTTTACGGCGGCCCCGGCGGCCAGCCGGCCGTGAAGACCTTCACATTTGACGACATCGTCTCCACGCTCAACAGCCTTGCGCCTTACGATTGGGCGGGATTCATGCACCAACGGCTCGATTCGCTGGCGCCCGACACGCCTACCGAGTCCGTGGCGAAAAGCGGATGGAAGCTCATTTACGGCGATATACCGAATCAATATGAGGAAGTGATGGAGGCCGTTCGGCACCGCGTGGATCTCACGCTTTCGCTCGGCCTACTGCTGGGCGACAACGGCTACGTCATCGATGTGATTCACGGCAGCCCGGCAAATGACGCTGGAATCGGCCCCGAAATGAGAATTTCAGCGGTCAACCGCAAGCAGTTCACGCCGCAGGTCCTAAAAGACGCGATCACGGCGGCGCGCACCAGTCCCGATCCGATCGAGCTAATCGTCGAAAACGGCCCGCAGTTTCAATCCGACGAGATCGTTTATCACGGCGGTTTGCGCTACGCCCATCTCAAACGCGAACACGGCAAGCCGGACTATCTGACCCAGATTTTCAGCCCCATGCCAGAGTAACGCGCATACTCAGCGCGAGGCGGTCGCCAACTCTTCATGTTCTTGGGTTCTCTCCGCCTCCATGTCTTTGGTGCTGATCTTCCCGGCGAAGCTTCGGTACGTGAAAATCGTATACCCGGCGGCTAGCGACATTCCGATCAGCCACCAAATCAGCCCGACCTTCAGGCCATGATCGGCAGCCTTGGAGTTGGCGATCGTTAATGCCGAAAATGGATCGAGGCTTGATGGCAGCACCGTCGGATACAAACTGAACGTGACGCTGGTCAGCATCCCGATCAGATACGCGCAGGATGATCCGAACGCCATCGTCTCCAGTCGAAGCCGGTTGAATCCGTAGACGCCGAGCAATCCCGTGACTGCGATGATTGGAAACACGATGCCCCACAAATGCAGCCCGAAATTCTCGAAAAGCTGCGGAATCATTTGAAAGCTGATGATGGTGATCGCCGCTGTGAGAACCGCTACGACCCACCACAGGATGGACGCGGACTTTCTCGCTCGCGCGTGCAGATCGCCTGTGGTCTTCAGCGTGAGCCAACTTGCGCCGTGCAACGTAAGCGCCGCCAGCGCCACCACTCCCACAATCACCGTGTACCAGTCCAGAATGCCCGTGTGCCCAACGGGCGTGAAGTTCGTCCACATCGGTTCAAAGAAGTGTCCGTGACTGTCCAGCGGTACGCCGCGCACCACGTTTCCGAGCGCGACGCCGTAAAACACCGCCAGCAGCAAGCTGGCTATCGCGAAGCCCGCGTCCCACAACTGCGGCCAGATCGGTCCTCCCATGTGGCTGCGAAACTCCACCGATACGCCGCGAATCACCAGAAGCCAGAGCACCATCATCAGTGGCAGATAAAATCCGCTGAACCCCTCAGCGTAAAGAGCCGGAAAGGCAAAATAAAGAGTGCCGCCAGCAGCCAAAAGCCATACTTCGTTTCCGTCCCACACTGGACCAATCGATCGCAGCGTCACACGGCGTTCCGCGTCGTTGCGCGCGATCCATAAGTGCAGGACGCCAACTCCGAGATCGAATCCATCAAGAACGACGTAGCCCGCAAGCATCACTGCCACCAGGCAAAACCAGATCGTGCCCATTCCGCTCCTTTCTAGCCCGTGATCGGGCCGTGTTCAATTTCCCGGTAGACGAGAAAGAGAAACAGTATTCCCAAGATTGTGTACAGTCCCAAAAATCCGAGCAGTGTGAACCACACGCTGCCTGCGGAAACCAGTGGAGACGCGCCAGCGCTGGTGCGCATCAGCCCGAATATCAGCCACGGCTGCCGCCCTATCTCCGCCGTCATCCATCCCGCGGTATTCGCGATAAATGGAAACGGCAGCGCCATCATCAAAATCCACAACATCCATTTCGAATCGTAGAGCGTTCCGCGATACAGCTGCCACGCCGCCAGCGCCAATATAGCGATGAAGATCGTCCCCAGGCCCACCATGATGTGATAGCTGAAATACAGCAGTTCGATGTGATCGGGCCAATTGGCGCGGGGAATCTGATCGAGGCCCGTCACTTCCGCCGACCACCTCCGGTACGTCAAGAAACTCAGCGCCTTCGGAACGACCAGTGGATTATCAAGCCGCTCATTCACTACGTCCGGCTGACCCAAAATAGCCAGTGGCGCGCCTTGCTCGGAATGGAAAAGGCCCTCCATCCCCGCCAGTGTGGACTGTTGATACTGGGAAACCATGCGCCCCTGAAAATCGCCGGTGGGGAAAAGTTGGAGCAGCGCGGCAACCACTCCAACGGTCACTCCGACTTTGATGAAAATTTTCCCGTAGTCCTCGTGGACCTTCGAAAGCAGGTAATACGCACCAATGGCCGCCATCACGAAGCAACCGGTCTGCACCGCGCCGACCATCGTGTGCGCGTATTGCCACAGTGCCCACCGGTTAAGCAACAGCCGCCAAAAACTCTGCAGTTGAAACGAGCCGTTCGCAGCGATCGCGTATCCCACCGGATGCTGCATCCACGCATCGGTCGCCACGATCAGGTATCCCGACATCCACGAGCCGACGAACATCATCAGCGAAGTGAACCAGTGGACGCGCGGGCCCAGGCGCTTCTCTCCAAACAAAAACATGCCGAGAAATGACGACTCGAGGAAGAATGAAAACACTCCCTCCATCGCCAGCGTCTGCCCGATCACCCCGCCTGCGGCCTTCGAGAATTGCGACCAATTCGTCCCGAACTGAAATTCCAAGGGGATGCCGGTGACCACGCCAATGGCGAAGGTGATGCCGAAAATGCGCGCCCAGAATCGCGCCGCTCGATCCCACCGCTGATCCCCGGTCCGCAGCGCCACGCTTTTCAGAATGAAAATCAACAGCGCGAGGCCCATCGTGAGCTGCGGGAAGATATAGTGGAAGGTCACCGTAAAGGCGAACTGAAGTCGATCGACTGCCAAGGCTTCCGGCACTGCTCATTCTCCAACTGCGACGGTAGGACGTCGCCGCAGCTCCCACGATTTACATCCGATCTCCTCACCTTAGTACAAGCCACCCAGACGAGCAAGGGTTACCCTGCCCGGTTTTTCAGGTGATTACCCTAAAAATGGGTGCTTTTCTGGAACTATCGGGCCAAACGAATGGGCTGCCTGAGGCGAAACCGGGGGAAAAGAGGCTAGGCGGGCCAGCGCAGATTGGGAATGCAATTCGCCGGATGAATTAACGTCAAAAATTTACTATCGGGCAGTTAGCCGACGTTGTGACATCGGAAGCAACGCCTCAACACGGTCCAGCGTCTTTCGCGATTGGCGAAGCGTCGCGGACGGTCCTCCGCCCCCGGTTTTTCCGCCGCTCAGGCCCGCTATAGCTAATCCAGCGACGATCAGTGCTGTCGCAAACGTCTTCGTCACAAGCTGCCCAAGACACCCGCCACGTCGCCCCGGACCGCGTTCCTAGGTTTAGACCCGAATGATTAACACGCCGTCGCTACCCCGAATCTCAGAACGACACGGCTCGGCAAGATCAATGGAAGCGGGAAGTGCGGAAACTGTGGACTCTCTAGGATGGATTGCGCGGGGCGCCGAGGATTCGTCGCGAATTTTTGCGCCTGAGCTCAGCGCCCAGCGTGAGACGTGAGCACTGGATTACGCCCGTTCTTACATTTCGAGGAAACGGACGCGCTTAGCCGACGCTGATCGCTTCTTTTCGGCCTCGAAACTCAACCCGCGTCACGTGGTTTCTATTTGAAAAAATTTCCGAACTGGTCGCCTTCTGGTGCAACTTCACCCAGCGGACTGGGACTGTGGCAACCAGCTTTCCGTCGTGGATGACGCGAAGCTTATCGTTCGACTCATTCGCCTTAAGAGTGTAGTGCCCCGGCTTCAATTGAGTCTGTCCAATCTTGATAGCTTGAGTCACGTCGTAGCGAGTCGATTCCGTACGCGTGGTGGCCCAAACTACCATTGCGAAAACGAAAATTGCTAAAACGCTAATAAACTGTTTCAAATTCAAACGCATTGCTTGTACTCCTCCTTTGGGGCGGCGCTATATCTCTGGCAAGAACCGCGAATTTGCCGGTTTTCACCGCAAGCCCCGACCGATTTTCATCGGTGCAGACGCTCACCTCCTTAGATGCAGTAACGCAAGCATTCGCACACCCAATCATCCGGGTATCAGCAGCCAAAGACGTCGCCGCCTTTGCGCACTCCCGCAGCAACCCCGGCGAGGTCGCCAAGCCTCCGCATCGGGAGCGCTGGCCATGGCCACGCCGAACTTGACACTGCAGTCGTGTGATGCCATCGTGTGCCTCTAATTCCCTCGGAGGGCTAGATGCAGCCATCCAGGCGACCCTGTATCTATGCATCGTTCGCGCTGCTGCTGTTGCTTGCCGCCCCGCGCACGTTTGCCAAGAATCTGATCATCTCGAGCACTCCGCCCGGAGCGCGTGTCGAGATCAACGGCATGTTTGCCGGCACCACTCCCTACACTTCCCATTTTCCCGGCGGCTATTTTCACAAGCCCCATACTGTGTTTGGCGCGCGTTTGGACCACGCCATCACTCTCCATGTTTCCAAGGACGGGTACCTCCCGGAAAAAATTACGATCACCAATGGTCCGTATCAGTGGGTTTCCATCAACGGCCGTAAGCACGGCAATTACTTCCTGCTGAAATCTTCCCACATCGATATAAAACTCGATCCGCTCTCCGCTGGGTCTGGCCGCCCAACGGAAACAGTCGATGGGGAGGGCCCCCTGGCTCCGCCGAGGGCGGCCGAAGAGTTCGACGACGATCCCGAACACCGTGGCGGTACAGGACGTCTGGCCATCAACTCCGATCCGTCCGGCGCAGAAATCTACGTCGACGGCCAGTTTGAGGGGCAAACTCCGGCAACCCTTCGCCTGAAAAGCGGCCTTCACCACATCGAGGTACGATTTTCCGCGAAACAGCGCTGGGAGCGCGATCTCGACGTGCTAAAGGACAGCAAACTCAGTTTGAGCGCATCCAAGCCTCCTGCGCCCTAAACGCGTGCAGGTCGGCACGAGACTCCTACGCGCACAACCGCTAAATCCAAGTTGACATCCTCTCGCCCACCTTCTGTAATTAAGTGATCGACACGCACGCAACCCCCGGATCCCCCATCGCCGAGCCGCGAACGCAAGCGCGAAAGCCGCAAGTCGGCGCCTCGAAACGCCATGCGTTTTTGGTCGCCTCCGGCATTTTTCTCAGCCGCCTCGCCGGGCTCGTTCGCGAACGCGTGTTCGCTCACTATTTCGGCATTTCCGAGGCAGCAGACGCTTTCAAGGCCGCCTTCGCTATTCCGAATTTTCTACAAACCATGTTTGGCGAAGGCGTTCTCTCGGCTTCGTTCATACCTGTGTATGCCGGCCTCTTGGCAAAAGAAGATCTAGACGAGGCCGATCGCACCGCCGGTGCCATAGCGGGCTTGCTGGCTTTGGCGGTGTCGATCCTCGTTTTGGCGGGTGTTTTCGCAGCCCCGTATCTCGTCGATGTAATCGCTTTCGGATTTCATGGCGCCAAGCGCGAGCTGACCATTCGATTGGTGCGCATTCTCTTCCCTGGGGCCGGTCTGCTGGCTATTTCCGCCTGGTGCCTGGGCATCCTCAATAGTCACAAGAAATTCTTTCTATCCTACACAGCGCCGGTGCTTTGGAACGCCGCCATGATCGGCGCCATGATCGGCTGGGGCGGTCGCTACGCTCAATATCCGCTGGCGGAAGTCCTGGCGTGGGGATCGGTCATCGGCAGTGCTCTTCAAGTCGCCATACAGTTCCCGGTCGTCTTGAGACTGCTGCGCCGCCTGCGCGTTACCTTGCGTTATCAGACCGAACACGTCAAAGAAGTCGTCCGAAACTTCGTTCCGGTCTTTACCGGCCGCGGCGTGGTGCAAATCAGCGCATACGTTGATCGCCTGCTGGCCAGCCTGCTGCCTACCGGTGCAGTCGCAGCGCTTGCCAGTGCACAGACCCTGTTTATGCTTCCGGTTAGTCTTTTTGGAATGTCTGTGTCGGCCGCGGAACTCCCGCACATGTCGGGAGCAATTGGCGACGAGCAAGACGTTGCCCCAGTGCTGCGCGCTCGGCTTGACTCCGGTCTGCGCCAGATTGCCTTTTTCGTGGTGCCGTCTATCGCCGCATTTCTAATACTCGGTGACGTGACCGTCGGCGCGATTTACCGCACAGGACGCTTCTCCCAGGCGGATGTGTTTTACGTCTGGGGAATTTTAGCCGGATGGACCCTGGGGCTGCTGCCTTCCACCCTGGGTCGGTTGTATTCTTCCACGTACTACGCCCTGCGTGATACACGCACTCCGCTACGCTACGCCGTCATCCGCGTGGTCCTGACCACTGGTCTCGGATATGCCTGCGCCATTTCGCTGCCGCCGGTCATGGGAATCAGCCCGCGCTGGGGCGTCGCCGGACTTACCATTTCGGCCGGTATGGCCTCTTGGGTGGAATTCACGCTACTGCGTCGCACTCTGAACCGCCGAATCGGTACGACCGGCGTGCCCGCAGCGTACATGACAAAAGTCGGAATCGCCGCGTTCGGTGCTGCCGGCGCGGCATGGTTAATCCATCACGCGTTCCGTCATCATTCCCCGATTCTGGCTGCGGTCGTCGTGCTGGTGCCGTTCGGGTTCCTATATTTCGCCGCCACGCTGGCGCTGGGTCTTTCCGAGGTCCGCGTGCTTTTCAATCGCTTCCGGAGCCTCGCAAATCGCGCTCGCTGAGTAGCGAGCCAGCGCCGCCCCTATCCTCGCGATTATCGCGCCGGAGTTCCTTCGGGAGCCGCGCGCAGATACTGCGAGGGCCACGCGATCTTTTGTCCCAGCTCGCGCGCCGCGTGCATCGGCCAGTACGGGTCGCGCAAAAATTCCCGGGCCATCAGCACCAGATCAGCTTTCTCCTCGCGCACGATCGCATCCGCCTGACTCGCGGCCGTAATCATCCCAACCGCTCCGGTCATCACGCCCGCCTCGCGCTTAATCTTTTCCGCGAACGGCACCTGATATCCCGGCCCAACCGAAATTTTCGCGTTCGGCACATTCCCGCCCGAAGAGCAATCGATCAAATCCACTCCCAGCGGCGCAATTTGCTTCGCCAATTCCACTGACTGATCCGCGTCCCATCCGCCGGGAACCCAGTCCGTGCCCGAAATGCGCATAAACAGCGGCAATTCCGCGGGCCAAACTTCCCGCACCGCGGTCACAACTTCGCGCGCAAATCGCGTGCGGTTTTCGAACGCGCCGCCATAGCCATCCGTCCGCTGGTTCGAAATCGGCGAAAGAAATTCGTGAATCAAGTAGCCGTGCGCGCCGTGAATTTCCACAATTTGAAATCCGGCTTTCAGCGCGCGCCGCACCGCCGCCGCGAATCCCTCCACGATGGCGCGAATTCCCTTCTCATCGAGTTCCGCGGGCATCCTGTATTTCTCGTCGAACGGAATGGCGCTGGGAGCCACCGGCGTCCATCCGCCTTCGGAATCGGCGACCGCGCCTCCGCCTTGCCACGGACGCTTCACGCTCGCCTTGCGTCCCGCGTGCGCCAGTTGAATTCCTGGCGCCACACCCTGCTCACGAATGAACGCGGCGATCCGCGCCAGCGGCGCAATGTGATCGTCCTTCCAAATCCCCAGATCCGCCAGGCTGATGCGCCCCTCCGCCAGCACCGCCGTCGCTTCCGCAAACACCGCCGCCGCTCCGCCCACCGCGCGGCTGCCCAGATGAACCAAGTGCCAGTCCGTCGCAAGCCCATCCGTGCACGAATACTGGCACATCGGCGAAACCACCACTCGGTTCCGCAGCGTGACGTCCCGAATCTTCAGTTGATCGAATAGCTGCACGAAGGCTCTCCACTGGCGCGGGCCGCCGCAGGCGTTGCTAGCGCGCCCGTTCCTAACGAATTAAAAATCTTTCTTCCCGTTGAGTGTAAGCCGAAAAAGCGCACTTCGCCTACACACGGGGCTCAGAATGCAAACACGCAAGATTCGATTGTCAGAATTTGAAAACGATGCCGGCTGAAACTTTCGGGCTGTACTGATAGGTGCCGAAGAACCTCGTACCAACCGCGTCCACTTCAAGTCGGAGCGCCAGCCGCCGCCATCCGGCCCGGCTGACATCGATGCCACCGCCCATCACATATCCCAGAGCGTTTTGGCTGCCATAAGAGGTCTGCGGAAAGAAATGCGACCCGCCAATCAGCCCGTGCACCCAAAGCTGGGTTCCGCGAGGGCCCTCCCACCGAAAACGAACACCACCCGACGCCAGCGTAAACTTCGAGATGCAGCCCGCCTGCCCCCCGAACGTCGCCATCAAATCGCCTTCTCCGCCGATCCGGCCGCCCCCCGGATAGTACGTCACGCCCAAGTCGAAGCCGTCTTCCACGTTGTGAAGGTTCGGAACTTCGTAAAAATTGAAAAAGGTATAACCCGCGTACAGTTGCCAGTTGTAAAAACCGCGGGTGCCAATCGGAAATGGCCCCTGTTGCGCCGCGGCC
>Ga0307372_10013882_pt1 | contig 10365 bp, 4 predicted proteins | sample OX1MG_FD_202533 | JGI IMG/M metagenome (GOLD analysis project Ga0307372, IMG submission 202533) | Soil microbial communities from Risofladan, Vaasa, Finland - OX-1 | ecosystem: Environmental > Terrestrial > Soil > Coastal area > Acid sulfate soil | place: Finland: Risofladan, Vaasa | collected... | reverse complement strand
GGAACCGCCACTTCTACTCGCGCTCGCGGCGAACTCAACTCCTTCAATATGCTTCAAGTTGATCGCTCCTCTGTTGCCATCCAATGCCTCACCTGGAACCGCGAGCACGGCTCTTTCCTTCTCTCCGACACCGCCCAATTCCATCGCACCCCAGTTGGTTGGTCCCGCATCCCGCCCCCCGAGGCCATGCCGTAAAGAAAAAGTCTACGTGATCCTCGATGTTTTTAGCCGCTACGTCACCGGCTGGATGGTGGCCATGCGGGAAAGCGCGGAACTGGCCAAACGGCTGATCGAGGAAAGCTGTGCAAAACAAAACATCCGGCCCGGCCAACTCACGCTGCACGCCGATCGTGGCACGTCGATGAGTTCCAAACCAGTGGCTTTCCTGCCGGCCGATCTGGGCGTCACCAAGACGCACAGCCGTCCGCACGTCTCGGATGACAACCCGTACTCGGAAAGCCAATTCCGCACGCTGAAGTATCGACCGGAATTCCCGGGACGCTTCGGCTGCATTCAGGACAGCCGCGCCTTCTGTCAGGGGTTTTTTCGTTGGTACAACGAAGAGCACCGGCACTCCAACTTAGGCTTGCTGACACCGGCGATGGTCCACCACAACCAAACCGCGCTCATCCTCGAACAGCGCCAAACCGTTCTCGATGCCGCCTATCACGTCCATCCCGAACGCTTCGTCCGCCAGGCCCCCAAACCAGCAGTGGTCCCGACCGAGGTCTGGATCAACAAACCACCCAACACAAATGAAAAAGCTCACTAAATTCCATGACCACTGGTCTCAAACTCGTTGACACGCGCCGCCTCTGGCTTTGATCACGGTCATCCAAGATCCAGAACGGGAGCTCTCGGCCGCTTGCGCCGCAAAGAGCCGCACGGTGAGACAACCTTCGAATGCCTTGCGCATCAGAGTCCCTCCGGGTCACGCTGTGGTTCGATCTTAGCGTGTGCCACGAGCAATTTTTGCGCGAGAAGGTTTCAGTCCGGGAAACCAATTCCAACAAATTATCCTCACTACAACAGTCAGAAATTCGACAGCGGCGACGACGCTTTGGTGGGAAATGCTATAGTATGGTCGAGATATGCGTTTTCCTGGGAATTTTCTGTCTTTGCATCGCATGCACGGAAATACTCTTCCGGCGTCAGCATGCGCGACCGCCGGCGATCGTCAGGAATCCTGCATAACCCGCCGCGCAGCCCTGTTTTCTCTGCTGTCGTTGCTGACTGCTGCTCTACCCGTTCGTGGCCAGAAGCCTGCGTCGGGAGAGTCTGTCCGGCGACGTGCCAGCGTCAGCGAACAGCCAAAGGCAATTCCCGGCAAATTCCGGGACGTGGCTTCTTCCCTGGGCGTGAATTTTCGCTACGTTTCCTCGCACACGTCAAAAAAATACTTGATCGAGACCATGGGCGCGGGAGTCGCCCTGTTCGATTACGATAATGATGGCCGCCTGGACCTATTCCTGGTGAACGGCACGCCCCTCGCGGATCCGACGCCCAAGGGGACGATTCCGCAGAAGGCCGGGCCACAAGATTGGAATCGCCTATACCATCAAAAGAGTGATGGCACATTTGAAGATGTAACGGAGAAGGCTGGCCTCCAGGGTGCAGGATACGGGATGGGAGTTGCCGTCGGCGACTATGACAACGATGGCTACGAAGACCTATTCGTCACCGCCTACGGCGGCAACAAGCTCTATCACAACAATGGTGATGGCACGTTTACCGACGTGACGGAACAAGCCGGGGTCATCGGCGGCGGCTGGTCCACGAGCGCCGCATGGGTCGATCTTGATAACGATGGGCGCCTCGATTTGATCGTGCTCAGATATGTCCAATGGGATTTCGATGACATTTGGTGCGGAGAGCGTAAAGAGGGTTACCGCTCCTATTGCCATCCGGACTACTTCAAGCCGATTACGCCGTTTGTCTATCACAACGATGGCAACGGCCATTTCACTGAAATTTCTAAGAAAATTGGGATTTCAAAGCCAGGCAAGGGCCTGGGAATCGCACTGGCCGACTACGACCGCGATGGCCGCATCGACATTTTCGTGGCCAATGACTCCATGTTCGAATTCCTCTATCGCAACAAGGGTGACGGTACATTTGAGGAAGTAGGATTAGCTTCCGGGGTCGCCGTAGATGGGGATGGCAACACCTACGCGGGCATGGGCGTCGATTTCGTCGACTACAACAACGACGGGCTGCCCGATTTGGTGGTCACCGATCTTTCCAATCAGATCTACGCGCTGTACCAGAACAATGGCGACGGCAGCTTCACCTATGCCAGTTTTTCATCCGGTCTGGCAACGATCAGCAAGCAGTATTCAGGCTGGGGCGCCCGATTCATGGATTACGACAATGATGGATGGAAGGACCTTCTCGTCGCCCAGGGCCACGACATCGACACGATCCAGATTCAGTATCCGAATCTGCGCTACCGCGAGCCGATGTTGCTCGCGCGGAACACAGGCAGCGGGTTCGTAGACGTCTCGGCCGAGTCGGGCAGCGTATTTCGCGAGCGGTGGGTGGGCCGCGGCATGGCAATCGGCGACATCGACAACGATGGGCGATTGGACGCCGTCGTGACCACCAATGACGGCCTCGTTCACATCCTTCACAACGAGACGCCGACGCAGAATCATTGGCTGATCTTGAAACTCGTGGGTCACGCGAGCAACCGTGACGCCATTGGCGCCGCAATCGAGCTCGTCACTTCGCAGGGGTCACAATTCGCAACCGTGACGACGGCGAGCAGTTATCTTTCCTCCGGCGATAAGCGCGTCCATTTCGGACTAGGGGCGGAGCGAATCGCCGAAGCGATTGAGATCCGCTGGCCGAGCGGAATCGTTCAGACACTCAAGGGCGTGCGCGCCGACCAGATCTTGCTGGTGGAAGAACCGGCGCGCGATACTGCCCGCAAATGAATCGAGGAAGGGACATGAAGCCGCGATCAAAATCACATTCAATGGATTGCTTGCTTCCGACGGAGCTGCCATTCCTCGAAGGTCTCTTTCGGGGGTTCTCGGAATGAAGTTCTTGCCGACACGTCTTGACGCGTCATTTCTGTCGCGGATCTTTCGCCGTTCCCGTGGCGATACTTCCGCCCCGAGTGCGATTTCCTCGGCCGACGGCCGCGAACAATTGCGCATCGACCGTCGCTCCGCCATTCTTTCCTTGTTATCGATGTTGGCCGCTGCTGTGCCCATGCGGGGTCAGGAGCAGAAGCCGCCACTAGCGTCGCCAAAACCTTCGGGCGTGGCTACCGGCGGCGTTTTTGCACCCGTGTATGACGCGCACAACCGGCCAATCACGGCCGGCGGATTTGTCGATGGCGCCTCGGTCATCTTCGAGGATGCAACGCAGAAGTCTGGCCTCGGCGCCTTTCATCATCGCGCAGGAACGCCGGAAAAGGCGACGATTATTGAGGTTGACGGCTCGGGTGTGGCGCTGCTCGACTACGACAACGACGGCTGGCTCGATATCTATCTGCTCAATGGCTCAACGTTTGCGGCACTGAAAGGAACCGCACCTGCTCCGCGTGCCATGTTGTTCCACAACAATCGCGACGGCACCTTTAGTGACGTCACCGCCAAGGCCGGCGTGGCCAACGAACGCTGGGGGTTCGGCGTGGCCGTGGGCGACTACGACAACGATGGCTGGCCGGACATCTACGTTGCGAATTTCGGCAAGAATCGCCTCTACCACAACAATCACGACGGCACGTTCACCGACGTGGCAGAAAAAGCAGGCGTGACCGCCGGGGGATGGTCTACCGGACCAACATGGGGCGATTATGACCACGATGGCCGGCTGGACTTGTTTGTTCCGGGTTACGTCAAATTCGATCCCGATCATCCGACGTTTGCGGGCAAGAATCACGTTCCAGCGAACTCGTGTCAATTCCGAGGTGCGAGCGTGTTTTGCGGGCCTCTCGGATTGGTTGGCGAGCCCGATCATCTATTTCACAACAACGGCGATGGTACTTTCACCGAGGTCAGCGTGAAGGCGGGAGTATCGGATGCTATGGGAGCCTACGGTTGGTCCTCCGTCTTTGTCGACGTGGACGATGATGGCTGGGTGGACCTCTTCGTGGCCAACGATTCAGTGCCCAATTATCTATATCACAACAATCATGATGGAACGTTCAAGGACGTGAGCTACATGTCGGGGCTGGCATTGAATGCGGACGGCCGCGCGCAAGCGTCGATGGGAATCGGTGTCGGCGATTACAATCGGGATGGCAAAGTCGACTTCTACATCACCACGTTTTCCGACGATTACAAGCCGCTCTACCAAAATGATGGCGACGGCAACTTTACTGACGTCACCGCGCAGGCAGGCTTACTGCTGCCGTCCATCCCCTTTCTCGGTTGGGGAACAGGCTTCCTCGACTTCGACAACGATGGGCTTCTCGATATTTTGTCCGTCAATGGGCACGTCTATTCGATTGTGGACCAGGAAGACTGGGGTACCACGTGGGCCCAGCGGCCATTGCTATTCCGCAATGTCGATGGAGCCAAGTTCCAGGAAGTGCCTCCCGCGACTGGTAGCGGCCTAGCCGTTGTGATCCCTGCGCGTGGCGCTGCCTTTGGAGATCTTTTCAACGATGGCCATATCGACGTTGTCATCAACAATCTTGACTCGCAGCCGACCCTGCTTCGGAACGTCGTGAACAACCGCAACCATTGGATTGGGCTGAAACTAATCGGTGGCCCCAAGAGCCCCCGGGATGCCGTCGGTGCCAAGGTCTTTCTTACTTCCGAAGGGATCCGGCAGCGCGTCGACATTATCAGTGGCGCTAGCTTTTGCTCAAGCTCGGATCAGCGCGCGCACTTCGGCTTGGGTGCCGCCTCAAAGGTGGATAAAGTCGAGATACAATGGCCCAGTGGCGCTACAGAAGAAATCTCCATTCCGGGTGTCGACCGTATACTGACCGTTCGTGAAGGCAAGGGCGTGATTGAAAGTGATGCCAGATAGATCGTAAACCGCAGGCCAAATTTCCCGTTCGTGCATAGCAACGAGCGATCAGCCCACCATCGACAACGATGTATGCTGTATCCACAGGGAATAAATTAATCTATCCGCTTGGTTATCAGCCGCTTAGAATGGAGTACACGGATGACATTCCGGTGCATTGACATCTATCCCCTTCTGACCAAAACTCCCTGCCCGTGAGCCTGGGATAGTGGTTTCATACTATCCAAGGATGATGTTGCTTCTATCGTCGTAATTTAAAAGGATGCAATGTGCTCAAAGCTTGCATGCGCGCGACAGCCAAAAGGGGGCAGGCCATGATGATTCGGGTTAAGCAGCGCACCACGTCGTCGGTGTTGCAGTCTAGGCGCGATGGCGAAACGCTTGCCCGTCTGGTGGTGCCAATCTTGGCTGTTTGCTTTGTTCTGTTCTCTCATCCTGCGCGCGTGTATGCGCAAGGCCTTAGCGGGATTCGTGGGACGGTGACAGACCGCAGTGGGGGCGTAATGCCCGGCGCAAACGTCACGGTGACCAACAATGCCACGAACGTCGTGCACACCACGGTGACGTCCTCGGTAGGCACGTACATCATCACGGATCTGATCCCCGGGACATACACAGTGAAGGTCGAAAAGAGTGGCTTCCGAACTGCGGTTGTTACCCATGTGAACGTTTACGCCAACGAGACGGCCACGTCGGACGCGATATTGGAGCCCGGACGCGTGTCGGAGACGGTGGAAGTTAGGGCCCCGGCAATCACTCTGCAGACGCAGGGCGCGGATCTGAACACGGTGATCACCTCGAAGCTCCTCCAAGAGGTACCCACGCTGATCGGCGGCGGTCCAGGGAACGTTGGCGCTCGCGATCGTCAAATTGACGATTTCCTCTTCCTCGCTCCCGGCGTATCGGGCGGCGAGTTCGAGCACCGCATCAACGGCGGCATCGGCTATCAAAACGAAGTCATGTTCAACGGCGTCGTCGCGGTCCAATCGGAGACACAAGGTTTTCAGTCGAACATCAATCCTCCCTTTGAAATGGTGACGGAGGCGAACGTCATCACTTCAAACTTGTCTGCCCAGTATGGTCTGGCGCAGGGTGTCGCATCTTACCGGTTTGCCTCGGGTACAAACCAGCTCCATGGCGACGCCTTCGAAATAAATCGCAACAATTTCTTTGACGCCGCTGGTGCGAACCCTCCCGGCAGCTTCTATGATTCGTCGGGCAACTATGTGAAGGGTCCTGTACCTCGAGTTAATGAGAACAACTTCGGCTTTTCGGTGGGCGGACCCGTCTGGCTGCCAAAGATATACGACGGCAGGAACAAGACGTTCTTTTACACCAGCGTAGACTGGTTCCGGCTGAATAGTGCCAACGGCGGCTCAAACACTGTTCCCACACAAGCCATGGTTGGAGGCGATTTTAGCGCGCTCCTTGCGTCGGGCGATCAGATCTATGTTCCACCGGGTTTTGTCGCGCCTACCGGATGCACGGCACCTGCCGCCGGAAATCCTTGGCCGGGCAACATCATCCCCACCGCCTGTTTCAGCACAACCTCGCAGAGTCTTTTGCCGCTAATCCCTACTCCGGTCACTAGCGCTTTGTCCAACAACTTGCCGTCCCAGATTGGCGTGCTCCCGACTCGGCAAGTCAATGGCGGATTCACGATTGACCAGAATTTGGGTGAAAGGCAGGCCTTCCACTTCGCGTATTGGCGCAACAGCTATAATCTTACTTCTTGCTGCAATGTTGGCGGGTCTTTCAGCAATGAACTCTCGGGTGCTGAAACCGAGCCCCGGCTCGGGACGGGTGTCTTCTTGACCTACTCAAACACATTTTCGACCAACCTTGTGATGACGGCTGGCGCAGGGTGGATGGGAGAAATCAACAATGAGTTGAACTATCACGAAGGAGTAAGCTTCCCCGGAGTTGTCGGCAGCATCACGCTTCCCACCATTCACTTTAACGGGAACGCCGGCCAAATCGAAACACCCACTTCCTGGGGTTTGAACGGTCAGGGCGAGACCTACTCTCAGAACCACAAACTGGGCCTCAGTTTCGACAACAACTGGCTCTACACGCACGGACGAAATACTTACAATATTGGCTGGGAAATTCGCCGCTCGTATCAAGACGACCACGAATGCCAGGCTTGCGGCGGGCAATTCACCTTCACGAGTCAAACCACTGCCGACCCCGCGAACATTACCGGCAACTCGGGCGCCGCATTCGCCAGCTTCCTTCTCGGATATGCCGATAATGCGTTCCGAAAGTTTGTCGCCGAAAACAGGCTGCGCAACCTCTACGTGGCACCGTACATTCAAGACAATTTCAAGGTTACACGCAGGTTGGCCATCAACGGAGGAATTCGCTGGGATATCATGCGGCCCTTCCTCGAGAACAACGACAACGTCACTTTCTTCAATGCGACCACGCCCAACCCAGGGGCCATTGATCCCGCGACGGGCAAGCCTCTGCTCGGAGCGGCGGCCAAGCTCGGCGTTGGCCCAGGTCTGGTGGGATACCGGCGCGCCAGTATCCATTGGAAGGACTTCAGTCCACGCCTAGGTTTCGCATACCAACTGAACAATAAGACCGTGATTCTGGGCGGCTACGCGATCAATTTCCTGGATCAAGGACCATATGAATACGGAAATAACAAAATATCCGTCGATTATGGCAGCCTGTCGAACGGCCAGATTCTAGTGAACTCCACCGGCAGCAACGTTCCCGGCTACGGGCAATGGGACAATAATCCGCTGGGGATACCGACGGCAACACCGTTTACCCCGACCCTCTTTAACGGGGCCGGCCTGTTTCAGTTTTCCCGGGACCCGGGTCCCAATCCTTATGTCCAGATGTGGAATGTCGGTGTCCAGCGCGAGCTTCCGGGGAATATGCTGCTCAGTGTGGCCTATGTGGGGAACAGGGCCGTGCACCTTCTAAGCATGTTGAACCCGATCAATCAGACGAACCCAAAATACTTGTCCCAGTTCTGCCCCACGGGGATTCGGACCGATGCCAGCTGCTTGATGTCGCCGAGCAGCGCCAATTTTGCCTGGACGTCCGCAGCGTCGCAGACAGCCCTGGCGTCCCTGGGTTTTGCCCAAGCGACCAGCCCCTGCGGATCGACGGCGCTCTATACCCCGTACGTCAACTTCGAGTGCGATTACGGAGATAGCGCAGGCCTGCCGCAGGCTCTGCTTCCTTATCCCATGTACAATCCGAGCGAGTCGTCGGGAGGTCTGACGAACCAGTTCAATATGGCCGGCTCTGCGTTCTACAACGCTCTTCAGGTCCAGGCCCAGAAGCGTTTCACAAACGGCTTGACGTTCCTCGCGAATTACACCCTCTCACGCTACATGTCGAACACCGACAGCGGCTTCTCCACGTTCAACTTTGGCTCGTTGAACGGCTACAACCAGAAGTCGGAGTGGACCGTTGCCAGCGTCGACCAGACGCATGTTCTAAATATCTCCGGAGTCTATGAGCTGCCGATCGGCCCGGGCCAGCGGTTCCTGCGCCATGGCGGCTTGGTCATGAAGAACCTGGTGGGCGGCTGGCAGCTGAGCGGAGTTTTTTCATACGCCTCGGGCTTTCCCGTGGGCGGCGGCGGACAGGACGGTGGCGAGGGCCTCAACGCCAATTCAGACCCATATCTGAACGGGTTCAATCGCCCGAATTACAACCCCAGCGTCCCGTTGAATGTCAACTGGAACAACTATTACAAAGGCCTGCCCGTTTTCAATACTGCCGCGTTTTCGGACCCGGGATTTACAGGAGGCAATGCGCCTCGTTTCATCAGCGCACTTCGCCTACCGTCCACCGGAAGTGAAAATGTTGCGCTGGCCAAGCATTTCTACCTCGGCGAGCATGTGACAGCCGAGTTGCGGATGGAGTATTACAATATTCTCAATCGCATGCAGATCTGTGGTCCGGATAACGGCGTGAACGATGGCGCCAATTTTGGAGTCGTGAATCCCGGCATTAACCCCGTTTCCGGTCAAGTGTTCAGTCAGGCGTGCCAAGCCAATGCACCACGATCGGGCCAAGTCTACTTCAAACTTAGTTTTTGAACGGCACCCGACCCCTTTGGGTCGAGGTTCGGAATTACCGGAGCCGGGGTGAAGAATCCCGGCTCTTTTATTTTGCCGACTCGGGAATCTTCTCGACGTATAATACAAGCGTCTTACCCGGATGCGCGGGTTGACGAGACAATCGCCATGCAGTGGAGATGCTCCCGCATTAGGACACAACGAACGTTGTCGATCCTCCTAGCCGCTGCCATGCCCTCGTTGTGCCTCAGTGTCATCACCTATGGGCAGGTTCCCACCACAAGCGCGGCTGGCCAGATTCAAGCAGCAGCGGCCGTCCATCAGGAACAGAATGCTGCGGCCGCAAGCGATCAACAAGATTCGCAGCTGGGCGAGGCAAAATCACTTCTTGCTCAGGGAATGCTGAATGCGGCCGATCATGCCGTGCGCCAGTATCTTGCAACGCATCCGCATTCTGCCCACGGCCATTTCCTGCTCGGATACATCCTGTTCCGCGAAATCCAGGCAAAAGCCTCGCTCGACGATCATGGCGCGAGCGCTGTCTACCAAGCCCCCGTCGAATCCGTCTTAAAGATCCGAGACGCGAACGCGAAGGCATCCCTAGCCGAGTACACGGCTGGCGCCCGATACCAGCGTCCCAACGCATTTGACTTGAAAATCGTGGCGCTCGACTATGTTTTGCTCGGTGATTTCATGGATGCCGACAAGTGGCTCACCCGGTCGCTTCAATGGGATCCCCACGATTCGCAGGGTTGGTATTATCTCGGCCGGGCAAAATACAATGAAAACAGGTTCGCCGGAAGCGTGCGTGCGTTCGACCAATGTCTGAGGCTTGACCCGAAGAACGTGAAAGCGGAAGATAACCTCGGATTGTCCTATGCGGGGCTCGGGCGCAATGACGATGCCATTGCCGCTTACCAGAATGCAATTTCGTGGCAGGCGCAATCAGTGGCGAAGGAGCCGGAGCCTTTCATTGATCTCGGCAGTCTTTATCTGGACCTGAATGAGCCGGAACAGGCCGTTCGTGTGCTCCTCCAATCTCTTCAAATCTCAACCCATATTTCCAGGGCGCACGAGCAACTGGGAAGGGCGTACATGCTCCTCAACCAACTTCCGAAGGCGCAGAGCGAGATGGAGAACGCCGTCGCGCTTTCTCCTCAGACGGGCCGCCTGCACTATATTCTTGGGCAGATTTATCGGAAGGAAGGGCTGACCAAGAAAGCCAAACTTGAATTCGATCGTTGCGTCGCGCTGCAGGGCGCTCATTCTTCCGATCGGTCGACGATGTGAGCAGAGGGTGATTGGAATGCGCCTGGCAGCTCTGCGG
>Ga0307372_10013879_pt1 | contig 10366 bp, 10 predicted proteins | sample OX1MG_FD_202533 | JGI IMG/M metagenome (GOLD analysis project Ga0307372, IMG submission 202533) | Soil microbial communities from Risofladan, Vaasa, Finland - OX-1 | ecosystem: Environmental > Terrestrial > Soil > Coastal area > Acid sulfate soil | place: Finland: Risofladan, Vaasa | collected... | reverse complement strand
TGCGGCGGCGTTGAGTTTGTGCAGGAGCGGGACATCGTCGATGTCTGGTTCGAGTCCGGATGCAGCCAGGCGGCGGTGCTGGGCGCGCAGACCGGGCCGGGCGCGGGGCTGCCGTTCCCCGCCGATATGTATCTGGAAGGCGGGGATCAGTACCGCGGATGGTTCCAGAGTTCGCTGCTGGTCTCGGTAGGCACGCGCGGCATGGCCCCCTACCGGCAGACGCTGACCCACGGCTGGGTGCTGGACGCCGAAGGCCACACCATGCACAAGTCGTTGGGCAACGCCATCGAGCCGGAGGAGATTGTCGGCGGCTTTGGGGCCGAAGTGTTGCGGCTGTGGGTGGCTTCGAGCGAGTACCGCGAGGACGTCTCGCTGTCGCCCGATCTGCTGCAGCGGCTGGCGGAGGCGTACCGGAAGATCCGCAATACGTTCCGCTACCTGCTCGGCAACCTGCACGGTTTCGTGCCCGAGGCGCATGCCGTTGCGGCGGGCGAACTCACCGACCTCGATCAGTACATGCTGCGGCGCACGGCGGCGGTGGCGCGGGAGGTGGAGCAGGCGTACGAAGAGTTTGCCTTCCACCGCGGCTGCCGGTTGCTCCTCGATTTCTGTACGGCCGAGTTGAGCGCGTTTTATTTTGACGTGCTCAAAGACCGGCTCTACACCTCCGCCGCCCGTAGTGGTGCCCGGCGCAGTGCACAAACGGTACTGTGGCGGGTGCTGGATGCGCTGGTGCGGTTGTTCGCCCCCGTGCTGCCGTTCACCGGCGACGAGGTGTGGCAGGCGATGGGGGAGGCGGGCTTGCTGCCGGCGGGTGAATCCTTGGCTGGCAGCGTGCATCTGCAAACGTATGCGGATATGGCCGTGCTGGCCGTGCCCGTCGATGAGGCCGACGATGCCGGCAAAGGCGATGCCCGCTGGCAGCGCCTGCTCGCCTGGCGGGATATCGTACTGAAGGCGCTGGAAGAGGCGCGGCGGGAGAAGCGCATCGGCACCAGCCTCGAGGCGCGGGTGGAAATGCTGGTGCCCGCCCCGGATCAGGCTTTGTTGGACGGCGCCCGGGCCGACTTGCCGGCGCTGTTCATCGTCTCCCAAGTCACGTTAGTCACGTTGGTCAACGGCACGCCCGCAGCTGAAGCCGGCGCGGTGGTGCACCGGGCCGAGGGCGAAAAATGCCAGCGCTGCTGGAACTACGCCACCGATGTGGTGGATGAGCTTTGTGGCCGCTGCCGCGCGGCCATCGCGGAGACAGCGGCAGAAACCGCAGCGGTGGTCTAAATTTCATGCCTTCCCCCGGCCATTTTCGATTGCGTCACCTGGTTGCCGGCCTGGCCGTCTTCGTCGCCGACCAGTGGAGCAAGGGGCGGATCGACCGCCTGCCGGACGATTTCAATCGCGTGGTGATCCCGGGTGTATTCCGCCTGGTGCACGCCGAGAACCCGGGGGTGGCGTTTGGGCTGTTTCAAAACGCCGCGCCGCAGTTCCGCGACCTGTTGATCGGCGCCTCCAGCGTGGCGCTGCTGGTGATCCTGGTGCTGCTGTGGCGCAGCCAGCAGAGCTCCCGCACCGGCTACGCCATGGCGCTCATCGCCGGTGGTGCCTGCGGCAACCTGTTGGACCGCGTGGTGCACGGCAAGGTGGTGGATTTCCTGTTGTTCTACTTGGGCTCCCACAGCTTTCCCGTGTTCAACCTCGCCGACAGCGCTATTGTGGTAGGAGCAACACTACTGGTGTGGGAGATCATTCACGACCGCTCACCCCGGATGGGACCATCGATGGCGCCAGCCGCCACCAACGTTACCATCGGCGCCACGGCCGCTGTTAAGACCGAGTTTCCAGCCGATCTGCCCTCGTAACCCATGTTTCCCGTACTCTTCAATATCGGTAACTTCACCCTGCATACCTACGGGTTGCTGGTGGCCATCGGATTTTTGACCGGCATCTACGTGGCCCGGCACTTCGCCCGCGTTTTCGGCCAGGATCCGGAGCGCATCTTCAACCTGGCGGTGTACCTGGCGCTGGCCGCGATCGTGGGCGCCAAGCTGTTTCTGGTTCTCCAGGACTGGCGCTACTACGTGCACGATCCGGGCAGCTTGATCAATGCCGGGTTTCTGGAATCGGCGGGGATTTTTTATGGTGGGCTGATCGCCGCCCTGGTGGTGCTCACGCTCTACGTCCACCGGCAGAAGCTGAGCTGGTTGGGGGTGGGCGACGCCGTCGTGCCGGGAGTCGCGATTGGACACGCCATCGGGCGGCTGGGATGTTTCTCCGCTGGCTGCTGCTGGGGCAAGCCGACCACGCTGCCGTGGGGCATTACTTTTACCAGCGCCTACTCGCACGCCACCGTGGGCGTGCCGCTGAATATCCGCCTGCAGCCGACCCAGCTCTACGGGGCGGCGGCCGAGGGGTTGATCTTCCTGCTGCTGTGGCGGATGTCCAAACGCCGCGCCTTCGTGGGCGAGCTGACGGCCATCTACCTGCTCAGCTATGGCGTGGCCCGGTTCCTGATCGATTTCGCGCGCTCCTATGAGTCAGAGGCAATGCTGTTCCATGGCCTGATGACGGACGCGCAGTTGACCAGCCTGTTCATGATTGCGTTCGCCATCGGCATCTGGGCGGTACACTCCCGGCGCCGCAGCACCGCCGCGGCAGCTTAGTTGGCGCCGCTTCCTGACGCCATGAGCGAGCGCCCAACGTTTGTTTGCGAGAGTGGCGACGAGCCGCGGCTGGACCGTTTCCTCAATGAACAGCTTCCGGAGCTGAGCCGCACCAAACTGCAGGCGTTCATCCGCGCGGGCGCGGTGCTGGTCGACGGCGTGGCGGCGGCGCGGCCCAGCTTGCGCTTGGCGTCGGGCGCGCGGGTTGAATTGGCGGAGCTGGCCGCGGCCCCACCCAGTGGCTCCGCGCCGCAGCCCGAGGCGATACCGCTCGACATCCTCTACGAGGACGACGACCTGGCGGCGATCAACAAACCCGCTGGCTTGGTCGTGCACGCCGGCGCCGGCCACCGTTCCGGCACGTTGGTCAACGCGCTGCTGCACCGCTACGGGACATTATCGGGTGGCGGAGGTGGCGCGGGCGAGCGCCCCGGCATCGTGCACCGCCTCGACCAGTACACCAGCGGGGTCATGCTCGTAGCCCGCAACGACGCCGCGCATCAGAAACTGTCCGAGCAGTTTCAACAGCGCAGCTTGCGCAAAATCTACCAGGCCTTGGTTCAGGGCACGATGGCGGAGAGCCGGGGCGAGATCGAGTTGCCCATCCATCGCGACCTCCACCACCGCCTGCGCATGACCACGCGCCGGCGCGACGGACGCGCGGCGCGCACCGGCTACCGCGTGCTGCAGGCGTTAGGCTCAGGCGGGGGCCGCTACAGTTGGCTGGAGATCGAACTGCACACCGGCCGCACGCATCAGATCCGCGTCCACTTCGGCGCGGTCGGACATCCGGTGGTGGGCGACCGCCTTTACGGCGCCGCCGCCGCCCTCGCCGGGCCGGGCGCGCTCGCCGGGTTCAGGGTCCCGCGCCCCATGCTGCACGCCGCCTCCATCGCTTTCACCCATCCCCGCACCGGCGCCCCGCTCACGTTTACCGCTCCGCTGCCAGAGGATATTGCCGGGCTCCTGCAGCTTCTCCGGGACCAGTGATTTGGGGCATGGCGTCATTCTCGTACACCCGCGCACAGCTTCGCACGGGGCCATGGGGTGGCATAATCAGCTTAGGATCGTTGCTTTCATGAGATTCCACCGGATCGCAGCTTTGGCGGTGTTGATCGGCCTGTGCGTGCCGGCGGCACTTGCCGCTCAGCAGGCCGCGCCGCCGCCCCCCGCCCAGAAGCCGGCGCAGCAGCCCACCATCGTCGCCAACGTCAACACCGTGCCGCTGACGTTTCTGGCGCTGGATAAAAAGGGGCATTTCGTGCCCGGCGTGACCGCCTCCCAGGTGCAGATCTACGACAACGGCGCGCTGCAGAAGATCCAGAAGTTCGACTCCGAGGGTAATTTGCCGTTGCGCATCGCGTTGCTGCTGGACATCAGCAACAGCATCCGCGACCGCTGGACCTTCGAGCAGCAGGCCGCCATCGACTTTTTACAGTCGGTGCTGGTGCAGGGGCGGGACCAGGCCATGGTGGTGGGTTTCGATACCACGGCGCACATCACCCAAGGTTTTACCGACAACTATGAAAGTCTGGCGCGCGCCATTCGCGTTCTCAACCCGGGCGGGGGTACAGCGCTCTATGACACGATCTACCAGGTCTCGCATGACGATCTGGGGCCGGCGTCCGCTGCGCCGGGCGGGGAACGCAACGTGATCGTCATCATCAGCGACGGCGCTGACGACCAAAGCCGCTACAGCCGGGACGAGGCGTTGGCCATGGCCCAGGATGCCGGGGCGGTGATCTACACCATCGGCACCGAACCCACCGGCCTCGATCCGGTCAACGACAAGGTGCTGGAACGGTTCACCGAGCAGACCGGCGGGCGCAGCTTCTTCCCCATCGAAGCCCACGATCTGGGCACGGCGTTCCAGTCGATTCTGACCGATTTGCGCCATCAGTACGTGGTGGCGTACAGCCCCAACAACTTCATTCCCAACGGCGCCTTCCACACCGTCACGATCAAAATTCTGAAGAAGGGCGTGATCGCCCGTACGCGCAAGGGCTACTTCGCCCGTTAAGCAGCTACCATTAAGCGTGCCTCTTCCCCAGATTGCGATCGTGGGCCGGCCCAACGTGGGCAAATCGACGCTGTTCAACCGGCTCACGCGCTCGCGCCGTGCCATTGTGGGCAACGAGCCCGGCATCACGCGCGACCGCATCTACGGCGAGACGGAGTGGCGCGGGCGGCGCTTGGGCGTGATCGACACCGGGGGGATGATCCCCGGCGATGCCGCCTACATTCCGGAGGCGATCGTGCGCCAGGCCGGAGTGGCCATCGGCGAGGCCGCCGCGGTGGTGTTTGTGGTCGACAGCCGCACCGAGCTGGCGGCGCCCGACCTCGAACTGGCGCGGCTGCTGCTCAAGACCGGCAAACCGGTGTTGCTGGCGGTGAACAAGGTCGAGCGGGCGGGCCAGGAGCAGGAGATGGCGCCATTTTACCGGCTGGGCATTCAGACCGTGTTGCCGGTAAGTGCCGAGCGTGGCGACGGGTTGGAGGCGCTTTTCGACGAGATCCTCACCTACCTTCCGCCGGAGCCGCCAGAGCCGCCGGTCGCGCCGGTCGAGCCACTTCAGGATGAACCTGAGACGAGCGCGGCTCCCACCCCAGAACGCGCCACCCGCATCGCCATCGTGGGCCGCCCCAACGTTGGCAAGAGCACGCTCCTGAACCAGCTCACCGGCGAGGAGCGGTCGATCGTCTCCGAGATCGCGGGCACGACCCGGGATGCGATCGATGCCCTGGTGGCGCGCGACACCCCCGGCGGACGCGTCGAGTACCGCTTTATCGATACCGCCGGCATCCGGCGCAAGGGCGCCACCCGGCTCATGGCGGAGAAGCTGAGTGTGGTGATGGCGCGCAAGCACCTCGAGCAAGCCGACCTGGCGCTCATCGTGCTCGACGGCGCCGAACCTGTCGAAGAGGGCGTGCTGGCGCTGGATGCCACCATCGCCGGTTACGCCTTCGAAGCCCACCGCTCCTGCATCATTGTGGTCAACAAATGGGATCTGGCGCGTTCCAGCCAGCGCACGCAGGCGGCCTACAGCGAGCGCGTGCGCGAGCGGCTCAAGTTCCTCGCCTTTGCCCCCATCGTCTTCATCTCGGCGCGCGAGGGCGAAGGCATCGGCAAGCTGTACGCCGCCATTGGACGGGTGGCGGAAGCGCGCCGCCACCGCGTCACAACCGCCGCCATGAACCGCTTCCTGGCCATGGTCGATTTCAGCCGCGCTCCGGTGCCCGTCTCGCACCGCGTGCGCATCTACTATCTCTCCCAGGTCTCGGCGGCGCCGCCGCAATTCGTACTTTTTGTCGACCGCCCCCGCGCCCTGCACTTCTCCTACAAGCGCTTTCTCGAAAACCAGATCCGGCGCGCCTTCGGGTTCGAGGGCACGCCCATCCTATTGAAAACGCGGGTGAGCGGGAAGAAGGGCGCCTAGACGATCAGGGCGAAGAAGCGGGAGAGACCTATTCCCGATCGCGCCGTATGATAAAGTCCCGAGAGCTGGGAAAGCAGCTTGACCCCCTGAGGACGGCAGCGATGCACTTGGTGAGGTCGCATCGCCGTGTAGAACCCTTGCTGGAGAAGGCACTTTTCTATCCCGACCCGAATGGCCAAGAGGTGCGCCTGCTGGAAGTTGTCAAGAACTCTCCCTATGCCGGGCAGGTCTATGCTTTTCGTTTCGCGGCCAACGCTGGGCTTGGCTATCCTTTTCCGGTTGTGCTCATTGAGCTTTCGCCCAAAGAATTTCGGCAGCTCGGAAAAAAGGACGGTGCGGATTCGCTTGCCCTCCCGCCTGGCTGGGAAACCCCCGTGCAATTGTTTCCCTCGTGATGCGGAGATCTGGCATGACCACATGGGCGCAGGCATTCCGCGAGCAATCGCTATCTGATTTCCACGCGGGTTCGGCACTTTTGGGGATCTCGGGCTGCCACAGCCAAGCAACGATGTTGCTGTTGGTGGCATGGGAAAAGCTGGCCAAATCAGTGCTGGGCGAACCCCCCTCCCCCCGAGCCACCGCGTCGCCGCAAAATTCGTTGCGAGTTTGCAGGCAGACGTCAAACGTGTGGCAGCTGCTTGGAAAACTTCCATACGGTCTGCGCATTCACGACTGCAGCATCTCAAGCTGGATCTTCTGCAGCTAGAAGATTTGACCCCAACGCGGGATCCCACGCATGAAAATACCGAGTACCCTTGGAAACAGGCTAGCGACATCCGATGGCCCGCTCAGGATCTACGCAGGGACTATACGCTCCCGACCCTGCCCAGCTTTCGGCTCTGGCGGGATTTCCAGGCGCTTGAAAATGCGCTTCCTCGCTAGATTTGACCGCGACTGCGGGAGCCGGCCACGCCCTCAGCTGCTCCGCCCAAGGCGATAGCCATCGCCTCCCGTCGAGGCAGCTTGGAAGCGCCACGAGCAGAGCGGGCACCCGCTGCCGCCAGTCGAAGTCCGCCCACAAGCGAGTGATGCTCACAGTGCGAGCATCACGGAGCGACCCAGCGAAAAGTGGCGAGCCACCAGCGCGACATCCAAGCCGGGGGGACGCGCTATGGCGGTTCGCGCCTCCATTACACCGGCCCGCATACCCGGCGAAGCGCTGTTTTCAAGGTTGGTCGGCGACGTCGAGGGCGGGGAGTGCGAGCGCGGGCGCCGAGATGACGGGTGGGGGCGCGGGGGTGAGATTGCGGGCGGCGGCGGGGAGGTGGCTCCAGATGCCGGGGGATTCGAGGCCGATGCGCCAGACGGAGTAGCCACGCAGATGGTACTGGGCGACGAGGTGGAGTTTAGCGTCGAAGCTGCGCCGGTCCTCGACCCAGGTGATGTGCAGGCTATGGCCGGAGCCGGTGATGCGGTAGGCGGCTTTGAGCACCGGATCCCATCGCAAGGCAGCGGGCGCGACGGTGACCGGGCCGTTGTGGTGCAGCAGCCGATAAACGTAGCGATAGACGCGGCGGACTCTGCCGCGGATGCGCTCGCGCACGCTGACGCGGGTGCGGCGCTCCATCCAATCGGATTGGTAGGTGGGCAAGCCGAGCGAGATCTTGTCGGCGGGGGCGTCCTGCAGGACGTGCTGCACGACTTGTTCCACCCAGGGATAGCTGGCCAGCGGCCCGGGATGTTTGGCATCGCTCTCGGGGTAGGCCATGACGCTCAAGAAATCCGCGCTTTGGGCGAGGGCGGTGTAATCGTAGACGCCAGTGAAGGTACGGAAGCTGTTGGAACTGGGATCGTCGTCGGTGCGGGCGGCGACGGCGACGCTGAGCAATTTGCCGTGGCGGTGCAGGGCGGCCGCCGCTTCCGCCACGAAGCGGGAGAAGGCGGCGCGGTCGACGGCGTGCATGCCCTCGAAATCGATCTGCCAGCCCGCCACATCGAGCACGCGCGCCTGGTCGACGAGGGCGCCGATGGCTTGGTCGCGGGCGCTGGGGCTGCGCAGCAGGCGCTCGGCGTTCCAGCGGGAGAAGCCGGCGTTGATGACCAGCGGCATGATGGCCACGCCCTGCTGGCGGGCAATGGCCGCCAAGCCAGCGGGCAAGGAGCCGCGCAGTAGGCCGCGGCCATCGAGCGAGAAGGACTGGGGGGCGATCACGCCAATGTTCTGGGCGTGGGCGCGGAAGCTGGCCACGGCGGCATCGCCGGGCAAGGCGTAAAACACGCCGGTACCGATGTCCTCCGCGCTCGGCGCCAGTTGTCCGGGAGCCGGTTCCATCGCCGGGGCGTCGTCGGCTTGGCGGCGCAGCGCGCTGGCGTGGGCGCCAGACGCAGTCAGCAGCAACAGTGAGAACATGACCCCGGCAGCGCACTTCATTACTGAGGAGTATAGCCGCACCGCCGCCGGATCACGACCCTAAAAAAGCCCCAATCTCCGCTGCCGCCTATGCCGTGCCTGGGCGGCGCCTTACTGGATGAACGTGGGGAGAGGTTCGTCGTCGGAGTCGGTGATCAACTCCGCCCGGAAGATGGCGCCCGACAAACGCACGGTGCCGCCTTCGAAGAAAAAAATCAGGGTGAGTTCCGGGTCGTGGCGCAGTTCGAAATACTCCAACTGTCCCGGCGACTCGTTCTGGAACGAGACCTCAAAACGATTGAGCTCGACACAATGCAGCGCCACGCCGCTGATGGCGACCGCCTGTCCGTGGCGCACCCGCAGCACTTCGCCGGCCGCCGCCCAGCCCAGCGTGGCGGTGGTGGGCTCGATGCCGAACGTCAAGCCCACCAAGCGCAGTTTGTCGTGCAAATCCAGGCGGACACCCTCGACCTCGATCTCGCTGAGGGCTTGGTTGACCGGGGGACGTTTCCAATTATCGAACTGTGTCGCCGTGGCCATACGCCGGTCTAAAACGGGATGTCGTCGTCGGTGATTTCGGTGGCCGGCGCGGCGTAACGGGGGGCCTCAGCCTCGTCGTGAGCCTCATCGCGGGGCGAGGCGGGCGCACCCGATGACGCCGCCGCGCCGCGGCCAGCTTCGCGGCCGCCGGTGAACACCATCTCGTTGGCCACCACTTCGGTCATGTAATGGCGCTTGCCTTCCTTGTCATCCCAGGAGCGCGTCTGCAGCCGCCCCTCGACGTACACACTCGAGCCCTTGGTCAGGTATTGGGCCGCGGTTTCGGCCATTTTGGCCCACAAAACGATGTTGTGCCACTCGGTTTTTTCCTGGAATTCGCCGCTGTTTTTGTCCTTCCAACGTTCGCTGGTGGCCAGGCTGAACTTGGTGACAGCTTGTCCGGAAGGGGTGTACTTCAATTCGGGGTCTTTGCCCAGACGCCCGAGCAGGATGACTTTGTTAACGCTGCGCGACATAATGTACCTCGTTCGTAAGCCACGCCCGCTGTTCGTTGCTCCGCGGGCGGGAGTTCAAGCCATTCTACGCGAAATTAGTGGGCGCGGGCACCCGGCTGGCGCCGGCGGCCTACACCGCAAACCACTTGCGGGTGGGGCCCGCCGAAGCGGCCGCAGCGCAACCTTGAAGGGCATGGCTGCGCGCCCGGCGGAAAATCTGTAAAATGGAATGGTGGCCTCCGTGAAATTGTAGAGCTGCGCTCTCCCGCCCTCCACCCGTGCAATACCTCCTCCTCCACTTCGGCTACGCCTTCCTGGTGTTGGGCTTGATCATCGAGGGCGACGCGACGCTGGTGGCGGCGATGATCCTCGCCAGCCAGGCTGGCAACCCGTATTTGGATTTGCGCTGGGTGCTGGGCATTGCCCTGGGCGTGACCGTGGGCGGCAATGAGCTGCTTTACGAGTTGGGCGCGCTGGGATGGGTGGGCAACCGCATCGGCACCGGCAAACACTATCAGCGCGCCTCGCGCTGGTTGCACAGCTCCCGCACGGGCCTGTTGTCGCTGCTGTTTTCGCGATTCATGTGGGGGTTCAGGATCGTGATTCCGGTGGCGGCGGGGGTGCTCCACATTAAGCGCCGCCGGTTTTCGCTCAGCAACCTGATTGGCGGCACGGTTTGGGTCGCCCTGCTAGCCTACTTTGGGGTGGCATTGCAGTCACTGTTCACGCTTTTGCACGAGGACCTGCTGCGGTTCCAGTCGCACATTGCCGTGGGCGTTTTCCTGCTGGGCATCTTGATCGGGATGGGTACGATTCCGTGGCAGATCATGCGCCGGAGCTGGCGGCAGGCGCAGCGGCAAGTGCAACGCCAAGTGCAACGTCAGGGGCAACGTCAGGGGCAACGTGACGGCACGAGGAGCCGGCCGC